>Ga0209814_10000188_pt1 | contig 18345 bp, 17 predicted proteins | sample SoiMetdeltSBSDD1_FD_187597 | JGI IMG/M metagenome (GOLD analysis project Ga0209814, IMG submission 187597) | Bulk soil microbial communities from a Populus tree surrounding site in Tennessee, USA - Soil MetaG P. deltoides SBSDD1 (SPAdes) (version 2) | ecosystem: Environmental > Terrestrial >... | reverse complement strand
GCCGAGGTCGACCGCTTCTGCGACGCCATGATCGCCATCAAGGGCGAGATCGACCGGGTGGCCTCGGGCGAGTGGCCGCACGAGCAGAGCCCGCTGCACCACGCCCCTCACACCGCGGAGGACCTGCTGGTGGCGGACTGGGACCGGCCCTACAGCCGGGAGCAGGCCGCCTACCCGGTCCCCGCGCTGCGGCGCGCCAAGTACTGGCCGCCGGTCAGCCGCATCGACGGCGGCTACGGCGACCGCAACCTGATGTGTGCCTGCCCGCCGCCGGAAGCGTTCGAGGACTGAGGCCGCGCCGCCCTCAGCCGTTGACCAATTCGGCGATCTGGTGGAGCAGCGGGCCGGGGCCCGCGACCAGCAGCGTCGTGACGCAGGTCTCGCGCCAGCGCGCCACGTCGTCACGGATCTTGGCCGGCGGCCCCACCAGGTAGACGTCCTCCACCATCGAGGTGGGCACAGCCGCGGCCGCGTCGGCCTTGCGACCGGCGAGGTAGGCCTCCTGGATCTTCTCGCACTCGGCCGGGTAGCCGAGGCGCTCGAACACGTCCTTGTGGAAGTTGCGGTCCCGGGCGCCCATGCCGCCGATGTACAGCGCCAGGTTGGGCCGTAGCAGGTCGGCGCACGCCTCGACGTCGTCACCCGGCACTACCGGGACCACGCACGCCACCTCGAAGTCGTCGATCGTGTGGCGGGCGCCGGGCCGGGAGAACCCCTCGCCCAGCGCCTTGCGGTAGAAGTCGTCGGCCCGGGGCGAGAAGAACATCGGCAGCCAGCCGTCGCCGATCTCGGCCGCCAGGGCCACGTTCTTCGGGCCCTCGGCCCCCAGGTAGATGGGGATGTCCGGCCGGAGCGGCCGGACGATGGACTTCAACGGCTTGCCCAGTCCGGTGCCCCCCAGGAGGGGCACGGCGTAGTGCTCGCCGACGTATTCGACGGGCTCGTCGCGGGCCATGATCCGCCGCACGATCTCGACGTACTCGCGGGTGCGGGCCAGGGGCTTGGCGTAGTCCTGGCCGTACCAGCCCTCGACCACCTGGGGCCCGGACACGCCCAGCCCCAGGATCATCCGCCCGCCCGAAAGGTGGTCGAGCGTGATGGCGGTCATGGCGGTGGACGCCGGCGTGCGGGCCGAGATCTGGGTGATGGCCGTGCCCAGCTTGACCCTGCTGGTGGCGGCGCCCCACCACGCGAGCGGGGTGAAGCAGTCGGACCCGTAGGCCTCCGACGTCCAGATGGAGTCGAACCCGAGGCTCTCGGCCGCGCTGATCTGGTCCACGGCGTCGACCGGTGGCCCGCTGGAGGGCCAGTAGCCGACGATGAGCCCTAGCTTCACCCGCGCACCCGGACGTTGGGGCCGGATGAGCCGTTGCTGGCCTCGCCCGCGGCGTCGGCAGCCTCGACCGCGGCTTCCGCGGTCTCGACCGCCTGGTCGATGGCGTCCTCGACCGCCTCCTGGACCTCCTCGGCGGTCTCGGCCGCGTCCTCGACCTTCTTCTGCTCCTCGCCGGGCAGGGTGCCGAGGTTGGCCAAGCCGGACAGCATCTCCCGCAGCTGGGTGAGCTGGCCCGTGACCGCGTCGCGCTGGCGGGTGAGCTCGCCCACCTCGCGCTCGGCCTGCTTCTTGGTGACCTCGGCGTGCGTCTTGGCCTCGAACACCAGCTGGTCGGCCTCGGAGCGGGCGTCGGACACTGTGCGCTCGGCGAAGGCGCGGGCCTTCTCGTGCATGTCGGCCGACTCGGCCTCGCTGTCCTTGCGGCGCAGGTCGGCGGCCTGGTCGATCTCCTTGGCCCGCTGGTCCGCGGCCTTGGCGCGCTGCTCGGCCTCGCCCACCAGCCGCTGGGTGGCGGCCATGGCGGCGTCGTGGCGCTCGCTCTCGTCGCGCTCGGACTTCTCGCGGCGCTCGGCCAGCTCCAGCTCCAGGGCCTGCAGCTCGGCCTCGCGCTTCTCCTTGGCCTTGGTGAGCAGCTTGGAGGCGGCGGCCCGCTTCTCCTCGGCCTCCCGGGAGGCCACGTTGCGGAGCTCGATGATCTCGCGCTCGGCCGTGGCCCGCACAGTGGCGATCTCGCGCTCGGCCGTGGCCCGCAGCTCGGCCACCTCGTGGTCGGTGGTGGTGCGCAGCTGGCTGGTCTCCCGCTCGGCCTCGCCCCGCAGGGCCTCGACCTCGCGGCGGGTGTTGGCCCGCAGCTCGTTGACCTCGCGCTCGGCGGAGTCACGGGTGGCCTTGGCCTCGCGCTCGGCCGCGGTCTTGACCGCGGTGGCGACCGCGCGTGCCTTCTCCACCACCTCCTTGGACTCGAGGTGGGCGGCGGCGATCAGCTTCTCGGCCTCCCGCTTGGACTCGCCCCGGTGCTCGTTCGCCTGCTCGTCGGCGAGGCGCAGCAGCTGCTCGACCCGGCTTCCCAGCCCGGACAGCGTGGGCTGCGCCCGCTCTTCCAGTTGCTTGGACTGCTCTGCGACTTTGCGCTCCAGCTCGCCGATGCGGTCGCGGGCGTCGGACGTGCCGGTCTTGGCCCGGGACGCAGCGTCGGTCAGCTCGTCGATGCGGGCGTGCAGCCGCTCGATGAACATGTCGACCTGCGTGCGCTCGTAGCCCCTGAGGACGATCGTGAAGTCAGGGGTTCCACCGCTGGCGGTCGACGGTGAAGAGGTTGTACCCATGGAGACCCACTATGTCAGACGGTGAGAGGTAGATGTTTCACCGAACGACCACCGTCCCGACGCTTTTCTGGTCCGTTTGCCCACGTTGAGCGCGGCTCGACCGTAATTGAAACGTGTTCTAGTCTGGGATCCGGACCGAGGAGCAGTCATGTCGCACCGCTACCCCTTCCCCCTCCCTTTCGGCTGGTTCTGCGTGGGCTACCCGGAGGAGTTCCCGGTGGGCGAGGCCAGGCCCCTCTACTACTGGGCCCGGCACCTGGTGGGATGGCGTGACACCGACGGCGCGTTCCACCTCCAGGACGCCTTCTGTCCCCACCTCGGCGCCCACCTGGGCCACGGCGGCACGGTCCTGGGCTGCGAGATCCGCTGCCCGTTCCACGGCTGGCAGTTCGACGCCGAGGGGACCAACACGGCCATCCCCTACAGCGAGCGGCTCAACCGCAAGGCCCGGCTCCACACCTACCCCACGCTGGAGCGCAACGGAGTGGTGCTGGCCTGGTACCACCCGGAGGACGCCGAGCCGCTCTGGGACGTGCCCGAGGAGCCCGAGCTGAACGGCCATCCCGACTGGGCGCTCGTGGGCCAGACCCACTACGAGATCGACGCCGCCCTGCAGGAGATGGCCGAGAACGCGGTGGATTCGGCGCACTTCCGCTATGTCCACAACACCGCCGAGGTGCCGGTCATGGAGGAGTACACCACCGGCTTCCCGCACGCGATCATGCGCTCGGCCCAGAAGTTCCCCACGCCCCGGGGTGTCATCGAGGGCCGCATCGACACCCACGCCCACGGCCCCGGGATCTCGAAGGTGCTGTTCTCGGGCATCATCGACACCGTCAACTACGCGGTCACCACGCCCATCGACCACGAGCGCTGCATCGTGCGCTTCAACTTCGCCGTGAAGTCCTTGGGCGACGAGGCCGCCACCCAGGGCGTGGGCCGGGCGTTCGTGGCCGAGGTCGACAAGCAGGTGCGGGAGGACAAGCCCATCTGGGAGCACAAGGCCCACCTGGTGCGCCCGGCGCTGATCGACAACGACGGCCCGTTCATGAAGTTCCGGCGCTGGATCGCGCAGTTCTACGCCGAGCCGGTGGGCGACGAGCGGGCAGAGCCCTCGGGCGACCAGAAGCTCGTCTACCCGCCGCCGTACTGGCCCGACCGGCTCGACGAGGCCCCCGCCAAGGCCACCGCTTCCGCCCGCGAGCTGGGAGAGAACTGAGGCTCCCCACGACCTGGCGTTGCCGGGCAACGGAGGGCGGCCGGTAGGTTCCCTGACGATGGCAGCGGTGGGATACGACCCCGAGGCGACGGGCGCGGTGCTGGCCGCCCTGTCGGCCGCGATGCGCTCCGTCACGCTGGGGTCGTCGCTGGAGCGGGTGCTGCAGCAGCTGGCCGGATGCGCCCGGGCGCTCGTCGGGGCGCGCTACGCGGCCATCGGGGTGCCCGAGGCCGAGGGCGACGAGTTCGCGCAGTTCGTGACCGTGGGCATGAGCGACGAGCTGGTCGCCCAGCTGGGCCCGCTCCCCCGCACCCACGGGATGCTCGACGCCATGCTGTCGGATCCCTCGCCCTACCGCACCGACGACATCACGCAGGATCCCCGCTTCCGGGGCTGGTGGCCCTCGGCCCATCCCCGCATGCGCACGTTCCTGGGGGTGCCCATCGTGTCGGCCGGAGACGTGATCGGTGCCTTCTACCTGACGGACAAGCAGGGCGGGGGCAGCTTCACCGCGAGCGACGAGGCGGCCGTGGTGCTGCTGGCCTCGCACGCGGCCATCGCCATCGACCAGGCGCGACTGTTCGAGGACAGCCGCGAGCTGGCGCTGGTCCAGGAGCGGGGCCGGCTGGCCCGCGAGCTGCACGACGCCATGAGCCAGTCCCTGTTCAGCCTCCAGCTCGCGGCCGAGGCCGCCACCCGGCTGCTCCCCGGCGACCCCGAGGCCGCGTCGGACGCGCTGGCCACCGTGCGGGCGCTGGCCGCGCAGGTCTCCACCGAGCTGCGCACCACGGTGGAGGGACTGCGCCCCGCCGACCTGGAGCGCGACGGGCTGGCGGCCACGCTGGTCAACCAGCTCACCGTGGCGGGCCGCGCCCACGACGTGCCCGTCGATCTGGAGATAGGCGAGGACGTCGAGCTCGACCCCGACGCCGAGCACCAAGTGCTGCGCATCGCCCAGGAGGCCGTGACCAACGCCCTGCGCCACGCCCGGGCCAGCCGGGTGGTGGTGAGCCTCGACCCGGACGGCTCCGGCTCGGGCGTGGTGCTGCGAGTGTCCGACGACGGGCGCGGCTTCGACCCCGAGGCCCGGGCGATGCGCGCCCGCCGCCTGGGCCTGACCTCGATGCACGAGCGGGCCGCCTCGCTGGGCGGGACGCTGAGGGTCGACTCGGCTCCCGGCCGCGGCACGACCGTCGAGCTGAGGCTGCCGGCATGACCGAGCCCGCCATCCGGGTGGTGGTGAGCGACGACCACCCCATCGTGCGCCAGGGCCTGCGCTCGTTGCTGGAGGCCGAGGGCTTCGCGGTGGTGGGCGAGGCCTCCGACGGCGACGAGGCCGTGCGGCTGGTGGCCGAGACGAAGCCGGACGTGCTGCTCACCGACCTGGTCATGCCCGGGACCGACGGGATCGAGGCCATCCGCCGGGTGCGGGCCGGCGACGTCGCGGTCGGGATCCTGGTGCTCACCAGCTTCAGCGGGGCCGAGCAGGTCATCCCCGCCATCCAGGCTGGGGCCGACGGCTACCTGCTGAAGGACGCGGGGCCTGCCGCGCTCACCGACGCCATCCGGGCAGTGCACCGGGGCGAGCCCATGCTGTCGCCCGAGGTCGCCGGAGTGGTCATGGCCCGGGTGGCCGCCGGCGCCGGGCCAGCGGCGGAGCCCACCGCGCATCCCGACCTCGACCGGCTCACGACCCGGGAGCGGGAGGTGCTCGCCGGGCTCGGGCGGGGCCTGTCCAACCGCCAACTGGCCGCCGAGCTGTTCGTGTCCGAGAAGACGGTGAAGACCCACGTGTCGAGCGTGCTGGCCAAGCTGCGGCTCTCCGACCGGACCCAGGCCGCCCTGTTCGCAGTCAGGGCGGGCATCTCCGATCCTCGGCCCTGACGCAGTCATCCCTGCCGGGTAGTGGGCGCTCCGTGGCCACGCTGCACGATCTGTGGCGGTAGTTGGCGTTTCGCGGCCATCATTGCGGCGTCGATGGCCGCGGTGCTGGGGTTCGCGTGGCTGACCCGCCGGGTACGCCTCGCGGCCTAGGTCCTGAGACCGAGGCAGAACCGTTCTGCGGGCCGATGGAGCCGGCATGGCCGCTCCGTACCGTGCCAGGCATGCGCAGAACTGCACTCGTCACAGGAGCCAGCCGGGGGTTCGGTCGAGCGCTCGCCGAGCGCCTCGCGGCCGACGGATGGAACGTCGTGATCGACGCACGCGGGCCCGCCACCTTGGAGGCGGCAAGGGCCGCCATCGACGCCGCCGGGCCCGGCCGGGTCGTGGCCTTGGCGGGCGACGTCGAGGACCCGCTCCACGTCGCCGCCCTCGTCAGCGAGGCGGCTGGCCTCGGTCGCCTCGAACTGGTGGTGAACAACGCCGGGGCGCTCGGGCCCAGCCCGCTGCCGTCCGTCGCCGCCCTCCGCGACCGCGACCTGGAACGGGTGCTGGCGGCCAACACCGTCGCCCCCCTCCGGGTGATCCAGGCCGCGCTCCCCCACCTGCGGGCCACGCGCGGCGCGATCGTCAACGTGACCTCTGACGCCGCCGTCGAGGCGTACGAGGGCTGGGGCGGCTACGGGGCCTCCAAGGCGGCCCTGGAGCAGCTCAGCCGGGTCCTGGCGGCCGAGGAGCCGGAGGTGCGGGTCTATGCCGTCGATCCCGGCGACATGCGCACCCAGATGCACCAGGACGCCTTCCCCGGCGAGGACATCTCCGACCGCCCGCTGCCCGAGACCCGGGTGCCGGGGCTGGTCCGCCTCGTCGAGCGCCGGCTGCCGAGCGGCCGCTACCACGTGGAGGACGTCCCCGCACCGGATGACGTCCTGGAGCCGGCGCGATGAGAGTCCTTGACCCAGCTCGCGCTGACCGGCCGGGAGCAGGCGTGGCTCGTGCCCGCATCCGCAGTGGGATCGACTCGGTGCTGCCGTCACTGCGCGCCTTCCGCATCCCCGAAGGCAGCGAGGCGGGGACGCCGGCCGAGATCCTCGCCGGCGACGCCCTCGGCTCCGACGGCCGGTCCGACGTACGGCTCATGGTGGCCCGGCGCTCCAGCCTGGGCGTCACCCACCGCGCCTTCGGCGACCTGGGCGACGCCCTCGAGCCCGGGGACGTGCTGGTGGTCAACACCTCGGCGGTCATCCCCGCCGCGCTCGACGGCCACGGCCCCCACGGCGAGGTCGTGCGCCTCCATCTGTCCACCGAGCAGCCCGGCGGCTTCTGGGTGGCCGAGCCCCGACTCCCCGCGGGGCCCGGCACCGAGCGCTACCGGGGACGCCCCCCTTCCCACCTCGTGCTGGTGGACGGGGGGCGGGCCGAGCTGCTGGCGCCCTATCCGGCCGGGACCGGTTCCGAGCGCCTCTGGCTGGTGCGCCTCGACCTGCCCACCGCCCCACTGGACTACCTCGCGGCCCACGGCCAGACCATCCGCTACGCCCACGCCGACGCGGCCTGGCCGGTCGAGGCCTACCAGTCGGTGTTCTCGCGGGTGCCCGGCTCGGCGGAGATGCCGAGCGCAGCCCGCCCGTTCACCGACGCCCTGGTCACCGATCTGGTCACCCGGGGCGTCGTCATCGCCCCCCTCACCCTGCACACCGGCGTGTCGTCCCAGGAAGCGGGCGAGCCCCCCTACGCCGAGCGCTACACCGTGCCACCCGCCACCGCCGCGCTGGTCAACGGCGCCCACCGCGACGGTCGGCGGGTGATCGCCGTAGGGACCACCGTGGTGCGGGCGCTGGAGACGACGGCCGACGACGCCGGCCGGTCACACCCCGGAGGGGGCTGGACCGAGCTGGTGGTGACGCCGGAGCGGGGCGTGCGGGTGGTGGACGGCCTGCTCACCGGCTGGCACGAGCCCGAGTCCTCCCACCTGGCGATGCTGGAGGCTATCGGCGGCCGCGAGCTGGTCGACCGCTCCTACTCCGCCGCCGTCGGGTCCGGCTACCGCTGGCACGAGTTCGGCGACAGCCACCTGATCCTGCCCTAGCGCTGCCCTGATCAGGACATGATGCCGAGGTCGCCGGTGGTGGCCCCACCGTCGATCGCGAGCTCGGCACCGGCGATGTAGCTGGCCTCGTCCGAGGCGAGGAACAGCACGGCGGCCGCCACCTCGTCGGGCGAGCCCATGCGCGCCACGGGCAGGCGCTGGTAGAAGGGTGCGCCGGGGTCGGTGCCGGCCACCATGGGCGTGTCGATGCCGCCGGGATGGACCGAGTTCACCCGGATCCCCTTGTGGCCCAGGTCGATGGCCGCGGTCTTGCTCAGCCCCCGCACCGCCCACTTGCTGGCCACGTACGCCCCCAGGAACGGGAGGCCCTGGAGCCCGGCGGTCGACGACACGTTGACGATGGCCCCGCCGCCCGCCTCGACCATCGAGGCGGTCACCGCCTTCATGCCCAGGAACACGCCGGTGACGTTGACCCGCATCACGCGCTCGAAGTCCTCCAGCGTGGTCTTGTGCAGCGACTGGAAGTGGAGGATGCCGGCGTTGTTGATCAGCACGCTGACCGGCCCGAAGGCCGCCTCGGTGGCCTTGACCGCCGCCTCCCACTGGGCCTCGTCGGTGACGTCGAGGTGGACGTAGAGCGCGGCGTCGCCGATCTCGGCCGCGACGGCCTGCCCCTCCTCGTCCAGCACGTCGCCCAGCACCACCTTGGCGCCCTCGGCCGCGAACAGCCGCGCCTCGGCCGCGCCCTGGCCCCGGGCGCCGCCCGAGATGATGGCGACCTTGCCGTCGAGCCGTCCCGTCATGTTCGTCCTCTCGCTCATGTAGTGGGCTTGTCGGCGCCGACGGCCCACATGGCGAAGAACTGCGAGCCCCCACCGTAGGCGTGCCCGAGCGCCACCCGCGCCCCGTCGATCTGGTGCTCCCCCGCCTGGCCCCGCACCTGCATCGCGGCTTCGGCGAAGCGGATCATGCCCGAGGCACCGATGGGGTTGGACGACAGCACGCCGCCCGACGGGTTCCAGGGGATGTCGCCGTCCATGGCCGTGGCGCCGTCCTCCACCAGGGTCCAGCCCTTGCCCTCGTCGGCGAAGCCCAGGTTCTCCAGCCACATGGGCTCGTACCAGGAGAACGGCACGTACACCTCGGCCACGTCGATGTCCTCGCGGGGGTTGGTGATGCCGGCCTGGGCATAGACGTCGGCCGCGCAGGCCCGGCCCCCCAGCGGATTCACCTGGTCCCGCCCGGGCGCCATCGTGGGCTCCGAGCGCATGGCCCCACCCAGCATCCACGCCGGGTCGGTGGCCGCGTCGCCGCCCGCTTCGTCGGTGAGGACCATGGCGCAGGCCCCGTCCGAGGACGGGCAGGTCTCGGAGTAGCGGATCGGGTCCCACAACATCATCGAGTCCTTGACCGACTCGAACGTTATGCCCTCCTCGTGGAGGTGGGCCTTGGGGTTCTTGAGGGCGTTCTGGCGGTCCTTGAGCGCCACCAGCACGCCGATGTGGTCGGGGGCGCCCGAACGCCGCATGTAGGCCCGGATGTGGGGCGCGAAGTAGCCGCCCGCCCCGGCCACCAGTGGCGGCGAGAAGGGGATGGGCAGCGTGAGCGCCCACATGGCCTCGCTCTCGGACTGCTTCTCGAAGGCCACGGTCAGCACCCGGCGGTGGATGCGGGCCTGGACCAGGCTGGCGGCCACCAGGGTGGTGGAGCCGCCTACCGAGCCCGCGGTGTGCACCCGCAGCAGCGGCTTGCCCACCGCCCCGAGCGCGTCGGCGAGGTAGAGCTCGGGCATCATCACGCCCTCGAAGAAGTCGGGCGCCTTGCCGATGACCACGGCGTCGATGTCGGCCCAGGTCATGCCCGCGTCGTCGAGGGCCTCGACCGCCGCCTCACGCACCAGTCCCGCGATGGACACATCGCCCCGGGTGGCCTGGTGGTGGGTCTGGCCGATCCCGACCACGGCGACCCGCTCCTTGCTCATCAGCCCTCCCCTTCCAGCACGCACACCAGGTTCTGCTGCAGGCACGGCCCGCTCGTGGCATGGGCCACCGCCCGCTGCGCCTCACCCCGCGAGATGCGGGAGGCGGCCTCGCCGATGCGGATCAGCCCGGCGGCGATCAGCGGGTTGGCGGCCAGCGGGCCACCCGACGGGTTGACGCTCACGCCGTCGCCCAGGCCCAGCGCCCGCCGCACCAGGACCTCCTGGTGGGTGAACGGCGCGTGCAGCTCGGCCACATCGACCGGCCCCTCCCCCACCCCGGCGTGCTCGGCCGCCTGGCGGGTCGAGACGGAGGCGGTGAGGTCGCGCACCCCCAGGGCGTGCGCTTCGACCCGGTGGTCGAGGCCCCGGATCCAGGCCGGGTGCTCGGACAGCTCCCGCGCCCGGTCGCCGGCCGCCAGGATCACCGCCGCGGCCCCGTCGGTGATGGGCGGGCAGTCGTGGCGGCGCAGGGGCGCGGCGATCTCCGGCTCCTTGAGCAGCACCTCGGGGTCGTCGGACCCCTGCAGCTGGGCATAGGGGTTGGCGGCCGCGGCCCGGCGGCTGCGGGCGGCGATGCCCGCCATCTCGGCCACGTCGGTCACCCCCGCGTCCAGGCAGGCCCGGGCCTGCAGGGCGGCCAGCGCGAGGCTGTCGGGCCACAGCGGGGCCTGGTAGTAGGGGTCGAGCTGGCGGGACAGCACGTCGCGCAGCGATCCGGGCGACGACTTGCCGTAGCCGTACACCAGGGCGGTGTCGGCCGCGCCGGTCTGGATCTTGACCCACGCCTCGTACAGGGCCCAGGCGCCGTCCATCTCCACGTGGCTCTCGCTGATGGGCGGCGAGGCGCCCACCCCGTCGAGCGTCGACACGAAGCTGAACGCCGAGCCGGCGAGGTAGTCGGTGCTGCCCGAGCAGGTGAAGTCGATCTGGGTCTGGTCCAGCCCCACGTCGCTCTTGACCTGGTGCAGGACCGGCATCAGCAGCTCGACCTCGTTGCGGTACGGCTCCCGCCGCACGTGCTGCGACTGGGCGAAGGCCACCACCGCGACATCCCGCATCAGACATGCTCCCGGTAGGTCTCGTAGGCGGCATCGGGCTCACCCGTCGGACGCCACCACTTGATGGACGCGAGGTCGTGGGTCAGCTGGTCGTCTTCCACCCACACCGCCTCGACCCGCATGCCCATGCGCACCTGGTCGAACGGGATCTCCTGGATCATCCCGAACAGGCCCATGTCGCCGCCGTCGGGCAGCACGGTGGCGCACACGTAGGGCAGCTCCATGGCCGACCCCGAGAACTTGACGTTGACCACGCAGAAGGTGGTCACGATCCCCCGGTCGGGCAGCTCCACCTGCTCGCTGGTGGGCACGCCGTCGATCGGGCACGAGCCCCGGGGCGGCAGGATGACCTTGCCGCAGGTGCCGCAGCGCTCGCCCAGGATCTTGTGGGACTGGATGCCCCGCAGGAACCGGGACGTGGCCCGCCCGGCGGTGAAGGTGTACTCGAGCCGGGCCGGCGTCCGGATCGAGCGCACCGGCTCGACGTCCTGCAGAGCCGGGGGGAGCTGTACCGGGCTCATGCGGGCTCGAAGCAGGCGATGTCGGTGATGGCGCCCTCCCGCTGGTCCGCCCACCGGACCCGCACCTGCATGCCGGTGCTCACCCGGTCGGGCGACCCGGCGTCGAGGACGTGCAGCAGGCCGGTGTCGGCGCCGTCCATGCGCACCAGGGCCCAGGCGAAGGGCCGGTCGAGCGGCTGGTTCGGCCGGGGCGACGGCTCCCACGACCAGGTGGTGACCGTGCCGGTGTCGCCCAGCTCGACCAGCTCGCCGAGCTCTTCGCTCGTGACCGGGTCGTACTCGACCGGCGGGCACAGCACCCGGCCGTCCCCCGTGCGCACCCCGAGCACCAGGCCCTCCCGCAGGCCGGTCAGGAACGCGCTCTGGACGGGCCCGACGGTGCGGCTGAACGGATACTCGACCACCATCGGCGCCGACAGGATCTCGGCCTCAGCCATGCCACCTCCCCACGAACTCACCGTGAACTGAAACAGGTTCTACTTTCAGGCGGCAGGTCTAGCAGCTTTCCGGCCCGCCCACGAAACAGACCGGATCTGGTTCCGGACGCGAGGAGGAGGGGCCCGCAGGCCCCTCCTCTCCCGGTGCTCGATTGGTTCCGAGGGTCAGGTCGGCGACTGGCCGCGCCGCCGGCTGTACACCCCGAACCCGATGCCGGCCGCCAGCAGCACCAGCGCCACGGCCACCAGGCCGAGCGTGTTGGCGCCGGTGTCCGGCAGCCCGCCACCCTCGTCGGGCTGCGTGGTCGGCGGCGTGGTGGGGGTGGTGCTGGGCGTGCCCTGTTGCGGGACGATCGAGTCCGTCGTCGTGGTGTCGTTCGGTGGGGTCGTGGTCGACGACGTCGAGGAGGGCGACGAAGTGGGCGGCGTGTGCACCTCCACCTCGACCTCGTCCATGTCCATCGAGGGCGTGACCACCAGGAACGCCATGTCCTGCACGTAGCGGTCTGCGAACAGCCGCACGCCGGCCGTGACGCCTGCGCCGTAGGCGTAGAGGGACGCCTCGCCGGCCTCGGACGCCTTGAGCCATATCTCGTCGCCGTCCGACGCGGGGCCCTCGAACGGGCTGCCGTCCTCGTTGTGGAGCGTGACGCCCTCGCTCGGGGTCAGCTCGACCGACGCCGCCGTCGTGTGGATGACGAACGGCCCGATGAGCTGGCCGGGAATGGCGTCGACGTCCGTTTCCCCGGAGATGTTCACGGTGATGGGGCCGCCCAACGCGGGCAGCGCATCGGCGGCTACGGCGGCGAGGATCGCCTGGTAGTTGGCGAGCACCGCCGGGTGCCCGTTGGACCCCTCCAGCTCGAAGCCGTTGGTGAAGTGCCAGATCGCGGCCTGGGTGCCCGCCGCCTTCTCGGAGTCGGTGCCCGTGATCTCGTGGCCCTCGGGGCCCGAGCCGATCGGGAAGTAGCTGTTCAGGATGCGCTCGACCGCATCGCGGTTGGCGACCCCCGACTCGTCCCAAGGCGCCTCGGGGAGCACGTCGCCCTCCTTGATGCCGCCGATGAAGTCGACGCAGTACGCGAGGTCGACGTCCTCCGAGCCGTCGACCTGCAGGTTCAGGAGGCCGGCCTTGGGGGTCTGGGTCCCGCCGCCCGGTAGGTGGCCCTTGACCGTCTCGTGAAGGTCAGAGACGCCCTGGAACTCCCCGGAGTCGCCGTCGTCTGCGGATGATGGTGCTGCGAACGTGCCGACCAGTCCCGCGGCGAGCGCGAGGCTGGCAACGACGGCTGCTACGCCTCGTCGCGAGGCAGCGCGTTGGGCAATGGTCATGTCTCTCCCCAAGCTCGGTTGCGGGTCCTAGAGCGAGGACCGCGCGTGTCGTCTGGTTACGGGCCCGGATTCGCCTGGCTCCCCACGGGCGCAGCGATCAGGTCGCCCTGTGGATCTCAGCCTGCCCCAGCGACCGAACGCGTCTCGCCCGCCGGCGGAGAAGCTAACACGCGGGCGCGGCCGAGCATGACATGCCCGGTTCAGAAGTCGTCAACCTGAAATCTTCTGCCCGGACGCGTCGGGGGACCCGCACGCAGCGGGTCCCCCCAGTAATCGCCCGAGGGACCCGCGAGGTGGCGGGCCCTCGATCAAATGTGATCTCAGAAGATGATGACCGAGCGGATGACCGTGCCCGCCTTCAGGTCGGCCACGGCCTCGTTGACGTCGTCGATGGCGATCTTCTTGGTCACCATGCCCTCGAGGTCGAGCCGGCCATTGCGCCACAGGTTGAGCATGCGGGCGAAGTCGCTGCGCACGTCGGCCGAGCCGTAGTACGAGCCCATGAGCGTCTTCTCCTGGAAGAACAGCTCGAAGGCGCTGAACGAGACCATCTCCTGCGGGGCACCCACGCCGATGATGCAGGTGGTGCCGCCGCGGCGGGTGGCGTCGTAGGCGCTACGCATGGTCAGGGGCAGGCCGATGGCCTCGAAGGCGAAGTCGAAGCCGTCGCCGCCGGTGATCTGCTGCGAGGCGTCGCCCAAACCGTCGGGCTTGACCGCGTGGGTGGCCCCGAAGCGCTGGGCATCCTCCAGCTTGGAGTCGACCAGGTCGACCGCCACGATCTCCGAGGCGCCGGCCACCTTGGCCCCCTGGATGGCGGAGATGCCCACGCCACCGCAGCCGAACACCACGACCGACGACCCGGGCGTCACCTTGGCGGTGTTGAGGGCCGCGCCCACGCCGGTCATGACGCCGCAGCCCACCAGCGAGGCGATCTCGTGCGGGGTCTCCGGGTCGATCTTCACCACGCCCTGCTCGGGCATGATCATCTCCTCGGCCCAGGTGCCCGAGCCCGCGAAGCCGGCCACCGGGGCGCCGTCGAGCATGAAATGCGGGAGCATCCCGACGCCGAACGTGATGTTCATGCACAGGTTGGGCTGCTTGCGGTCGACGCAGTACTTGCACGAGCCGCAGGGGGCACTCCAGGCGATGATCACGTGGTCGCCGGGCTGGACCGAGGTCACGCCCTCGCCCACCTCGGCCACCACGCCCGCGCCCTCGTGGCCGGGGATGAACGGCGCCGGCTGCGGGATGGTGCCGTTCATGCCCGAGACGTCGGAGTGGCACACGCCGGTCGCCATGATCTTGACCTTGACCTGGCCCGGACCGACCGGTCCCAGCTCGACGTCGTCGCGGATCTCGAGCTTCTCGTCACCGGTGTTGCGGAGCAGTGCTGCGCGCATGGCGTCCCTTCCCCTCTGGCTCTCGGACGGTCTGGCGCGCAGCGTACCGGTCTGACCCAACCTCAGAAAGTCGAGGTAGGAGCCCTTGACCGAAAGGTCAGGTCCCAGTCAGGCGAAGCGGTCGGCGATCAGCTCGCTGGCCTGGCGCAACTCGGCCGCCACCCAGGTGGAGTCGCCCATGCCGTTGGCCCACGAGATGGTGGCCGACCACCACACGTGGCCCAGGACCTTGGCCGCCGCCGCCTCCAGCGCGGGGTCGACATCCTCTGGGAAGGCCGCCTCCAGGATGCGGGCCATGGCCGCGGTGACCTCGCCGATGGCGTCCACGCTGGCCGGGTCGCCCGCGGTCATGGCTGCGATCACCGCCCGCGTCAGGCGCGGCTCGCGGTCCATCGAGCCCACCGCCCGGCCGAGCACGTCCATGATGCGGTCGACCGTGGTCGCCCCCGTGGGCGGATGGCGCGTGACCCGCTGCTCCAGGTCGCCGAGCCACTGCACCATCACCGCCAGCAGCAGGGCGTCCTTGGACGGGAAGTAGCGGTAGATGGTGCCCAGCGCCACCTCGCCCCGGGACGCGACGTCCCGCATCTGGACGGCGTCGTAGCCGCCCTCGGCCGCCAGCTCCTGGGCGGCTCGGATGACGCGCTCACGCCGGGCCGCCTGGCTCTTGGTCAGAGTGGCTTCGGCCATCGCCCCGGCAACCTACCGGCTGACCAGGTCACGGAACGGTATGGCCTTGTCCTCGCGGGGCTCCGCCGGCAGGCCCAGGGCCCGCTCGCCCACGATGTTGGCCTGGACCTGGTCGCTGCCCCCGGCGATGCGCATGGAGGGCGAGTGCAGGAACCGCCGCAGCCACATGCCGTCGTCCACCACGTCGTCGCCCGCCAGCATGCCGTGGGCGCCCTGGGCCGCGATGGCGGTGCGGGTGAGGGCCTGCATGTAGCGGGCGAACGCCAGCTTCATCACCGACGCCTCGGCCCCGGGCCGGCGGCCCTGGCTCAGCGCGGTCTGGGTGCGGTAGCGCAGGAACCGCAGCAGCTCGAAGCGGATGTGAGCGTCGACGATGTGCTGGCGCAGGACGGGCTCGTCGTTCGACCCGCACTGTGCCGCCAGTGCGCGCAGATGAGCGGGGGTGACCCCGGTGCCGCCGGCGATGGACGAGCGCTCGCTGTTCAGCGTGGTCTGGGCGATGCGCCAACCGTCGCCCGGGCCGCCCAGCATGTCGGCCTGGGGGACGCGCACGGCGTCGAGGAAGACCTCGGAGAAGTGGGCCTCGCCGGTCATCTGGCGCAGCGGGCGCACCTCGATCCCGGGCGTGGCCATGTCGAGCAGGAAGTAGCCGATGCCCTGGTGCTTGGGGACCGAGGTGTCGGTGCGAGCCAGCAACATGCCGTAGCGCGCCCGGTCCGGCGAGGAGGTCCACACCTTCTGGCCGGTCACGACCCACTCGTCACCGTCGCGGACGGCCCGGGTGGCCAGGCCGGCCAGGTCGGAGCCCGCGCCGGGCTCGGAGAACAGCTGGCACCACAGCTCGTCGCCCCGCAGCAGCGGCGGCAGGAACCGCTCCTTCTGCTCCTCGGTGCCGTGCGCCAGGATGGTGGGCCCGGCCATGCCGATCGAGATCATGAAGGCGCCGTTGGACACGCCGTAGTTGGCCTGCTCCTGGCCGAAGATGACCTGCTCGATGGGCTTGCCGCCCCGCCCGCCGTACTCCTTGGGCCAGGTGATGCCGGCCCACCCGCCGTCGTAGAGGGTGCGCTGCCATGCCTGGCAGCGGTTGATGTAGGTGGCCTCGTCGTAGGCGCCGGTCCACAGGCCCGCGGAGAAGTCGTCCGGGTGCCCCTTGGGAATGGCGTGGGCGTCGAGCCAGCCCCGCGCCTCGGCCCGGAACGCAGCTTCCTCCGGCGTGTCGTCGATGTCCACCGACTCAGACTAGAACGTGTTCTACCGTCGCTCCCAGGCCGGCGGGCGCGCCTGCCATGCTGGCACGGTGCCGTCCGATCCCATCCCGAGCCTCACCCGGTTCGGCTGGCGAGAGCTGGCGCGGGGAGCCGAGATCTGGGTGGGACTCGCGCTGCGCGTGACCCGGGCGCTGGTGGTCTTCGCCGTGCGCCATCCCCGGCGCCTGCTGGCCGCCCGCCGCGACTCCGGGGCCCGACGGGCTCTGGCCGATGCGGCCAGCCTGGGGCTGGTGGAGGCGTTCATGGCGCTCGGCCCCACCTTCGTGAAGCTGGGCCAGATGATCGCCTCGTCGCCGGGCATGTTCCCCGCTCCGCTGGCCGACGCCTGCCTGCGCACGCTGGACGACGTGCCGCCCTTCCCCGCGGATGAGGCGCTCGCCATCGTGGAGGACGACCTGGGCGTGGCCGCGGCCGACGCCTTCGCCGAGTTCGACCCGGTGCCGCTGTCGGCCGCGTCGATCGCCCAGGTGCACGGGTGCATGCTGCGGGACGGGCGGCCGGCCGTGCTCAAGATCCAGCGACCGGACATCGCCGACCGCATGAACCGCGACCTGCGGATGATGTACCGGCTGGCCCGCGTCGTGGATCGCACCCGCACCGGTCACCTGCTCAACGCTCCCGGGGTGGTCGAGGATCTGCACCAGGTCACCAACGAGGAGCTCAACTTCGTCCTCGAGGCCCACCGCCAGACCGCATTCCGCGACAACATCGGCGCCTTCGGCGACAACGCCTGGATCACCGCCCCCGAGGTGTACTGGGACCATTGCGGCCCCCGCGTGATCTGCATGGAGCGCCTCTACGGCACCCCGCTCGACCGCTTCGACGACGTGCGGGCCCGCGGCATCGACGGTGAGCTGGCGTTGCGCCGCGGCCTCAAGGTGTGGACCGAGGCGGCGCTCGTCCACGGCCCGTTCCACGGCGACGTGCACGCCGGCAACATCTGGCTGCTGGACGACGGCCGGGCCGCGTACCTCGACTTCGGCATCATGGGCGAGCTGCCCGCCGACCACCGCCAGGCGGTGCGCGACGCCCAGTTCACCCTCATGATCGACGGCGACTACTCCCGCATCGTCCGGGCCTGGCAGCGCATCGGGATCCTCACCGCCGACGTCGGGCCGGTCGACGAGGTGGCGGCCCGGCTCAAGACCGTGCTCGACCCCATGTTCGACCTGGCCCTCGGCGACGTGAGCCTGGCCGAGCTGCTGCGCCAGCAGGTCGAGCTCCAGCGGGAGTACGGCGCCCGCGCCGTGCGGGAGCTCGTGCTGGTGTCCAAGCAGCTCATGTACTTCGAGCGCTACGCCAAGGAGCTGGCCCCCGCCTACAACATGGCCCGCGACCTGTTCCTCGTGCAGAACGTGTTCCCCGAGGACGTGGCCCGCGTGGTGGCCGAGCGGGGCATCACGCTGCCGGACGACTCGGTGCCGCTGCTGCGCCCGCCAGCGCCCCCGGGAGGGGCAGGGCGTGCACCACGACCAGCTCCTGCACCGCCCGGGTGAGCGCCACATAGAGCAGGCGCAGCCCCCGGGCATCGCCGCCGGCGATGGCGGCCGGTTCGACCACCACCACGGCGTCGAACTCCAGGCCCTTGGCGTCGGGCGGGTCGAGCACCGTGACCGCGGCCGGTAGCTCGCCCAGCCCGGCCCGCTGCTCCGGTGGGACCACCACGCCCACCGTGCCGTAGGCGCCGGCCAGGTCGGCGGCGATGCGGCCGGCCTCGCCCGCCGGGTCACCGTCGTCGACCGCCACGAAGGTCGGCTCCCGGCCCCCGTCCCGCACCGACCGGCACGGCGTGACGTCGGGCGCGGCCTCGATCATGGACATGGCGAACGGGCTGCTGGCCG
>Ga0209814_10000186_pt1 | contig 18498 bp, 14 predicted proteins | sample SoiMetdeltSBSDD1_FD_187597 | JGI IMG/M metagenome (GOLD analysis project Ga0209814, IMG submission 187597) | Bulk soil microbial communities from a Populus tree surrounding site in Tennessee, USA - Soil MetaG P. deltoides SBSDD1 (SPAdes) (version 2) | ecosystem: Environmental > Terrestrial >... | reverse complement strand
ACGGCGCAGTCGGTGAAAGACACTCCTGCGCCACCGAATTCCTCCGGAATCATCATGCCTACCCAGCCGAGCTCGGCCGCTTTTTTGTAGATGTCGGGCTGAAAGGTTTCCTTGTCTCGATACCAGACGGTCATCTTATGGGATGGCACCTCGGCTTTGACGAAGTCGGCGGCCACTTTTTTGAACATTTCTTGGGTTTCATTGAGTTTGAAGTCCATCTTTCTCTCCTACGGCTTGAACTTTTTGAACTGCTTGAACGGCTGAAACGATCGGCAACATTGGTTCAAAATGTTCAAATCGTTCAAGTCGTTCAAAACGTTAGGACAGTCTCTCCTAAAGTTTAATCCGTCTCCGGTGCTTTTTCTTGGGTCGGACGGCCAAGGCCGAGGCGACGGGCAAAAATCAGCCGGTCGGTGTCGAGTGTGCCGCCGCCGTGTAACTGTCCAGGTCCACTACGCACGCAATATTCGAAATCCACGACCTCGTGCACCGAGAGATCTTGCACGAGAGCGTCGGCGCCCATGATCTGTTGCAGCCGCTCCCCGTTTCTCAAGCGCGCCGTGCGCTGGAAATATCTCTGCTGCACGCCGCCATAGGGATGAGGAACCTTGGCGAAGCGATGCCAGAAATTGCGCTGGTTGAATCGTCGCAAGGTGTTTAGCTCGATCATGATATCGGCGATCACGTCACGGACTTTATCGTCCTCGATGAGAGGCTTTCCGCCGACGTGGTTCTTTTGGCAGTACTCCACGACGCGCTCCACCACGGGGTCGACGCTGACCCTGCCGTCGCCGCCGTGTTCGAGCTCCATATGAGTACTGGCGACTTTCCAACCGTTGTTTTCGCCGCCGATCAAATACTTCGCCGGCACGCGGACGTTGTCGAAGAAGACGGCATTCTTGATCCCCATCATCAAATACATGTGTTGAATGGTGATGCCCGGTAAGTTTGCCGGAATGTGCAGCCAGCCGAGGTTTTCATGGCGCTTGCCCTGCGGGTTGGTGCAGACAAGGGTCCAGAGATAATCCGGCGGTAGATGATGACCCACCATAACTTTCTGACCATTGACGATGTAATCGTCGCCGTCGCGGATTGCTTTGGTTTGGCAATTCGCGACATCGCTGCCGCCATGAGGTTCGGTCAACACTTGCCAGACACAGATTTCGGCGCGGGTAATTGGCGGCAGGAATTCACGTTTCTGCTCCTCGGTGCCCCAGCGGATCAGAACTGGCGCGACAATACGTGCCAAGGTATAGAATACATGGGACAGGTTGAGCCCATACTTGAAGAGCTCGGTTTCCAGCACCATCTGGTGATCCACCGTAAGCCCCGCTCCGCCGTATTCTTTGGGATAAATGGGGAATAGCCAGCCTTTTGCCCCGAGTTTTTCGGCGAGACCGCGGCGGAACTTATACTCATTTTCGTCTTCGCGAGTGGACCAGGAGGCGGACCAGCGCAAGTGCTCGTGACCACGCATCTGTTCCGACAACCAGGCGCTGACTTCCTTTCTAAACTCGACTACATTTGGCGGTTCTGCGGAAACATTAAAATCCATACCCATCTCCTTTCGAAACGGTTTCCAACTAATTCATATCACTCCGCGGGCGCGGAACTCCTTAATAGCGTCACCGTCGTACCCCAGCCGCGCCAAGACTTCTTCCGTGTGTTCTCCGAGCAGAGGTGCCGCGCGGAAAAATTGCGCCGGCGTGCCGGATAGATTGATTGGGCTCCCGATCAAATTACTTTTGCCCATCTTGGGATGATCAATCTGCTTGGGGATGCCCATGTGCTTTACCTGTGGATCGTTGAAGACCTCCTGGATCGAACTGATCGGAGCATTCGGAATGTCGTTGGCATCCAGTCGCGGCAGCCAATGTTCACGTGGCTGGGTGCGAAATGTTTCTTGTAAAATCCTAACGATCTCCCAGTGGCGCTCGGTGCGATCTTTTCGCGTGGCAAAACGCGCATCTTCAAGCAAGTCCATTCGTCCCGCGGCCTTGAGCAAGCCTTCCCATGCCACCTGGTGACCGGACAAGTGGATTACGAGTGGCTTGGTATCCGCGCACACGAAGCAGTAAATACGGCCCCGCGGAAAATTGTCGCGCGAAACTGCTTCGCCGCCGTTCAAATAGTCGGCGACGTGGGACTCGATAAACGCAAGGCTCACTTGCAGCAACGAAACATCGACGAACTGGCCGCGAGCGGTTTTCTGCCGGGCCAGTAGCGCCGCCATGATGCCGTGGGCAGCGAAGATCCCGGAAGAATGATCGGTGATGGAAAAACCGGCGACCTTGGGATTGTCGAAGTCGGTCACCAAGCTCAACATGCCGCTGAGCGCCTGGCCGATGGTGTCGAAACCCGGCTTGTCTCGATAGGGCCCGCTCTGGCCATAGCCGGAGATCGAACAGTGGATAAGTTTCGGGTTGAGCTTAGAAAGCTGTTCGTAGTCCAGACCCAAGCGCTGCCTCGTCGGCGGGCGGAAGTTTTCGATCAAGATATCCGCGGTCTCCAACAGCCTGAGCAGAATCTCCCGGCCTTTTTTCTCGCGCAGATTGAGCGTAACGCTCTTCTTATTTCGATTGAGCACGCGGAAGCTTGGGCCGTATCCTTCGTATTTGAGATTGCGGCCGCGGTGCGTGTCGCCGCCATCGGGCAACTCGACTTTAATAACCTCGCAGCCAAGATCGCCGAGCAAGCTGCCTGCGTAGGGGCCGGCGACATGGCCGCTCACGTCGATTGCGACGGTTCCTTCTAAAGCTCCAGTTAACATTTAGAATTCGATTCTCCCATCGACCAAGAATTGACTTACTCCAAAGCAGTGTGGTTGTCCACCACGAAGCCGAATGCTCCCATGCCGGCACATGTACTCGATTCAAAGGCAACACGACGGTGAAAACAGACCCGGGTTTGGATAAGTTACCGAGCAGTTATTTGCCATAGGGGTCTTGATCAGCAAGCACTGAGAGTTACATTTAAAATTAGGCATTGCGGTATAGAAAGGGAGGAAATTATGACATCCATACGTTTCGCTCTGATCCGTACGATTGCGATTTGCCTAACCATATTATTATTGCCGATGACGGCGATATCGGCAACGTTACAAGTCGCGGATAAGGCAGATCAAGTTGTCCTAAGAAACGTGACCGTCAGAGACGGCGAAGTGTCGGGAGAAGTGGTAAACAAGTCATCCGCAACACTCCGCGATGTTCAGTTGCTGATCCTCTATTCGTGGCTGTGGAAAAATGAATTTCACCCCGGCAAGGACGGTCCAGGAAGAGCCGTCTATCACACGATCGATAAAGAAATACCGCCGGGCCAGAGTGCGCAGTTTAATTATAAGCCTTCGCCGCCGCTGCCCGAGCGCAAGGATGGGTATTTCGACATCAGCGCCAAGGTCGTTGGCTTTACCCAGGTCTACCGCTAACGCTTTGATTTAAACGAAAGTATTTCGGCGGCGCTACCGATTGCGGCGGGTCACGAGCAACGCATCGACGGCAAACGCCCCTCGACCCGCAGGCAGCACAACGACAGGATTCAAGTCCATTTCTGCGATGTCGTTGCCGAGATCGTAAGCCAGCCAAGAGAGGCGAGCAGCCATTTCGGCCAGCGCGTCGACATCAGCGGGTAGCGCGCCGCGCACGCCGGAGAAAACCGCGCAGCCTTTGAGACTCTCCAGCGCTCGCCGCGCTTCCGCGGCGGTGATGGGGGGAATGCGCAGCGCGACGTCTTTCAGGACTTCAACGAAGACACCGCCGAGCCCTAGCACCATTGTCGATCCAAGCTGTTCGTCCCGCGAGATCCCGAGGAGGCACTCGACGCCCTTAATTTGCTTCTGAACCAGAACGCCTTCGATGTTCGCTTCCGGTTTGGCCGCGCGTACGCGAGACATCATCTCATCATAGGCCTTTTGGACGGCAACTCCATTTTCCAAACCCAGCCTGAGTGCGCCAAGTTCTGTCTTATGGGGAATGTCAACGGAGGCGACTTTCAACACACATGGATAGCCGAGTTTATCCGCGGCATGCACCGCTTCCTGAGCCGATTGCGCCATCACTGCCGGCGCCAGCGCAATGCCGTAGCCGTCCAGCAGTTTTTTCGTGGCCTCGTACGACAGAATGCCGCTGCCAAGGTCCCGCCGCGCGGGCGCCGAACCCGCTCGTGTAACTAACGCAAATCGACCCATGGCGCGGTCGCGTTCGTTCTTGCGCAGCCGGCCGATGGCGCGTAATGATTTGCGGTAATCGCCAGTGAACGTCAGTCCCAGCTCGTTGAGCCGCTGGTTCCAAACTTCAGCCGGCGGTTCGGTGGCGCGTGTGAGCACGAAGACGCGCTTATTGTTACTGACACTCAAGTCGGAAATCTTTTGATAAAGCTTCTCCGACGAAGGCGTGAGGGAATCCGGTAAATTCAAGCGTAGCCCCACCATATCGATTCTGGGCTCTTGAAAGAATTTCTCCAAGCAATAATCAAAGGCTTCAGGCTTTATCCTCTGCAGATCTTCAACGTCGAGAGGATTTCCAAGCAGCGTCGGTTTGTCCAGGCTCTGGACCATGACTTGCTGGGTCTCCGGACTGAGCTCCGGCACGGGCACGCCTTCCTGATCGGCGATATCGCAAAGCAAGGTGCAATCGCCGCCGGAGATCGTGATAAGACCGACGCCCCGATCATGTTTGTCCGGTCGTATCTTTGCACCGGCGAACAGCGCCGTCGTGTCGATGAGATCGTCGAGATCGTTGACGATGATGGCGCCGTGTTGCTCGAAAAACGCGTCCCACGCGGCAGCGGAACCGGCGAGTTGACCCGTGTGGGCGATGACATTTCGTTTCGCACGTTCGGTGCGGCCCGCGCGGAGCACTAAGACCGCCTTGCCATTGGCAACGGCGCGGTCGAGCGCTGCGGCAAAACGTTGCGGTTCCTTGGGCGCGGCTTCGATATAGGTGGCGATGACATCGATCTCCGGACACTCGGCCTCATACGCGAGGTAGTCGGCAGAGTTGAGAATGATTTCATTACCCCCGCTGGCGCAGAGGTGAAAGCCGAGGCCGCGTTTAGTCCCTGCGTTGATCAAGAGATTCATCATGCCGCTGCTCTGAAAAATACAGCCGATGTTTCCTGCGCGGAGATTTTTTGGCAGCTCGCCACCCCAGATGCCCAGCTTGGCGCGGACCGAAACGAACCCCATGCAATTGGGTCCGAGAAGTTTGATGCCTGCGGCTTTTGCGGCTTCAGTCAATTGCTGCTGCAACTGTTTTCCCGCCTCGCCGCCTTCGGCGAAGCCGTCGGCAAAGATCACTCCCGCTTTGACGCCTTTTTTCCCCGCCTCTTGAATGACGGGCGCCACGAGCTTGTTATTGACCGCGATAACCGCCAGGGGGATTTCACCTGGGAATTCGAGAATGCTCGGATAGGCTTTCAGTCCGAAAACCTCCGGACGGCTCGGGTTGATCGGCACGATGCGAGACAGGTCGAACCCCATGTTCTGCAGATTCTTGAAAATATTCACAGCGTAATGATTGCGGTCGCTGGCGCCGATAATGGCGAGACGATCGGCTTCGAAGAGGGGTGCTAAAGGTTTTTCGGTAGACAAGGAAGCCTCCGTGACAAACGGGAAGTCTCTGATTCGAAGATCTGACTTATCCCAGTTGGAAATGGATGTCCAATGCAACTCTGTGTTCAGCGATTGTCAGCAAGCGAGCAGTGGAACTTGATACCGGGACAAAATGTCAAGCTATGAACACGATTACTTCCTCCCCTTGGATCAGGGAAGGCTAGAAGAGAGGGGTATAAATCATCGAGTTTTCTGTTTGCCACTCCCGGGAGCTTTACTGCCTCGACGAGTAGCCAGGTCTATTAGCGCCTCCAAATCAACGAGCTGAATCGGTTTGCCTTCGGCAAAGGAGTACGCGTGAGAAGTAAACGTACTCGTCGTGACGACGTACCCAGATTGTGCGCCGGAGCTCATAAGCACACTGTAGAAATCCCGGACGATAGGCTCCCTAATCGGAGTATTCCAGCGCTTGCACTGAACGGCGATCAATTGATTGTTCTTACGCAATAACAAGTCTATCCCGTTATCACTCGTTTCTGGGGTGATCTCGACTGTGTACCCCATCTCACGGAACAGACTTACGGTAAACTCTTTGAAAGCTACGGCAGTCATGCTGCACACGCTGCTCGCGAGATCTGTTCGCGTGGAGGGTTTGCCAATGTAGCCAAATGAGACGAGCGCCTCTCTTGCGAGATCAACTGTTACGTGGTCGGTTGCATAGTCGTTTACGTAGTTGCGCAGTCTCTTTACCATTACTCTTGCGTTCCCAGGGTTCCCTTCGCAGTGTTGGGCAAGCAGGGTTGCAGCCTCGGGATCAAAAGTGAGGTTTCCAATTAATTTTACTATCTCACCAATTTCTTGCACGCTATAAGGCGCGAAATCAAAGCGAATCATCCAGCGACGGAGACGTTTGTCCACTTGCCAGGGCTTTGATGTCGTGCCAACTAACGTGAACCGCTTAAGCGGAAGCTTGAGGCTCCGCGCCTTCGGTTCCTGGTCGGTAAGCGGTTCAAGAGTAAAATCCTCAATGGCCGCCATAAGAGCTTCTAACGCCGGTTCTTTTAGTGATTCTATTTGTTCAATAAGGAAAAAATCTCTCTCTTCAAGTTCTGTCAGCAAGCGAGCAAGAGCCGCGGGTTCTCCAACGACTGGCCCGTAAGTTCTATTGATGTTCACCTTCATCTCACGCGCAATCATGTAAGCCAAAGTTGCCTTTCCCATCTCAGGAGGGCCGGACAACAAGAGATGAGGGAGCGGTCTAGAATGACGAATAGCCGCTTCAACTCGCGGCAGCACGTCCTTCTTTATTTCTTCTTGTCCTATGTACTTATCAAAATGCGGAATTGATGCCTCTTGCAAAGATGGGACACGCTCGAGGGAGTCGGCAGAGGGAGAGTCAGAAGAAAGTTTCTCAGTTCCAGCGGGTTTATCAACATCTCGAGCCGGGGCATGAGATTTTTCAGCCGCTTCCTTAAGCTCTGCACGCGCACAAGCTTCGCAAAGCCCATTGTCGGAAAGGGAAAGAAACCATTTAGAAAGTCCGCAACGTTCACATGTTGCCATTTGCGAAACCTATCGTTAAGTAAACCCCCAGTCCAATTTACATACAAGGGCTTCTGCTAAATGGAAGTTATTTGTGAACAAGGAGTTCAATCAGTTTCCGGACATTACCGATCGTTTCGAGGTGTTGCACATCTTGGACCAGCTCTGCGGATTGTTCTTCAGAAATGACACTCTTCGCATTGCTGCGAAACTTGTTTAAAACTTCTTCTTCCGTCATCGGGTTTTGCGGATGGCCTTTGGCGATCCTCGCCGTGTAAGTAAAGCGTCTACCGTCCTTGAGCTCGACGCTTACCGGGCAGTAGGGGCCGGGCTCGGGAATGGTGTCATCGACGATCACTTTGACTTTGCTCAATGCATTCTGAACTTCAGGTTCATTGGCCTTGGCATCCGTGAAGGTATCAATCTCCAATTTTCCGTCGAGAAAGGCGAGGGCGATGACGTAATTGATGGCGAATTTGCCGCGCAGGCCGGTTTTGACTTCGGGATGATAGTGGCGCTGATAGCGCATCGGCGGGATGCTAACCTCCATCTTCGCCACGTCAGAAAAGTGAATGGCGTGCTCACGTTTCAAGTGCAGTGCGGCGTCGGCGGCGAGAAATTGCGGCGCGCTGCAGGGGTGAAGTTTGAGGCCGAGACCAGGGGACTCTAGAAAATAGGGTTGGCCGAGATCGGTAATCATCTTTTCGTAATTGCAGGTTCCTGGACCAAAGAACGTATCGCAGAAGCCCCTAGGCGCTTCGATGATGGCTGCATCGGCTGTGAAACCCTTTTCAGCCAACAGGCCGGCTTCAACGCCGTTGCGCGCGGCGTTGGCGGCGTGAAAAGGCTTGACCATCGAGCCTTGCTGCCGGTGAATGCCGCCCGCCCCTGATGCGGCAATGCCTAAGGCTGCTTTGATCTTCTCTGGGTCGAGTCGCATGAGGCTGGCACACGCGATGGCCGCTCCGATGCTACCCAATACCGGTGTGCTATGAAAGCCGCGATCCTGAACGTTGGGCGCGTTAGCGGCTATCTTGGTGAGTATTTCGATCCCCAACGCGTAGGCTTTGAGTAAATCCTTTCCGGAAGAGCCAATGGCTTCGCCCAGGCTCAACGCGGCTGCGGCCACCATGCAAGTCGGATGACCCGCATGGATAAAGGCGTCCCAGTCGTCGAAGTCGATGGCGTGGCCGAGCAGCCCGTTGGCGAATGCCGCCATGGGTGCGGAGGATTTCTGGTTTGTTCCCCAAATTGTGGATTCGTCGCTATGGCCGAGCCGTTTGCAGTAGTCAAAAGCAATGGCCGCGGTGTCCGTTGTCGCTCCCACAAGTGCGGCGCCAAGGGTGTCGAGGATATGCATTTTGGCGTTCGTGAGAACTTTTTCGGAAAGATTCGCAAAATCGGTTTCAGCGACGAAGCGGGCCAATGTGTCGGTGACGGGCGGCGGTTTAGCCATAGGTTCTTCCTTACCGTTTAAAGATTTGTTAACTCAATTATCTGAATTAGGAGTGCCTGTCCATGTGTGATAATTAGAAGGCAACAGGCATCAGGCAGAAGTGAACAATCGGAAACTCGAACAGAAGTGAGGAGAAAAGTATGAAAGGCGTTTTAGAGGGTATCAGAATCTTGGAGCTTGGCAATTTTATCTCGGGACCTTACGCGGCGGTCTTGCTTTCGGACATGGGCGCCGAGGTTATCAAGGTGGAAAATCCCAAGGGCGGTGATCCGTTTCGCGGTTGGGATCTGGGCGGTGACCAGCCGAACTTTTGGGCATTCAATCGCGGCAAAAAAAGCATAACTTTGAACCTTCAGACTCCCGAGGGGAAAGAGATCTTCTATGGGTTGGTCAAACACGCCGACGCGGTCATAGAGAATTATCGCCCCGGGGTCACGAAGAAGTTAGGGATCGACTATGAGACCCTGAAAAAAATAAATGAGCGGATTATCTGCTGCTCGATCACCGGGACCGGACCAACAGGACCCTATGTCCATCGGCCAGCCTATGACACTGTTGGGCAGGGACTGGGCGGGATGTTGAGCGTCTTAATGGATCCCAAGGATCCCCGTCCCATCGGTCCGGCCTATGCGGACCATTTGAGCGGACTCTACTCAGCCGTCGGCGTGCTGGGCGCCTTGGTTGCACGTGCGCAGACCGGCAGGGGCCAACAGGTCGATGCGACGATGGCCGGCGCAGTGCTCGGTTTTCTCGGAGCGCCGGCAACCGAAACGCTGGCCCACGGGCGCCCGCCCGGCCCTTACACCCGTCCGAGACAGTCTCAAACTTACGCCTTCTCGGGTTCGGACGGTTTGCCCTTCGCCATCCATCTGTCGTCGCCGCAGAAATTCTGGGAAGGATTGTGCAAGTCGGTTGGACATCCCGAATTGATCGAAGATCCGCGCTTCAACACGCGGCCGAACCGTCGGAAAAATTACGACGAGCTGAACCAAACCTTTGCTGAATTTTTTCGAGAAAAGCCGCGCGCTTATTGGCTGGAGCAGCTGGAAGCGAATGACGTGCCCCACACCCCGGTCTACAACTTGGCGGAAGTTTTTGACGACCCGCAGATCAAACACATGGGCCTGGAGATTCAAATCGATCGTAAAAACAAGCCAACTATAAAAACCGTTAAGTTTCCGGTGGTGTATAGCGACGATCAGATTCAACATCCCGCGGCGCCGCCGGAACTCGGCGAGCACAACGGCGAGTTTTTGAAGTCGCTGGGCTATGACGAGAAAGCATTAGCTGAGTTGAAAGAAAACGGCGTGATCTGACAGTTGACGATCTTAAAAGTGTAGAAAAAGACTGCCTTGGGAGCATAAGGGTGCTGTTCCTTGTGCGATGAACTGCCGAATTTCACGCGCAGTGAACATGTTCGGCAGCCTTCAGATCGTGGTAAATGACGGGTGCGCCCGCTACGAGGATTTGAACAGATACCAATAGCGACCGATAGTGACACAGCCTATTCCGGTGAGCCGATGCTCGACGGCTTCGATGTGGGGCTGGGCGTGACCTACATGATCTTGCAGACGGCGAATCGCCGCTGCAGGCAGCGCCTCGTAGCGCGGGTTTGCAGCGAAACTCCCGAGCGTTTCGCTGCACGTGGGTCGGGTGTCATTCGGTTGGAAAGTCTCGGCCATGACCGCATCCCCCCTCGATCAATGTCCGCCTTGCTCTTGAGCAACCGGCGGCGCCCAGATCTTCGACATGCACCAGGTTACCAGAAAGGCCACGGCGCAGCCCAACACGACTTCCGCCGCACGATGGAGGGCGACCTCCGCTCCACTTATTCTCGATTGTTCCACTACGCCGGAAGCGATGACGATGGCTGCGGTGGCGGGCGCAAGCCGCCAACTCGACGACAACCTCACTAGATAAGTGCAGACGAGGACGGTTACCGTCAGCGCCAGCGGCAACACCCAAACCTCCGGTCCTGCAACAAGCAAGAATGTCAGTCCGATCGTACAGCCGATGACGGTATTGACGATCCGGGACATGAAAGCAAACACGGCTGTCTGCATCTGCGGCTCGGTAGCCACGATCACCGAGATGACGGCCCAAATTGCATCGGCATCGGCATCACCAAGGCTTCGCAGTAGCAGCCAAACAGCGGTCGTGCCGATGCAGATCCTGACGGCATAGTGAAGCCCTATTGCATCATGACGGATTAGAAAGGAACGCAAGCCCATAGTCGTCCGAGTCCGGTCACGTTGCCGCCGAACGAGTCGGCGGTTCAGCAGCGGCGCGAAACGCTGGCGGCTGCAAGCGCGAGTTAGACGCACGATGGTGAGTCACCGTTATGCTCAGCCGGTCGATTTTACCGATTCGAACAGATAGTGGCATATAGTTCTGGCAAAGTTGTGGCAAAGTCAGACGCATCCCGTGGGGGAATTGTAAAGAGATCTCTTGAATACCATTATTTTCAGCGTTCCGCAGCTTCTTCTTCCTGCAAGAAATAATCAGCGTTTTTGACCCGCTTGCCGGCGGCCTTTGCCGATACTAATATCGCGAAAGATAGACCCGTATAGTACCCCCCATCAACGTAGAGGAGAGGACCATGCCAACGCTCTATAAAAGACCGTTTAATCTGAAGGATTCGTTAAGCGATACTGAAGTACTCGACGACTGGCGGTTTATGGAAGAGGTCTTGCCAGCGGGTCCAGCAAGTCCGTGGGGACACGATCGGTGAAGGTCTATTCTGGTGCCGGAGCGCTGAGGGCAGACATTACCATATTGTGGGACATGGAAGATGCCAGTGTCTATGAGCGCGCCATGGTGGATCCAGTGCTGCGCAAACTCTTGGGGCGATTCTATGGCGCCATCGATTTGAAAACCGCTGGGCAGTCGTTTCGCCGCGAAGTGGACTGCGGAGTTGATCCGGGCGCTCAGTAGTACGGGGTGAGGTGGGGTTGCTGCCGGCACGCGGGAATCCTCGCTGGGCTAATGTTGCGAAGCGTGGTCTCGGAGTCCATTGACTGGTTTGCTGAGGGCTGGCTCTCGATACCGGTCCACCTAACAGAAACGGCAGTGACCGGTTCCCGCTGTCGCGGTCATCGGTATTGGAATTCTCTTTGGGGAGGCACAAGGTGCAAAAGGTCGGACTGCGGACGTCACTCGCCGGCAGCATCGGCAATCTCCTCGAGTGGTACGACTTCGCTGTGTTCGGTTACTTCGCACCATTCATCAGCACACAGTTCTTTCCCGCCGACGACGCGGTCGCGGCGCTCATCAATACGTTCGGCGTGTTCGCCGCCGGGTATCTAGTGCGCCCCATCGGAGGCGTGCTCTTCGGACCGATCGGCGATCGGCTGGGGCGGGCACACGCCCTGCGGCTGTCCATCTTCGTTATGGCCGTGCCCACTACCCTCATCGCTTTTCTCCCCACTCACGCCCAGGCCGGGTTCCTCGCACCAGCGCTCCTCGTCGTCCTCCGGCTCGCGCAAGGACTGTCCGTCGGCGGTGAGTACATCGGTTCGTGCTGCTACCTTGTCGAAGCCGCCCCCGCCGAGCGACGCGGGCTGTTCGGGAGCTGGGTGCCGTTCGGCACCGTCGCCGGGATGCTTCTCGGCTCGGCGGTGGCGACCTTGATGCATAATCTCTTGTCCCCGGAGCAGATCCAGACGTGGGGTTGGCGACTACCGTTTCTCGGTGGAGTGCTGATCGGCGTCGTCGGCTGGGGAATGCGACGCGGCATCCAGGAGACGCCTGAGTTCGCTCGATTGCAGGGTGCCGGGCGCATCGAACCGAGCCCCGTTCTCCAGGCACTTCGGGAGATGCCGCTCCGGGTCCTGCAGGTTGCCGGCCTCGTCTTGCTTTTCGGTACCGCCGCTTACACGCTTTTCGTCTGGATGCCGACCTACCTGACGCATATCGTCAAGCCGCCGGTACCACATGCCCTGCTCATCAACACGCTCTGCATGGTCATCCTGATTGCGACGATGCCGGTCACAGGGATGCTCGCCGATCGATTCGGCTACAAGATCATTCTTGGCGTGGCGACCCTGGTAAGCGGCGTCCTCGTCTACCCGCTCTTCCTCTGGATCGACTCGGGCACCGTGACCGCGGCGAGCGTGGCGTTGACGATCTTTGCGCTCACCAACGGTTGTATTCAGGGGGCGATACCGGTGGCGATGGCGGACATGTTCCCGGCGCGGTTGCGTTTCAGCGGCATGGCCATCGGCTACAACCTTACCTTGGCGCTCTTCGGTGGCACCGCTCCCTTGGTCGCCACCTGGCTCATCAAATCAACGGGTCAACTGACCGCCCCCGCCTGGTATTTGGCTGTGATCGCCGCGGTTACCTTGATCGTCACTCTGACCGTGCAGCCACATCCCGAGAATCGACTCGGGCCCGAGAAGATCGCGCCAGGCGCGACTGCCGCCAGATGAATTGTCGCTGAAGTGCCACGGCCGGACCAGGCGTTTCGTGCGGCATACATAGGGCGGCCCGACTCACGATCAAGCCCACAAAAACAAAACCGATCGAACACAGCGTTGGGATCGAATGGCACGACACGAGGATTCTAAATCCTCACTAGCCAGCGCTCAGTGGGATGGCTCACAATGCCGCAAAGTGAGGTGCTTGAATTTCTGCTCCCAGATGACCGGCGCACTGCTCTGATCATTGCTCATTGTGTTTCTTCCCTCCCCTCTAGAGAAATATTTGGGTGAGGTACGACTTCAGCGCTTCGGGATCGGGAGGTTGACTACGGAAGCCAATATAGCCGTCGGGACGGACCACATATAGACATTCACTCCGAGCTCCATAGCGGTGGTGTAACTCGCCCTTCGGATCCAAAAGTATTTCGCCTTTGCCTGCCGGGTCCCCGGGTAGCTCGTGTGGGATGATCAGATGCGGTTCGATGCAGTCTGGGTACGTCCGCATGGTTGCATCGGCCAAGGCTTGGAGTCGCCGGTGCGTTTCCCCCGTAGAGAGGACCCCTGCGAACAGCACTAGGTGGTGAGTGGTCCCACGTAATCTCTGGAAGAAACGAACGGATTCACGTCTGGGATAAAGCATGAGTCGGGCATCGGCACCACGGTCTCCCGCGCGTGGGCCGGCGCCGAAATCATGCCATCCAAGAAGACTGGCGTGCGCCCCGCGAGGACCTGGTAGCAAGCGGTGGTGCTCCGCGACAATGGGACTATCGCGGTAGCCGATGTTCAGCTCTGCCACCGCTCTTCGCATCCGTTGCTGCATCACTTCTTGGCCAGCCAGAACCGCGGCCAATTTTTGTCGGAGTGTCTCTGAGAGCGAAAGATGCGGCTCCTCGCGGAGCATGGCCCGGTGCAAATGGTCTGTCAGGTCGAGCATGTCCCGCCCGGCCCGGTGACGCTCAAGATGGTAACTATCGAGAAGGCTTGCTGGGGATCTGGCGTTTAGCACGAGCCCGAGTTTCCAGCCGAGGTTATATGCATCCTGCATACCGGTGTTCATACCCTGGCCACCAATATTGGAGCTGACATGGGCGGCATCCCCAACCAGAAAGACCCGGCCCACATGATATCGCTCCGCTTGACGGCAGTGGACACGGTAGTACACCTTCCAGATGGGATCACTCAGCACGCCGCCCGGGGTCCGAGCATTGAATATCGCCTGAAGGTCTTCCAGGGCTGGCTCGCCCAGCGGCGGATGATCTCCCTGGGCTAGGCCGATATCGGCAACGAGGGCAGCGCGTCCTCTCGGCAGCGGGAAAGAGGCCAGCATACCCTCGGCAGCGAAGAAAAAGGCCTGTTCATCCCGAGGCAGCTTCCAGTCAACCTGGACATCTGCCGTCATGAAATCGGTGGGATAATCGTCACCAGAGAACGAGACGCCGAGTGCGTGGCGAACCGGACTGTGGGCGCCGTCGCAGGCGACGAGATAGGAGACGTGGGCCGTTTCCTGACCCCCGTCGGGAGGCTGAAGCGTTGCGCGAACGCCGTCTTCGTCCTGCTCAAACGCGACGAGTTCAACGCGCCGTTCCACCTCTGTGCCGAGACGCGCCAGATAGTGGGCCACTATACGCTCAGTCTGGCTCTGTGGCAGTAGCAAAACGAAGGGAAAGGCTGAGTCCAACTCGTCAAAGGTCAGGTGTTTGATCAGTTTGTGATCGGAAGTATAGGTGGCTGCGGCATGGCAGATGTTACCCGCCTGCAGAAACTCGTCCGCAAGGCCAATGGAGTCCAGGATTTCCAGCGTGCGGGCCTGAATGCTAGCGGCACGGGTGTCATGCGTAGGCCCGTCGTTCTTATCGACAATTCGGCAGGAAATGCCATGCCGATTAAGCTCAGCGGCCATGAACAGGCCCGCCGGACCTGCGCCGAGCACCAATACTTGGCCGTCAGTAGCCATCAAATATCCTCTTGTTCCCGCCAGTTGTGCCGATCAAACGCAAATGAGACGATAGTCCTCGAGCTGTCTTCGATATTCGTTGCTCACGCTGTATGCTGAAACCTCGAAAGATACCGCGCTATCAAATCAGATTACCGCCCGGAGCGGGCGGGGTTGTGAGAGTGCTTTGAAACCCTAGCGTTATCGGTTTGGATCTGCGAAACTCTCACGGGCGATAATCTAGCCTGTTCGGCGGCCTCCCGAAAGGGAAAAAGATTTCCCGCTTTAAAAATCAGCATCCCGGCCCGCTTAACATCTTCGAGCATGAAGCCGCCGACCATCTGCCGTCGAACGCAAGTAAACGAAATCGAACCCGACCGACACGTTATTTATCACGCTGATCGGACTAAAGAAAAGTGTGATTTAAAACGGAAGCGGCGACGATTCGTCGAGTAGGAAGTCGCACCCGCAGGCGATTCGATCTATTCCAAGCGGTTTGCTCTTCAAGCAAGACCGGTTCTATAGCAGGACCGACGATCCGACTTGGCCGGCATTCGCGTAAGCAGTCAAACTGCATCGACATCAGCCACCTAGGACCGATGCAGGCCAAAAGAACTCCCCCGCAACAGCGCGATCTTCACCAAACACTTGTGCGATTGACTACTCGCCGGTCCGGCGATATAGCTCCCGACAAAAAGGGTGTTCAAAATTTAAAATTCCTATACATGCTACTGCAGCGTCGGTGGCTGGGTCCTGCTCATCCTCCTCTCCGCCGAGGATCGGGCTGATGCTATTCGCAAACGAGTCTCGAGCTGGGCGAACGCTGGTCCTGTTCCTCTTGGCGCCGGCACTGATTGGGATCGTGACGGGCAGCTGTGTTTCCGCTGCGAGTACTGTCGTCGAGCGCTGGGCGTTGGGACAGCTCGCGGCACTGCCCGGCCTCCTGCCGATTGTCGGCCCCCCACTTGCCCTTGTGGTCACGCTCGGAGTGGTCGTGTATGTCACCCGCGTTGCGACGCCGTCGACGGCGGAGTTGTACATCGTAACCTACCACGACCCGAACGGGCGAATTCCCCTCAGGCAGCTGCCCGGCCGAGTGCTGGCCGCTGCGACGACCGTGGGTTTTGGCGGGGCGCAGGGACTCGAATCGCCATCGGCGTTGATGGGAGCCGGCTTTGGCGATGTACTCGGACGGCGTGGCGTCAAGTTGGCACCCTACGAAGCACGCTCGTTGATGATCGCGGGCGCCAGTGCGGGTATCGCCGCCGTGTTCTCGTCGCCGGCCCTGGGCACCTTCTACGGCATGGAGGTTCCGTTTCGCCGCGATGTCGATGCCCGTCGGTTCGTGCCGTGCGCGGTGGCCGCGGCGGTGTCGTATATCACGCGCTGGTGGCTGATCGGCCCAAGACACCTGGTGGTGATGAGCGGCAGCCCGACAATCGATCTCTCCTTCGTCGCCGGCGTCGCATTGGTGGCCCTCGCGTGCGGCATCGGGGCGCGTCTGTTTGCGTCTATGGACGAGTGGTTGCACGCGCGCGCTCAGCATCACACTCGACTGGGCCGTGCGCTCGCTGCGGGACTCGTGCTGGCGGCGATCACGTGGGCGGGTCACGCGCTTTCGCATGAATGGGTCACCTTCGGTCCGGGCTACATTGCTGTGGACTGGCTGTTTTCCGCTTCTCATCCTCGGTGGGCGATTGCAGGAGTTCTTTTCGTGCGCGCGGCGGCGACGCTCACCTGTGTGTATGGAGGCGGTGGCGGCGGGGTGTTCACGGCACTGGCCTGCTGCGGCGCATTCGTCGGACAATTGGTTGCTGAGGTGGTTGGGCAAGCGGAGACGTTTGTCTTCCCCCTGCTCGGCGCAGCGTCCTTCCTGGGAGCGGGCTATCGCCTACCGGTTGGCTGCGCCATGCTCGTTGCGGAGATCAGCGGTGAGCTGGCGGTTGCAACGGCAGGCCTGGTGGCCGTTAGTCTCAGCCAGATCTTCATGGGCGAGGCGTCAGTCTCCGACGCCAAAGCCGACACCCGCGCGATGCACCGCACGCAGCCCTCCGAGCCACCTCTCTAACTGACCTTGACCGCGGTCGGCACGCCCAGATGACTGAGGATTTTGACAATCACCGGCGGATCATCGATGGTGGCGATAATCTTCAAGGGACCACCGCAGTTGGGACAGTGTTCCACGTCGAATCGAAGGTATACCGACTACCCGACAACTGAGAATGCTGCCAACCTTCAAGAAGCCGACTTCTGACTTCTGCCATCAGCACCGTTGAATCAATCAATCTGAAAGGATTGCGCAGAATTATATGAGGCTTACGACTTCAAGCGACCCAAGCCCGTTGGATTTCGCAACGGCTCAGACGCTTCGCGCAGCAGCCGCGCATAGCAGGTCGGTTCTCATCGGCTGCTTTCGCGGGCGCCCCCGGTCAGTGCGATCGATCCCTCTGTATCCTCATCCTTTACCCCTTTCCTCAATTCAGGAACGGCAGCAGGGCTCCGGCGATCGCGACGAGATACGCAAGACGGAGCACGCTCTTCTGGATCTTCCCCGACATCTCGCCCAGCTTCTCCAAGAGAACGCCGCCCGCGATCCCGCCCGCGAGGCTCCCCACCGACCAGACGAGCCACAAGGCGAGGATGAGGTTCCCGTGGAAGTAATGCGCTATGACGGCGACGATGCAGATGAGCCACTCGATAAAGCGGGCCTGTATCTTCACGTGCGCGATTCTCTCGACCGCGGGATGCTTGAGACGGAAGAGGGCGACCAGAATGATGCCCATGCCGGCGCCGAGGAACCCGGCATAGGCGCCGGTCGCGAGCGACGCGGCCTGGAAGGAGCCCTTCGTGATGCACTTCGCTAGCCAGGGAGCGAGTTCGGAAAGCACGATAGCCGCGATGATGGCCGGGAGCATCCAGCGCTGGTGCAAGTGCGCAATGACCATGACACCGAGCACCGTGCCAATGACGAGCGGCACGGACCAGAGGAGGTTCCCGAGCCAGTCTATCTCCTTCCGGTTCGTGATCGTGGAGCCGATGCCGCGGAAGAAGGAGCCGACCTTGAGGTTCCCGACGATGGCACCGTAGGAGACGCTCGGGAAGAGGAATTGCAACAGCGGGATGGAAACGAAGAACCCGCCGCCGATGATGACGGAGAAGATCCCGACGACGAAGCCGCCCACGAGGAGCAGCGCCGTCTCCCACGTAAGCAGCCAGGGCGCGAGCGCGCTAATCCACGAGAGATCCATGACGCTACTTCACCCTGACGCCAGCGACGGTATGCACCGCCTTCCCCTTCAGCGCCGCATGAACAGAGAATTCTCTTTCTTTGCCGCCACGGTGATATCCGCGAACGCCTGCTCGAAAAATAGCTTGGACTCATCGATCACTGGCCGCGAACCGCCCTTTCTTACTGCTCCGATAGCGCTCATGGGCTGCGCAAAGAACCGCACGTGACCTCTTTTACATGAAAGTCAATGTATGCTGAGAGAGATGGATAGGATTTTTAAACGACCTTTTCTATGGCCGGAGCTATATCGCAGCCCCGGCAGACTTGTCAATTCCTTTTCTGCTTGATGAAAAATCCACTGTTGTACCG
>Ga0209814_10000184_pt1 | contig 18646 bp, 16 predicted proteins | sample SoiMetdeltSBSDD1_FD_187597 | JGI IMG/M metagenome (GOLD analysis project Ga0209814, IMG submission 187597) | Bulk soil microbial communities from a Populus tree surrounding site in Tennessee, USA - Soil MetaG P. deltoides SBSDD1 (SPAdes) (version 2) | ecosystem: Environmental > Terrestrial >... | reverse complement strand
GGCTTCGGGCGCTCGGCCGACACGGAGTCGACGATCGGGGCGGTGCGCGCGCTCGGGGTCGAGGTCCTCGAGGACGACGTCGACGAGCTGCGCGTGCGAGGGCGAGGGCTGCGGGGCCTCGAGGCGCCCGCCGGGGCGATCGACTGCGGGAACGCGGGCACCCTGATGCGAATCCTGGCCGGCGTGCTCTCGGGCCAGCGCGGGAGCTTCGAGCTCGTGGGCGACAGCTCGCTCTCGGCGCGTCCGATGGAGCGCGTCGCCGTCCCGCTGAGACGGATGGGCGCCGGCGTCCGCACGACCGACGGGCATGCCCCCGTCGTCGTCGAGGGTGCCGACCTGCACGGGATCGACTACGAGCTGCCCGTGCCCTCCGCGCAGGTCAAGTCCGCGGTGCTCCTCGCCGGCCTGGTCGCCGAGGGCGAGACGACGGTCGTCGAGCGGTTCCCGACGCGGGACCACACGGAACGGCTGCTCGAGCGGGCGGGGGCGACGATCCGGCGCAGGCCGACGAGCGTGACCGTCCGGCGAGCCGACAGGCTCGTCCTCGACGTCGTCGAGATCCCCGGCGATCTCTCCTCGGCAGCGCCGCTCCTCGTCGCCGCCCTCACCGTGCCCGGGTCTGAGCTCACGGTCCACGGGATCGGGCTCAACCCGCGGAGGACGGGCCTGATCGACGTGCTCGAGCGCATGGGGGCGCGGATCGCCGTCTACAACCGGCGCCAGGTCGGCGGGGAGCCGGCGGGCGACGTCGAGGTGCGCGCCTCGGAGCTCGTCGGCGCGACGGTCGCGGCCGCGGAGGTTCCCGCGCTCGTCGACGAGCTGCCGCTCCTCGCGCTCGCCGCCTGCCATGCCCGCGGGGAGACCGTCGTCCGCGGGGCCGCCGAGCTGCGCGTGAAGGAGTCCGACCGCCTGGAGGGGGTCGTCGAGGAGCTGCGCCGGATCGGAGGCCATGTGCGGGCCACCCGGGACGGCTTCCGCGTCAAGGGCGTGCCCGCCCGGCTGCGCGGAGGCGCCTTCGACAGCCGAGGTGACCACCGGCTCGCGATGCTCGGGGCGGTCGCGGGCGTGTCCTCGATCGAAGGGGTGGAGCTCGAGGGCGCCGAGGCAGTCGAGGCCAGCTTCCCCGGGTTCTTCTCCCTGCTCGGGCAGCTTGCCGCCTAGATGGTCGATGCCACGACCTCGCGCGTACGGCTGCGCGATCTGGCGCGTCCGGGCCGCTTCCGCCCGGACGCCAGGCCGCGAAGCGGCCTGGCGTCGGGCGTGCGCTTCGCGACGGGGCAGCGGCACCGGGGCGTCCAGCCACGGCACCGCTTCCCCGTCGCGCCCCGGAGCGCCAGCTTGCGCCCCGGAGCCGACGATCTCGTGGCATCGACCATCTGACGGTACAACTTCGCGCCATGATCGTCGCGATCGACGGCCCCGCCGGATCCGGCAAGAGCACGGTCGCCGCGGCGCTCGCGCGACGCCTCGGGTTCCGCTACCTGGACACCGGCGCGATGTACCGGGCGCTCACGTGGCTCGCGCTCGGCGAGCACGTGGACCCGGGAGACGGGGATGCGCTGGCCGCCCTCGCGACGGAGCATCCGGTCACGTTCGACGAGGACGGCCGGGTCGAGATCGACGGGCACGACGTGTCCGCTCAGATCCGCGCGACCGGGATCGACCGGGTCGTCCCTCTCGTCGCGGCGCACCCGGAGGTCCGCGAGGTCATGCGCGAGCGCCAGCGCGCGCTCGGCAGCGAGGGCGACGTCGTCATCGAGGGCCGCGACATCGGGACCGTGGTCGCACCCGCCGCCGAGGTCAAGGTCTTTCTCGTCGCCACCGCGGACGAGCGCGCTCGGAGACGCTCGGGGGACAGGCCCGGAGCCGACGCGGGCGAGCTCGCCGAGGATCTTCGGCTCCGTGACGCGCGGGATGCGGTGAACACGCAGACCGCCCCCGACGCGATCGCGCTCGACACGACCGCGCTCTCGGTGGACGAGGTCGTCTCGCGCATCGCGGAGCTGGTGGAGGCGAGACGATGAACGGGACGGACGCCGCGTGGGCCGTCGGGCGCGTGACGATCCAGCCCGCGGTCAAGCTCGTCGCCCCGCTCCAGGTGTACGGCACCGATCGTGTCCCGCTCACGGGCGGGCTCGTCGTCGCGGCGAACCACTTCAGCTGGATCGACCCGCCCGCGCTCGGCGCGGCCTGCCCGCGCACCCTCTACTTCATGGCGAAGGTGGAAGTGCACCGCGTGCCGGGCCTCGGCGAGCTGATGCGGGCGTTCGGGACGTTCGCGGTGCGCAGGGGGGAATCGGATCGCGACGCCGTGCGCCGCATGCGCGAGATCGTGCGCGAGGGGGGCGCGCTGGGGATGTTCGCCGAGGGGACCCGGCAGAAGAGCGGCGTGCCCGGCCCGGTGCAGCCCGGCGCGGCGATGGTCGCGGTCAACGAGGGGGTGCCGCTGATCCCCGCCGCGATCCACGGCAGCCAGGCGTGGCGGCTCGGGAACTTCGCCCCGGTCTCGATCGCGTGGGGCGAGCCGATGACGTTCGACGGCCTGCCGCGCGGAGGCAAGGGGTACAAGGAGGCCTCTGTCGAGATCGAGCGGGAGCTCCGCCGGCTGTGGGAGTGGCTCGTCGACGTGCACGCGCTCGGCCGCCCCGTCGACGCGACGCCGCCGGGATGAGCAAGGAGCAGGCGGCCGCGGAGGTCGAGGTCGAGATCGCCGGCACGGTGGCGATCGTCGGCTTCCCGAACGTGGGCAAGTCGACGCTCGTCAACCGCCTGTCCGCGACGCGCACCGCGGTCGTGCACGAGACGCCCGGGGTCACGCGTGACCGCAAGGAGCTGCTCTGCGAGTGGGCAGGGACGACGTTCCGCCTGATCGACACCGGCGGCGTCGACCGCGCCGACACCGGACCCTTCGGGCCGCAGATCGCCGCGCAGGCGCGGGAGGCGGTCGAGGAGGCGGACGTCGTCGTCCTCGTCGTCGACGCCAAGGCCGGGATCACTCCGGGCGACGAGGAGCTGGCGGAGATCCTGCGCCGCTCACGCCGCGACGTCCTCGTCGTCGCGAACAAGCTGGACGACCCGCGCCGGGACGCCGAGGCGCTCGACTTCCACCGGCTCGGCCTGGGCGACCCGATCCCGGTCTCCGCGCTGCACGGGCACGGCACCGGCGACCTCCTCGACGAGATCGTGAGCCGCCTCCCGGGAAGCGACGAGCGGCCCGTCGGCGAGGAGGCGATCCGCGTTGCGATCCTCGGGCGCCCGAACGTGGGCAAGTCCTCGCTGCTGAACGCCCTCGTCGGGCGCGAGCGGGTCATCGTCTCCGAGGTCCCAGGCACGACGCGGGACGCGATCGACACGGTGCTCCGCCGCGGTGAGACCACGCTCGTCCTCGTGGACACGGCCGGTCTTCGGCGCAAGCGCAGGCAGCGGCAGGGGATCGAGTACTACTCCGAGCTTCGCGCCCTCGAGGCGGCGGAGCGCGCGGACGTCGCGCTCGTGCTCGTGGACGCGAGCGAGGGGATCGTCGAGCAGGACCTGGCGGTCGCGGACGTGGCCCGCAAAGCCGGGTGCGCGACGATCGTCGTACTCTCGAAGTGGGACATCTCGGAGATCGGGATCGAGGACGCGCGGCCGCAGATCGCCACCCGCCTGCGCCAGCGTCCGCCCGTGATCGCGATCTCGACGAAGACCGGCCGGGGCCTCGAGCGCCTGCTCGACCTCGTCGAGGACGTCTTCACCCGCTACGCGGCGCGGGTCCCGACCGCCCAGCTGAACCGCGCGCTCCAGGAGCTGCGCGAGCAGCGGCAGCCGCCCGCGCGGCGCGGGCGGCGGCTCAACCTGTTGTACGGGACGCAGGTGAGCTCGCGGCCGGCGCGGTTCCGCATCTTCGTCTCCGACCGGGGCCTCGTCACGCGCGACTACGCGTACTGGGTCGAGAACGAGCTCCGCCGACGCTTTAGGCTCGAGGGCGTGCCCGTCTCGATCGACTTCGTCACCTCCGAATGAGGACAGTCGTGGTCGGCGCGGGGTCGTGGGGCTCCGGGTTCGCGTGCCTCCTCCGCGACCGCGGGCACGACGTCGTGCTCGCCGCACGCGACCCCGAGCAGGCAGCCGCGATCCGCGCCACGGGGCGCAATCCACGCTACGTCCGCGAGGCCGACCTCGCCGGCATCGACGCGGCCACGCTCGCGGAGGCGCCGATCGCGGGGGCGGAGCTCGTCGTCGTCGCGGTGCCGAGCGCGGTGTTCGGCGAGGTCGTCGCCGCCCTCCCGGGCGAGGCGCCGATCCTGAGCCTGACGAAGGGGCTCGACCCGGCGACCGGCGAGCGGCTCTCGACGCTCGTCCGGGGCCGGCCGGTGGCGGTCCTCTCGGGACCGAACATCGCCGAGGAGATCGTGCGCGGCCTGCCCGCGGCCGCAGTCGTCGCGAGCGTCGACCTCGAGCTCGCCGTGCTTCTCCAGGTCGCGATCAACTCGCCCATCTTCCGGGTATACGTCAACGACGACGTCGCCGGCGTCGAGCTCTGCGCGGCCGCGAAGAACGTCATCGCGCTCGCGGCCGGGGGCGCGGACGGCCTTCGCCTCGGGGACAACGCGAAGGCGGCGCTCGTGTCGCGCGGGCTCGCCGAGATGCGCCGGCTCGCGGATGCGGCCGGGGCCCGGCCCGACACCTTCGCGGGCCTCGCCGGCATGGGCGACCTCATCGTCACCTGCTGGGCGCCGTCGGGCCGCAACCGCCGCGCCGGCGAGCTGATCGCGCAGGGAGCGACCGCGGCGGAGGCGGTCTCCGAGATCGGGATGGTCGTCGAGGGGCTGACGACTGCACCCGTCCTCCGCGACCTCTCGCACCGTCTCGGGATCGAGCTCCCGATCAGCGAGGGGGTGTGCGCGGTCCTCGGGGGCGTGTCGATCTCGGACCTCGTCGTCCAGCTCATGTCTCGCGCCCCGACGACCGAGTGACGGCCGGTACGCGCAGGTAGCCTTCCGGGGCGATGGCGGCGCGCTCGTTCTCGTTCACGTCGGAGTCGGTCACCGAGGGCCACCCGGACAAGATCGCCGACGCGATCTCCGACTCCGTGCTCGACGCGGTTCTCCGCGACGACAAGAACGGCCGCGTCGCCTGCGAGACCCTCGTCACCACCGGTCTCGTCGTCGTCGCGGGCGAGATCACGACCGATACGTACGTCGACATCCGCGCCATCGTGCGCGACCGGATCGCCGAGATCGGCTACACCCGCGCGAAGTACGGCTTCGACTTCGAGACCTGCGGCGTCGTCGTGGCGATCGACGAGCAGTCCGCGGACATCGCGCGCGGGGTGGACGAGTCCTTCGAGGCGCAGCACGGCGACACCGACCCGCTCGACCTGCTCGGCGCGGGCGATCAGGGGATGATGTTCGGGTACGCGAGCCGCGAGACCCCGGAGCTGATGCCGCTCCCGATCCTCGTTGCGCACCGTCTCACGAAGCGGCTCGCCGAGGTGCGCAAGGCCAACGTCCTGCCGTACCTGCGGCCGGACGGGAAGTCGCAGGTGACCGTGCGCTACGAGATCGACGAGCACGGGATCCAGCGCCCGGTCGAGATCGAGCGCGTGCTTCTCTCGACCCAGCACCGGGACGGGCTCGACGTCGAGACGATGCTCAAGCCGGACCTGCTCGAGCACGTCGTCGAGCCGATCCTGCACGCGGACTTCCGGTCGCTCTTCGATCCCGCGAGGGTCGGCGCGAAGGACTTCCTGTACGTGAACCCGACGGGGAAGTTCGTCATCGGTGGACCGATGGGCGACACCGGGCTCACCGGGCGCAAGATCGTCGTCGACACGTATGGCGGCGCCGCGCCGCACGGCGGCGGCGCCTTCTCGGGGAAGGACCCGACGAAGGTCGACCGCTCGGCCGCCTACGCCGCGCGCTACGTCGCGAAGAACGTCGTCGCCGCGGGGCTCGCCGACCGCTGCCAGCTCCAGGTCGCCTATGCGATCGGCGTCGCGCACCCGATGAGCGTCAACGTCGACTGCTTCGGCACGGAGAACGTGTCCCTCGCGACGATCGAGCAACTCGTCTCGGAGCACTTCGACCTGCGTCCGGGCGCGATCATCCGAGACCTCGACCTCCTGCGCCCGATCTACGCGAAGACCGCCGCCTACGGGCACTTCGGTCGCGACGACCGCGACTTCACCTGGGAGCGCACGGATAGGGCCGACGCGCTCCGCGCGGGGGCCGGGCTCCTCGCCGAGACGGCCGTCTAGAACGCTCCGAAGGCCCCGCAGGGCCTTCGGATGGAGGGCTCGGTGGTGCTCCAGGGAGGGAGGAGGACAACCTTCGCTCCGCAGCAAAGCGCGCGCCCGTGAGAGCGGCCTGAGAGCCGCCTAAGAGTTCGGTAAGAGACGCGGAGGGCCCGTCGCGGGCCCTCCGCATTCCCCGGCGCCTGTGACGAGCCCTACCTCGCCGGGAAGGTCTTCACCGCCAGGCGTGCGGCCGCCTGCTCGAGCCGCTCGAGCACGCGGTCGGCCCGTGTCTGGTCGATCCGCCCGGTCGCGACGGCCCTTGCGAGTCGCGCCTTCGCCGGAGCGACCATCGCGGCCTCCAGTGCCTCGACGCTCTTTCCCTGTGCCGCCGAGAGCGCCGCGAGCGACGTCCCGGGGAGCTCCGCGCGGAGCTCTCTCGGGCTCAGGCCGAGGAACCTCCCGGCCGCGCGCAGCATCGTGCCCTTCGCGATCAGGGCGCGGACGGCGAGGGGCCGGCACGCGGCGCCCTGCGCGATGCGCGCCTTCAGCCGGGCGGCGCGCGCCGCCGAGATGCGCCCGTTCTCGAGCGCTGCGTCGACGCGTGCGCTCATCCTCGCCTGGAGCTCCGCGACCGTGATGCCGCGCTTCTCCGCGATCTTCGCCAGGCGTGCCTCGCACTTCGCAGCGCTGCCGGCGCCCTGGGCGGCGACCGCGGTCCCGCCTCCGACGAGGAGCGCTGCACCGCCGGCGAGGGCTGCGAGCGCGTTTCGATTCAACCTCATGCTTCCGGTTCTCCTTTCGTCTCCCCCGATTGGCGGCCACATCGTCCCACCGGCAGGTGAGGACGGCGAAAGAGCGAGTTGAGGGTTCCGTAAAGGGGCTAGGCAGCGGCGCGGACGTAGATGCCGTCCGCCGCCTTCTCCGTGATCGGCCGCTCGGTGCCGTCGAGCAGGATCGTGAGCTGCCCCGCCGCGGGCTGCGCCGTGCGGACCGTGACCGGCGTCCCGGGCACGAGCCCCTCGTCGTAGAACCAGTGCAGGAGGTCGCCGTCGTGCTCGGCCAGCCGAACGATCTCGGCGTCGCGGCCAGGGGCGAGCTCCGCGAGCGGGAGGAGCTCCGCATTCTCCTGCTGCTCGAACTCGGGGTCGACCGGCCACCCGTGCGGGCAGCGGTCGGGACGGTCGAGGCGCACGTTGATCCGCTCGATCATGTCGTCGGTGAACGTGTCCCCGAGCTCGTCCGCGTGGACGTGCGACTCGGCTGCCGTGTAACCCATGAAGTCGGTCAGGAAGCGCTCGATGAGGCGGTGCTTGCGGACGACGCGTTTCGCGCGCTCGGCACCCTCGGGAGTGAGGATCGCCTCCTTCTGCTCGCCGCGCGCGACGAGGCCGTCCGCCTCCAGGCGCTTGAGCATCTCGCCGGCGGAGGCGCGCGAGACGCCGAGCATCTCGGCGACGCGCGAGGCGATCGCGGTCGCTCCGGTCGCAGGGCGATACTCCCCGATCGGGAAGGCGAGGAAGTAGATCGTCTCCAGGTACTCGTCGACCGAGTGACCGTGCGGTTGTGCCACTGCGCCTCCCGTTTGACCTCGTCGAGCCTTGGCCACTATAGTTCCGCACCGCCGATGTAAGGCGTACCTTACAAGGCGAGTGAGGAGGAGCGATGGGCGCGGGGGTGGTGGTGCTGCGTGAGGGTTTCGAGGCCTCGCTCGTCGTCGGCATCGTCCTCGCCTTCCTCGATCGGACCGGACGCCGTGACGCGTTCGTCGCGGTCTGGATCGGAGTCGCAGCCGCGCTCGCGCTGAGCTTCGTGGTCGGTGCGGTGCTCTTCGCCGTCGGCGCCGAGCTCGAGGGCCGCTCGGAGGCGATCTTCGAGGGCGTCGTGATGCTCGTCGCGGCGGGCCTGCTCACCTGGATGATCTTCTGGATGCGGAGCCGTGCACGCTCGCTGCGGCGGGAGATCGAGGGTCGCACGCAGGCTGCTCTCGACGCCGGCTCCGCGCTCGGGATCGCCCTCGTCGTCTTCGTCGGCGTCGCACGCGAGGGCGTCGAGACGGCGCTGTTCCTGTTCAGCTCGCTCGAGGGCTCGAGCGGCGCCATCTCGATCGCGGCCGCGGTCGCGGGTGGGGTGGCGGCGGTGGCGCTCGGTTACCTCTTCTACCGCGGCTCGCACCGTCTCGACCTGAAGACGTTCTTCACCGCGACGAGCGCGCTCCTCCTGCTCTTCGCCGGCTACCTGGTCGCGAGCGGACTGCACGAGCTCGCCGAGGCGGGCGTGCTCCCCGAGAGCGAGGCGCTGCTCGTGGTCGCGTTCGCGGCCCTGGTCGTCCCGACGCTGTACGCGTTCTTCCGCCGGCCGCGGCCCGCGACGTCGAGGCGCCTGATGTGAGAGCCAGGGACACGCGGCCGCGAAGCGGACGCCTTCAGGGATCCAATCGACGCGAGGGGATTCCGGTCTTGCGCACAGCCACGGCTAGCCGGACGCGCCCGACTCGAACCTGCGCTCGGACGACACGAGGTAGAGCACCGGCGCCGACACCACGATGAGCACGAGAGCGGGTACCGCGGCGCGCGAGTAGGCGCCGATCTGCGTCAGTCCCCAGATCTCGGTCGCGAGCGTGTCGAAGCCGATCGGCCGCAGGAGAAGCGTGGCCGGCAGCTCCTTCATCGCGGACAGGAAGACGAGCGCCGCGCCGGCGAGCACTCCCGGGCGCACGAGCGGCACGGTGACGACGGCGAGCGCCCGGAGCGGGCCCAGGCCGAGGCTGCGCGCGGCCTCCTCGTGGCGCGGGCTCACGGTCTCGAGCGCCGACTCCACCCCCGACAGCCCCTGCGGGAAGAAGCGCACGACGTAGGCGAAGACGAGCAACGCGAGCGTCTGGTAGACGGGCGACGCCCAGCGGGCCGCGAAGAACACGAGCGAGAGGGCGATCACGAGTCCGGGCAGCGCGTTCCCGGCGTACGAGAGCCGCTCCAGCAGGCGTCCTGCCCGGGACGGGTGACGGAGCGCGAGGATCGCGACCGGGAGCGCGGCGAGGACGGCGGCGCCGGCCGCGAGCCCCGAGGCGACGACGGAGTGGAGGGTCTCGGACCAGGGCAGGCCGAGCTCGCGCTCGTTCGCGATGCCGCGGCTCAGCCAGTAGCCGAGGACCGCGGTGGGGAGGACGAGGAAGAGCCCGACGACGGCCGTGCAGAAGACGAGGGCCGGCGCGCGCCAGCGGCCGAGGGGTACGACGGGCTGCGGGCGGCGCGTCCCCGGGCCCGAGCGGTAGAGGCGCCCGCGCCGGCGCAGCCGGTACTCGACGACCAGCGCGACGCCGCTGAGCGCGACGAGCAGGAGTGCGAGCGTGGCGGCCGGAGCGCGGTCGAAGAGGCTCTTGTACTGGACGTAGATCGCCCGCGTGAGCGTGTCGTAGTCCATCAGCGAGACGACGCCGAAGTCCGACAGCGTGTACAGGACGACGAGCAGCGCGCCGAGCCCGACGGCAGGGCGCAGCGCCGGGGCCGTCACCCGGAAGAAGGTCCGTCGTCCCGAGCTGCCGAGCCCTCGCGCAGCCTCCTCGAGGGCCGGGTCGAGCGTGCGAAGCGCCGCCTGCGTGAGCAGGAAGACGTACGGGTAGGTCGCGAGCGTCAGCGCGAGCAGCGATCCCCAGTACCCGCTGATCTCCGGCGTGCGCTCGATCCCGAGCGCGTCGGCGAGAAGGCCGCGGTCGCCCAGGAAACCGAGCAGGCAGAAGGCCGCTACGTAGCTCGGGATCACGAGCGGCAGCGCCGCCGCCGTCGCCCAGGCGCGCCTCCACGGGAGGTCGGTGCGCGTGACGAGCCAGGCGAGCGGCACCCCGACGAGCACCGAGGCCGACACGACGCCGATCGAGAGCAGGAGCGTGTTCCAGACGAGGCGCCAGGTCGTCGCCTCGCCGAGGATCTCGAGGAGTCGGCCGCCGCCCGCGACCCGGACGACGAGGTACGCGAGCGGCAGCAGGAGGAGCGCGACGACGACGCCCGCCGCGAGGACGAGCGGGAGCGGGGCACGCGTCCCCGCTCCCCGGCTCATGTCAGGTAGCCGGTCTCTCGAAGCAGCTCGATCGTGGCCTCGTGCTCGGCTCCGAAGCTCGTGAGGTCGACGTCGGGCCCGTGCAGGGACGCAAGCGGAGGCAGTCCCGGCTTCGCGTCGATGCCGGCGACGAGCGGGTACTCGGCCTCCTCCGCCTCGTCGACGTAGAACCGCTGCCCCTCCTCCGAGAGGAGGAACTCGACGAACCGCTCGGCGTCCTCCGACTGGTCCGAGCTCGAGAGCACCGCGGCGCCGGCGACGCTGACGAGCGCGCCCGGGTCGCCCGCGGCGAGGAAGTGGTTGCCGATCGGGGCGTCCGGCTGCTCCTCGCGGACGAGGTAGAGGTAGTAGTGGTTCACGAGGCCGAGGTCGATCGCCCCGGAGGCGGCGGCTTCGACGATCGGCGTGTTCTTCTCGTAGATCTTCGGGTGCAGGGCCTTCAGGTCGCTCAGCCACCGCCTCGTCGCGTCGTCGCCCTCGGACAGTCGCATCGCGGTGACGAAGGCCTGGAACGAGGCGTTCGTGGGGGCGACGCCGATCCGCCCGTCCCACCGCTCGTCGATGAGCTCCTGGACGGAGTCGGGGACCTCGTCCTCGGACAACGCATCGGTGTTGTAGACGAGAACACGCGACCGGCCGGAGGTGCCCGTCCAGCGCCCGTCGGCATCGCGGAAGCGCGCGTCGACGCGGTCGAGGATCTCGTCCGGGAGCACCTCCAGCTGGCTCTCGACCGAGCCGAGGGAGCCCGGGTCCTGCGCGAAGAAGACGTCGGCGGGCGAGTTACCGCCCTCCTCGGCGATCGTCGCCGCGAGCTCGGCGCTGTCGCCGTAGCGCACCTCGACCTCGACGCCCGTCTCCTCCTCGAACATGTCGAAGAGAGGGGCGACGAGCTCCTCCTCCCGACCCGAGTACACGGTCAACGTGTCGTCCGAGCCCCCGCAGCCCGCTGCGGTCGCGACCGCCGCAGCGAGCGCCGCAGCGACGGTGATCGACCTCATTCACTTCCTCCTTGTAAGGGTTTCCTTATCTCCAGAGCAAGGCAGACCTTACAAAGAATCCGATCAGGATGGATCAGATCACGTCAGCACGGGGACGCGGCCCTCGTGCAGGCGGATCGACACCCGCGCGCCGAGCGGGACGACCTCGTTCGACGGACGCTGCGAGACGAGCTCCACGCCGTCGAAGCGGACGCGGTAGAAGACGTCGTGGCCGCGGAACTCGCGGGCGACGACCTCCGCCTCGCCCGTGGGATCGCACTCGAGCTCGAGGAGCTCGGGGCGAACGAGCACGGTCGCCGATCCGTTGACTCGAGCGCCGTTCACGGGGAACGCCCCGAGCGCGGTCTCGACGAGCCCGCTGACGACGCGCCCGCCGAGCACGTTCCCAGCGCCCACGAACTCCGCCGCCCAGCGTGAGACGGGCGCGAAGTAGAGCTCCTCGGACGTCCCCTCCTGCACCACGCGCCCGTCCCGCATGAGAGCGATCCGGTCGGCGAGCGAGAAGGCCTCTTCGCGGTCGTGCGTGACGAGGACGACGGTGACGCCCAGCGGGCGGACGATGTCCACGACCTCCGAGCGCAGCGACTCGCGGAGGAACGGGTCGACGTTCGACCACGGCTCGTCGAGGAGGACGAGCTCCGGGGCGGGGGCGAGCGCTCGAGCGAGCGCGACGCGCTGCTGTTGCCCGCCCGAGAGCTCGTGCGGATAGCGGCCGCCGCTGCCCCCGAGCCCGACGATCTCGAGCAGCTCCGAGACGCGCGCGGGGCGTGCGCGCCGGGGAAGGCCGAACCCGACGTTCTCGGCGACCGTGAGATGCGGGAAGAGCGCGTAGTCCTGGAAGACCATCCCGACTCGCCGGCGCTCGGGCGGAACCCAGAGCCCGCGGCCGGACACCGGACGCTCGTCGATCTCCACCGTGCCCGCGTCCGGTCGCTCGAAGCCCGCGACGAGCCGCAGGAGCGTCGTCTTCCCGCAGCCGGAGGGGCCGAGCAGCGCGACCACCTCGCCGCGCTCGACGCAGAACGACGCCGCGTCGACCGCGACGACGTCGCCGAAGCGCTTGGTGACGCCCTCGAGCCGGATCATGGAGCACGGCATGTAAGGAGAACCTTACACCGGTTCTCGACAGATCCACCCGCCGAGGCGCAGGCCGGCGGTCGCCGGGAGCCCGGCTACGCTCGCCCTCGTGGCCCTCGCCGAGGTGTACCCGCTCGTGACCGCCCGCGCGCTGGCGCGGCCGTTCACGTACGAGGTCGACGAGAGCGTCTCGCGCGGGGCCGTCCTCTCCGTGGGGCTGGGCGGCCGGCAGCTGCGCGGTATCGTCGTCGAGACCGGCGTCGCCGCACCCGAGGGCGTTGACGTCACGCCTGCGGGCGACGTCGTCGACCGGGTCCCGCCGGCCCTGGTCGACCTCGCCCTCTGGCTTGCCGACTACTACGGCTCGACCCCTTCACGTGCGCTGGCCCTCGTCGCCCCGCAGGCGCGCACGCGGCGGGGCGTGCGCCGGGCGCCAGCGCTCCGCGACGGGCTCGCGGGCGAGCCGGAGCCCGAGGAGCTGACCGACGCCCAGCGGGCGGCGGTCGAGCGCATCGTGGCCGCGCTCGACTCCGGCGGCGGGCACGTCCTCCTGCACGGCCCGACGGGGAGCGGCAAGACCGAGGTCTACCTCCAGGCCTGCGCGGCGGGGCTCGAGCGCGGCCGCGGGGCGATCGTCCTCGTTCCGGAGATCGCCCTCACGCCGCAGACGCTCGGCCGCTTCACCGCCCGCTTCGGGGAGCGCGTCGCCGTGCTGCACTCCGCGCTGACCGACGCCGAGCGGCGCGACGAGCGCGAGCGCATCGCGGCGGGGGAGGCGAGGATCGTGGTCGGCGCGCGCTCGGCGGTCTTCGCACCCGTCGCCGATCTCGGGCTCGTCGTCGTCGACGAGGAGCACGACACGTCCTTCAAGCAGGAGTCCGACCCCCGCTACGACGCCCGCACGGTTGCGGCGAAGCGAGCGGTCCTCGAGGGCGCGGTGGCCGTGTACGGGAGCGCGACCCCGCGTGCCGAGAGCTGGGCGCGGCTCGAGCGGCTCGACCTGCCGGCACGGATCGGGGCGCCGATGCCCACCGTTCGCACGATCGACCTGCGCCGCGAGGCCGGGTATCCGCTGTCGGCCCCGCTCCTCGCCGAGCTCGCGGCGCTCGAGGAGCGAGGCGGCCGGGCCATCCTCCTTCTCAACCGACGCGGGGTCTCCGGCGCGATCCACTGCCGCGCATGCGGGGTCTCGCGACGGTGCCGGAGCTGCGACGTCGCCCTCACCCTGCATCGCGACGGCCGGCTTCATTGCCATCACTGCGGCTACTCGGAACCGCTTCCCGAGAGCTGTCCGGAGTGCGGGTCGGTCGAGCTCGCTCGCATCGGCGCCGGCACGCAGCGGCTCGAGGGGGAGCTGGAGAAGCGCGTGCCCGGCCTCGAGCGAATCCGCCTGGACGCGGACACCGCGGCCAAGCCCGGAGCGCTGCGCGCTGCGCTCGAGCGTTTCGCGTCCTCCCGGGCGGCGGCGCTGATCGGGACGCAGATGGTGGCCAAGGGCCATCACTTCCCCGGCGTTGCGGTCGCCGCCGTCGTCGACGCCGACGCGGGCCTCGCATTCCCCGACTTCCGCGCCGAGGAGCGCACGTTCCAGCTCGTCACCCAGCTCGCGGGCAGGAGCGGCCGCGATGCGCCGGGCAAGGTGCTCGTCCAGACGTTCCAGCCGGACGCGACCCCGTTCGCCTACGCGGCACGGCACGACGTCGTCGGGTTCCTCGCCCTGGAGCTCGCCCGCCGTGAGGAGCTCGGGTACCCGCCCTTCCGGCACCTCGTCTCCGTCCTCGTCTCCGGGCCCGAGGCCCCGGCTCCACTGCGCGCCCTCACCGAGCTTCGCGAGGCCCTGCGCCTGCCCGACGTGCAGCTGCTCGGGCCGGCGCCGCTCCTGCGGCTGCGCGGCCGGCATCGCGCTCAGCTCGTCGCGAAGACGGGCTCGCCCCGCGCGTTCGCGAGCCGGGCGGCGGCGCTCCTCGCGGCCGCCGCGCCCGCGATGCGCCGCGACGGCCTCGCAGCCGTGGTCGACGTCGACCCGCAGTCGCTCTAGCGGCCCCGCGCTCACGAACGGCACCCTCGTCTACACTCGCCGCGCGATGCACGACCACGACCACGACCACGAGCACGAGCAGGAGCACGCCGAGCACGAGCACGAGCACGAGCTCGAGCTCGAGCGCGAGGCGCGGCGCCTGATCGCGCTCTCCCGAATACGGCAGTACGGCGATCCGGCGCTGCGCATGCGCGGGCGGGAGGTGGAGGAGGTCGACGACGACCTGCGCCGCCTCGCGGAGCGCATGACGGACCTCATGCACGAGGCCCAGGGCGTGGGCCTGGCGGCGACCCAGGTCGGGGTCCTGCGTCGCCTGTTCGTCTTCGTCGACGAAGGAGAGGACCGCGTGCTCGTCAACCCCGTCATCACGAAGCGCTCGAAGGCGACCGAGGTCGAGGACGAGGGGTGCCTCTCGCTCCGCGAGGTCCTCGTGCCGGTCGATCGGGCGATCGAGGTGACGATCGAGGGGCTGGACGAGAACGGGGAGCGCGTCGAGCTCGAGCTGAAGCTCCCCTCGGCGCGGGTCGTGCAGCACGAGCTCGACCACCTGGACGGCGTGCTCATCATCGATCGCACCGACGACGAGTCGCGCCGCGGCGCGCTCGCGAGGCTCCGGCCGCAGCCCGTCCTCGGCGCGCGTTGACCGGGGCGATCGCGGTCGCCGCCACGGCGCCCTTCGGCGCCGACGTTCTCGAACGGCTCGCGGCCACGCGCGAGATCACCTGCCTGCTGACGCGGCCCGATGCGCCGGCGGGTCGCGGTCGCAGGCTGGCCGCGCCGGCCGCGAAGCAGGTGGCCGAGCGTCTGGGCATCCCGGTGATCCAGCCCGAGCGGCTCGAGCCCGGTCTCGACCTGGGGGCAGCCATGGTGGTGGCGGTCGCGTACGGGCGCATCGTCCCCGAGCCGCTCCTGAGCGAGCGACTCTGGCTCAACGTGCATCCTTCGCTCCTGCCGCGCTGGCGCGGCGCCGCGCCGGTCGAGCGGGCGCTGATGGCGGGGGACGCCGAGACGGGGGTCACGGTCATCGAGCTCGTGAAGGAGCTCGACGCAGGGCCGATCGCGGCGCAGCGCTCCTTCCCGATCGAGGCCGACGACGACGCGGGTGCGATCTACGCGAAGGCCGCCCCGCTGGCCGTCGAGCTCCTCGACGAGGCCCTCGAGCAGCCGTCGTTCCGGCCGCAGCCGGGGAAGGGGGCGACGTACGCCGACAAGATCTCGCCCGACGATCGTGTGCTCGACCTCTCCCGCCCGCCGGCCGAGCTCGTGAACCGCGTGCGGGCGCTCTCGCCGCACATCGGCGCGCGCGCTGAGCTGCACGGTCGCGTCGTCACCGTCTGGCGCGCGCGCGTCGCCGAGGACGGCTCGTTCGAGCCGCTCGAGGTGCAGCCCGAGGGCGGCCGTCGCATGGAGGTCGCCGCCTGGCTGCGCGGGCTCAGGTAGCACCGGCCCGGCGGGCGGCCTACCGCGTTCTGCTCCGCGTCTTCGAGGACGACGCCTACGCGGATCTCGCGCTCCGCTCCGCGGCAGCCGAGCTCGACGAGCGGGACCGGGCGCTTGCGCGGCGCCTCGCTTACGGCGCCGTCCAGCGGGCTCGCACGCTCGACCATGCGATCGAGGCGCTCGGCCGTCGCAGCGTGCGCCGCCTCGACCCTCCGGTGCGCGCAGCGCTGCGGCTCGGCGCCTACCAGCTCGCCTTCGTCGACGGAGTGCCGCGCTACGCCGCCGTGAACGAGTCGGTCGAGCTCGTCCGCGGCGCGCGCCTCGAGCGAGCGGTTCCGTTCACGAACGCGGTCCTGCGCAGGCTCGCGGACGGCGTCCGCGAGCTCGTCTCCGCGCTGCCGGAGGGAACCGCGCGAGAGGCGGCGCTCAGGCACTCGTATCCCGACTGGGTGGCCGAGACCTGGGAGCGGGACCTCGGCCTGGAGGAGGCGATCGCGCTCATGCTCGCGCAGAACGAGCCCGCGGAGACCGTCGTCCGCCTCGTTCGGGGCGAGGTCGCAGGGCGGCAGGACGCGGACGTCCCCGGCGCGTGGCACGTCGAGCGCGTCGACGGGCAGGCGCTCGCGGACGGCCGCGTCTGGCCCCAGAGTCGGGCGTCGCAGCTCGTCGGTCTCGCCGTCGGCTCGGGCGAGGGCGACCGCACGCTCGACCTGTGCGCCGCGCCCGGCGGCAAGGCGACGATGCTCGCGGGCGAGGTCGTCGCCGTGGACGTCAGCGAGGCGCGTGCGCGCGAGCTCGAGGAGAACGCGCGGCGCCTCGGCGCGTCGAACGTGCGCGTCGTCGTGGCCGACGGACGCTCGTTGCCGCCGGAGCTCGCGGGCTTCGATCGCGCGCTCGTCGATGCTCCGTGCTCCGGCCTGGGCGTCCTCAACCGACGCCCGGACCTGCGCTGGCGTGCCGAGCCGCTGCCCGAGCTCCAGCTCGAGCTCCTCCGCGCCGCCGCCGGACGCGTGCAGCCGGGCGGCACGGTCGTGTACTCCGTCTGCACGGTGAACGCGGACGAGGGGGAGCGCGTGGTCGATGCGTCCGGCCTCGACGTCGACCCGTCACTCGGCGACGAGTGGCCGCAGTTCCGGCACCGCACGCGGCCCGAGTTCCTGCAGTCGCTGCCGCACCTGCACGGCACGGCCGGGTTCTTCGTCGCTCGCCTCACCGTGCGTTGAGGATCCGGCGCGCCTCCTCGACGTGCTGCTCGAGCCAGCCGCCGTGCTCGTCCCACGCCCAGGCGAGGTTGTGGGCGACGCCCCAGCCGCGGGCACGCTCGCGGTCGAGCCCGAGGTCTGCGAGGACGTCGAGCAGGTGCGAGACCGAGCGCGCGTTGCGAAGGGGGCCGGTCGCCTCCAGCTCGCGCTCGCCGACGAGGGGTTTCGGGTCGATGACGAGCCACGGCTCGCGCTCGGCGCGGAGGACGTTCCCGCCGTGGAGGTCCTGGTTCACGAGATGGGGCGCCGACCGGTCGACCGTCCGGTAGACGTCGACGGCCGCGTCGAGCAGCGTGCGCTCGAAGGGCTTGCCCGCCTCGGCGTACCGGCGCGGCACCTCCACGGCCCAGCGAGCGGCCCCGTCGGCCAGGAGCTCGAACGGGTGGCCGGCCGCGACCGGAACCTGGAGCCGCGGCAGCAGGCCCGCGATGACCGTCGTCTCGTCCGCGTCGTCGTCCCACAACGGCGTGCCCGGCCGGCAGCGTTCGACGAGGAGCGCCCTGCGCTCGTCGTCGCGTGCGAGTAGCTGCACCGCGCCCTCGCCGCTCCACACGGCGAGCGCGTCCGCCTCGCGCTCGGCCTCGTCGTGCCTAGGCGCGTTCAGCTTCAGGACGGCCTCGCCCGCGGGAACGACGAGGGAATGTGGCGTCTCGATCGGCTCCTCGAGCGCGAGCCCCCACTCGCACGCGCACGCGGCGGCGAGCTCGGGCAGCGCCTCGAGCCACTCGCGCTCGAGCGCCCAGGTCCTGGTGAGCGAGGCAGGCACCCGCACCCCCCGAAGGTAGCGGCCTAGGATCACACCGTGGACACGGCGTTCCTGGAGCGGGCGCTCGAGCTCGCCGAGCGCGGCCGTGGGACGACGCATCCGAATCCCCTGGTCGGCGCGGTCCTCGTCGCGGACGGCGAGCTCGTCGGTGAGGGGTGGCACGAGCGGAAGGGCGAGCCGCATGCGGAGGTGGCCGCGCTCGCCGCGGCCGGGGAGCGCGCTCGCGGTGCGACCGCCTACGTCACGCTCGAGCCGTGTGCGCACCAGGGAGCGACGCCCCCTTGCACGGAGGCCTTGCTCGAGGCGGGTATCGCGCGCGTGGTTGCCGGCCAGCTCGACCCGCACCCGGAGCACGGCGGCGGGCTCGAGCGCCTGCGCGCGGCCGGGATCGAGGTCGCCGTCGCGGAGGGGGAGCTCGGCTTCCGTGCGCGCCAGCAGATCGAGGAGTGGCGGACGTGGGTCGTCGAGCGGCGCCCGTTCGTGACGTACAAGGTGGCGGTGACGCTCGACGGCAGCGTGGCGGTGCCCGGCGAGCGCTGGGTGTCCGGCGAGGAGTCACGGCGTCTCGTCCATCTCCTGCGCGCGCAGTCGGACGCGGTGGCCGTGGGGATGGGGACCGTCCGCTGGGACGCCCCGCGGCTCGACGCACGCGACGTCCCCGTGCTCCGGCAGCCGCGCCGGCTGGCGTTCGGACGCGGGCCCCTGCCCGACGGCTCGGAGCTCGAGCTCCGCTCCGGCCGTCTCCGCGAGGAGCTCGGGGTCCTCGCCGCGGACGGCGTGCAGTCGCTCCTCCTC
>Ga0209814_10000181_pt1 | contig 18841 bp, 23 predicted proteins | sample SoiMetdeltSBSDD1_FD_187597 | JGI IMG/M metagenome (GOLD analysis project Ga0209814, IMG submission 187597) | Bulk soil microbial communities from a Populus tree surrounding site in Tennessee, USA - Soil MetaG P. deltoides SBSDD1 (SPAdes) (version 2) | ecosystem: Environmental > Terrestrial >... | reverse complement strand
AGGAGGTCAGCGAGCTGTTTGAGCTCGTCGGCATCGAAGCGCTCCTCGAAGAGCGCCCGCACCTCGGCGAAGTGTGACTCTGCAGCCTCTTCGAGCTTGTCCCGTCCCTCATCGGTGATCACGGCATAGACGACTCGGCGGTCGCTCGAGCACGCAGCGCGGTCGACGTAGCCGGCTGCCTCGAGACCATCGAGCAGGCGCGTAATCCCGGACGCTGTGAGCAGCAGTTGCTCGGAGAGGTCGACGCGGCGCATGCGCCCCTCGTCCGCGCGCGCGAGCCGCATCAGCGCCTCGTAGTCGTTGATGGTCAGGCCGTGCTGCTCGAGCAGGCTGCCGCTCAGTGCGCGCGTCGACGCAGCGTGCGCCTGGAGCAGGCGCACCCAGGCATCCAGGCTCACTGATCTTTGTGTGCTCAACACTTGACGGCTCAATCTTTCCTCGCTACCATTGCTTGCGGACTCAACTATAGCGTACTCAAGGAGGTACCACAATGAGCACTACCACCACTGAAGTTCGGCGCACGCTGACGGGAACCTGGGGCCTCGACCCGGTTCACTCGTCGGTGGGCTTCGAGGTTCCCTATCTCACCGGGACATTCAAGGGCCAGTTCCGCAACGTCGAGGCGCAGATCGCCGTCGACGACTCCGAGGCGACCCTCGAGGGTGGGGCCAAGGTCGACAGCGTCGACGTCAAGGACGAGAACCTGGCCGCGCACCTGCAGTCGCCCGATTTCTTCGACGCTCAGCGCCATCCCGAGCTTCGCTTCACGGCCAACGACATCGATCTCGACAGCGAGACCGTGCGTGCCCGCGGCGAGCTCACGATCAAGGGCATCACGAAGCCGGTCGAGGTGACCGGAACGCTGACCGCTCCGATCGCCGACGCCTACGGCAACGAGCGGATCGGGCTCGAGCTCTCGACCACCGTGAATCGCCACGACTTCGGCGTCAGCTGGAACGTTCCGCTCCCAACGGGCCAGCAGGCAGTCGGTGACGAGGTCAAGATCGTCACCGAGCTCTACTTCGTGAGGGCTGACTAACCGGATGAAGGTCCTGGGTCTCTCGGGCAGCCTGCGGGACGCTTCCTACAACACGATGCTGCTTCGTGCGGCGGCAGAGCTGCTGCCGCACGACGTGGACTTCGAGCTGTGGGACGGGCTGAAGGCGATCCCGCCCTACGACGAGGACGACGACGTCGAGCCGGCGCCGGCACCGGTCGCTGCGCTTCGCGCTGCGATCGCCGGCGCCGACGCCGTCCTCATCGCGACGCCCGAGTACAACGCGTCGATCCCGGGAGCCCTGAAGAACGCGCTGGACTGGGTCTCGCGCCCGCTCCGATCGAACCCGCTGCGGAACAAGCCCGCGGTGGTCATCGGGGCGAGCACCGGCGCCTTCGGCGCGGTCTGGGCGCAAGCCGAGTTGCGGAAGGTGCTCAGCACGATCGGGGCCCGCGTCCTCGAGGGCGATGTCGCCGTCGGGCACGCGCCGACCCGGTTCGACGAGCAGGGACGGCTGACCGACGAGCAGCTGCTCGATCAGCTTCAGGAGGTCGTCTCCAGCCTCGTCCAGGAGCTCGTCCCTACCGACACTGCCCTCAAAGCCACGGCCTGATGCGTATCGAGTCGTCCGTCACGGCGATCACGTGGCTCCCGTTCAGCGTGCTCGACGCGATGCCGAACCTTCCCCTGGGGATCGCGCTGGCCCACTTCGACGAGCCGCCTCCCGAACCGCTTTGCGACGTCGATCGGTTACGTGCCGCCGACGCCTTTCGCGAGGCCAACGAGCTTCGGGCGTGGATCAGCGTCGAGAACGGCCGGATCGTCGATTACGGCCGCGGCGGCCGTACGTTCGTCGCAGGCGCACGGATCGACCGGGCCAACGAGCAGATCGCGTTCCCGGCGGTCGAGTTTCCGGTTCTCCGGCCGGAGGCAGAGGTCGGTGACGGCTTCGTGCGGTTCCAGCAGACCGTCGGCGGACGGATCGGCCTGCCGGCCCCGCGCCCGCTTCGCGGCAAGCCGTATCTGCACATCGGCTCCGCGACTGCCTGGACCACGCTGGAGCTCGTGATCAGCGCCGACGGCTCATCGGAAAACAGGCTCGTCGCGTCGAGCCCGTTCCCGCGCCACTCGGTCTACGGCGCTGACGGCACCCTGGTCTCGGAGCACGGACTCGCCGACTACGACGGCTGGTACCACGAGTCGTTCGAGGAACCATCGCCGTGGGCGGGCGGCGAGCTCGAGGAGGAGCTCGACGAGATCGTTCTACGGAGCGGCGGTACGAAGCTCGAGCGGCGCCGCCTCGACCCCGGAGAGTGCCTCGTCGAGCAGGGCGAGGCCGGCACCGACATGTTCGTGCTGCTCGACGGTGTGCTGCACGTCGAGATCGACGGCGAGCCGGTCGCCGAGATCGGCTCGGGTGCCGTGCTCGGCGAGCTCGCCGTCCTCGGCGATGGGAGGCGCACGGCCACGCTGCGCGCGGTCAGGGCTTCGCGTGTCGCCGTGCTGGCGGGGACCTCTCGCCTCGCCGAGCTCGCTCTCGAGCGCCGCGCCGCCGGCTAGCGGTTGTGGTTCACGAGCTCGATGTTGTGGCCGTCGGGGTCGAAGACGAACGCGCCGTAATAGCCCTCGTGGTACTTCCGCCGCTCGCCCGGGGCCCCGTTGTCGCGGTAGCCGAGGCCGACGAGATCAGCGTGGAAGGCCTCGACCCTGCCGTTGTCATCGGTCGGGAACGCCATGTGGAACGGATCGGTGCGCTCGCCTGCCACCAGGGAGAACGATCCGGAGGGGGAGCCGACGAACTGCACGCGCTCGGTGCTGTCGTGCCCGACGTGGTAGCCGGCGTGGCGGCCGACGGCCTCGTAGAACTCCTTCGCCGCGGCGATGTCCGCGACCCGGAACCAGAGGTGGTCGATCTTGCCTACCTCGCGCATCGCGCCGTGGTGGACCGCCTCGGCGCTATTCCCGTCCGGATCGAGGAGGAAGGCGCCGTAGTAGTCGTCCCTGTACTCCGGCCGCGGGCCCGGATCGCCGTCGCTTCGGTACCCAGCGCCGGTTCCGGCGCGCCAGAACTCGTCGACCGCCTCGTGCGACGGCGCTACGAAGGCGACGTGCAGCCTCCGTGTGACGGGCTTGCCGGGGCTCCAGCCGGAGAGCGAGAAGTCGTCCCACTCGGCGAAGTCGTCCTCCTGATTGGTCCGCTCGATCCCGAGCGTCCCGAGCACGAGGTCGTAGAACGCCTCGGACGCGGCTCCGTCCGAGACGCGGATCGTGACGTGGTCAAACACCGACGGAGAGCACGCGGACGCGCCACGCGCCTTTTGGCGCGTGAACGTCGACCTCGTCTCCCGCCTTGGCTCCGAGCAGTGCGCGACCGAGCGGTGACTCGGGCGAGATGCCGCCCACGCTCGAGATCTCCACGCTCATCCGCTCTCCGTGCTCGTCCTCGATCTCGGCCTTCGACCCGACGCCGATCGTGCCGCTCGCCGAGGACGTCTCGTCCACCAGCACCGACCTGTCGAGACGGTCACGGATCTGCCTGATCCGGTGCTCGAGCAGTCCCTGGTCGTTCTTGGCCGCGTGGTACTCGAAGTTCTCCGACAGGTCGCCGAAGCCGCGGGCGGTGGCGATCGCCTGGACGACCTCGGCGCGCCCCGGGCCCTCCAGCTCGCGCAACTCGGACTCGAGCTTTGCCTTCTGGGACCGCGTCATCGGCTCCGGCTTTTCGCTGGACACCGGCCCAGCGTACCGGCGGTACCCTGGCCGGTCGTGCCTGCGCGCGCCCAACTCACCGCCAGAAGGGACGATCTTCGGAACGTCGCGATCGTTGCCCACGTCGATCACGGGAAGACGACGCTCGTCGACGGCCTCCTCTGGCAATCCGGCTCGTTCCGGGCGAACCAGGAGGTCGCGGAGCGTGTGCTCGACTCGATGGACCTCGAGCGCGAGAAGGGGATCACGATCCTGGCGAAGAACACGGCCGTCCAGATCGGCGACACCAAGGTGAACATCGTCGACACGCCCGGGCATGCCGACTTCGGCGGGGAGGTCGAGCGCGGTCTGACGATGGTCGACGGCGTGCTCTTGCTGGTGGATGCGAGCGAAGGCCCGCTCCCGCAGACCCGCTTCGTCCTCCGCAAGGCACTCGAGGCCCGGCTTCCGGTCGTGCTCGTCGTGAACAAGGTCGATCGGCCTGATGCGCGTCCCGCCGAGGTCGTGAACGAGGTCTACGAGCTCTTCCTCGACCTTGACGCCGACGAGTCCCAGATCGAGTTCCCGATCGTCTACGCCAACGCACGGGAGGGGCGCGCCGGCCTCTCGAGCGACGATCTGGCCGATGACCTCGGACCGCTCGTGGAGACGCTGCTCGAGACCATTCCGCCGCCGGCCTACGACCCCGACCATCCGCTCCAGGCGCTCGTCACGAACCTCGACGCGTCCCCGTACGTCGGGCGGCTCGCGCTCCTTCGCGTCCTGCACGGGACGATCCGGAAGGGCGAGGACGTCGCCTGGTGCCGTGCCGATGGGAGGGTTCAGAGGGCTCGCGTGACCGAGCTTTACGTCACAGAGGCGCTGGACCGGGTTGCCGCTGAGTCGGCCGGGCCCGGTGAGATCGTCGCGCTCGCCGGCCTGCCCGAAGTGACGATCGGAGAGACGATCGCCGACGCGGAGGATCCGCGTCCACTGCCGGTCACCGCCGTCGACGAGCCATCGTTGGCGATGACGCTCGGGATCAACACCTCGCCGCTCGCGGGCACCGAGGGCGACAAGCTGACCGCGAGCGCGCTGATCGGGCGCCTGGAGCAAGAGCTCGTGGGCAACGTCTCGCTCCGGGTCCGGCCGACCTCGCGACCCGACGTCTGGGAGGTCCAGGGACGCGGCGAGCTCCAGCTGGCTGTGCTCGTCGAGATCATGCGCCGCGAGGGCTTCGAGCTCACCGTCGGCAAGCCGGAGGTCCTGACCCGGGAAATCGACGGGCAGATGCACGAGCCGGTCGAGCGCGTCGCGATCGACGTCCCCGAGGACTTCATCGGCGTCATCACGCAGATGCTGGCGCTGAGAAAGGGCCGGATGCAGCAGATGGTCAACCACGGGACGGGCTGGGCCCGGATGGAGTACCTCGTTCCCGCGAGAGGGCTGATCGGCTTCCGGACGGAATTCCTGACCGAGACGCGCGGCTCGGGAATCCTCCACCACGTGTTCGAGCGCTGGGAGCCGTGGCACGGCGAGATGCGAACCCGTCCGACCGGAAGCCTTGTCGCCGACCGCCGGGGTCAGGCGACGTCGTTCGCGATCACCGCGCTTCAGGAGCGCGGGTCGCTCTTCATCAGTCCGCGCCAGGAGCTCTACGAGGGCATGGTCGTGGGCGAGAACGCCCGCGGCGAGGATCTCGACGTGAACGCCGGCAAGGAGAAGAAGCTGACGAACATGCGCTCCGCCTCGGCCGAGGAGCTCGTCCGCCTGATCCCGCCGCGGCCGCTCTCGCTCGAGCAGGCGCTCGAGTTCATCCGGGAGGACGAGTGCGTCGAGGTGACGCCCAGGAGCATCCGCCTGCGCAAGGCCGAGCTGTCGGCGACGAAGCGCCAGACGCTTGCCTCTCGCCGCAAGCGCGAGCGCGAGGCGGCGCCGGCGTAGCGCGGGAGGTCACATCGCCTCGACGAGCTGCTCCTGGAGCCAGGAGAGGTACGCGTAGAGCGCGAGCTCGGGCGCCCTCGGCGTGGTCTCGTCGAAGCCGTCCCAGTCGAAGTCCTCGCTGATGTCGAGGCGCGTTCCGAGGACGAGCCGGGCGTCGTTGACCGCCCTGAGCCATGCGTCGGCTTCGTCGCTCGTGAGGAGGTCTCGGCCGGCGGTCTCGGCCAGCAGGTCGAAGCTTTTCTCACGCCCGGTCACGAGCTGGTCCCGCGTCAACTCGCGGTAGTCGCGCTCCAGGGAGGGATTGTCGTGCGCGGTCGGGAAGAGGCGCCGGAGCGACGGATCCTCGGGCTCTTCGCGGAGCAGCTCACGCAGCTCCTCGGCGACCTGGCGGAGCAGCCCGCGTTCCTCCTCGGCGAGGTCGAGGCGGACGGTGCCGTCCGGCCCGCGCCGGATCGACCTTCGGAACATCAGTCCTGCTGCATCGTCGCCCACAGCCCGTAGGCGTGGAGCCGGGCGACGTCGAGCTCGGCCTTCTCGCGAGTGCCGGCCGCGACGACGGACTTGCCCTCGTGGTGAACCTGGAGCATCAGCTTCGTCGCGTGCTCGAGCGTGTAGCCGAAGAGCTTCTGGAAGACGAGGGTCACGTACGACATCAGGTTGATCGGGTCGTTCCAGACGATGACGACCCAGGGGCGGTCGTGCTCGGGCTCGTCGACCTCGCTGGGCTGCTCGACCTCGATCTTGGCCGGCGCGAGAGTGGACACGCTCAGTCGAGGATCTTCAGCGCGGTGTCGAAGCCCGCGCCGAGCGGCTTCTGCGCGGCCATGTGCAGAAAGGTCGCGTTCTCGAGCTGCCGCGCGCGCCGCAGCGGCCCGAGATCGATCGGCCGCATGCCGCCGCCCTCGACGAGCGCCGCGACCTTGCGCTTCGCGTCCTCGTCGTCGCCGGCCATCGGGACGTCGAGCGGGACGCCGTTCTTCTCGCCGGTCTGAAGCGTGCGCGCGAAGGTCGTGCAGAACGCCTTCACGACCTTGGTGCCGTCTGGCAGGAGCTTCTGGACCTCCTCGGCGGCCGAGGTGTCGGCCGGGATGACGAACCCGTCCATCGTGTCCCAGTCGAGCGGGACGGAGATCTCGACGACGACCTTGTCTCCCAGCTGGTCTCGGTACTGCTCGACGGCCTCCGCAATCGACGCGTAGTAGAGGGCGAGAACGACGAGGTCGCCTCCGATCGGGCCATCCGGCTCGACGGCCGTCGCCCCGCCGCCCAGCTCCGCGGCAAGCGTCTGCGCGTCCTCCGGGTTGCGATCGATGACCTCGACGTCGTGCCCGCCGGCGACCGCGCGCATGCCGATACCGCGGCCCATGTTCCCGGCGCCGATGATCGTGACCTTCATCCCCGAAACCTTGCCTGAAGGCTGGACGGCCGGGTAATACCTCTTTCTCTATTGTCTCGGGATGCTGGGCCGGCTCCTCAGGATGATCTGGGGCGACGACGTCGAGCCGGCGCTGCGCCCGCTCCTGATCGTCGGTTTCGCCGGCTCGCTCGCCGGCTCCGCCTGCTGGACGTTCATCGGGATCTGGGCGATCGACGAGCTCGACGCCTCTTCGTCCCAGCTCGGGCTCTACTTCGTCGCTGCAGCGGTCATCTCGGCGAGCATGGGCTACCTCGGCGGCCACGTCTCGGACCACCTCGGCCGCCGTCCGGTGATCCTGGCCGGCTGGGGCCTGACGGCGTTCGTCCCGCTCAGCTGGACCCTCGTCGACGACTACATGACGGCCCTCCCGCTGCTCCTGCTCCTCTCGCTGTTCGGACCGGTCGCGATGGGGGCGACGCAGGCGCTCGTCGCGGACGTCGTGCCTCCCGAGCGCCACGAGCATTCGTACGCGTCCCTTCGGGTGGCCAGCAACCTCGGCGTGACGCTCGGCCCACCGATCGGCGGGGCCCTGCTCCTCGGCGGGAACTACGACGTCCTCTGGATCGGAGTGACATCCATCGGTGCGCTCGTGCTCTTCCTCGCCTGGCGCCTCTTGCCCGCCCGCGGTGAGTACGCGCCGGACGAGCCTCCCGCGCGCGGATCGTTCGGGGTCATTCGGAGGGACGGCGCATTCCTGCTCTTCCTCGCAGCGATGGTGCTCGCGCACCTCGTCTACTTCGCGTACGAGGCCGTTCTGCCGATCACTGCGGTCGACTCGTACGGTCTGACCCCTGCGGCCTGGGGCTTTCTCGTGATCGTCAATCCGCTACTCGTCACGGTCTTTCAGATGCGCCTGACGCGTCGGGTCGAGCGTTACCCGGCGGCGCCCAAGTTCGCGATCGCGATGCTGCTGATGGGCTGGCCGTTCCTCCTACTCTCGGTGAACGCCTCGGTCGCGGTGATCGCGGTCGTGATCGTGATCTTCGTCGTCGGTGAGATGCTCTGGATCCCGACCTCCCAGGCGATCGCAGCCGGTCTCGCGCCGGCGGACCTCCGCGGCGCCTACATGGGCGCATTCGCGAGCACCTCCTCCGCCGGCTTCGCGCTCGGACCGTTCTTCGGGCTCCAGGTCCGCGGCGAGCTCGGCGACACGGCGATGTGGACGTTCTTCGCCGGCGCGGCGGTGGTCGGCGCCGTCCTCGGCGTCATCGCCTGCCGCTACGCGTTCGAGATCCGGAAGGCGCGCCTAGCCGCCGCCTAGCAGTTCCACCGCCGCGTCCAGCTCCGCGCAGACCTCCGCAGCCACGTAGACCGTCCACGGGTGCGGCACTCGTCCAGCTGTGTACGCGACGACACGCTTGCCCCGGCTGTGTGCGTACCAGGCCTCCATCGCCGTTCCCTCGTCGGCAACCGTGAAGTCGGCGAGCACGGTCTCGCAGGTGTCGATGTCGGCCAGGTCCCCCTCGACGATCTCTGTCTCGTGGCCCTCCGTTCGCCCACGGAAGTCGCGGCGGAACGGGTCGACGGGCTCCCAGCCGGCCGCGCGGACGAGCTCGTCGGCGCGCCTGCGGTACTCGTCCGAGGCGGGCGGGCCGGCGAGATAGACGCGCATCGCGGCGTACAGTAGGCCCATGGAGACGGAGTCCAGGGAGTTCGTCGCTCTCGGCAGTCCGGGCTCGGAGGCGTATGCCGGGCTCGAGACGTTTCCCAATCCGGGCGTGTCCCGTGTCGAGATGACGAGCGACGAGCTCACCGCCATGTGTCCGGTCACGAATCAGCCGGACCTCTACACGGCCACGATCACCTACGAGCCGCTCGAGCGGTGTCTCGAGTCCAAGTCGCTGAAGCTCTACCTGATGCAGTTCCGCAACGAGGGCCATTTCTGCGAGGCGCTCGCCGTGAGGGTGCGCGACGACGTCGCCGAGGCGCTCGACGTTCCGCCGGACCGCGTTGTCGTGACGCTCGTTCAGAAGGCGCGCGGCGGCATCACGATCACCGCGACTTCCTAGGTCGGCGCCTTCTGGCGGCGCATTCCATCGACGACCTCGAGCGTGAGATCGACGCCCTGGCGGTGGAGGCGGACTTTTCCGGCGCGATGCGGATCGACCGCGGCGACGACCTCCTCGTTGCGAGGGCCTACGGCCTCGCCGACCGGCGCTGGCGGATCCCGAACGAGCTCGACACACGCTTCGGGCTAGCGAGCGGGACGAAGGGGCTGACCGCGCTGGCAGTCGTAAGCGTGATCGAGGACGGCGCGCTCGAGCTCTCGACGACGGCACGGTCGCTGCTCGGTGACGACCTGCCGCTCATCCGCGACGACGTCACGGTCGAGCACCTGCTCGCGCATCGCTCGGGGATCGGCGACTACTACGACGAGGAGGCGATCACCGACGTCGACACGTTCGAGCTTCCCGTACCGGTCAGCCGCCTCGTGACGACGGAGGACTATCTGGCCGTTCTCGACGGGTTCCCGACGAAGTTCGCGCCGGACAAGCGGTTCGCGTACTGCAACAGCGGCTACGTCGTGCTCGCGCTGCTCGCCGAGCGCGCGAGCGGCGTGCCGTTCGACGAGCTCGTGCGCGCGCGGGTCTGCGAGCCGGCCGGGATGGTCGACACCGAGTTCCTGCGATCGGACGAGCTGCCCGGCCGAACCGCGCTCGGTTATGTCGGCGAATCGCGCACGAACGTCTTCACGCTTCCCGTGCGCGGGTCCGGCGACGGCGGGATCTACTCGACTGTCGCGGACATGAAGGCTTTCTGGTCCGCGTTCTTCGCAGGACGGATCGTTTCGAGCGAGTGGGTGCGCGAGCTGGTCCGGCCCCGCTCGGAAGTCGAGAAGCGCCGCTACGGCCTGGGGTTCTGGCTCGGCGCGAAGGACGACAAGGTGTTCCTCGTCGGGAGCGACGCCGGCGTGTCGTTCTGGTCGATGCGCGACCCGCGCGCGGATCTCACCGCGACGGTCGTCTCGAACACGACCCACGGCGCCTGGCCGATCGCACGTCATCTCGGCGAACGTTTCGAGGGCTGAGGTGAATGTCGGGGTAGCTCAGGCGGCTCGCAGCGCCTCGACCTCGCGGTTGATCGCGAGGCGCTCCAGCGCCTTGGCCTCGAGCTGGCGGACCCGCTCACGCGTAAGGCCGAGCCGGCGGCCGATCTCCTCCAGCGACTGCGGGCTGCCCTCGCCGTTGAGCCCGTAGCGGAGCTTGACGACCTCCTGCTCGCGCTCGGGCAGTGTGGCGACCGCGCGGCGCAGGACGTCTTGCTCGAGGCTGACCTGGATCAGCTCCTCGGGCGGCGCCTCGTCGCCGGCGAAGAGGTCGCCGTACGACGCATCGCCGCCCTCGCCGACCGGCCTGTCGAGGCTCGTGACGGCGCGGGCCGCCTCGCGCACCTCCCGCACCTGCTTGAGCGGCAGCTTGGAGGCCTTCGAGACCTCCTCCTCGGTCGGCGCGCGGCCGAGCTTGGCGACGAGCTCGCGCTCGGCGCGGGCGATCTTGCGCTCGCGGTCGACGATGTGGACCGGGATGCGGATCTCGCGCGCCTTGTTCGCGACGCCGCGCTGCACGGCCTGCCGGATCCACCAGGTCGCGTAGGTCGAGAACTTGAAGCCTCGGCGCCAGTCGAACTTCTCGACGGCGCGGATCAGCCCGATGATCCCCTCCTGAATCAGGTCGAGCAGCGAGAGGCCATGGCCCTGGTACTTCTTCGCGATCGAGACGACGAGCCGGAGGTTCGAGTTGATCATCCGTTCCTTCGCCTCGCGGTCGCCGCGCTCGATCCTCTTCGCGAGCTCGACCTCCTCCTCGGCGGTCAGGAGCTCGTGCCGGCCGACCTCGTTCAGGAACAGCTGCAGCGCGTCTGTCGTCGAGTGGGCGAGATCGCCGTTCACGTACGTCGAGTCGGTCGCCGACCGTCCGCAGTCGTCCGACAGCTCGATCCCGCGCCCCTGGATGTCCTGGTAGAGGCGCTCGACGTCGTCCTCGTCGAGACCCGCTTCCTCGATTGCGCGCGAGACTTCCGAGAGCTCGAGGCACCCCTCTCGCTCGCCGAGCTCCATCAGCGCGCTCACATGCTCGTCGGCCATCGGGAGGTACGTACCACCTGGGGGCAGTCGAGAAACGCGGGACGCCGTATTGTGCCGAGCCGTGGCCGACGTGACACAGGAGGCGAAGGACGTTGCGCAGGGCCCGTACGGGAAGGCGATGGCGCGCTGGGGGCTGGTCTCGAAGGGCGCGCTCTACCTCCTCGTCGGGCTGATCGCCGCCGACGTGGCCGTTGCCGGCGGCGAGCGGCTCCGGGATCGCGGCGGCGCCGTCTCGGAGCTCGCAGACACCTGGTATGGGAAGGTGCTCGTCTTCCTTCTTGCCGTCGGGCTCGCCGGCTATGCAGCGTGGCGGTTCGCTCAGGGCGTTCTCGGGCGGCCGCTGGAGGGCGGCAAGAAGGAAGGCTGGCCGAAGCGCCTCGGCTACTTCGCGCGCTCGGCCTGGTACCTCTTTCTGCTCTGGGTCGTCCTTGCGGCGCTGGCCGGCGCGGACGAGGAGAGCGGCTCCAGGGAGGAGGACCGCGCGACGGCGCGCGTCATGGAGTGGCCGCTCGGACGGTGGATCGTAGGCGCCGTCGGGCTCGCGATCCTCGGCGCAGGCGTCTTCAACTACTGGCGCGGGATCACGCAAAGCTTCAAGAAGAAGCTGAAGCTGCGGAAGATGAGCGAGACCGAGGAGAAGGTGTTCACGGTCGTCGGCATGGTCGGGCACATCGCCCGAGGCACCGTCTTCGGGCTGATCGGGTTCTTCCTCATGCGTGCTGCGTGGCAGCACGACCCGAAGGAGACCGTGGGCCTCGACGGCGCGCTGGCGAAGATCCTCCGGGAGGACTACGGCGACACGATGCTCGGGATCGTCTCGGCGGGGCTGATCGCCTACGGCCTCTACTGCTTCGTGGAGGCTCGTTACCGGGAAGTCTGACGGCGTGTCCTCAGGCGCAGCCGGAGGTGCAGGAGGACGACGCAGAGCGAGACCCACGCGAGCCCGAGGCTGAATCCGGCGATGACGTCGCTGAGGTAGTGCACGCCCAGGTAGAGGCGGCTGAACCCGATCAGGAGGATGAGCGCTGCTGCTGCAGCGAGGATTCCGATCTGCCGCCGCCTCGTGCGAGCATGCCGCGCCGCGATGTAGCCGATCGTTCCGTACACGGCGAGCGACACCGACGCATGGCCGCTCGGGAAGGAGTACGTGCTCTCCGTCGCGAGGGGGTCGGGGAAGAACGGCCGTTCGCGCTCGAAGCCGAGCTTGAGGCCGACGGTCAGGATCTCGGCGCCGATCGCGGCCAGGAGCAGCAGCTCGAGCTCCGACGTCAGCCGCTTCCGGGCGAGCACGATCGCCGCGACAAGGGTCACCGCCGCAAGGACCGGGACGTTTCCGAGCCGTGTGACGTTCTCGAAGAAGGTCGTCCAGCCGTCCGTTGCGTGCTCGTGGAGCCAGGCGGCGAAGCGTGTGTCGAGATGCGTGTCGCCGTCCGAGAGCGCTTCGACGGTGAGCCCGAAGATCCAGGCGCCGAGCGTGAGGACGAGGATTCCGCCGACGAGCTCGAGGCCCAGGACGTTGACGAACCTGGCGACTCGGGCAGGCATCGGGCCATTGTTACCCTCACCCCGTATGCGCTCAGTCATCGTGTCGGCCGTGCGGACGCCCTTCGGGAGGCTTGGCGGCGGCCTGAAGGATCTCGAGGCGACGGAGCTCGGCTCGATCGCGATTCGCAACGCGCTCGACCGGGTCGGGCTCGAAAACGAGGAGGTCGAGTACGTCGTCATGGGGCAGGTGCTCCAGGGCGGCGCGGGCCAGGCACCCGCACGCCAGGCGGCGATCGGCGCGGGTCTGCCGATCGAGGTTCCGTCGGACACGATCAACAAGGTCTGCGCGTCGTCGGTGCGGGCCGTTCAGCTCGCCGACCTGATGATCCGTTCGGGCGACCACCGTGTCGTGGTCGCCGGCGGCATGGAGTCGATGTCCAACGCGCCCTACATCCTCAAGAAGGCTCGCTTCGGATACCGGCTCGGTGACGGGACGCTCATCGACCTCATGACCCACGACGGCCTGACGTCGACGTTCGACAAGAAGCACATGGTCGAGCAGGCGTCGTTCGTCGCCCGCGAGCTCGGGATCTCGCGGGAGGACCAGGACGCCTGGGCGCTCCGCTCCCATGAGCGCGCCGTGGCGGCTCAGGACGAGGGGCGGTTCGAGGAAGAGATCGTTCCTGTGGGAGAGCTCGACCACGACGAGGGACCGCGGCGCGACACCTCGCTGGAGAAGCTCGCGTCACTGAAACCGGTCTTCGATCCCGAGGGGACGACGACGGCGGGCAACGCTCCCGGCGTCAACGACGGTGCGGGGGCGCTCGTCGTCACCAGCGAGGAGTTCGCGAAGGAGCGCGGCCTCGAGCCACTCGCGACGATCGTCTCGCAGGCATACGTTGCCGACGATTTCGCGTACCTCGCGCGCACGCCGGCCAATGCGGGAAAGATCGCGCTGGAGAAAGCCGGCAAGGGGATCGACGACGTCGAGCGGGTCGAGCTCAACGAGGCGTTCTCGTCGGTCGCCCTCAACTCGACGGCGATGCTCGGCGTCGACCCCGACAAGGTCAACGTGAACGGCGGAGCCGTCGCGCTGGGTCATCCGATCGGCGCCTCAGGAGCGCGGATCCTCTCGACGATGATCTACGAGCTGCGCCGGAACGGCGGTGGGCTCGGCCTCGCAGCGATCTGCTCCGGCGGCGGCCAGGGCGATGCGCTTTTGATCGAGGTCTAACCCTGTTTACAACGCACTAACCCGGAAGGGGGATCTTTCGGCACGACCCCAACCGGCCGACGCATACTGCGTCTGAGCAATGATGAGGAAAGGTTCCCTGGGCGTGCGGCCACGCCGGGGGGCTTGTGGGGGGAGTCGACAGGCGAAGGCGGTAGCCGCCGCATGCTTTGCGGTGCTCGCGTTCGCTCTTGCACAGCCGCAGCAGGCGGCCGCTTACCCCTGCGGTGACGGCGTGACCCCGACGACGCCCCCGCGCACGCTTTCCTCACTCCAGCCCGACGAGTGTCGCGTCCCCGAGACGCTTCGCCGGACGAAGCCCCCGGCCCGAGCGAACAAGCGGGGGAGCGTGGGCGGTCTCACGGTCTTCGTGCTCGCGATTGCCGGTGCCCTCCTGATCCCCATCGGCCGGAACGGCCTGCCGCACGGAGCCGACCCCTTCGGCCACGACCCGACTCACGAACCGAAGTACTAGCGACCAGAGAGAAAGTCGAGCATCAAATGAGAGAGCTCTTCAGGCGCCCGCCAGGGAATCATGTGATCGGCCTCCTCGATTACGGCCGCTCGGGCATCGGGAATCTCCCGGGCGAGCCGGTCTCCGATCTCGTTGATCCCGCGGACGTCCCTGCCCCCCGTGATCACCAGAGTGGGGGCGGTTATGCCGCCCACCCGCTCGGCGACGGGCTCGTCGGTGGCCGGATCCTCGCTGTTCGACCAGACAGCGTTCTCGACAAACATCGCCCGTAGCTCGGGGTCGGCGCCCATCGGCGCCCACGCCTCCATGTCGAGCTCGGCCATGGCCGGCCAGTCGTCGTCGGCCTCGGCCCGCTCCCAGCGTGCGATCTGCTCGGGCGTCCACCCGACGTCGAGCTGAGCCCCGGACAGGCCGGAGCCGAGCAGGATCAGCGCCGCGACGCGCTCGGGGTGGTCGACCGTAGTGGCGAGCGCGATATTTCCGCCTCGCGAAGCGCCCGCTAACGCAGCCCTGTCCACGCCGGCCGCGTCGAGAACCCCGACGAGGTCGTCGACGAGCGAGTAGTGCCCATCAGGCCTGGGCGAGCGTCCGAAGCCGCGCTGGTCGTACCGGATCACGCGGTGGCGTTCCGCAAGGAGCGGCAGAACCGGCTCCCAGATCCGCGCGTCGACGACGCCCTCGTGCAGGAGGACGAGCGGGGGTCCCTCGCCGGTCTCGTCGTACCAGAGGTCGGTCACTGCCGTTGACGTTAGCCTGCCGCGGCGTGGAGTTCGAGCAGGTCCTCGTCGTCGGCGCCGGCCAGATGGGCGGCGGGATCGCGCAGGTCGCGGCCGCCGCGGGCTGCGGGGTCTCGTTGCACGACGCCGCGCCGGGGGCGACCGACCGGGCGCTCGAGACGATTCGACGCAGCGCCGGCAAGCTCGCGGAGAAGGGGGGACCCGATCCCGACGAGGTGCTCGGACGCATCGAGCCGGTCGACGACCTCGTTCCCGCCGACCTGATGGTCGAGGCCGTCGTCGAGGACCTCTCCGTCAAGGAGGACATCTTCCGGCGTGCGGACACGATGCTGCCGGGCGAGGCTGTCCTCGCCTCCAACACCTCCTCGATACCGATCGGCTCGCTCGCTGCCGTCACGCGCCGGCCCGACAAGGTGATCGGGATGCACTTCTTCAATCCGGTGCCGGTCCTGAAGCTCGTCGAGGTGATCCGCGGCGACGCGACTTCGGACGAGACGGCCCGCTCGGTCGTCGCCTTCGCAGAGGAGCTCGGGAAGGTCCCGGCTCAGGCCAACGACTTCCCCGGGTTCGTCTCCAACCGGATCCTGATGCCGTTCATCAACGAGGCCGTCTGGGCGCTCCATACCGGCGTCGCCGAGCCCGAGGCGATCGACACCATCGCCAAGCTCGGCTTCGCGCACCCGATGGGGCCGCTCGCCCTGGCGGACCTGATCGGGCTCGACACGTGCGTCGCGATCATGGAGGTGCTGCAGGAAGGGCTCGGCGACGAGAAGTACGCCCCCTGTCCGCTGCTCCGCGAGCACGTGGCGGCCGGACGACTCGGCCGGAAGTCCGGCGAGGGCTTCTACAGTTACTCGTAGTGCAGTTCGACCTCACCGACGACCAGCGGCAGATCCAGGCGCTGACACGCGACTTCGCGGACGCGGAGATTGCACCGCACGCGGCGGACTGGGACCGCGGGCACCACTTTCCGCGCGACCTCTACGGGAAGCTCGCCGAGCTGGGGCTGATGGGCGTGTGCGTCCCGGAGGAGTACGGCGGCGCAGGGGCGGACTTCCTCTCCTATGCCCTCGTGTTGGAGGAGCTCTCGCGTGCCGACGCCGGCGTCGGCGTCACGGTCGCGGTGCACACGAGCGCGTGCACGCTTCCGATCCTCGCCTTCGGCACCGACGAGCAGCGCTCGCGGTTCGTCCCGCCGCTCGCCCGCGGTGAGGGCATCGGCGCCTTCGCGCTGACGGAGCCTGAGGCAGGGTCCGACGCCGGCTCGCTGCGCACGAAGGCGGAGCAGAACGGCGACGGCTGGACGATCACCGGCGCGAAGCAATGGATCACGAACGGCGAGCACGCGTCGACCTTCCTGCTCTTCGCCCGCACGGACGCCGACACGCCCGGCGCAAAGGGGGTCTCTGCCTTCGTCCTCGACGCCGACCACGTCCGCGTCACGCGGGAGGAGGAGAAGCTCGGCCTGAACTCGTCGGTGACGAACGACATCGTCGTCGAGGGTGCCGAGATCGGGCGCGACCGGCTCCTCCACGAGGAGGGCAAGGGCTTCACCGTCGCGATGGCGACGCTCGACGGCGGCCGGATCGGGATCGCGGCCCAGGCGCTCGGGATCGCGCAGGCGGCCTACGACGTCGCGCGCGAGTACGCGAAGGAGCGCCGCACTTTCGGCAAGGCGATCGGGGAGCACCAGGCGATCCAGTGGAAGCTCGCGGACATGTCCACGGAGATCGACGCCGCGCGCCTGCTCGTCTACCGCGCGGCGTGGCTCAAGGAGCAGGGACGGCCGCACACGGAGGAAGGGGCCAAGGCGAAGCTCTTCGCGTCGGAGATGGCCCGGCGACAGACGGCCGAGGCGATCCAGATCCTCGGCGGCTACGGCTACACGAAGGAGTTCCCGGTCGAGCGCTTCTACCGCGACGCGAAGATCACGGAGATCTACGAGGGCACGAGCGAGATCCAGCGCCTCGTCATCGCCAGGTCCGTGCTCGAGCTGAAGAGGCGCGAGCTGGCGGCGGGCTAGCTGGACACCTACCTCACGCTGCTTCTCGCCGACCGCAGCCCCGAGCTGGCGGCGGCGCACGACGAGCTCTACCCCGAACGCCAGCCCGAGAACATCCCGCTCTCGCTGACGCTGCTCTATCCCTTTGCCCCGGTGGACGAGGTGGAGAGCCATCGCGAGGCGCTGCGGTCGTTCTTCGCGTCCTACGAGCCCTTCGAGCTGGTCCTCGGCAGGCTCGAGCAGTGGGACGAGGGCGGCGCGGTTTATGCGGCTCCCTCGCCGGAGGAGCCTCTGCGCGGGATGATGCGCGCCCTCTGGCGCCTCTTCCCGCAGCTCCCGCCCTATGGCGAGGAGGGGCTCGACCCACCTCCGCACGCCTCGCTGACGGAAACGGGCGGAGACGACCCGGGAGCGACCCGCGAGCGGGTCGAGCAACGGCTCGAAGGACTACTTCCCGCGCGAATACCGATCGACGAGGTCGCACTCATGGAGGAGTTCGAGCCCGACCGGTGGCGGGTGCGCGAGACCTTCCGCCTCGGCGCCTAAGCTCTCTGTCATGCCGCGAGCCAAGGACGAGCCGGTTCGCCTGACCCGCATCTACACGCGGGCCGGCGACCAGGGGGAGACGAGCCTCGGCGACGGGAGCAGGGTGCCGAAGCTCGACTGCCGGATCGCCGCTTTCGGCACGGTCGACGAGGTCAACTCGCTCCTCGGCCTCGTGCTCGCGGCGCAGCCGCCCGCGGAGATGGCCGCCGTGCTCGAGCGGGTGCAGAACGAGCTCTTCGATGTCGGCGCCGACGTGAGCGTGCCGTTCGGGATCGCGGACCGGCTGCGGATCACCCAGGCGCAGATCGACGCGCTCGAGGCGGATTGCGACCGGTTCAACGCCGACCTTCCTGAGCTCAAGAGCTTCGTCCTCCCTGGCGGGAGCGAGCTCGCGGCCCGACTCCACGTCGCCCGCGCAACCTGCCGGCGGGCTGAGCGCGACGTCCTCGACGCGGCCGAGCGCGTCGACATCAACCCGCTCGTGGTGGCCTACCTGAACCGGCTTTCCGACCTGCTCTTCATCCTCGCTCGGGCTTCCAACCCCGGAACGGAAGTTCTCTGGAAGCCTGGGAGCTCGCGCTAGCGTTCCTCGCGTCGTTCGCCGCGGGCGGGCTCAGTCGACGGGAACGACCTGGCCCGAGAGCGCGAGGCGGCGAGCCTCGTCAGGCGAGGGGTGGAAGACCTCGACCTGGTACTTCGCCTCGGGATAGCCGAGATACACGCTCCTCGGCCGAGACTGGCTGAACACCGCCAGACCGTCGTTTCCGACCTTCACGCTGACTGCGCCCTTCGCCTTGGCAGCGCGCTGAAGCTCGGCGAACGCGCCGGCGCGAGGGTACGTCCCGACCGTGAGAAACTGCGAACGAGGATCTCCGACGTCGGTGCCCTCGGGGAGATACCGGACGTAGACGAGCCCGTTCCTCGTCTGCGTGAGCTCGTAGGTGTAGCCCTCCTTGGGACCAGCCCAGTACACCGGGTGGGAGACGGAGTCGGCGAAGGCCCTGAGCTCGGACTCCGAGGCGGCGGAGGCGCCGCTTCCGGGAGCCGGCGGCTGTCCGTCGTCACCGCGGTTCATCGCCACCCAGGCGACGAGGAACGCGGCCAGCCCGACCGCGATCAGGGCGCCGAGGCGAAGATAGGGGAGACGGAGCGACGGCACGTTCATGGCCTTTCCGGTCACCGAATTCCGGTGTTCCGCGTGGCGCTGGGAGGTCCTCTGTTCGGTGCTCATGGTG
>Ga0209814_10000180_pt1 | contig 18858 bp, 21 predicted proteins | sample SoiMetdeltSBSDD1_FD_187597 | JGI IMG/M metagenome (GOLD analysis project Ga0209814, IMG submission 187597) | Bulk soil microbial communities from a Populus tree surrounding site in Tennessee, USA - Soil MetaG P. deltoides SBSDD1 (SPAdes) (version 2) | ecosystem: Environmental > Terrestrial >... | reverse complement strand
TGGATCAAATTGATATCCATCACCAACGAACTTTAGTTTCTTTTCTGGATATCTCAATGTAAATCTCTTGATAAGAAGATGCTTTGATCCTGATTCAATGGCTTTTATGAAACCACCTGCAGAGCTGGTCATGTTGACAACAAACCTCCTGGTCCCAGAATTCCACCATACACTAGCGACAACGCGACAAAAATATTGATGAATGCCAATACTATTAGCTTGTACCAACCCGTATGCAATAATATATCGATTCTAATTCTAGGATTGATACCTCGTGGTAGAAGGACCAGCATTATCATACCAAGGGTTTTGATAGTAAACCAGAATACTGCATTTACAGTAGTTGCATTGTATATTTTATCTCCGGTGTATCCTGGTATGATTTCCTCTGGAAATATTTGAGGTCCTGACCATCCACCTAGAAACAAAATAACGAACAAAGCAGCAAGGACATACAATTTAATATAAGTTCCCAATTGAATCAGTCCATAAATCATTCCTGAAGTTTCAGTTAACCATCCTGCAACAATCTCACTTTCAGCTTCAGGCAGATCGAATGGAATTCTTTCAAGTTCTGCCAGTGAAGAAATATAGAATACAAATGCGCTTATTGGTAAAAATAATATGAACCAGTATGGATGTTGAGCTTCTGCTATGTCAGTAAGATTTAACGATCCTGCAAGAATTACTACTGAAAGAGCAGAGAGGATAAATGGAATTTCAAACGCGATCATCTGATGAAGAGCACGTAGTCCACCGATGAATGGATATTTACTGTTACTAGCCCATGAGAACAAAAGTGCAATAAGAGGGAAGAATCCCAAAAACGCAAATACTGCGATTATGCCAACGTCAAGATCTGCAACAACCCATCCAGGAGCCGCGGGAACTAATGATACCACAGCTGCTGATGTAACTACAAAAGCGACAGGTGCTGTCCAAAATATTAGTTTGTCAGCACCAGATGGAACTATGATTTCTTTTGAAATTAATTTCAACCCATCAGCTATCAACTGCAAAATACCTTCTATCTTTCCTGCATATAGCGGTCCGATTCTCAACTGCATTTTGGCAAGGAACTTGCGTTCGATAAAAATAGTGGCAGCAGCAAGAAGAGCAGCATAGGTAAATCCTGGAAATACAGCGACTCTAAAAAGATCAGTGTGAATCAAGAAATTTATGATTGGTACAGTACGTGTGGGATCCACCATCATTGAGAAAAAGAGGTATGGTGTAAGGACTTCATCGTTTACAGGTGGAAGTGGTACGTAGAATAGGATAATAAATATCAATGGAAGTCCTATTAAGGTAACAATAACAAGTATCCACAAAATTAGCTGTATTAAACTTCCTACAAAGTTCCCGAATCTAAAGTCTTTTGGAGCAGTGGCCAATTTTATTATACACTCTTCCTCCCAATCATTTTCTAGATCCCTGTTATTTTTTCCTCATCTATACATTTGTCAAATTGAAATCCTGTTGTAGGTCGCATATTCATCTGTCAGCCTCCACTGGCCAATAGTTTAATGACCAATAAATTGATGGCATGTCAGCTAATTTTGATCCTATCAAAAGGAATGGAAGTGCAAGCATATTCCTAAATGAGCCTACTGATAGTTTAACCCTATAAGGCTTTGGGGTACCATCACTCACTATGTAATATCCCAAAGCACCTCTTCCGGATTCTACTCTTTTGTAAGATTCTCCGGCTGGCCCCTTTGGATTTGGTTGTAGCTTTGCTCTCACTTCACCTGATTGAGGCATCTTATCCAGCAATTCTCTAATAATATGACATGACTCTTTCATATCAAGAAACGGGACCATTGATCTTGCATAAGAATCACAAGTCTTCATATACTGTATCTTGAAATCTATTTCTTCATAAACATCATACGGCTCTGCCTTTCTGACATCAAAAGGAATTCCCGATGCCCTAAGCACGGAACCTGTAACTCCAAGCTTTATGGCATCTTCCTTTGTCAAAATTCCAACCCCCTCAGTTCTCTGTCTAAATAATGGATTATTGTAAAAAATGTCCTCATATTCGACAAGTCTCTTTTCAAAATAGGCAACTTGTCTTAAGCATCTATCTTTAAATCCTTCGGGCATATCGTTCCGAACTCCCCCTGGAATATTAAAAGCATGTGTGACTCTTGCACCGGTAAGCGCCTCTAAAAGATCAATGAAGAGTTCCCTGTCTCCAACTGGCCACATAAACATGGTAGAATGTCCAAGAAATATTCCGTATATTCCCAGCCAATAAAGCGTATATACCTGCCTATTGAGTTCTGAGGCCAACGCACGAATGTATTGTCCCCGAAGTGGAACTTGGATATTAGTAAGTTCCTCCACTGCTAAGCTGTATGAATATGTAATATTTGTAGAATCATGGATTACCGGTCGCTCAAGGTGAGGAATATTTTGAATAAAGTTTCTGTATTCGCACATTTTTTCCTCACCTCTATGTACGTATCCAGGGTCTGGGTCACAATAAACGATATAATCTCCATCTACCTTGATGGTAAACCTAAAGTGTCCTGAACCTGGATGTTGAGGACCAACGCTAAGCGTCATTAATCTATCTTCTTCTGTCTCTTTCACAATTTCTAGTCCCCTCTTAATAGTTTCATCAAACTTTTGTTCGAAATTTTCCATTTATTATCGCCTATCTGCCTTTAATCCTAAACTCCTTTCTCAGCGGAGGAATATCTGCCCAGTCTTCTGGAAGTAAAAATCTTTCGTTTCTTGGATGGCCCTCAAAATAGACTCCAAGCATTTCAAAGGTTTCCCTTTCGTGATACTCGGCGCTCTTAAAAATATCAATTAATGTGGGCAGTCTGGAATCGTTCCTATCTACCCTTGTTGACAGGGCCAAAACATGTGAAGAAAGTTTTTCATCCGAATAGGAGCTCAAGTGATAAATTACCTCAATTTGATTATCTTTTGGATAGTCCGTCCCTGAGACAGATTCTGCGTGATCAAATCCTAAAGTATCTCTAATGAATGTAGCTACATGAACGATCTCATTCGGGGGAACAAGAATTTTTGTTCTCCCTGGGCGTACATAAACAACTTGTACAATTTTATCTGTAAATTTTGTAACTAACTGATTGACAATGCTACTTTCAAATTCTGGAATTGTAATTTCAGTTTTTTTCGACAATGAAGTCTGTGTTGAGTCAGTTACGTTCTTTTTTTGCTCAGAACCATTTTGTGTGTTGGATTGATTCGAGCTCATTTATCTGATCTTCGACCTTTTTATTTTTTCTTGGAGCAGCATACATCCTTGAATAAGGGTTTCGGGTCTTGGTGGACAGCCAGGTACATACACATCAACAGGGACAATTCCATCTACACCTGGTAGCACATTATAAGAATCAATATAAAGTCCTCCTGTAATTGCACAGGCACCCATGGCAATAACATATTTTGGATCTGGCATCTGATCATAAACCATCCTTAACCTTGGAGCCATCTTTCTTGTTACAGTGCCTTGAACAACAATCAAATCACATTGTCGTAATGAACCAAATGCCTCAATTATTCCAAATCTTTCAACATCGTATCTGGGACCTGAAGCTGCTCCAAATTCTACACTGCAGCAAGCAGTTTCTAAATGGACTGGCCAAAGTGACCAAATTCTTCCCCAATTAATTGCATATCCTAATGGAAGGTCCAACGCTCTTGTAAGAACGTCCCCAAGTTTTCCAACCATGAGATTAAAATTAGTCGGATTTACTAGATCTTTGATCACTACTGAATCTCAGCCTCCAATTTGAATCCATCATATTTAATGCTTAGAGAGATTATTTGAAAATCTACCAAATGCCTTTCCTCCCTGATAGATAAAGCGCATAAGCCATGGCAGAAAACATTATTGCAAGAAATCCTATTATTGGAAGTGTTGCTGAGCGTGAAATAGAAAAAAGTGATGCACCCCATGCATACAAGAATAAGGACATCACATCAAACACGACGAACATGAGAATGTAAGAGTAATATTGCATCATAAAGTGAGCTCTTCCTTCACCAGAAGGCATCTGACCACATTCCATTGGTAAAAATTTTACAGGGTTATACCTACGTCTTGGTGAAAGCAATTTTGACAAAAACAAGACTGGAACAGAGGCAAGTAATCCAAAGCCAAGCATATACATGATAGGTGCAAACTGGGTAACGGTTTCTCCAGCCAAGGCTAAACTTGCTGTTTTTGAATCATATAAAAATCTTGCTTCAGTCTTATTTGTCCAATATTATCCTAAATAGCTGTTTTGCAGTGCTATGTGGATGAGTAAGTATCAATTTCATCAATCTGCTAGTAGTAAACTGTGCCTTGATGAAATCAAGAAAATCTTCAACAGTCATTTGTTGTATAATTTCAACTTCTCTGTCCCAGGATTCATCATTCATCTGCAACCATCTTGATTGAACTTTAAGCGATGATTTTATTTTAGAGCTAACACGTTCTTTCCAGAATTTTTCGTATTGCTCTAGGGATTCTCTTGTACAGCCTTTCGATAATGAGTTAGCGCCCACGTCACCAGCTACACGCCCGAATTCTATTGCAAATCTTATTCCTTCAAGCACCAGTGGATTTGCCTGACCTGCTGAATCTCCTACCAACATTAACCCATCAAATATGGTTGATTTACGTGATCCTTCATTTGGTATGAATCCATAGTGGAATTCAATTGGTTGAATATTTCGAAGCTCGTCTAATGGTTTGATCTTGCTTTCCATAATGGAATTCAATTTTTTGATTGGATCTGTTATAGATTCTGGACGTCCTACTCCCGTTCCTATTCTCACACGTTGTTTAGATATGGGAAAAATCCAGGCATAACCTGCGTCTGAATATTTATGTCCAACCATCAAAATCCATGTTTCTGGATCTATATCATCGCAGTAACATTCGTATTCAGCGCCTATTCCGTACCTTGTCCAATTTCGAGCAAGACCCGATCTTCTTGCTACAATGCTATTAAATCCACTCGCGTCAATAACGAGATTTGAATCAATTTCAATCTTGCCCCTGGTGGTATTGGCCACTACTCCACTTATCCTATTAGAATTAGATTTTACAGATTGAACTTCGCTCCTAACAGATATTTCAGCTCCTTCTCTCGCTGCAAGCGTTGCTAAATACTGGTAAGTAGATCGGACATCCAAGACACATGATTTTGGCGTTTTTCCTCTAAGAACAATATCCTTTGAAGGGGAGATTATTCTGAAATTCTTTATGGCATTGTAACATTTTTCAGGAATTGCAAGTCTTTTCATATCATCAATCCATGACACGCCACTGGTTCTAATGTTCTGTGCAATAGAATCATCCTTTTCTAGGACAAGGGTTTTAGCATTTTTTCTAGCAGCAGAATATGCAGCCGAAAGGCCTGCCGGTCCACCACCTACAATGACGATATCGTATTTAGTCATAAAATCACTTAACGCCCAATTATCGACTATTAAAATTCAATTGAAAGTTATATTAATTTTTATTCAGTAATAGACAAGCATTAAACTATCAACGCTTTTATTATGCCATTTTGAAAAATTAGGATACAGAAATTTGACTAACGGTGAAATATTGGGTTCAGATGGTTTGAAAGAAGGAAATCGGGCACCAGATTTTTCATTTAATAGCATGAATCAGAAAATGAAATTATCTGATTTTAGGAAAAGAAAAGTAGTAATTTATTTTTATCCGCGAGATTTTACAACAGGATGTACAACAGAAGCTTCTGAATTTACGATAGATTATGATAGATTCAAACGTGCGGGAATCGAAATAATTGGAGTAAGTCCTGATACCGATGATTCGCACAAAAAATTCAAACAAAAGATGAATATACCATATCACTTGGCCTCTGATACAAACAATACAATATCAAAAAAGTATGGTACATATGGACTGAAGAAATTCATGGGTAAGGAGTACATGGGAGTTAACAGGACTACCTTTATAGTAGATGAAAATGGTACGATAGTAAGAATATTCAATAAGGTCAAGCCACAGGGTCATAGTAACCAAGTACTTGAAGCACTTGGGATCACAAATTAATTTATCTAGTACATGTATGACATTTCTTTGTCAATCATTGACATGGATATACCAATATAGTTCAAAGTACCTTTTATAGTATCAAGAATTTTAGTCTCTGTACTTCCTCGTTGATATCCCACAAAAATTGTAGATGTGGCTATCAGAACTTGCTCGGAATATTTGTTCCATTCTAGAAAATGATTATCGTCTGTCAAAGAGTAGTTTGTTTTTTTTGTCATTAGTTTATCCAGTTTTAGAAACAATGCAATTATTATCACACGCAGTATTTGCAAAATCAGTTTGATCTGCTCTGTATCAGGAATTGACGATATTTCATGACATATCTTGTTTTGATAGTAATCAAGATTCTTGGCAATACTCACAGATCTAAGGATTGCAGGAATTTGTAAATGTACTTGTCGTATGCTCAGGGAAACTTGGACAAACAATGAATCAGATCTGGATATGGCAAATTGATCAGTAGTAATTCCGTCCTTAGTAATAATATCGAAACAGTTTGAGGATTCGATGTAGTTTTGTATTATTATGCGAATTAGATTGGACTGTGACATAAGTTGTTTAAAATATCTGCGAGTTAAAAATTTGATTCCAAAAATATCATTTACCAGATGAAGATACTAACTCTTCAATGTGCTCCAATATCTTGATATGATGCTCTTCATCTACAACGATGCTTTTTAACAATGATTTTGTCTCTACATCATCCGCTAGTGCAATGCATTTTAGCAACAGATCTCTTGATTCTTTTTCTTCATCTATCGAGTTGATAATTCCCTTCTTAGTCAGATTCAAACTACTACTTGCTCCTTCAATTGATGACATCATTGTAGAAATATATTCAATGTGTCGCAATCCATCGTCAAGTAATTTGTGTAAATAATTCTTTATGATACCATTGTTCATCCTGCTCAAAACTGCCATGTAATGATTCATTTCCTTCATTTCTGCTTCGTGTTGTGATTTCAATAGAGCATAAAGATCTTGCTTTCTTTTTAAAGGCGAGTCAATATCCAATATCATAACCTGTAGATTAATTGATAAAAAATTTTCGCATAGTTATCATCTTGATTGAAATTATTTAAATAACATAAATTTGGAAATCAGTTAGCTGTTGACAAATACTGCACTATGCGATTGTAAGTGTCATGTTAAATATGGACATAAATCACTTTGTGAAAAATGTATTGAAAAACACAAAACATCTCCCTATTATAAAATACTAAAAAAATTTTCCTGAATTAATTATTTGATATGCGGGAGATGGGATTTGAACCCACGAACCCCTAAGGGATAAGAGCCTCAGTCTTACGCCGTTGACCAAGCTGGGCGACTCCCGCATAGATTTAGCGGTTTAAAAATCACTAATTTGAATATTTGCTATATAAACACGAGGGCAGCAAATATATGGTTTTTATAAGCCAACTGAAGATAAAAAACCAATGCTTATACCCGTAAGATGCTTTACCTGTGGGAATTTAATAGCTAACAAGTACGCTGAATATTCTAACCGGATCAAAGCTGGAGAGGACCCTGCAGAGGTTATGGACTCTCTTAATATCAAGAGGTATTGTTGTAGGAGAATGTTTGTCTCTTCTGTCGAAACAATTTATCAGGTGATTCCTTACTACGAAGCATTACGCAGGCGCATGTCAGAAATTGAATCAGAAATAGATTAAGTTTGAAGTAAATATGCCTTTAATTTCATCATTGAAGGGAAGGATTGTTTTTAACAGTAGAGGCTCAAAGTCAATAGAAATAGACGTATTTACAGATAACAAATTTCTTGGTAGAGCATCTGCTCCTTCAGGTGCTAGTGTAGGAAGTCATGAAGTACCAAGTTTTGTTGACAATAATCCAGAATTGACACTAAAGACATTCGAATCAAATATGGCTAAATTTATTGGGGTTGATGCTTCAGATTCAAAGGCCATTTTTGAAATTCTCAAATCATTAGATACTTCCAATAACTTTAGTAGAATTGGCGGATCTGTAGCTTATGCGTTGAGTATTGCGGCTGCAGCTTCTGCTTCACTCTCATTAGACGTACCTCTTTTTGCAATGCTAAATGACAAAGGGCCATATCGGTTTCCTTACCCCCTTGGAAACATCGTTGGAGGAGGATCCCATGCAGGCCCTGGTACGCCTGATATTCAGGAAGTTCTTGTCTGTCCAATGGGAGCCAGGAGTATCATGGAGGCTTTAGAGACTAATTTCATTATTCATAAACAAGTTAGGACAGTTTTAGAAAAAATAGATAACAAATTTACATATGGTAGGGGTGATGAAGGCGCCTGGGCACCCAATGTGAATAATGACGAAGCTGTATCAATAGTGGCACAAGCAGTGGAAAATGCGGGGCTGAGAGTGGGCAAAGATGTGGCTTTGGGTATCGATTTTGCAAGTTCTTCAATCTGGGATTCTACCAGAAAAATTTATGATTACTCGAGACAGGGACTGGTTAGAAATACCGAAGAGCAGATAGGTTTTGTCGAGGACTTGATAAAGAACTATCATTTAATTTATGCCGAGGATCCTGTTAACGAAGATGATTTTGAGAGTATGGCACTCCTTACTAAAAGAAATAAGAATTGTCTTATTACTGGTGACGACATGCTTGTAACTAGCTCCGAGAGGGTACATGAGGCGTGCAAGTATGGAGCTTGTAATGGTGCAATTTTGAAAGTTAATCAAGCTGGTACATTGCATAATGCTTTGGATTTTGCAGATAATTGTACGAAAAATAATATCAAGATAATAACTTCGCATAGATCTGGAGAATCCATTGATGCGCATATATCACACATAGCGATAGCAACATCCTCTAAAATGATAAAAACTGGCGTTGTTGGAGGCGAACGAGTATCCAAATTAAACGAATTTTTAAGACTTTCAGAGTATGATTTAATAAAAGGCATGATTGATTTGTCTTTCACCTAAAATGGCAAGTGCAAACCAAGAAGAAAACGCTGACGACTCTCTGAGGGAAACTGATAATCAAAAATCTGAAGATACTGCTAACCAGACATTCATTGAAAATGCAGAAGATAGCGAGGATATTGAAAATGATAATCTCGAAAAAATGATACTTTCAACAGGAATACGTGTAGGAACTCCTGTAAAAACTAAATTTATGTCACCTTTCATAGTTCGCGCAAATCCTGAAGGCCTTTATATTTTAGATATTAGTAAGACGCTGACGAGGATAGATGTTGCTGCCAAGTTTATTGGGAGGGCAGATATTTCTAAAATCATAGTTACGTCTGCTAGAGAATATGGAAAAACCCCTGTCCAGAAATTTTGTGAGGCGACCGGAGCATCCGGAATTATTGGGCGCTTCATGCCTGGAACATTTACGAATCCCTCTTTGGCAAGTTATATGGAACCGCAAGTAGTAATTGTCACAGATCCTCAAGCCGACCAGCAAGCTGTGCTAGAGGCAACTAGGGCCGGCGTTCCAGTTGTTGCAATAGCAAACAGTGATAACGTTACCTCGAATGTAGACTTGGTCATTCCTGCAAATAACAGAGGAAGAAAGGCACTTGCGACCGTGTATTGGTTACTTACAAGGGAAGTATTGAAGAAACAGGGTAAAATAAAATCTGATAATGAAATGAAGATATCAATTGATGACTTTGAGACCAAATTGGTCGAAGAGATATCTTGAATTCCTCTAAAAGAGAACCTGCTGTTTCTGGAATATTTTATCCAAAAAATCCTACTGAACTCAATGAAAACCTAGAGTCATTATTTAGAGATTCAAATTTCGGCCCAGGAAATTTACCACCGTCTAGTAATAACGAAAGAATATATGGAATTGTCAGTCCTCATGCAGGATATATGTATTCTGGTGCTGTAGCTGCACAGGGTTATTACAAATTATCTTCATCTAAATTTGAATCGGCAATTATTCTTGGTCCAAATCATTACGGATTGGGTAGCGAGGTGGCAATAATGAATACAGGTTCTTGGAAAACTCCTCTAGGAGAAATAGAGATTGATTCTGAAGTGGCAGAAGAAATTCACCGAAATTGTGATATTGTTAATATCGATGAGCAAGCACATTCCAGAGATCACTGTATTGAAGTTCAACTTCCGTTCCTTCAATACATAAGAAAAGAATTCAAAATAGTCCCAATTATTCTTATTAATCAGGGCAAGAATACCTGTAAAAAACTTGGTAATGATATATATGAATCAATCAAGGAACGAAGCTTGATTCCAATAGCTTCTTCGGATCTGACACATTACGAATCAAATAGTCAAGCTTATGAAAAAGACAATCTCTTAATTTCTGCAATCCTCTCACTCGATATTGAAAAATTTTATTCAATATTGATTTCGTTTAATGTTACAGCATGTGGCTATGGTGCCATCGCTACAGTTATGGAAATATCAAAAAAAATGGGGGCAACGAAAGGCAAGTTGTTGAGGTATGCCACAAGCGGGGACGTAGCAGGAGATAATAAATCAGTTGTCGGTTATTCATCAATTTTATTTGTATGAATTACCGTACTAATAAGGCCATATCATCAGCTCCTGCAAAGGTAATCCTTTTTGGAGAACACTTTGTAGTATATAGTAACCCTGCGATTGTAGCAGCAATAAATAAAAGAATAAGTGTGCAAGCACAGGTTAATGACAACACACGGATTAATATCAAATCCGGAGATGATTCATTAAGTGTACCAGTGATAAGTAAAGAAGATATTATTACGTCTAATGATAACAGTTTATTATTTCTACATCCAATCTTTAAGTGCGTAAAACATATCTTATCTGAAAAGGATTTACTTAATGTGGGGATAAATTTGGATATTGATTCACAAATTCCATATGGAGAAGGGCTTGGATCTTCGGCAGCATCATGCGTGTCAACCGTTGCAGCGCTTTATTCCTTGTTTTCAAACCGTGACAGGAATCAGATCTATGAGACCGCAAGAATTATGGAGCAAAACATACATACGAACTCATCAGGCATAGATTGTTATGTTTCAACTTTTGGCGGGATAGTTAATTTTGAACCCAATAAAGGATTCAGTAATATAAGACCAAAAAAGAAATTCACGCTCCTCGTTGGTACCACTGGTGTAAAACATTTGACAGGCGAAGTAGTCTCAGAGGTCAAGCAATTCAGGCAAAGAAATTCTAGTGTTTTTAAAGATCTTTCCTTAAAGGCTCATGCTGTTTGTAAGAGAGCAATGAATTCAATATATGAAGGCAACGAAATGGAGCTTGGAAATATGCTCACTGAAAATCACAAATTATTATCAAGGTTAGGTGTATCCCATCCAGAGATAGAAAAATTGATTGAAAGTTGTCTTGATAACGGTGCTTTGGGTGCAAAATTGACTGGTGCGGGTAAAGGGGGTGCAATAATTGCACTCATACCAAATGACATCAGCAAGGAGGTATTAACCAAGATAAGCAGAGGATCAGGCAAATGGATGCTAGTAGAATTTGATTATGATGGTGTAGTTTTTGGCTGATTTTGGATGTGGTATCAAGACTTAAATTTTCTTAAAAAAATCTAACCATAATGCAGCAAGATGTTGTTCTAATTAAACTGGGCGGCTCGGTTGTTACTCATAAAGAAAGACCGATGACTATCAACAAGATGGCCATTGATCGAATCTTTAAATCACTTTTATCGATAAAAGTTCCAATCATACTAGTTCATGGCGGGGGCTCGTTTGGACATTATTGGTCAATAAAGTATGATATGCATTCCAAACCCGATAGGTATCCGCCCGATGGTATAGCGGTGGTTCATGAATCAATGATTTCATTAAACCATATAATAGCCAAATCAATGATAAAATTTAAGTTGAATCCATACGCTGTTTCGCCTTTTTCATTTATTTCAGGTAATAAACCTCTTGTGAAAAAGATTTTTGAATTAGCATCGATGACTAGAGACAAGATAATACCAGTAACATATGGAGACGTTGTGTATAGAGCAAATCATAAATACTCAATACTGTCGGGTGATGAATTGATGACAATGATCTCCCATGTATTAAAGCCAAAAAAAGTAATCTTTGCCGTCAATGTAGATGGGATATATACAGATCCCCAGGGCAAACAAGTAATACAAACAATTGAAGAAAAATCATTAATTAAATTTTCAAATGTGAATTTTGATATAACAGGGGGTATGAAAAGAAAAGTGCGTGAAGCATTAAAGATTTCACTTGGGGGAATGGATGTACATTTTGTAAATGGCTTCAAACCTGAAAGACTCTTGAAATTGATAGAAAATAAGAAAACAGAAGGTACAGTAATAAAGGGAAAAAGGTCCAGTACCTGAAATGCCTGATGAATCTGACTCCCCTTCCGATATCGAAGTAATAAAAAAACGAAAAAAGGAAGGAATAGTTATTCCTTTAACTAGGAACGTTCAAGCAAAAGAATCATCTACATATTTAGAATATGTCAAGCTAATTCATAATGCTCTGCCAGAAATTGATTACGAAGCTGTTGAAACTACCCAAAATTTTCTAAATCACGACTTCAAAGCGCCAATTATTATTGACTCTATGACTGGAGGAACTCCTGAGGCTACAAAAATAAATTCTAGGTTGTCACTAGTTGCTGAAAAATTTGGTCTTGGGATGGGACTGGGTAGTCAAAGAGCTGGACTTTTAAGCAGTGAGCTTGCTGAAACTTATTCGATAGCTAGATCAAATGCACCTAGTGCATTTCTTGTTGCCAATATTGGCGGTGCGCAGCTTTCGAAGGGACTGAAAGTTCAGGAAATCAGGAGTATGATTGAAATGATTGAAGCAAATGCTCTTGTCGTGCACTTGAATCCCTTGCAGGAACTAATTCAACCAGAGGGAGAACCAAAGTACAAGGGAGTTTTATCAAAAATCAAAGAAATTTGTGCAAATTTTGATATTCCGATAATTGTAAAGGAGGTGGGAGCTGGGATTTCAATGGAAGTTGCTAAAAAGTTAGAGTCTGCGGGGGTTTCCGCAATCAATGTTGCTGGTTCTGGTGGAACCAGCTGGGCAGGTGTGGAAAAGTTAAGGGCTGAAACAGCACATGACTCAAATAAGATAAATTTGGGAGAATTGTTTTGGGATTGGGGCATCCCCACAGCAGTAAGTTTGATAGAAGTGAGAAATTCAGTAAAGATACCAGTCATCGCATCAGGTGGAATTCGAAATGGTTTAGAAATTGCTAAATGTATAGCTTTAGGAGCAAATATGTGTGGAATGGCCTTCCCCTTTCTCAGACAAGCATCAAAGTCTTTTGAAAGCTTGTGTGATTTTACCAATAAGACTTTGATTGAATTGAAGAGTACGATGTTTCTTGTTGGCACTAAAAATATAGCTAAATTAGCAAAATCGAGATTCATAATCACTGGAGAATTAGCAAAGGTGAACCAATGGATAATTTGAAAGACGATCTTAATGATGTGGTATCACACGTAAGAAACTTTACGTTATCGATACTTAAAGGTGAACCAAACAGGTTGTATGATGCGTCACGTACGTATTTGGCCAGTGGAGGAAAGAAGCTCAGGCCTTTCATGGTAATAAAGAGTTGTGAAATGTTTGCGGGCAGGGAAGAAAAAGCGTTACCAGCTGCAGCTGCAGTAGAGCTAATCCATAATTTTTCTCTAATTCATGATGATATCATGGATAATGATGATATTCGTCATGGAATCTCTACGGTTCATAAGAAATATGGGTTACCAATTGCACTAATAGCTGGAGATATCTTGTTCTCCAAGGCATTTCAAGTACTCTCTTTACAGGGTAAAAGCGTGGGTCACGACGATAATATCATTGCTGAAATGAATCGGATACTCTCTACTTCATGTGTACATGTCTGCGAGGGTCAAGGTCTTGATATCCAGATGGCATCCAGTAATAAGATTCCAACCATAGACGAATATTTGGACATGATACGAAAGAAAACTGCGTCTCTTTTTGAGGTTTCTTGTGCACTAGGCGTTCTATCTTCTGCAGAGCCTCTTGTGGATAACGTGGACAACCTTTCTAAATTTGGACGATTTGCTGGAATTGCATTTCAGTTAATAGATGATTTAATAGGAGTAACGGGTGATCCTAAACTCACTGGAAAAGCAGTTGGAAATGATATAAGAGAGGGTAAAAAGACATATCCAATACTATTCGCATTAGAACGTGCAGACACAAATAAGAGAGAGAAAATTATGAAAGTATTTGGATTCAAGGGAGCAAACCGTGACTATGTCGAAGATGCGGTGTCTGCAATATCTTCCTTGAATATAGAAGAAGAGGTGCGGAGAACAGCTCATGATAATATGCTCAAAGCGTTTGAATCAATAAGTAGTTATGATGAAACAAACGCGAAAAATGCTCTTGTATCTTCTGCAAAGTTTATAGTCGAAAGGAGTTTGTAGTCTTGTGAAGAGTAACGATGAAATTCATAGATTAGTTAATGCTATAGCACTAAAAAATGCATCTGAACACTCGGGAAGAACTAATGTAAATACTGTCCTTTCAAGAATACTGAGCCTGAAACCTGAGTTAAAAAAGGAATTAAGGACACTGATGGAAGAAATAAGAACGCAAGTAGATTCCGTAAATAAGTTAGAGGTTGAGCAGCAAAAAAAAATTTTGGATGAGATAAATTTAATTGACAGCAAGTTCGATTCAAAGTCAAAGCACGACCAAATGGATTCACATCCATTGCCAGAGCTCCAAATGACAGAAACTCAAGTGGTTACTCGATTTCCACCCGAGCCTAATGGTTATCCGCATATAGGCCACGCGAAAGCAGTCATAATAGATGAAGAATACGCCAGAATTTATGGGGGTAAACTGATTCTGCGTTTCGACGACACGAATCCACTGAATGAAAAATTAGAGTACTATGAAGCCATTAGGAATGATTTAGAATGGCTAGGGGTTAAGCCAGACATAGTAAAAAACACATCAGATGATATACTTGTTCTACATGATTATGGAAAAAAACTGACAAGAAGTGGAAATGCTTATGTTTGTACTTGTGATATTAACAAGATCCGAAAGTTAAGAATGCAACAAATTGAATGTCCATGCAGAGCTTGTATTGATAATGGGGACCAAAATATTGAAAGGCTGAACAAGATATTTGACGGAACATATCATCAAAATGAAGCAATAATAAGATTCAAGGGAAATATGCATGACAATAATACTGTTTTGAGAGATCCTACTCTCTTTAGGATCATAGAATCACCGCATCCACTTTTGGGTGAAAAGGTACAAGTATGGCCTACTTATGACTTTGCTGCTCCTGTTGAAGATAGTCTTGACGGGGTCAGTCACGCACTGAGAACTAAGGAGTATGAGCTGCGTAATGCTCTGTACTTGGACATTTTAGATAAATTGGAATTAAGAAAACCAATAGTTGTTGAATTCTCAAGACTAGAATTTGAAAACATGCCTGTTTCCAAAAGAAAAATTAAAGAATTGATAGATGATGCTCTAATTACAGGTTGGGATGACCCACGTCTGCTCACTTTGTCAGCAATGCGTAGAAGAGGCTTTGATCCGAAAGCAATCAGAAGTTTTGTCTTGAGTCTTGGATTAACTTTGGCAGAAACAAAACCCCCATTTAAAACTCTGGAATCAATGAATCGGAAAATAATTGATCCCATAGCCATTCGACTATTTTTTGTCAAAGATCCTATAATGTTAATTGTTGATGATGGTAAAAATACCAAGGTAACATTGAATAATCATCCAACAAGGGATCTTGGAACAAGGGAAGTAGAAGTCTCCAATGTGATTTATATTTCTCAAGATGATGCCATTTCTCTTGCACAAGATAAAGAAGTAAGACTCATGGAATTGTATAATATAAAAATTAAGGATATAGATTTAGAAAATAAAAAAGTAATTACTGCTTCTTATCTTGACAACGAAATTGTACGGGATATGAAAAAAATTCAATGGGTATCAGACAAGAACATGACAAATTACAACATCCTAGTTCCAAAGGAACTGTATCTTAATGACAGATTCAACCCCAATAGTTTGGAAAATATTGAAGGATACGCTGAGGCATCAATTTTGCAACTAAAATCCCGTACTCCGATACAATTGATTAGATTTGGTTTTTGTAATACCCATGATAAAACCTCTGCTATTTTTATACACAGGTAGACAAAATGAAAATAGGCAGGATTAAGATTGAAGAAGTTGGAGAAACATATGGAATAATCTCTCCTAATGGTAAAAAGATAATTACGAAGCTTGATTTTCAAGAACAGACTGGTGTTCCAATTCCTCAGACAATAAAGGAATTCATTGTAAGAGGATGGATTGACGAAGTTAACAAGTATATTTCCGGTATTAAATTTAGTAACGAGATTAACCATGATGCGCTATTAACTCCAATTCCAGATCCATCAAAAATAATCTGTTTAGCCTTTAATTATTATGATCATGCAAGAGACGCAGGACTTACACCTTCTGATGAACCTGTTATTTTTATCAAACCCCGAACGACTTTGAACCATCCATTTAATGACATAAAGTGTCCATATTTTGTACAACGACTTGACTATGAAGCTGAATTGGCAATTATTATCGGAAAAAATACTAAAAATATTGAACCTGAGAAAGCCGCTGATTGTATATTTGGATATACCATACTGCATGATGTTTCAGCCAGAGACATCCAATTCAAAGATAAACAATTTACAAGAGGAAAAAGTATTGATACATTCGCTCCCTGCGGGCCTTGGATAACAACCAAAGACGAAATCCGTGATCCTCAGAATCTACAAATTGTTACAAAGGTCAATGGCGAAACTAGGCAAAATTCTTCAAGTAGTAAAATGGTAATATCGATTGAGAAAATAATCTCAAGTCTGAGTAAAGTAATGACGTTAGAATCGGGGGATATTATATCTACTGGAACTCCAGCAGGAGTCGCAATGTCGATGAAGGAACCAAGGTACCTAAAGGATGGCGATGTCGTAGAAATAACAATTGAAAATTTAGGTACTATTAGAAATCGAATTACTTTTGTATAGTATTGAAACCAAATTACTGCGTTTTATCTTGGGTAATCTTTCTTAATCTGATTACTTCTTTTTCCAAAATATGGCAGTAAGTCTTGTATAATTCCACTAATGTGGATCTTATGCTGGCTAGCTGGATTGAAACATTGAGAGACTGCAAGCAGGTGTCTAAGGAGCGTTCTGTTGCGAACGTATTCATTGATTCTTTGAATGATTCAAGCAATTGTTGATGCTCAGAACTATTCTCATTAATTAGTTTCTCAATGTCCTCCACACTTTTAGATTCATTTTCACGAAAATTGTCAAACTTGAACATACTCACTCATATTGACACTCAGAAATATATTAAGCTCATTGGTATTCCGTCAAAATAGCAAGATTTTCCTGAGAATCGCCCCCTTTCAATCATTAAATTAATAATGTATTTATTTGCCGGCTCGAGTTCAGATTTGTATGGTGGTAGACAATAAGGGCATCATATCGTATATACGAGTATTGAAGGAAGATTTGATGATATTCAAAATAAAGCCATCGGAAAGTGAAGTCCCGGATTTCAAGGCAGGTCAATTCTTGACAATAGGTTTGCATGTGCCTTCTGAGGGAAAGATAGTAAGAAGGGCATATTCAATTGCCTCCCCTCCAGAGCAAAAAAATGTCTTTGAGTTGCTTGTGAGATGGGTAAAAAAGCCTGTACCAGGACGATTGACTACTGAATTATTCAACAGAAGAGAACTCGATGAAATACTTTGGGTAAAGCCAACAGGAGCGTTTACAATAGACGAAAAGAAACATGATGGTTCTCCTGACAACAGAAGGATGGTCCTAATTGGTGGAGGAACTGGACTAGCCCCATTTATTTCCTATGCTCTTCATTTAAAATCAATTGGCAGCAAGCGAGAGGTTGTAATCTTACATGGTGCAAGTTATGTTGATGAGCTCAGTTACAGAGAGATTCTAACAGAACTTGAGAATGAAAGTTTGGATAGTGGAAAAGATAAGTGGAATTTTAGATATCGTGCCAGTATTAGTAGACCTCAGGAATGGTTCAACAGAAGTTGGAATGGTCAGAAAGGGAGGGTAGAATCATTTTTAAGACCAAAACTAGGAACTGATAAATCTCCTCTGGAAGAGCTTGTTGGAGAATCAATTACCCCTGAAAATACTATTTTCTATGTGTGTGGATGGCAAGGAACAGTTGACGGTGCTTTGGACTATCTGATTCCAAAAGGATTCGTTACGGAAAGAAATAAGAAAAAAGATGGAAGTTATGGCGTGAAGTTTGAGTCTTATGGATAGGTTCTGGAAAATGCGGTGTCATACAGTCCAAGAAACCTTAACCTTATATCAAGGATAAATGTGACCATAAGTAGATATGAAATTTGAATATGAGGAATTTTCCACTATTGAAGAATTTTTTTTATATCTTGTATCCGTTGCGCCGTACATGAAGCAAGTTCTGCCTGCTAGTTCATACAAAGGATATGTATTCTCCATTCTACCACTGACCCCTGTGTCTGGAGACATACTGATGATGATTTATGCCAAGGGGAATATGGAACCAGGACTAATCGAATTTGATATTTCAACAAAGAAATACAAAACGGTTCCAGCCGTAGAAAGAGCTGACAAGAACTATTTCATAATACTGAAACCAAAGATTGCAACGATTGCAGATACTGCAATTAAAGAAATCGAAGGTCTTGGTAAGAACTAAAGATTATTTTTATCTTTAGTCTTATAATTTTGGAGAGAGGGATTCAGATACCGATCTACTTCTTGAGTATTTCTC
>Ga0209814_10000175_pt1 | contig 18954 bp, 14 predicted proteins | sample SoiMetdeltSBSDD1_FD_187597 | JGI IMG/M metagenome (GOLD analysis project Ga0209814, IMG submission 187597) | Bulk soil microbial communities from a Populus tree surrounding site in Tennessee, USA - Soil MetaG P. deltoides SBSDD1 (SPAdes) (version 2) | ecosystem: Environmental > Terrestrial >... | reverse complement strand
GCCTGGGCCCCCGGCGGGCCCAGGCGGCCGTCCCCGAACGGCCAGCCGCGCACGGCCAGGGGCACGCTCGCCCCGAGCAGCGCCGCCGCCTGCTCGGTGTCCGGAACCGCGGCGAACACCCCGGCGGCCGAGATCGCGTAGAGGAGCGGCGTCAGCCCGCCCGGCCCGTGCTCGACGTCGGTCCGGCCGGCCGCCGGCACGCTGACGACCAGGGCGGCGACCAGGAAACCGCGGACCCACGCCGTCGGCGAGGCGTCGGCGGCGAGCAGGCAGGCGGAGGCAACCGTGGCGCCGAGCGCCACCAGCCCCGTGGTGCCGGCCGGAGGTCGCCGTGCCAGCCACAGGCCCAACGCGGGCAGGGTGACGCCGGCCAGCCCGAGCACCGTGGACGCGGTCACCGGCCACGTCCGGCCGACGGCACCCAGGGCGGCCGCCACCACCAGCAGCCCGGGGACCGCGGCGCGGGTGCGCGGGGCCCGCCCGTGGGTCAGGATCATGGCCATGACCAGGGCGAACGTGGCCGCCCCCAAGCCCCACAGGAACTGCTCGGCCGGGAAGTCGCGCAGCGTGAGGCGCATCCCGAGGACATCCACCGCGTGAGTCTGTCGCGGCGAGTGGCGCGACCGGGGCGGGCGCGACAGACTTGCAGGCGATGGGGGTTACAGCTGGGGAAGCTGCTCGGGGCGCGCGTGGCGAGGAGCCGGATGGTCGCCGGACGGCGACGTCAGCCCCCGCGGCGGTCCTCGGCCGCACCGGCCGGGCACCCTGGTTCCGGACGTCGCGGCTGCTCGACCTGGCGCTGGCCGTGCCGGTGCTCGTGCTCGCCGCGCCCGTGATCCTCGGCCTGGCGCTGCTCGTCCGGCTCAGCATGGGCGCGCCCGTGCTGTTCCGCCAGGAACGCGCCGGGCGCGGCAACCGGGTGTTCGAGCTCGTGAAGTTCCGCACCATGCGGCCGGCGGCGCCGGGCCACGACGGCCCCGAGTCCGACCGCGACCGGCTCACCGCGCTCGGCCGGGTGCTGCGCTCGACCAGCCTCGACGAGCTGCCCACGCTGCTCAACGTCGTGCGCGGCGACATGAGCCTCGTCGGGCCCCGGCCGCTGCCCGTGCGCTACCTGCCCCGCTACTCGCCCGAGCATGCCCGCCGCCACGAGGTCCAGCCCGGCATCACCGGCTGGGCCCAGGTCAACGGGCGGAACGCGCTGTCCTGGGACGACCAGCTCGACATGGACGTCTGGTACGTCGAGCACCGCTCGCTCCGCCTCGACCTCCGCATCATCCGCGACACGGTGGCCAGCGTGGTCCGGCGGGAGGGCATCTCGGCCGACGGCCACGCCACCCGCCCCGAGTTCCCCGGCTCCGCCGCCCGCCGCCGAGCCGCGCTGGCCGGCGCCGACAGTCGCCCGCCGCTGTGAGGGCCGGCGAGCCGGTCACCGTCCTCATCTCGTCAGCGGGCCGGCGCGTCGAGCTGCTACGGGGGTTCCGCCGGGCGCTGGAGGCCGTCGGCGCCGCCCCCGGCCGGGTGCTCGCCACCGACTGCTCCTGGTACTCGAGCGCCTTCCACGACGCCGACGAGGCGTTCCTCGTGCCGCGGCTCGGCGACCCGGAGTTCGTCCCCCGGCTCCTCGAGCTGTGCGTGAAGCACCGGGTCGACCTGATCGTCCCCACGATCGACACCGAGATGCCGGTGTGGGTCGCCCACCGTGACCAGTTCGACGAGATCGGGACCACGATCGCCCTCTCGCACGGCGACGTCGTCGCGATCGCCGCCGACAAGCAGCGCACGCACGACTGGCTCGTGACCCAGGGCTTCCCCACCGTCGACCAGACGACGCCGGCGGAGGCCCTTGCCCACCCGGACGCCTGGCCCTTCCCGCTCATGGCCAAGCCCCGCTACGGGAGTGCCGGCCTCGGCGTGGGGCTGGTCCGCGACGCCGAGGAGCTGGCGCTCGTCGCCCGCCGGGGCCACGAGCTGGGCGAGATCGTCGTGCAGCGGGTGGCGCCCGGCATCGAGCACACGATCGACGTGCTGGTCGATCGCGCCGGCCGCTGCGTGTGCGCCGTGCCCCGCCGCCGCATCGAGGTCCGGGCCGGCGAGGTCAGCAAGGGCGTCACGGTGCGGTCGGCGGCCCTCGAGGACCTGGCGGCCCGCCTGGGCGAGGCGCTCCCGGGGGCCTACGGAGCGCTGAACGTGCAGGTCTTCGCCGACGACGCCGGCCGGCTGGCGGTGATCGAGATCAACGCCCGCTACGGCGGCGGCTTCCCCTTGAGCCTCGAGGCGGGGGCCGACTTCCCCCGCTGGATGCTCGAGGAGCTGCTGGGGGCGCCGTCGACGGCGTCGCCCGACGGCTGGCGCGCGGGCCTGGTGATGCTGCGCTACGACGCGGCGGTGTTCGTCGACGAGCAGAGCCGCGACCAGTGAGCGGACCCGCCATGGTGCGACGCGCCGTCGTGTTCGACATCGACGACACCCTGTACCTGGAGCGCGACTACGTGCGCAGCGGGTTCACCGCCGCCGGCGCCTGGGCTCGCACCGAGCTGGGCGTGGCCGACTTCGGCGACCGGGCCTGGGCGGCCTTCGAGGCGGGCGTCCGGGGCCGGATCTTCGACGAGGCCCTGGCCGCGTGCGGCGTCCCGGCGAACGGCTCGGTCGTGTCGCAGCTGGTGGACGTCTACCGGTCGCACGCTCCGGCGATCGAGCCGCTCCCCGACGTTTCGGTCTGGCTCGCCGGGCGGCCGGCCGACTTCGCGGTGGCGGTGGTGACCGACGGCCCGCGGGCGAGCCAGCGGGCCAAGGCGGCCGCGCTCGACCTGGCCGGCTGGGCCGACCCCATCGTGTTCACCGAGGAGCTCGGCCCGGGACGCGGCAAGCCGCACCCTGCCGCCTTCGCGCGCGTCGAGGCGGCGACGGGGCTGGCGGGCGCCGCCTGCGCCTACGTGGCCGACAACCCCGCCAAGGACTTCGCCGGCCCGCGGTCCCGGGGCTGGCGCACCGTGCGGGTGCGCCGGGAGGGCGGCCTGCACGCCACCGTCGCCAGCGGGGACGACGTGGACGCCGAGATCACGGCGTTCGCCGAGCTGGACGAGGCTCTGGCCTGGTCGTGACGGGCGCTGGGTCCGCCGCAGGGGCGGGGATCGTCGCCCGCAGAGCGCGCCCGAGGTCGTCGAGCCCCTTGCGCTCCGCGATCGACGCGTAGGTCTCGAGCACGATCCGGACCACGCGGCGCTCGTCGAACTCGCGCCGGGCCTTGCCGGCGCCGGCGGCACCGTAGCGGGCCCGGGTGTCGGGGTCCTCGCCCAGCGCGCGGATGGCGCCGGCCAGCGGATCGGGCTGCCGCACGGGGACGAGCAGGCCCGTGACCTCGTGGTCGACGACCTGGCGGCAGCCCCGGACGTCGGTGGCGATCACCGGCAGCCCCGAGGCAGCCGCCTCCATGGCCGCCCGGGGGAAGCCCTCCCGCCACGAGGGCAGCACGAACAGATCCATGGCGCCGTAGAGCCGGTCCACGTCCTCGCGCAGGCCGAGGAAGCGCACGCCGGCCGCCTCGGCCTCCCGCACGGTGTCCCGGTCGAGGGCGTCGGGCTTGGCCGGGTCGTCGGGGCCGATCACCACGACGACGTACCGGTCGTCGAGGCGCCGGGCCGCGGCGAGCAGCTCGAGCACGCCCTTCTCGGCGACGAGGCGCCCCACCATGCCGACGACCACGTCGTCGGGGCCGGCGCCCAGCTCCGCCCGCACGGCCGCCCGCTCGGCCGGCGCCACGGCACCGGGGCGGAACCGGTCCAGGTCGATGCCGTTGCCGAGCAGCCGCGTCCGGCGCCGGCGATTGACCCGGCGCTGCAGGAGCAGGTCGAGGTCCTCCGGGTTCTGGATCAGCTCGGCGTCCGAGAACCGGGCGGCGACGGCCTCCAGCCCGAGGACGACCGTGCGCCGGAGCCGGCCGTGGTCCGCGGTGACGTAGAGCCCGTGGTTGGTGTTGACGACGATCGGGACCCGGGCCAGGCGGCCCACCACACGCCCGTAGAGCCCGGGCTTGGGGTTGTGGGTGTGGAGGACGTCGGGCCGCTCGCGCCGCAGGATGCGCCACAGCTGGGCGGCGGCGCGCAGGTCGGCGAGCGGGTCCATGGCCCGGGTCGAGGCCGTCAGCGGCACATGCCGGATGCCGTCGCGGGCCAGGCTCTCCGCGTCGGGCCCGGGGGCGCTGACGCCCACGGCCTCGCCGCCACCGTCGCGCACCGCGGCGAGCTGGGCCCGCAGCAGGTAGCGCAGGCTGGAGTCGACGGTCGTGAGATGCACGACCTTGAACGCCGGCGTGGTGGCGGCCGTCATGCCGAGCACCCTACGTTGCCGCCGGTGCGGGCCATGCCAGTAGCTCCGAAGCGGCCCGCGAGCGCTCGACGCGCCATGATGTCACCCATGGCTGGGAACCGGTTGGTGGTGGTCGGGCAGGGTTACGTCGGCCTCGCCCTGTCCGTGCGGGCCGTCGAGGCCGGCTTCGACGTCGTGGGCTACGACGTGGACGGCGACCGGATCAAGTCGCTGGCTGCGGGACAATCGTTCGTCGAGGACGTCGGCGACCAGGCCCTGCAGGCGGCCCTGGCCACGGGGCGGTACCGCCCGGTCTCCAGCTTCACCGACGTCGACGGCTTCGACATCGCCGTGATCGCGGTGCCGACGCCGTTGCGCGAGGGGGCTCCCGACCTCTCCTACATCGAAGCCGCGGCCCGGTCCCTCGCCGGGCTGCTGCAGCCGGGGGCGACGGTGATCCTCGAGTCGACCACCTATCCCGGCACGACGGAGGAGCTGGTGGGCCCCATCCTCGAGCAGGGCTCGGGGCTCGCCGCCGGGACCGACTTCCAGCTCGGGTACTCGCCCGAGCGGATCGACCCGGGCAACCCCACGCACACGCTGGTGAGCACCCCCAAGGTCGTGTCGGGCGTCGACGGCCCCAGCCTCGCGGCCGTGCGGGGCTTCTACGACCGGCTCGTCGACCAGACGGTGCCCGTGTCCAGCCCCCGCACCGCGGAGCTGACGAAGTTGCTGGAGAACACCTTCCGGCACGTGAACATCGCCCTCGTCAACGAGCTGGCCATGTTCGCCAACGATCTGGGCATCGACATCTGGGAGGCGGTCGACGCCGCGTCCAGCAAGCCGTTCGGCTACCTGCGGTTCACGCCTGGGCCCGGGGTCGGCGGTCACTGCCTGCCCGTCGACCCCAGCTACCTGTCCTGGCAGGTGCGGCGGCGACTCGGGCACAGCTTCCGGTTCGTCGAGCTGGCCAACGACGTCAACGACCACATGCCCGACTACGTGGTCCGGCGGCTGGTGGCGTCGCTCAACCGGCGGGGCGAGGCCGTGCTGGGCCGGCGGATCCTGCTGCTCGGTGTGTCGTTCAAGCGCAACGTCGGCGACTGCCGGGAAGCGCCGTCCCGACGCATCGCCCGCCTGCTGGCGGACATGGGCGCCGAGCTCCGGGCATGCGACCCGCATGTGGCCCTGGGAGAGTTCCCGCCCAGCGTCACGCCGGTGGAGCTGACGCCGGACGAGCTCGCCGCGGCCGACGCCGTGGTCGCCCTGGTGGACCACGACGCGTTCGATGCCCAGACGGTGGTGCGACACGCCCGGTACGTGCTCGACACCCGCGGCTGGCTCCCGGCCGGCGAGACCGTGGAGCGGCTGTAGGCAACGGTCGTCCACAGCACCGTGACCTGGGGTCATGGTGCTCACGTGATGGGGAACTGGGTCGTCTCCGTCGGGGCGACGATCACGTCCGTCGAGGTGCCGAGGTCGATGCCGGGGGTGATGGGACTGCGCTTGTTGTAGTTGTCACGCACCCTCAGCCCGTCCACCCGGGTCGTCTTGACGACGACCGATCCGTCCCCCACCTGGCGAAGCTGGCCCCGGTTGCGTCGGATGTGCCAGTTGGCGCCCCGGTCCCCGCCCGGGGGGCCGGCCCCGTTGACGGTCATGGCGGTGTAGGCGATGTTGTCCTCGACGACGAAGTTCTCGATGCTGCCCCGGTCCCCGTTGACGATCCAGTTGAGGTAAGCGTGGCCCGTCTCGCAACGCCGGATCGCGACGTTGCGCCCCCGGGCATCCGGACCGGCGAGCTCCAGGTCGACGAACGCTCGCCCGACCCGCCACACGGAGACGTCCTCGATCGTCAGGTCGCTGATCGACCAATCGGTCGCGTAGCCATGCCGGCCGGTGTGGTGGATGCCCGGGTAGACCGGGACCGCCGGCTCCCAGCGATCGACCCCGTCGTCGCCGGTGACGATCGTGCCGCCGTGCCCGCCCCTGGCGCCGAGACGTTCCTCGCCTCCGCGGTTGAGGATGTTGGCGTTGACCACCTTCGGTCCCAGCGTGCGACCGTGGATGCGCAGGGGTCCGACGCCCCGGGAGAAGCAGGTCACGCCGTCGCCCAGCACGTACTCCACCGCGATGTTCGTCAGGTCGATGTCGGTGTCGTGGACGTCGGCGGTCCCGTTCGGCAGGCCGACCACGATGCCGGCCTGGTCCTCCAGGTCCGGGCGGTACAGCAGCCCTTCGGGCATCTCCTTGTTGCCGCCCCGATAGCGGACGACTCGCCCCGCGCCCTGGATGCGAGCCCCCGCGAACGAGGAGGTGACGGTGACATTGTCGGCGTCGATGCCGAGGCACCAGCGATGCTGCGGGTGTTCTGGTTGGTAGTCGGGCCACAGCGAGGGGAACCGTGTGGCGTTCGACTCGAAGGCGGGGTCGCTGTCGCCGAGGGTGCGCCCCGTGTAGAGCCAACACCCTTGGAGGTCCAGCGTCAGCGGCTTGTCGATCAGGATGCCCTGGGGGATCCAGTAGGCGCCGGGGGAGTAGCCGGGACCGCGCCGCAACCGGAACACGTCCCCGGGCCGACCGGTGGTCTTCAGCCAGTCCGTCAGGGCTTTGGACACGTTCTTGGCGCCGGTGTTGTCGATGCTGGACGGCGCCACCCACGTGGTGAGCCCGACGGCCGGCGGCGAGCGCAGCACGCCGGCGACGGCGAGTGCGCCGTAGGCCGCGGTCGATCGCACGAACGCTCGTCGAGACAGCAATCTCGTCACCCCCAGAGCGACGCCTCGAGCCCTGGGCAGACTAGCCGGGATCGCACGGTTTGGTTAGCTCCGTTCGGGTTACGCCGTCTCCAGCCATGCCTGGAACTGGAGCACCGTCCACAGGGCGTAGTCCCAGTTGCGGGCTCGCCGCTGGTGCTCGTCCCAGCGCCGGCGGACCGGCTCGGGCTCGAGCCAGCCCTCTTCGGCCAGGCGGCGCCGGTCGAGCAGGCTCTCCGCCCACTCGCGCAGGGGGCCACGCATCCACTCGCCGATGGGCGGATCGAACCCCGTCTTGGGCCGGTCGATCAGCTCGCGAGGCACGTACCGGTCGAGCACCGAACGCAGCAACTGCTTGCCCCGCCCGTCGTGTAGCTGCCAGTCGAGGGGGAGCGACCAGCCGAGCTCGACGACCCGATGGTCGAGCAGTGGCAGGCGGCACTCCAGGCTCGCCGCCATGCTCGCCCGATCGACCTTGGTGAGCATGCCGTCGGGGAGCACTCCGAGCTGGTCGCGGAACATCATGTGCCCGACCACGCCCAGCCCGGCGACGCTGTCGCCCGCGCCGGCGAACGTCGGCGGCTCGGCCGCGCCGAGGGCCAGCCCGCCGGGATCGGGCCACTCGCTGACCAGCGTCTGGTAGAGGACCTCGCTGCCGTCGCCGGTCGCGTCTCCCGCCGAGGCGGCGTCCAGCAGCCGGGTCAGCTTCTGCACCTTGTCGCCCGGGTTGCGGAGCCGGAGGCGCGCGGGCGTGACCGGCTCGATCCGGCGCATCAGGGCGTCGACACGCTGCGGCGAGACGGCCAGCAGGCTACGGCGCAGCCCGTGGCGGACCGGTCCCGGCAGCCGGCGCAGGCGCGGCCACGCCGCGCTCCCGAGCACGTAGCGGTTGTATCCCGCGAACACCTCGTCCCCGCCGTCGCCGGTGAGGGCGACGGTCATGTGCCGGCGGGCCGCGCGCGCCACCAGGAGCGACGGGATCTGCGACGGGTCGGCGAACGGTTCGTCGTAGACGCGGGGGAGCTCGGCGATGGCGGCCATCGCCTCGCCGGCGGTGAGCTCGACCGTCGTGTGCTCGGTCCCCAGGTGGTGGGCCACGGCGCCCGCGGCGGCGCTCTCGTCGAACGCGATGTCCGGCATGGCGACGGTGAAGGTGCGGACCTTGGCGTCGGGCTGGGCCGCCTGCATGAGGGCGACCACGGCCGAGGAGTCCACGCCCCCCGACAGGAACGCCCCGACCGGGACGTCGGCGGTCATCCGCAGCGCGGTTGCGTCGAGCAGCATGTCGTGGAGCGCATCCACCGCCGCGTGCCGGTCGCCGGAGAACGCACGCGTCCCGTCGACCCCGGTCCTGGCGACCTCCGACAGCCGCCAGTACGGGCGCGGCGGCGGGAAGTGGCCGGGTGACATGCCGGCGGTGAAGGTCACGGTCGTGCCCGGCAGCAGCTTGCGCACGCCCTGGTAGATCGTGTGGGGGGCCGGGACGAACGTGTAGCGCAGGTACAGCGCCAACGCCCCCCGGTCGACGGACCGCGGGAGCTCCGGATGGGCGCGCAGGGCCTTGAGCTCGGACCCGAACACGACGCTGCCGCCGGCCCAGCCGTAGTACAGAGGCTTCTCGCCGAGGCGGTCCCGGGCGAGGTGGAGCTCGCCGGTGCGGGCATCGACCACCGCCAGGGCGAACATCCCGTTGGCCTGGCGCAGCGCGCCCTCCACGCCCCAGCGGTCCATCGCCGCCAGCAGCACCTCGGTGTCGGAGTGCCCCCGGAGCCTCACCGCCGGGCCCAGGGCGTGGCGCAGCTCGGCATGGTTGTAGATCTCGCCGTTGAAGACCATCGTGTACCGCCGCGCCGGGGAGCGCATCGGCTGGTGGCCCGCCTCCGACAGGTCGATGATCGCCAGCCGGCGAAAGCCCAGGCCGACGCCCGCGGTCGCGTCGACCCAGACGCCGTCGTCGTCGGGCCCGCGATGCCGCAGCGTGCCGGCCATCCGCGCGGCGTGCTCGGCCAGGCGGTCGGCGGGCGTCGCCGCCGCGGGGTCGAAGACCCCGGCGATGCCGCACATGGCTAGCCCGTGTCCCGGTTCATGTCGTGGCGCCCGCGAACCGCCACCGGTTGGCCAGCCGGCGCAGCCCCTCCTCGGCCGCCATGCCCCCCGCGAGCTTGCGCCGGAACCAGCGCATGCCGTCGGAGCGCTGGATCGGCGAGCGAGCCAGCCGGTGCGGATCCGTCGCCCCGGCGCGATTGGGCCGGTTGCCGCCCAGGGCGGCCGATCGGAACCGGCGGCGCACGGCCTGGTCGGCGGACGGCGAGCCGGCCACGGCCTTCGGGTAGGCGAAGTCCAGCGGCAGCCGGCCCAGGTGCTCGCCGATGAGCTCGATCGAGCGGTCGAGCTCGCTGCCGACCTGGTCGGGCGGCAGGCGATCGAGCAGCGTGTGCCCGTGCGTGTGCGAGCCCACGTCGACCAGCCCGGTGGCGCACGCGTCGGCCAGGGCCTGCCAGGAGAGGGGGCGGCCGTCGCCCGGGAACGGACGGCCCTCGTCGATGAAGGCGGTGGCCGCGTACAGGGTCGCCGGCAACCCGTGGCGTTCGAGGATCGGCAGCGCCCGGTCGACGAAGTCCGCCGTCCCGTCGTCGAAGGTGATGACGACCGGATCGTCCCCGGAGCCCGTGCCGTCACCGCCGGCCGGCCCGGCCAGCCACGCCAGCGCATCGCCGAGGGACACGACGCGACCGGACGCGGCCAGGGCTTCCGCCTGGGCCGCGAAGAGGTCGACCGGCAGGTCGAGCTCCAAGCCCGACCCCGCGCCCACCCGGTGGTAGATGAGGACGACGGCGCCCCGGGACGGGCGGCGCACCGTGTCCGCCGCGGCCGCCGCTGCCTTCACCGCCCGCCTCAGTACGTCCTCAGGCGACACGGACACCTCCGGCCGTGGCGAGATCGCGGGGCGGGGCGTCCGGCGCTCGGTTCGAGCTGCTGGCCCGCACCGCGATGATGGCGTAGAGGGCAGGGAGCACCAAGGACCGCTGGCGCACGAGCAACCCGAAGTTGGCGATCGAGGAGAAGGTGGCTGCGTAGAGGATGACCAGGATCCAGCAGTACAACAGGAACGGCGTCGATCTGGCGCGGGTGAGCGCCGCCCGCACCGACCGGAAGCGGACCACGATGAGGCCGGCCAGCAGGAGCGACTCGATCGACGAGACCAGCTGGAGGGAGCTGTCGGTCTCCCATGGGAACGGCCGCAGCAGCACGGTGACCGCACCCTGGGGCAGCCGGAGCGGGTTGAGCGAGTTGCTGCCGTGCTCGAACTCCGAGCCGCCCAGGGACGTGCGCTCGGTGTTCTCGTTGAGCTCGGCCTCGATCGACGACAGCGACAGCTCCTCGATCCCGAGGAACTTGGTGGCCTGGCTCACGGCGAACGACACCATGAGCACGACGGCCAGCAGGCCCACCGGTCGCGTCATCATCGAACGCATGGCGCCGCCCTTGCCGCGGACCTTGCCGCCCACATAGGCACACGCGGCCGCCAGCGTGACGAGCGCCAGGAGGTGGGGGCGCACGACCCACAGCAGCCAGCCCCCGCTGAGCGCGAACACGGTGGCGGTCGCCAGCCGGTGGCGCAGCAGCAGGGAGGTGGCGAGCGCGGTGGTGCCGATGCCGAGCTGCATCAGCGATTCCTTGCCGATCGACGACGGCCAGAAGGCGACGCTGGGGGCGAACAGCACGAGGGCCAGGTACAGGCGCTTGTCGAGCCGCGGGACGGCGTCCGCCGTCGCTCGGTACCAGAAGTAGGACCCGACCAGCGCCAGCAGCCCGAAGATGAAGAACCCCATCACCATGTCGGTGCCGAACACGTAGTAGACGACGCCCGTGAACCAGCGGATGAAGTTGGTCTCGCGCAGGTTCTCCAGGGCGGGTGGGTGGCCCCCGTTGAGCCACGCACGGGCGAGTCTGCGACCGTAAGTGTCGTATCCCGTGGCGTCGGCGACGCCGCCGTAGGTGTTGAAGGCCGTGTGGTAGCGGTAGTAGGACGCGGCCAGCTTCGCCACCACCGCCAGCACCAGCCAGCGACCCACCCAGGCCTCGTCGGGGCGTACCCGGGCGATCCGGCGCGATGCGGCTACGGCCAGGAGCAGGCCGGCCGCGGGCACGAGCACCATGCCCATGGTGATGTTCCCGTACCGCGAGCCGAGCGCGGTGAGAGCCAGCAGCGCCGCACCGGCGATGCCGAAGGCGAGGCCGTTGCGGGGCGGTGCCGACGTGCCCGCGCCCGAGGCCGGCGACCCGTCGGGCGGCGCGTCCGGTGGCCCGGTGCCGTCGTCGTCGGCGCTCTGGCGCTGCCCGTTGCCGTGGGCATGACCGCCGGTAGCGCCACCCGAGGCCGTCGGGCTGCGTCCGTTGCTCCGGGGCGAGGCGCGCTGGCGGGCCGGCCGGGCCCGGCTCCAGGTCTCCTGGCGGCTGGGGACGGCCGGCCGCCCGAGCGCGCCGGCCGGCTGCAGCGACAGAACCGGGAGCGGTCGCCCCGAACTGGCGGGGTCCGCCGATGGCGGTTGGCCGTTGTGCCCGAGCAGGGCAGGCAGCAGTCGGTTGTCGCCGTTCGGGCCCCCTACCTCCAATGCCAGGGTGGCCCGGCGGCGGAGGCGCGCCGATCCGTTGGGCTCTGACGGGGGAACGTCGGCGTGGTAGGCCAGCCCCGCCAGGGCATCGGGGAGCTCCAGCCCGAGGCCATCGCGGGCAGCTCGCAGGCCGAACGCCACCGGCTCCGCCACCTGCCAGCGGACGGCGAGCTCGGCCGCGGCCCCGGCATCGAGCCAGGGATGGTGGGCGACCTCGGCGATGTCGCGCAGCGAGAGCGGCCAGGCCAGCCCGTCACCGACGACCGCCTGCAGGGCGCACTCCACGAGGTGGGCCTCCCACGACGGGGCGGCCACCGTGTGCGGGCCCAGCGGCACGTGGCGGCGGCCGGCGACGATCTCGTAGACGTCGATGCCCTCGCCGGCCGCGCCGGAGGCCAGCGTGCAGTGGAGCTCGATGACCACGCCACCGGGGTGCCGGAGCGCCACCGCCGGGCCCAGCGGGGTGTCGTAGCCGGGCGCCGGCTCCGGTCGGGCCCGCTGGTAGCCGTAGGTGCCCAGGATCGAGACGGCGTGTTCGATCCGGTCCCCCGGCACCAGCAGGTCGATGTCGGTGAACGGCCGGAGCAGGGGATCGGGGTAGGCGGCATGGGCCAGGACGGCACCCTTCAGGACGACGCCCCCCAAGTGCTCCAGGGCCGGCGCCAACCGCAGGAGCTCACCTTCCAGCTGCACGGCGCGCACGGCCTCGGCGTCGAGCTGCTCTTGCAGGCGGCTCGCCATGTCGGCGTCGATCCTCACCATCCCCGCCGACGCGCTGGCCGCGAACAGGCCGGCGAGCCCCTGGTCGAGCACGGCGTCCAGGTGGTCGTGCCAGCCGTCGCGGGGCGGGGGCGCGGCGCCCGGCAGGCCGGCCGAAGCGATCGCCAGCAGCGCGGCGTCGATCTGCGTCATGCCGCGGGCACCGCCAGCCCCGCGCTGACGAGCGCCTCGGCGAACTCGAGGACGTGGGGTTCCACCGTCGTCACCGCGGCGCCCGTGTGCTGGGCCAGGCTGACCGCGGCCTCGGCCAGGGTCAGCCCCGCGGCGAAGGCGTCGTACAGCTCGGGCCCGCTGCCGGTCAACCGTTCGACCGGGCTGGTCGCGCCACCGGCGCTCACCAGCAGATCGGGCCCCAGCCGCCGCGTGGCGCTGGGCACCATGTCGAGCCGGTCGGTGAGCTCGAGCGCCCGCCAGCCCTCCACGACCGGGTCCACTAGCCCTTACCGTCGACCATGGCGATGCCGAAGGGGCTGGCCCCGGCCAGCTCGAGCTTCGCCGCAGCCTCGCTGGCCTGCTGTTGCGTCACCTCGCCGGCCTCGACCACCCAGAGGACGCTGCGCGTGCTCCACGCCAGGATGGTGGCGGCGGGGTCCTCGAGCATGGACGGCGCGGCGATCACCGTCACGTCGACCCCGCTGTTCGCGAGGGATCGCAGCAGCGGCGGGAGACCGTCGATCAGCGCGTCGGCCGGGGTTCGGCTGTGGGGCAGGATGCGCAGGTTCTCGACCGGTGTGCGCTGGAGCTGGCCCGGCACCTCGCCGTTGAGACGACCGGAGGAGGCCAGGTCCAGGAAGTCGGGCAGCGTCGGTGCACCGTCGGGAGCCGGCGCGTACCAGGACTGCCGCTGGTGGGTGGGCACCAGCACCACCCGGAGGCCGAGGCTGGCCAGTGCGGCGGCGAAGTTCGCCGCCACCGTGTCCTGCACCTGCCCGACGGGCGCGGTCACGACGATGGCGCGCGGCAGCTGATCGGTGGCGACGCTCGCGGTCGCCAGCTCCCGGTAGGCATGGCCGCCCGCGGATCCGGGGCGGGCGAACATGGCGGTCTGCGACACCTTGGGGGCCGGGATGGTCGACAGCACCGGTGCGGCCAGCGCGGTGCCGGCGCTGCGGCTGTCGCGGATCGAGTGGTCGACGCGGTCGAGGAGCATCGGCACGCCGAGCGCGACCAGCACCGCCAGGCCCAAGGCGACGCCGATGGGGATCAAGGGGCTCATGGGCTCGGGCGTGACGTCCTTCGGAACGACCCGCTCGACCAGCGTGGCGAAGGCGTGGGGCACGAGGGCGGTCGAGCTGCTCTGGGCATACGTGCGCCGGGCCGCCTCGATCCGGCCGAGCAGGTCCTGCCGCTCGTACACCAGCAGCTGCGTCGCGATCGGGGTCGTGGCCGGCAGCCCGACGTTCGGCACCGTCCCGTTGCTCCCGCCGGTCTCGCCGGTGGCGTCGCCGAGCGGCTCGACGACGTCGGGCAGGCTGGCGAGCAGCTCGGGGTCGGTGGCCTGCAGCTCGGCCTCGACCTGGACGAGGCGTTGCTGGAGCGTGCCGAGCGTCGCTTGCGCCGCCTGGCTCTGGTTCTTGGATCCCTCGCCGACCGTGCGGCGACGCGCCGCCAGGTACGCCGCCGCGAAGGCGTTCGCCAGCGACTGCGACTCGTCCTCGCTCGGCGCGGTCACCGTCAGCGTGATGATGTCACCGAGCTCGTTGGTGCCGAAGTCGAACGTGACGTTCTCCGTCCCGGCGTCGAGCCCGGCCTTGCGCAGCGCGTCGCCCGTCACGTCTCCGGACAGCGCCACCTCCCTCTGCCCCTGCAGGAGCGTCGGCGGCACGCCCACCGGGAGGTTGCCTTCCTCGTCGCGCGCCGGCACCAGGACCTGGACGGCCGCCCTCCACCGATCCGCGGAACGGATCTGGTGCTGCAGGACGAAGAAGAGCCCCAGCACAACGGAGACGAGCAGGACGGCCGCAACCGCTGCACGCCAGTGGCGCCGGAACGAAGTGATGACGTCGGCAAGCTGCACGTGGCGTTCCTCGAACGGTCTCAGACGTGCCGTGGGAAGGGACTCCCAGCCCAACTCCCCCCGGCGCCCCAGGTTCGGATCCTCCAAGCTCTTCTGCGTAACTCGGGATACAGTATCCGGCGCTGGTGGCCTCGTTCCATACGTCCGCTGGGGCGCGCGTGCCGCGCTCGCCGCTCCGTCCCCGACCCGACGGTGTCGGGCAGGTGCGCGTCCTCTGGCTCACGACGGGCCTGGGCCCCGGAGGTGCCGAACAGCTCCTGGTCTCCACGGCCCGCCGGCGCGACCGCGAGCGCATGGCCGTGCGCGCCGCCTACCTGTTGCCGCACAAGTCCGCGCACGTCGCCGGGCTGGAGGCCGAAGCCGTTCCGGTCGAATGCCTCGGCTACCGGACCGTGCTCGATCCCCGCTGGCTCCTGGCGCTGCGACGGTCGATGGTCCGGGATCCGGTCGACATCCTCCACGCGCACAACCCGGTGATGGCGGTCGGGGGCCGGCTCGTGGCCCACTCGCTCCCGCGCCGTCTCCGGCCTCGCGTGGTCGTCACCGACCACAACGTCTGGCACAGCTACAAGCCGGCGAGCCGGTGGGCCGATGGCCTCACCAGCCCCCTGGACGACGCACGGCTCACGGTCTCCGCGGCCGTCCGAGCGTCTCTGCCGGGGCCGATCCGGCAGCGCTCGCACGTGGTCCTGCAGGGCATCGAGTTGGAGGAGGTGCAAGCGCAGCGGGCCGAACGGGCGGCCGTGCGGGCCGAGCTCGGACTCGATCCCGACGCCCTCGTGGTCGGCACCGTGGCCAACCTGCGGGCGCAGAAGGCGTATCCCGACTTGCTGGCCGCGGCGGTCGACGTGCTCCGGTCGCAACCGGACACCCGGTTCGTGGCGGCGGGCCAGGGCCCGCTCGAGGCGGAGATCCGCGCCCTCCACGCCCGCCTGGGGCTGGGTGACCGGTTCCTGATCCTGGGCCACCGTCCCGACGCCATCCGGGTCATGGCGGCCTGCGACGTGTTCGTGCTGGCGTCCCACTGGGAGGGTCTCGGGGTCGCCGTCATGGAGGCCCTCGCCCTCGGACTGCCGGTGGTCGCCACGGCGGTCGGTGGCGTGCCCGAGGTGGTCGAGGACGGGCGGGAGGGTCTGCTGGTGCCCCCGAACCGGCCCACCCAGCTCGCGAACGCGATCCTCACCCTGCTGACCGAGACGGAGACACGCCAACGGATGGCCGCGGCGGCCGCCCAGCGGGGCGCCCAGCTGTCCATCGACACCGCGGTACGGCGAACCGAGGCCATGTACCACGAGCTGGCACTGGCCTCGCCCGGGCGCTGAGCGCTACTGAGCGCTAGTCCTCGGCGTGACGCAGGCCCACGGCGCGGCCCTGCCTCCACCAGATCGCCTCGTTCCACATGTACCCGATCGCGGTGCCCATCGCCGCTCCGCGCGGCCCGGCGATGACGGCACCCACCAGCAGGCCGGTGACCACGCCCGCGCTGCCGGTCAGTCGCGCCCTCACCAGGTCCACGGGTCGGCCGAGCGCCTTGACCAGGTCGATCGCCGCGAACGTCGGCAGCCGGATCACCTCGGCCACGGCCACGATGCCGACGAGCGCGGCGGCCTCGGTCCACGTCTCACCGAAGAGCTGGGACCCCCAGGCGTCGGGGAGCAGCACGAGCCCGGCGCCGTAGAGGGCGGCGGCGGCCGCCAGCGCCAGCGCGATCTGCATGGCGCGGCGGCGGGCGCGCACCGGGTGTGCTCGCAGGCCGGCGAGGTAGGCGAGGCTCAGGGCCCGCACCCCGGCGAGCAGGTTGCCCAGCGGGCTCACGCTCACGATGGCGACGCGCAGGGCGCCGAGCTCCTCCAGCGACATGAGCAGCCCCAGCAGCAGGAACGCGCCCTGCCACAGCCCGCTGGAGACGAGGAAGTCGGCGAGGAACCCGCTGGCCCGCGGCCCGTCCTCGGCCCACCACCGGCTGATGGCGACCGGGCGGGGCCAGAGGCGGCGGGGGAGGGCCAGGGCGATCGCGCCGGCCCCGGCCCCCGCGATCCAGGCCAGGACCAGGCGGGTCGGGGTGGCATTGCCGGTCGCGATGACGGCGGCGGAGACCGCGACCTGGACCACCAGCCAGGTGGCGTCGCCGACGATGGCGTCCCGCACGCGCCCGGCGCCGTACGCCACGTAGCGGAGAACGTCCTGCGAGTAGACGAGCAGGGGGGCCAACGCCATGACCAGCAGGAACTGGCCCACCTGTCCGCCGACGACGACCGAGACGGCGGCCAGACCGAGCGTGACGACCGTCCCGGCCACGAGGGCCAGGAACAGACCGCGACGTCCCTCGGACGATGCCGCCGACGGGTTGGCCCGGCAGCGCAGCAGCGTGACCTCCCCGACGCCGGCGCGCACGACCCCCAGGAGGACGCTGCTGGTGAGCAGGGCGAGGCTCACGGCGCCGAACGTGGTGGGATCGGTCTGGCGGGCGACGAGCACGATCAGCAGCAGCTGCGTGCCGCTGGAGAGCACCTGGTCGACCACGGCGCCGCTGGCGCGCCCCACCACGTGCGCGGCTCGCGACGTCCGCGGCCGCGCCCCGGGCGTCTCGCGGGGAGCGAGGGCGGTGTCAGGCATCCAGGCCGCCAGACCCCGCCTCGGCGCTAAGGGGGGTTCCGGGTCGGGAGGCTCGGGGTCGAACACCCCGGGGCCGGCAGGCAGCGGAAGTCATTCCGGCCGGCGCTCGGCCACTAGACCGCCCGCACCGGGATGAGCCGCCGGTTGGGCGGTGCGACCGGGACTTCGAGGCCCAGCTGCCGGAGGACGCCCTCGACGATCCCGTTGTCGGTCGCGATCTTGGCCTGCACCGCGTCGGCCGACCCCGGCGGCAGGTCGCCGCCCGCCTCGGCCCGCAGCTCCTCGGTCAGGCGATTGATCGGGTCGAGGTTGCAGGTGCGGCACACCGGGTTGCGGGACACGACCAGGTCGAGCTTGGCCTGGGCGACGTCGACGAACGACTTGTCGAACACACTGCCGAGCGGAGCCTGCTTCTCCCAGTCGGAGCAGCACAGGTAGTACTGGCCGTCGTAGCCGACGAACAGGTAGCCGAAGGGTGCGCCACACAGCGGAGTGCCCACCCCCGCCGCGAGCCGGGCACGGGCCTCGGCGAGCTGCGGATAGTCCTCGTACTGCATGTGATCCACGAACAGGGAGCCGCCCCGGTTCATGATCCCGTAGCTGATGGCCTGCTCGATCCCGTGGTCGGCCCAGTACCGGCGCATGCGGTCGATGTGCTCCGGGTCGCCCCGGTGGTCGACGAGGACGACGATCACCTCGCAGGCGCCGCCGGACATCTCGTTGAACCGGACCACGTTCTCGAGGGTCCGCTCGAACGGGAGCTGGTAGATCTCCTCGTAGTCGTCGCCTTCCTCGCCGACGTTGACGAGGATCTGCTGGAGGCCCGCCTCGAGCAGCGCCGCGGAGTGGCGCTCGTCGAGCAGCGAGCCGTTGCTGGACATGACGACCGAGAACCCCTCGGCGCGGGCCTGGCGGCAGTAGTCGACGACGCGGCGGTTCAGCAGCGGCTCGCCCAGCCCGCACAGGCTGACCCGGACGCTGTCACCCGCCGGCTCGGCGATGGCCGAGCGGTAGTCGATGGCTCGCTGCAGGCCGGCCTCGAAGACCTCCGGCGGCATCAGACCCTGGTGCGGGGTCCGGTCGCGGGGGCAGAAGTGGCACTTGGCGTTGCAGCGGTTGGTCACCTCCATGTCGATGACGAACTGCACCGTGGAACCCCTCCCCAGGTTGGCGTCCACCATGCCGGACGGGCGCACACCCCAGCTGGCGATGCGCGCCAGTATCGCGCGACGCGCTCCGGCGCGCCCCACGCGGCCGGCCGGCGTGCCCACCGCTATCCGGTCGATGGCTGGGAGTGCAGCACCGAGCGACCACGCTCTGGCGGTGTTCGAGGATTCGAGCGCCCTCCTCGACGATCCGGTGGCGCTCCGGGCCCGGTTCGAGCGCGACGGCTACGTGTTCCTACGTGGCGCGATCGACCGTGATGTCCTGCTGGAGGCGCGGCAGGCCATCAGCGGCGTCCTCCGCCGGCACGGCTGGCTCGAGCCGAGCGATGACCCGATGGAAGCTGTCCCCGTGACGGGCCCCTTCGTCGAGGGCGAGCCCAAGTTCCTGGAGGCCTACGACGACGTCCAGCGCTTGGAGGCCTTCCACGCGGTTCCCCACCACGCCTCCGTGCGGCGGGGGATGACCGCGCTGCTGGGGCCGACGGCCTTCCCCCACCCGTTGTCGATCGCCCGGCTGGTCTTTCCCGGCAACGAGGAGTGGACCACGCCGCCCCACCAGGACTACCCGAACAACCAGGGGACCTACGATCTGTACGCCTGCTGGATGCCGCTGGCCGACTGCTCGGTGGAGGAGGGCAACCTCAGCATCCTGCGGGGCTCGCACAAGCTCGGGACCGCCCCGCTGCGCGCCTCGC
>Ga0209814_10000174_pt1 | contig 18988 bp, 15 predicted proteins | sample SoiMetdeltSBSDD1_FD_187597 | JGI IMG/M metagenome (GOLD analysis project Ga0209814, IMG submission 187597) | Bulk soil microbial communities from a Populus tree surrounding site in Tennessee, USA - Soil MetaG P. deltoides SBSDD1 (SPAdes) (version 2) | ecosystem: Environmental > Terrestrial >... | reverse complement strand
CCACGCTTCCGGTGTTCGTGGAGCCCGCCACCGCCGCGATCGCGAACGGCACGAGGCCGGCGGCACGATCCTGCGCCACGGCGTGGGCGACCGGTGCGGCGTGCAACCGGAACCGCTCATCCGAGGGCACGATGCGCAGCGTCTCCGGGGGGAACCCGAGCACGTCGAGCGCGCGGGCGATCGAGAAGTGCGCCTGGTCGCTCGCGTACACGCGCGCGCCCTCGAGCGCGCCCGCGCGCGGCGGGTCCTCCAGACCGAGCAGGCGGGAGAGGTGGATGTCCCTCGCGACGGTGAGCGCCATGATGTTCGCCATCACGCCGCCCGACGTGAGCACCGCCCACGAGCCCTCGCCGAACCCGATCAGCGCCCGAAGCCACGTCGTGACCTCCTCCTCGACCAAGGCGCCCACGGGGCCGGCGACCCAGACGTCGACGCCCTGGTTCACCCACTGGCCCAGGACCTCGCCCGCGATCGACATCGCGAGCGGCGGCGGCGTGAAGTAGCTGTAGGAGCCCGGGTGCTGGGTGTTGAACACGTACGGCGCGACGCGCTCTCGGAACTCCCCGAGCACCTCCTCGGCCTTCGCCGCCGCATCGGGCGCCGGAGCCGGCCCGCCCGAGGGGCCGTAGAAGGCGCGGCGCATCTCGAGATAGGGCATCGAGCGGAGCGGCCGCTCCATCGCGTCCTCGTAGAGGTATCGGAGGGCCTCGTCCCAGATCGCGGTGCCGAGGCGTTCGAGCGCGGGACGGGAGACCGCCTCGTCCCGGAGATCGACGAGCTCGGGTTCGGGGTGGTCGGCGAAGAGGTCCGGCACGGCGGCGAGGCTAGCATTCCCCGCGGCCGCGACACCTACGCCTGGAGGGCGGTCAGGACCGCGACCCCGACCGCGATCACCGCCACACCGGCAAGCTGAACGCGGGCCAGCCGCTCTCGGAACAGGAAGAACGCCGCCACGGTCGCGATCGCCGCGAACTGCGACCCGAGCACCGCGGCGACCGCGATCCCGTGCCGGGCGCCGAGCGTGAAGGCGACGAGGCCGGCGACCTCCAGCACGCCCGAGGCAAGCACCAGCGGCGCGGCCTCGCGCGTCATGCGCAGGCGCCCGGTGAACGCGAGCGGGACCGTGACGAGGAGCACGGCGATGGTCCTCGACGGGAAGATGATCCATGCGATCGGGATGTCCTCGGACAGACGGCCCATCGCGAACAGACCCAATCCGAAGAACAGGGCGGCACCGATCGCCAGCGCCACCGCGAGACCCTCTCGCCGATCGGATCCGACTTCGCTCGTTCGGGACATGCTCGACAGGACGACCCCCACGACGATCGCCCCGAGCGCGACGCCCGCGCCGGTCGCGATCTGCTCGCCCGCCGCTACCGCGATGATGGCGGCCGCGGCCCCCTGCGCCGACGTGATCGGCGCGACCACCCCCACCTTCCCGAACCGCAGCGAGCTGTAGACCAGCAGGAGCCCGGTCGTGTTGCCGATCGCCGTGACGACGATGAGCCCCACCTGCTCCCGCCCCAGGTCGTCGGGCACCCCCTGCGCCAGCGCGAACGGCGCCGATATCACCGACCCGATCACGAGCACCCAACCGAGCACCGCGACGGGAGGGATCATCCGCGTCGACCGGCTGATGCACAGCGCCGAGGCCGCCCACATCCCGGCCGCAACCAGGCCGCCGAGGATCGCGATCACGGCGAGAGGTTACGCGGGCACCCGTCGCCGGGCGTGGTGCCGTGCGACCCGTATGCGATTCCCGCAGGCGTTCGAGCACCACACACGATCCGAACGCGTCGCCTCGAAGTAGCTCCCGCACGCGCCGCACCGCCGCGGGGACCGATCCGGGTCGCCCAGGAGCTCGATCGCCGACCATGCGATGCGGGCGAGGAGCAAGCGGGTCGGGCCGGCCGAGAGTGGAGTGTCGGTCGTTCCGTCCGGCGCCAGACGCAGGACGCGCGGCACCCGGGCGCTCGCCTCGTTGACGCGCTCGACGGCGGCGGCGGGGAAGGGACCGCCGCCGATCGAGGCGTCGAGGAGCTCGCGGATCGAGGCTCGCAGGGTCACGAACTCCGCCAGCCGAAGCGAGACCTCGTCGCGCTCCTCGGGTTCGAGCGCGCCATCCGCCTCGAGCCAGGCCCCGAGATCGCCGGGCGAGCCCAGCCGGGCGTTCGCGAGCGACAGGGCCACGGCCGAGGTCATGGATTGAGTTTGACTTCTCCATTAGCTAAGAGCAAGTCCATAAATGCCGTTCACATCAGGAACTCATTAGCGCGAACGGAGTTGGGTGAGGTCGTTACCTGATCAGGCGCGAGAGACGCCGGTCGGCCAAGACCTTGCCGGCGGTCTGACACGTCGGGCAGTACGTGACCTCGTGCGACTCGTAGGAGACCCGTCGGAGGTCGTCCCCGCATACCGGACAGGGTTCGCCGTAGCGACCGTGGATCGTGAAGTGGTCCCCGATCTTGGTCTGGAGGCCCCCCGTTCGGCGCCGCTCGGACGCGAGGGCATCGTCGAGCACGCTCGCGACGGCGGCGAGGAGCGCCTCGCGCTGCCCAGGCTCGAGGGACGCGAGGGACGCGTACGGCGAGAGCTTCGCGCGGTGCAGGATGTCGTCCGAGTACCCGCGGCCGATCCCGGCCACGGTCCGCTGGTCGCGCAGGATCGTGTGTACGCGCCGGCCGTCGTCCCCTTCCAGGACCAGCCGCGCGAACTCGGGCGAATCGGGCTCGGGCCCGAGCTTGGCGAGCGGTCCCTCGTCGCCCTCGGCCAGCACCCACCAGCCGGCCTTGCGCTCACGCCCGAACTCCTTCACCAACACCGACGGGCGACCCTCGAACCGGAACCGCACCACCGAGCCCCGCGGCTTCGTCGACTTCGGCGGATCCTCGACATCGACGCGTCCGCCCTGCGACAGGTGCACGAGGACGCGGGGCCCGCCGAGCTCCCAGACCAGGTACTTCCCGCGGCGACCCACCCGTTCGAGGGTCCGGCCTGCCAGCTCGGTCGCGCGAGGGGTCACGGTCTTGAGTGAGGAGAACTGCAGCAGGTCGGCCGCCGCGAAGACGGAGCCGCCGACCGCCTCCGTCAGTCGTTCGGCGAGCGCCTGCACCTCGGGGAGCTCGGGCATCGCTCAGACCTCGTGCGCCGGGGGGCGACGGACCGGGGTCATCGCCCGGTCACGTCGGCCACGGCTCGGCGGACGATCTGCGCACACTCCTCGATGCGGTCCCGGTGCGTGCGATGCGACAGGATGCAGGCCCGGATCGTGAACCGGTCCTCGACGACCGTGCTCGAGAGCACGACGCGCTTGGAGGCGTTGATCAGGTCGAGCAGGCGGCGGTCGGCCTCGTCCGAGCCGTCGCGGAGCCGGAAGGGGACGACGGTGAGCTCGGGCTCCCACGGCAGCTCGAGCTCGGGGATCGTCGAGAGCTCCTCGTACAGGTACCGGGCCAGGTCGAGCTTCTCGTCGAGCGCCTCACGGAACGCGTCCACGCCGTGCAGCACGAGGGGGAACCACACACGCAGGCCGCGGAAGTCGCGCGACAGCTCCGGCGAGTACTCGGTGAAGTTCGGCAGCTCGTCCTCGGGCGGGAAGTCCTGCAGGTAGGCGGCGCCGACGAAGTGCGCCTCGCGCAGCCGCGCGCCGTCGCGCACCACCAGCGAGCCCGTCCCGTACGGCAGGAACATCCCCTTGTGCGGATCCAGCGTGATCGAGTCCGCGCGTTCGATCCCGGCGAAAGCCCCCCTTCCTCGCTCGGTGAGCTGGAAGAAGCCGCCGTAGGCCGCGTCGACGTGGAGCCACAGGTCCTGCTCGGCGGCCACGTCGGCGATCGCCGCGATCGGGTCGATCGCGCCGGTGTTCGTCGTCCCCGCCGACGCGACCACGAAGAACGGCGTGCGGCCGGCGGCGCGATCGGACTCGAGCCGCTCGCGGAGCGCATCGACGTCCATCCGGAGCTCGGGGGTGCACGGGACCGGGCGGACGTTCGCGCTCGGGAACCCGGCGATCGCGGCGGCCTTCGCGTTGGAGGCGTGGACCTGTTCGGAGACGTAGAGGGTGCCCGAGAGGAAGTCCTCGGGCAGCTTGGTCTTGCGCGCCGCGACCAATGCCGAAAGATTCGCCATCGATCCGCCGGAGGTGAGGATCCCTCGAGCCTCGTCGCCGTACCCGAACAGCTCGCAGAGCCAGCGAACGACGTTCTGCTCGATCTGCGCCCCGACCGGCGCCTGCCCCCACATGTTCACGAACCGGTTGATCCCGGTCGCGAGGAAATCGCCGAGCGCCGAGGCGTACAGGCCGCCTCCCGGGATGAACGGGAGGAACCCCGGGCCGGTCGTGTTGTAGGAGTTGGCCGCGATCAGGTCCACGGTGTCCATGAGCTGGTCGAAGCTCCCCGGCCCGTCCGGCGGGGCGCCTCGCACCGAGCGGGCAGCCTCGATCGCGCCCTCGACGTCGGAGGCGGCGGCCTCGTCCTGGGACTGCACGAACTCGACCAGGTACCCGAGCGCGGTCTCGCCCATCGCGCGCATCTGCTCCGGGCCGGGTTCGAGGGGATACGGCATCGGGCCCATGCTACGGAACGCGACCGCGGACACCCGTTCTGCTACGCGGAGCGCGTGACGGCATCGAGCAGCCGCCGAGAGGCGTCGGCCACCTCGTCCACGGCGCCGTTGAAGGCCTCCTCGTTCCGTTTCGAGGGCGCCCGATAGCCACTGACCTTGCGGACGAACTGCAGGGCCGCCTCCCGGATCTCGGTCTCCGTGGCGGGCACGTCACCCTCGCGGAGCCGCTTGATGCTTCTGCACATGCCGCCGATGGTACCGGCTGCCGGACCGAGCCCCGAACCCGACCGAGGTCCTTGCCCGCGTCCGACCGCGCCCCTATCCTGCTCGAACGCATGTTCGACGCGATGGAACGCCTCAACCCGGAGCAGCGAGCGGCCGTCGAGCACCTGGGCGGTCCCCTGCTGGTGGTAGCGGGGGCCGGCTCGGGCAAGACGTGGACGCTCGCCTGCCGGGTCGCGAACCTGGTGGATCGCGGCCTCCCGCCGGAGCGGATCCTGCTGCTGACGTTCACCCGCCGCGCAGCCAGAGAGATGCTCTCGCGGGCCGAGCACCTGACCGACGACCGTGCGCTCGGCCGGGTCTGGGGCGGCACGTTCCACGCGACCGCCAACCGGCTGCTGCGGCTGCACGGTGGGGCGCTCGGCCTGTCCCCCGGCTTCACGGTCCTCGATCGAACGGATACCGCCGACCTGATGGACCTGATCCGGGGCGAGCTGGGGTTCGGCGAGGGCGAGCGCAGGTTCCCGCGCAAGGACACGCTCGCCGACGTCTACTCGCGGACGGTGAACGGCCGCACCAGGCTCGCCGAAGTGCTCGAGCGCGAGTACCCCTGGTGCGCGGAGGAGGTCGAGTCCATCCGCACGATCTTCGAGCGCTACACCGAGCGCAAGCGCGCGCAGAGCGCGCTCGACTACGACGACCTGCTCCTGTTCTGGGACGCGCTCTGCCGCCACCCCGCGGCCGGGCCCGCGATCTCGGGCCTGTTCGACCACATCCTGGTCGACGAGTATCAGGACACCAACCCGCTCCAGGCCGACATCCTCGCGTCGCTCCGTCCCGACGGCGACGGCCTGATGGTCGTGGGCGACGACGCTCAGGCGATCTACGCGTTCCGGAGCGCGACCGTCGCCAACATCCTCGAGTTCCCGTCGCGGTTCCCCGGGACGACGATCGTCAAGCTCGAACGCAACTACCGGTCGACTCGCCCGATCCTGGAGGCGACCAACGCGGTCATCGCGCTCAGCCCGCAGCGTCACGAGAAGGTCCTGTGGACCGAGCGCTCGGGTGGCCCCCTCCCCTCGCTGCTCACCTGCATCGACGAACGCGACCAGGCGGACGCCGTCTGCAGGTCGATCCTGGACCACCGCGAACGCGGCACCGCGCTGCGTGAGCAGGCCGTGCTGTTCCGCGCCGGCCATCACAGCGACGTCCTGGAGGTCCAGCTCACGCGCCGCAACATCCCGTTCGTGAAATACGGCGGCCTCAAGTTCCTCGAGTCGGCGCACGTCAAGGACGCGCTCGCCGTGCTCCGGATCGCGGACAACCCACGCGACGAGGTGTCGTGGTTCCGGGTGCTCCAGCTGCTCGACCACGTCGGCCCGGCCGGCGCCCGTCGGGTGATGGCGGCGATCGGCGTCTCGGCGCCGGGCGACCCGATGACGCGCTTCCTCGACCAGGCGATCGCGGTGCCGGCGCCCGCGCGCGCGGAGCTCGAGGCTTTCCGGGAGGCGTTCCGCGACCTGGCGCTCGAGGGCTCTCCCGTTCCCGCTCAGGTCGAACGCGTCCGCCGGTTCCTCGAGCCCCTGCTCCGCCGTCGCTACGATCAGCCCGACCCTCGCCTGCACGACCTCGAGCAGCTCGAGCAGCTCGCGACCGGGTTCGAGAGCCGAACGCGGTTCGTGACCGACCTCACGCTGGACCCTCCGGTCTCGACCTCCGACCTCGCCGGGCCGCCGCACCAGGACGAGGACTACGTGATCCTGTCGACGATCCATTCGGCCAAGGGCGGCGAGTGGGACGTGGTGCACGTGATCCACGCGGCGGACGGCATGATCCCGTCGGACATGTCGACCGGCGACCCCGAGCAGCTCGAGGAGGAGCGCCGCCTCCTGTACGTCGCCCTGACGCGGGCGCGGGACGAGCTCCACGTGCTGTTCCCGCTCCGCTACCACCGCTCGAACCGTGGGTACGAGGACCGGCACTGGTACGCGCAGCTGACGAGGTTCCTGCCCGAGGAGGTCCGGAACCGGTTCTCCCTCGAGACGACCTACGTGGATGCGAGCGACCCGCGTCCGAGCGCTCCGTCGTCGAACGCCACGGCGAATGGGGTCGACGCGCTGCTCGCCGGCCTGTGGTCGGACTGACCGCCCGCTAGCATCAACCGATGGACGTCCTGCATCCCGGCGACGCCGTCGAGTTCCTGCGCATCGCCGGGGCGCTGCTCGAACGCGACGAGGCCCGCAACCAGCTCCCGCTCGGGATCGCCGGGAACCTGATGGCGCGCCCCGACGCCTTCGAGGTCGTCCGCTTCTGGGTCGTTCGGGACGGGGACGAGCCCGTCGCGGCGGCCGTTCGGACCGACTCGTTCAACCTCGTCCTCGGCGATCCGTCGTCGGAGACGGCGCTCGGTCCACTCCTCGATGCGGTGGCCGCGGACGACCCCGAGGTCCCCGGCATCGTGGGCAACGTTCCGTTCGTCGAGCCGGCGGCGGAGCGGCTCGCGGGTGCGAGCGGCCGGACCGCCGAGCGCATCCTGTCCCAAGGCGTGTACGGCCTGACGGGGGTGCGCGACGTCGCGCGGGCGCCCGGCGAACCGCGTCCGGCGGGGCCGAGGGATCGCGCGCTCCTGCTCGACTGGCTCCGAGCGTTCGTCACCGAGGCTGTCCCCGATCCCGACGAGGCCTTCCGGCGGATGGAGCGCACCCTCGAGAGCCGCTTCGGGATCGAAAGCGCCGGGTTCTGGCTTTGGCTCGACGGGGGGCGGCCCGTGTCGCTCGCCGGGTTCAGCGGCCCGACCCCGACCGGGATCCGGATCGGCCCGGTCTACACGCCGCCCGAGCTCCGCCGGCGCGGCTACGCGACGACCCTGGTCGCCGATCTCAGCGCCTGGCTGCTGGAGCGAGGCCATCGCGCGTGCTTCCTCTACACCGACCTCGCGAACCCGACGTCCAACCGCATCTACGTGGAGATCGGCTACGAGCGCGTCTGCGACGCGATGGAGTTCGTCTTCCGGGCCGACTGAGGCTCCTCAGGAACGCCGCTTCAGGTCGCCGAGGATCTCGCGGACGGCGTTCGCTCCCGGGGCGCCGGTCACGCCGCCCCCGGGATGCGCGCCCGAACCACACAGGTAGAGACCGGGGAGTCCGAGCCGGTACCGGGCGTGCCCGAGCAGGGGCCGCCAGACGAAGAACTGATCGAGGCCCGGCTCGCCGTGGTAGACGTGGCCCCCGCTGAGGCCGTACTCGCGCTCCAGGTCGACCGGGGTCGTCACGCGACGGGCCGTCACCAGGTTCGAGAGCCCGGGCGCGTACCGCTCGAGCGCCTTGACGACGATGTCGCCGAGCCGGTCCCGCTCGGCCGCCCAGTCGGTCTCGCGCAGCTCGAACGGCGTCCACTGCGCGACGATGCTCATCACGTGCGTCCCCTCCGGCGCGAGCGTCGGGTCCGACAGCGTCGGGATCGTGGCCTCCAGGTAGGGGTCGTCGCCGACGCCGCCGTACTTCGAGGCGTCGAAGGCCCGCTCGAGGTGATCGATCGATGGCGCGATCACGATCCGCCCGGCCAGGCGCTCGGGTTCGCCCCCGTCGAACGACGGCAGGCCCGAGAGGGCGAGGTCGACCTTGGAGACCGAGCCGGGGGTCCGGATGTTCGTCGCACGCCAGCGCAGGTGCGGGCCGATCTCGACCGGGTCCAGGAGCGTGGTGAGCGTTCGCTTCGGATCGATCGCCGTGACCACCGCGCGCGCCGAGACCTCGGACCCGTCGGCGAGCACCACGCCGGTCGCGCGGTGGCGTTCGACCGAGACCTGGACCACCTCGGCCCCGGTGCGGATCTCGGCGCCGAAGCCGCGCGCCGCGTTCGCGAGTGCCTCCGCGAGCGCACCGGGACCGCCGCGGGCGATCGTCGACTGCCCCGGGGCCCCGCCCTCGTTGCCGGCCGAGTCCGCCAGCAGCACGGCGGTCGTCCCGGCCGACCATGGGCCCATCGCGGTGTACTGGACCGCCCGAGAAGCGATCGCGCCGCGGAGCGCATCGGTCTCGAACGCCTCGGCGACGTAATCGGCGATCGCCATCGGGAGCGCGCGCGTTGCCTCACGACCGGCTCGCTTGCCCAGTCGCCGGAACGCGTTCCCGAGTTTCAGGCCGTTCAGCGCGTCCGCGAGCGACGGGTCCTTCACGTCCGGAGGGGTGATCGCGTGCAGGTACGAAAGGAACGACGCGAGCGACCGCACCTTCTTGTCGAACGCGGGATAGGCTTCGCCGTCCGCCGGGGAGCGCTCGCCGAGCTCTGAGGCCGTGCGCGTCGCATCGGCCCACAGCGTCAGCGGCGGACCCGCCAGCTGCGGCGCGAACACGCGTGCCTCGGGCTCCACCGTCACGAGGCCCTGCTTGACGAGGCCGAGGTCGTGGATCACCGACGTGCGGAGCCTCCCGACGGTGTGGACGATGCCCGGTCCCTTGACACCAGGGGCGAGCTCGACGGTGTCGAGGATGCCGCCGACGTGATCGCGTTGCTCCACGACCAGGACCGACCGGCCGGCCTTCGCGAGGTAGGCGGCCGTGGTGAGACCGTTGTGGCCCGCGCCGACGACGACCGCGTCGTACCGCCCGGCCATCAGGCGACCTTGCCCGCCGAACCCCCGGAGCGCGCGCCGAGGAGCTCGAGCGCGGCGATCCTCCCCGGCGCGCCCATGATCCCGCCGCCCGGATGCGTGGCCGAGCCGCACATCCACAGGTCCTTGATCGGCGTCCGGTAGCGGGCCCACCCCGGGACCGGGCGGTTGAAGAACAGCTGCTCGAGCGAGAGCTCGCCCTGGAAGATGTTGCCCTCGGTGAGCCCCGTGATCCGCTCGATGTCGAGCGGCGTGAGCACCTGCCGATGCAGGATCAGGTCGCGGATGCTCGGGAAGCGCTCCTCGAGCGTCGCGATCACGGTCTCGCCGAACGCGTCACGCTCGGCGTCGTCCCACGTGCGCCCGTCCGAAAGGTGGTACGGGGCGTACTGCACGAAGCACGACATCACGTGCTTGCCGGGCGGCGCCATCGAAGGGTCGACGAGCGTGGGGATGATGCAGTCGATGTACGGGCGTGTCGAGAATCTCCCGTACTTCGCGTCGTCGTACGCGCGCTCCATGTAGTCCACACCCGGCGAGAAGCTGATCGCGCCGCGGAGCCACTCCCCCTTTCCCGGCCGACACGCGAGCTCGGGCAGGGCGTCGAGCGCCAGGTTCACCTTCCCGCTCGAGCCGCGGAACTTGTACCGCTTGACCTCCTCCAGGAACGACGGCTCGAGGTTCGAGGGTTCCACGAGGCGGAGGAACGTGACGTGCGAGTCCACGCTCGACAGCACCGCGCCGGCGGCGACCTCCTCGCCCGACTCCAGCACCACGCCCGTGGCCCGGCCGTTGCGGACATCGATCCGCGCCACCGGCGTCTCGGTGCGTATCTCGACGCCCGCCGCTCGGGCCGCCGATGCGATCGCCTCCGAGATCCCGCCGGTGCCGCCCCGCGGTATGCCCCACGCGCGGAATGCGCCGTCGATCTCGCCCATGTAGTGGTGCAACAGCACGTACGCGGTGCCGGGCGAGCGGACGCCCTGGAACGTCCCGATGATCCCCGACGCCGACATCGTCGCGATGAGCGGATCGGTCTCGAACCATTGCCGCAGGAAGTCCGTCGCGCTCATCGTCATCAGCTGGACGAACGTCGACTGGAGTCGCTCGGGGAGGTCTCGGAAGGTCTTGGCGAGGCCAACGACCGGCATCCAATCGAACGGGTTGAACGCGCCGGGATCGGGGGGGACGACCGACAGGATCGGCTTGATGAACCGCGCCATGTCGGCCATCAGCAGCCCGTACTCCTCGTAGGCCTCGGCGTCGCTCTTGGACCACCGGCGCAGCTCGCGGATCGTCTTGCCGTGGTCGTTCACCCGCCACAGGGAGTCGTCCTCGAGCGGGGTGATCGTTCCATCGAGCGGAAGGATCTCGAGCCCGTGCTTGGGGAGCTCGAGCTCGCGGATGATCTCCGGTCGCAGGAGCGAGACGACGTAGGAGAACTCGCTGAAGCGGAAGCCGGGGAAGACCTCCTCGGTCACCGCGGCGCCGCCCAGCACGTGTCGGCGCTCGAGCACGAGGACGGTGCGTCCCGCGCGGGCCAGGTACGCGGCCGCCGTGAGGCCGTTGTGGCCTCCCCCGATGATGACCGCGTCGTACCGGTTCGCCACGGGCGCCATCGTAGGGGCGGGGTGCGGGGCGGACCAACCGGCCCTTGACTACAGGTCAGCCCCCCTCCCCGGCGCGACGGCTAGGCTACGGCCGGTCACGCGCGATCGAGGAGGATCCACGTTGAGCGTCGGCACGGCGTTCCACCCGCGCACCTCGGCGCTGAACTCGACGCTGGCCTGGGGCGAGTGGTCCGGGTACTTCGCGGCCGCCGTCTACGCCGACTTCCACGACATCGAGTACAACGCGATCCGCGAGCAGGCCGCGCTGATCGACGTCACCCCCCTGTACAAGTACGAGATCACCGGGCCCGACGCCGCGAGGCTCGTCGACCGCGTCGTCACACGCCACGTCTCGAAGCTCGCGGTCGACCGTGTCGCCTACACGCCGTGGTGCAACGAGGACGGCAAGGTGGTCGACGACGGGACCGTCGCCCGCCGGGGAGAGCACGAGTTCTTCTGGACGGCGGCCGATCCCTGCTACCGGTGGTTCATGCTGAACGCGGCCGGGCTCGACGTGGACATCGTCGACGTGTCCGAGCGGTTCGCGGCCGTCGCCCTGCAGGGGCCTCGCTCGCGCGACGTCCTCGAGGGCGCCAGCCGTCGGGACTGGGCGGACCTGCGCTACTTCGGCCAGCGCCGCGCCGAGATCGGCGGCGTCGACGTCCACGTCTCGCGGACCGGATACACCGGCGACCTGGGGTACGAGATCTGGGTCGACGCCGGCTCGGCCACGAACGTGTGGGACGCGCTGTGGGAGGCCGGCGAGCCGCACGGCATCCGTCCCGCGGGCATCCGCGCGCTCGATGTCGCGCGCGTCGAGGCCGGCCTGATCCTGATCGAGGCCGAGTACACCAGCGCCCGGCACGCGATCAGCCCCGAACAGCACTACTCGCCCTTCGAGATCGGCCTCGGCGCGTTCGTCGACCTCGCGAAGCCCGCGTTCGTCGGCCGGCGCGCCCTCGAGCTCGAGCACGGCCGGGGCGGGCCCGGACGGCGCCTCGTCGGCCTCGACCTCGAGTGGGCGGGGATCGAGGCGATGTTCGCCCGGCACGACCTTCCCCCGATGGTCTCGGCCCTGGTCCACCGGGACCCCGTCCCGGTCTACAAGGACGGGCAGCAGGTCGGGCGGGCGACCAGCGTGACCTGGGGGCCGACGATCAAGAAGATGGTGGGGTTCGGCTCGCTGCCGCCACGGCTCGCCGAGCCGGGGACCCGGGTGTCGGTCGAGTGGAGCGTGGAGGGCGAGCGGGGCAAGGTGGCCGCGACCGTGGTCCCCCTGCCGTTCCTGGACCTGCCCCGCAAGCGAGCGTAGGCGAACCCGGCGCCCGCCGAGGCCGAACCCGTCTGGGATGATTCGACCACCGATGGGTTCCCGGCGTGTCCTCGTGCTGCTCGCGCTCACGGGCGGCGGCGTCGCCTTCGTGCTGGTGGCGACCGGGAGCCTGATCGCCGGCTCGCTCGCCGGGCTCCTGGTCCTCGGCGCCTGCCTCTTCGCGATCCGGGCCCGCGTGCCCGAGGACCCCGATCGCCGGCGCCTCCTCGCCCTGATGGGCGGGCTCGGCCTGGCGGCGGTGGCGGCGGGCGGCGCCGCCGGCGCCGTCGTCCGGCGGCTCACCCGGCCCGACCCTCGTCCGGCGCTCGAGGCGATGGCCTCGGACGTGGGCTCCGAGTACCTCGAGCTGGTCACGCGCTCGTACCGCGCCGAGCGCTTGGGCGACCTGCAGCTGCTGGTCACGCCCTACTCGAGCTCGAACTACCCGCAGGAGTCGCTCTCGCTCGCGCCGAACGACCCTCGGTCGAGCCACGCGATCACCTGGATGTACGGCGAGCGTGTCCCGATCGTGGTCTGGTCGCCGAGCCGCATCGAGCCGCAGGACCACACGGAGCGCGTCACGCTGGCGGATCTCGCGCCCACGACCGCGAGGCTGATCGGGTTCGACGAGTTCCGGGCGGCGGACGGGGTCGCGCTCCCGGGGATCCCGTCGGTCACGCCGCCGGTGCAGCCGCGGGTCGTCGTCACGCTCGTGATCGACGGGGGCGGGTGGAACGTCCTGCGTCGTTGGCCCGACGCCTGGCCGAACCTCCGGCGACTCATGCGCGACGGCGCGACGTACCGCAACGCGATCTCGGGCTCGTTCCCCGCGGTCACGGCCTCGACCCACGCCACGATCGGCACGGGGGCGTTTCCCCGCACGCACGGGATCACCGGCCACAACGTTCGGCGGGGCGGCGGGCCCGTGAAGGCGTGGGGCAAGGCCGGGAACATCGACCCGACCTTCCTGCTCGAGCCCACGCTCGCCGACCGCTGGACCGCCTGGAGCGAGAACCGGGCCTGGGTGGGCGAGATCGGCTACCAGGTGTGGCACGTCGGGATGCTCGGCCGGGGCGGGCGCCCGATGGGCGAGGCCCCGGTCGGCGTGTTCTGGGACGAGGACGGCGGCGGCGGGTGGAAGCCCCATCACCCGCGCCTGTACCGGCTCCCGAAGACGACCCCCGGGCTCGAACGCCTCGACGAGCTGAGCGCCGGGTGGGATCCGCCCGCGCCGTCCCCGTACGACCCCACCGGCAAGAAGGCGATGTGCTGCTTCCCGCCGGTCGTTCGCTATCAGGGGGAGCTGATCGGCGCCACGTTCGACTCCGAGCCGATCGGGGACGACGAGGTCGCGGACCTCCTGTACGTCAACTTCAAAGCCCCCGACTACTCGGGCCACGTCTACAACATGGACGACCCGCGCCAGGCCGAGGTGCTCGGCGCCGTCGACGACGAGATCGGGCGGCTCGCCGACCTGCTGGCCGAGCGGTTCGGCGACGGCCGCAGCGTGCTGATCGTGACCTCCGACCACGGTCAGTGCCCCGAGATCGACGCGAACGGCGGCGTGCGGATCGACCCGATCCAGCTCGAGGAGGACCTGAACGCAGAGTTCGGGACCAGCGTGTTCGGGCTGGTCCAGATGGTCGCGCCGTCGGAGGTCTACCTGGACCCCAGGGCGCTCAGGGACTCGGGCCTGTCCGCCGAGGACGTGGCGGCGTTCCTCGCCGACTACCGCTACGGCGACAACATCGGCCCGTACATCCGGCCCGCGGCGGTGCGGCGGGACCGGCTGCATCAACCGTCGTTCGCGGCGGTGCTCCCCGCCTCGTACATCGGCGAGCTCGCGAGCACGGACCTCGCGCGGTTCGGCACGACCGCGTACGAGGACGCGGACCCCGGGGGCATGCCCGACGTCACCTGGTAGCTCACACGGCCGGTGATAGGGTTCGGCGCACGGCCATGCGGACCGTTGCATCTCCCCGCCGGGCCATCCACGAGCCGCGCCAAACAGATGGGACGGAGGACCGCGATGCCACACCGCCTGTCGCAGAGCCTGCAGCGCATCCTGGAGATCGAGGAGCCGCTCCGGCGCTTCTTCTACGAGAGCCGCTACGCCAATCGCGACCCCGCCGACCCGGCGAACTGCGACTTCGTGGCCGGCAACCCGCAGGAGATGGTGCTCCCCGAGTACGTCGAATCGCTGCAGCGCTGGACCGTGCCGCAGGACAAGGACTGGTACGCGTACAAGTTCAACGAACCCTACGCGCAGGAGGCCGCCGCCGCCGGTCTTCGCGAGCGACGCGGCGTGGACTTCGAGGCGGAGGACATCCTGGTGACCGACGGCGCGTTCGCCGGCCTCAACCTCTGCATCCGAACCGTGACCGACCCCGGCGACGAGGTGATCTTCCTCACGCCCCCGTGGTTCTTCTACGAGGCGATCATCCTGGGCGGGGAGGCCAAGCCGGTGAGGGTCCCGGTGAACTACGAGACGTGGGACCTCGACGTGGGCGCGATCGAGGCCGCGATCACCCCGCGCACCTCGGCGATCATCGTGAACTCGCCCAACAACCCGGCCGGCAAGATCTACCCGCCCGAGACCCTGCGGTCCCTGGCCGACGTGCTGAACGCCGGCTCCGAACGGATCGGGCACCCGATCTACCTGATCTCGGACGAGGCGTACTCGCGGATCGTCTTCGACGACCGGCCCTTCACGAGCCCGACCGAGTCCTACGCGAACTCGTTCCTGGTCTATACGTACGCCAAGCAGCTGCTCACGCCCGGACAGCGGGTCGGGTACATCGCCCTGCCGCCCGAGATGCCCGACCGCCCCGAGATGCGCGAGGCGCTGCAACTCGGCCAGCTCACGTACGGAGGGCACGCGGCCCCGACCAACGTCCTGCAGCGCGCGATGGGCGACCTCGAGGGGATGAGCGTGGACGTCAAGGCCCTGCAGCGGCGCCGAGACCGCGTCGTGGAGGCGCTCCGCTCCTACGGCTACGACGTCCACTCGCCCGAGGGCACCTTCTACCTCCTGCCGACGTCTCCGGACCCGGACGACGTCGCGTTCGTCGAGCGCCTGGCCGAGGACAAGGTGTTCGTCCTGCCCGGAACCGTCGTCGAGATGCCCGGGCGCTTCCGCATCTCGATCACCGGGAACGACGAGATGACCGAGCGGGCGCTCCCGATCTTCGAACGGGCGGCGAAGGCCTAGGCCTCGGTGCCGGTCGAGCTCACCGAGGGCGACCGGGCCGTCCTACGCGGCGAGCGGGGCGAGGCCGCCGCGCTGGCGATGCGCATCGTCGTCGAGATGGCGGGGGTCTCCGCCGCCGAGCGGCTGATCGATGTGACCTCGGCGCACGTCGACGGGTGCCTGTACCACGGGGTCGCGGGGCTCGAGTTCGCCGAGCGCCTGGTCGCGGGCGGAGCTCGGGTCGCGGTGCCCACCACGCTGAACGTCGGCGCCCTCGACCTGCTGCATCCCGACCGGTACCGGGGCGATCCCGGGGTCGCCGCGAACGCCCGTCGACAGATGGACGCGTACGTCGCGATGGGCTGCCGGCCCACCTGGACCTGCGCGCCGTACCAGCTGCCGGAGCGTCCGGCGTTCGGGCAGCACGTCGCGTGGGCCGAATCCAACGCGATCGTCTTCTGCAACTCGGTGCTCGGCGCCCGGACCGACAGGTACGGCGACTTCATCGACATCTGCGCCGCGTTGACGGGCCGGGTGCCGTTGGCCGGGCTCCATCGCGACGAGGCGCGCCGGGCGCGTCTGGTGGTGACGCTCGAGGGGATCTCGGAGCGTCTGCTCGCCTCGGACTCGCTCTATCCGGTGCTCGGGCACCTGCTCGGCCGCGAGGCCGGGAGCGAGGTCGCCGCGATCGTCGGCCTGCCCGCGGACACGTCGGAGGACCGGATGAAGGCGCTCGGAGCCGCTGCCGCCTCTTCGGGCTCGGTGGCCATGGTCCACGCGGTCGGCGTCACCCCGGAGGCGCCGACGCTGGAGGCCGCGACCGGTGGCGAGGAGGTTCGCGAGCTCCGGGTGACGACGGCCCGACTTCGGGCGTTTCGGGATGAGCTGAGCACCGTCGCCCCCGAGCGGCTCGGGGCGGTCAGCGTCGGGACGCCGCACGCCTCGCTCGCCGAGCTCGAACGGCTGGCCGGGCTCCTGGGCACGGACGAGGTCGCGGTCCCCCTGTACGTGAACGTTGGCCGAGAGGTGCTGGCCGCGGCCGAGGGTCGAGGGCTCGTGCCACGGCTCGAGGCGCTGGGTGTTCGGGTCGTCTCCGACACCTGCACCTACATCTCGCCCGTCATGGACGAGGTGAGCGGCCCGGTCATGACCGACTCAGCGAAGTGGGCCTGGTACGCCCCGGCGAACCTCGGCGTCGACGTGGTGATCGGAGGGCTCGAGGAGTGCGTGCGGTCGGCGGTGGCCGGGCGGGTCCTGCTCGACGAGGCGCTGTGGGCGGATGCCTGAGGCCCGAACCCTCGTCGCCGGGACGGCCCGGGGCCGGGCGCTCGTCCTCGACGAGCCGCTCTCGTTCTGGGGCGGCGTCGACCCGGCCACGGGCGACATCATCGACGCCCGCCATCCGCAGCACGGGGCGAACGTGGCCGGACGGATCCTGGTGATGCGGACGGGGCGAGGCTCGAGCTCGTCCTCGAGCGTGCTCGCCGAGGCCATCCGTGGCGGCACCGCACCCGCCGCGATCGTCCTGGGCGAGGCCGACCCGATCCTCGCCCTCGGCGCGATCGTGGCGCGCGAGCTCTTCGGCACCACGATCCCGGTGATCGTGACCGCCGAGTCCGCGCTTTCGACCGACGACCCCGCCACCGTTCGAGCCGACGAGACCGGCGTCGAGCTACGCGGCCGGGGGCGAGGCCATCCGACGGCTCGCCGCGGCTAGACGCGAGCGAACCCCGCCTGCAGGTCGTGGACGACCACGGTCGCGTCTCCCAACATCTGCACCTTCCTGCGGAGCAGCTCGAGCAGTCCCTCGCTCGGGGTGCCGTACACGTCCATCGTCGACAGGGTGATGAGCTCGGCGAACCCCGCGAAGGCCGGACCCGCGACCCTGATGTGGTGCTCCATCGACGCCGAGTCGGGATGAACCTGCACGACCGTCATCCGGGACCCGGTCTTGTCGAAATACACCTCGTAGGCGATCGGCCTAGGCTCGTTCGCACGGACGAACTCGACCAGTTCCGCGACGGCCCCCCTTCAGCTCGTCGAGCTTGCCATCGCGGATCAGGGACGTGTCGATCGAGATGACCGGCTCCGACATGCTCGGGAGGGTACGAACCGCGGGGCGATGAAGCAAGGTCCGGGCCTCGGAGGTGCTGCCGGTCGAGATCCGCTACCGGATGTCGAGGGGGCCTCTCACCCGATCTCGATGAAGAGCCGGTAGGTGATCAGGGAAGACGAGTTGCTGGTTCCCTGGACCACGGTCTTGAACGGCTCGAGGTTCGAGGCGAGGTCGGATGGGAGTTGCGACCCGAACCTCGACACCACCGCCGCCACGTCCAGGTACACGATGCTCCCGCCGTCCGGTACCCGGGCAACGGCTCGCCCGTACGAAGACGACGCGCCGATGTTCGGTCCGCTCCCGGCTCCGGTGTCGATCACCCTCCGGATCTCGGTCGGGCTGGATGCGACGATCGCGGCACCATCGATCACCGCGTAGGCGGGCACGAACCCCGTGCCTGAGAGGTCCGGATCGTCCAGATACCGGATCGTCGTGCCGAGGTACGTCGAGGTCCTCCACGTCCCCTTCGGGACCTCCGTCAGGTCGGCGAGCCCGTCCAGCGTGCGCTGGACCGCGGAGGCATCACGCACGCCGATCACGATGGCGCCCGCGGCCGGCACGGGACCCGATCCGGGGCCGACCTCGAACACCAGATCACCGGTGAGCGCGGCCAGCGCGTCGTCCACGCCGATCCGCTGGCGGATCTGCTCCCCTTCGGCAGTGGTGAGGAGCTGGTCCACGGTCGGCTTCAGGGTCTCGTCGAGGCCCTGCTGTGTCGCCACCACGTACGCGTCCGCCGGGACGAACCCGAGCACCCCGTTCTCGTGGGCGGGTTGGTCGAGCTGGAGACGCGTCGCCGGATCCAGCTTCGAGGGATCCATGCGCACCGCGACGTCGAACGCCAGGCCGTCGGGGTGGGCCGACAGCGTCGCCCCGACGCCCCGGATCGCGCGCAGCTGATCGAGACCCGGCGCCGTCCCCACCGCTCCGAGTCCGCTCTCCGAGAGGACCCGGTTCACGATCTCGGTGGGGTTCACGTACGCGAGTCCGAGCTTGCCCTCGGGCAACGACGAGATCGTTTCCTGGAATGCCGGGTCGTCGGCGATGGCGAGCGCGCTTCCCGCCGACACATCGATCACGCGGGTGAGGCCGATCGAGTGGTTGCTGAGCACGACGACGTGGTCGACGATCACGTAACCGACGGACGAGGTACCGCTGCCGAAGATGTGCATCGCCGCGCCCCGGTATTCGCTCGTCTGTTCGGTGCCGAGCGAGCCCTGGAGAGCCTTGTCGAGGGCTTCCCGCGCCGCGTCGTCGTTCTTGCTGGCGACGAGGAAGGAGACGGTCGGAAGGTCGACGTTCGCCCCGACATCCACGACGATCGCCACCTGAGAGCCGAGCCACGGCCGAACGTCCTCGT
>Ga0209814_10000171_pt1 | contig 19096 bp, 28 predicted proteins | sample SoiMetdeltSBSDD1_FD_187597 | JGI IMG/M metagenome (GOLD analysis project Ga0209814, IMG submission 187597) | Bulk soil microbial communities from a Populus tree surrounding site in Tennessee, USA - Soil MetaG P. deltoides SBSDD1 (SPAdes) (version 2) | ecosystem: Environmental > Terrestrial >... | reverse complement strand
TAGAGCCGATCGAAAAACCACCAGACGAGCACGAACTGCGCGAGGAGCACCGCGACGAGCCACAGCGTCAGGGCGAGCTCGGCGCTGCTCCGGGCCTGCTCGCGCTCGTCGGTCTGAGCCGTCAGCGGACGCTCACCTCCGGCTCCGGGGCGGCTTCTGCGCCCGGCCGCTCGGCCGTGACGGCCGGCGCGCGGGCGATGAGAACCGGGATCGAGGCATGCGCGGCGACCGCGCGGCTCACGCTTCCGAGTACGAGCGAGGCCGCCGGGCCCAGCCCGCGCGAGCCCATGACGATGAGGTCGTGGCACGCGCAGTCCGCGCGCTTCAGGATCTCCTTGGCAGCGAGCCCGCTCCGCAGCACCGTCGCGACGGGGACGTCGTCCGGGACGCGCTCCTCCGCGCGGTCGAGGATCGCACGCGCCTCCTCCTCGAGCTGCGCGTCGGTCGGGTAGGGCGGGACGAAGGGTCCCGCGGGACGCCAGCGGGGCGGTGCTGCGACGCTGATCAGCGTCAGGCGTGCTCTCTCGGCCCGCGCGAGATCGATCGCCTGGTCGAGCGCGGCCGACGAGGCTGCGGAGTCGTCGAGGGCGACGAGGATGCTTCGGAACACGCTCGCACTCCTTCGTGTGTCTGTATTACGATACTTGACGTTATCGAAAAAGTCCACGAGCTCGAGACGAATCTCCGCGACCCCGGGCCGCCGGAGCAGCCGACCTCCAGGCCCCGCGGTCGTCCCCGGCGCGAGGCCGCCCGCGACGAGATCGTCGAGGCGACCCTCGGCCTGCTGGCAGAGCGCGGCTTCCAGGGGACGACGATGGATGCGATCGCCGCACGCGCGGGGGTCGGCAAGACCACGATCTATCGCCGCTGGGACTCGAAGGAGGACCTGATCGCCGACGCGCTCGGCGAGCTCCGGACCGAGCCGGGAACGAAGGAGGCGACGGATCTCCGGACGCTCCTGCTCGAGTATCTCCACGACCAGGTGCGCGAGCTCGCCGACCCGCTGGTGGGCCGGCTCCTCCCCGCGATCCTGGGCGAGCTGCAGACGAATCCGGGCTTCGCGGCCGCGTGGGAGGACCGCGTCGTGCGTCCGCGGAGGCACGCGATCGTCGAGGTGCTCTCGAAGGCCCTCGAGCGCGGCGACCTGCGCGACGCCGCCGACCCCGACGTGGTCGCCGACCTCCTGCTCGGGGCACCGCTCCTGCGCCTCCTCTTCCCGGTCGGCCTCCCGCCGGTGCCCGCGCGCTACGCCGAGCAGCAGCTCGACGCGATCTGGCTGGGGATCGCGCCCGAGGTGTGACGCAGCCTCGGGGCCGCGCTACTGCTCGTAGCCCTCGACCACACTCGTGTCGCGCGCACGGGCCGCGTCGTCGTCCAGCCCCGCCTCGCGCAGCGCACGCCGCTGGCGCAGGAGGTCCCAGCACTGGTCGAGGGTGACCTTGACCGACTCGAGCCGGCCGCGGTCGCCATCGGTGGCGACCCCGTCGGACTCGCGCCCCCAGAGCTCGTGCTCCTCCGAGACCAGCTGCTCGATTCGCTCGCGGATCTGCTCGTCGTCCATGCCCGAAGTCTTCCACGCGCGCTCCCCCACGCGCAGACATGACCGCGACCTCGATACTTCCTCCGTGACCGAGCTCGCCGTCGTCGACAACCCCGAGCGCCACCGCTACGAGCTTCGCGTGGGCGACAGCGTCGCGGGCATCGTCCAGTACGCAACCGAGCCCGGGACGGTCGTTCTCGTGCACACGGAGATTGCACCGTCGGTCGAGGGCGAAGGCCTCGGCTCGAAGCTCGTCGCGGGAGCGCTCGACGACATCCGGGCACGGGGGCTCGAGGTCGTGGCGCTCTGCCCCTTCGCCGCCGCGTACATCGAGCGCCATCCCGAGTACGCGGACCTCGTCGAGCGCGACGCCACGACCGGGCCGTGACGACGACCCCCGAGACCGAGCGCGGCCCCCGCCGCGTCTACGCGAACGAGGAGATCGAGGTGCACTGGGAGCCGCGGCTCTGCATCCACACCGGCAACTGCGTCCGTCGCCTCGGCGACGTGTTCGACCCGGCCCGGCGGCCGTGGGTCGACGTCGATGCCGCCGATCCGGACGCGGTCGCCGCGACCGTCCTCACCTGCCCGACGGGCGCATTGCACTTCCGGCGCCGGGACGGCGGTGCGCAGGAGACGGCGCACGAGGAGGTGACCTTCGAGCCGCAGCCGAACGGTCCGCTCTTCGTCCGCGGCCAGGTCCGGGTCGTCGACGCCGACGAGAACCTGATCCGCGAGGACACGCGGCTCGCGCTCTGCCGCTGTGGCGCGTCACGGAACAAGCCGTTCTGCGACGGCAGCCATCGCCGGGTGGGCTTCCGGGCCTGAATGGGCTCACGGGAGCCCTCCCCGAGACGTTGACGTAGCACACGTGCCCCTGCAGAACCGCGTCACGCCCCTCGGCGACCTCGTCGCCGATCCCGCGCGCGGTCTCGTCTACGGGAACCGCGGTTGCCTGCACGACGACGCAGGGAGGATCCGGCGCAGGTGGGCGACGAGACGCTGGATCGCGTGCAGGCTCGAGTTCCGCGGCTGGCAGCGCACGCGGCTCCTCCAGCCGGGCAAGTTCACCGAGCTGTTCTTCCTCGACGAGGCGACGGCGCTCGCCTCCGGTCACCGACCGTGCGCGCTCTGCCGCCGCGTGGACTACGTCCGATTCGGCGAGCTGTGGGCCGAATTGCACTCCGGGGGCGGCGGAGCGGACACGATCGACGCACGGCTGCACGACCAGCGGGTCGACCCGGGCGCGAAGACTCGGCGGCTGCACGAGGCTCGGCTGGAGGAGCTCCCCGACGGCTCGTTCGTGCTCGAGGACGGCGAGGCGCACCTCGTGCTCGACGAGGAGCTGCTGCGCTGGACGCCGGCGGGCTACGGCGTGCGCCGCGTGCGACACCGAGGGCCGACGAGACTGATCACCCCACCCTCGCTCGTCGAGGTGCTGCGGCAGGGATGGACGGGAGTGGTGCCGCTCCTCCACCCCTCCGCGCACGGGGCGCGTGGCGAGTCCGTCTCCAGCTAGGGCAGGAGCTCGCCGAGGCGCTCGAGCGTCTCGAGCAGGAGCCACGGCGGGACGGCCTCCGCGGCTCTCCGCGCGAAGCCCGCGAGGAGGCCAGGCAGCGCGCCGGCTTCCTCCGCGTCGTCGATCGCGCGCTGGAGGCCGTCGTGCACCGCCCGCTCGGCCTCGGCGCGGGTGATGCCGTGCTCGGCCGCGAAGGCGTCGAGCGCGTCCTCGTCGCGGATCGCGAGCACGAGGTCTTCGCGCGCGACGCCGAGCTCGCACGCCGCCCCGTCGAGCGCGGAGAGCGCCACTTGCTCGAGCGCCTCCTGCAGGCCGCCCGGGTCGCGCCACTCCCGCGTCTCGCACGGGTCGGCGACGGGCGTCGGCTCGAAGGTCGCGCCGCCGAGCGCGACGTACGGGACGACGACCACGGCGACTGCGCCGAGCGCGACGAGGAAGGGGAGCAGGCGCCTCACAGCGCCTCCCCGCGGCCGAGCGCGAGCGGAACGAGCGCTGCGAGCGCGAGCGCGGCCGCGAGCAGGAACGGCAGCGAGAAGGCGTTCGTCACCGCCCGATCGAGCTGGTCCTGGAGCGCGCCGAGCAGGGCGACGTACTCGTCGCTGTCCGGCAGGCCGTCGAAGACGCTCGCGACGTCGGGCAGGTCGCCGGTCTCCTCGGCCTCGTCGACCGCGTCGAGCACGTTCTGTGCCAGGCGGAGCTTGTCGAGCGGCTCGATGCGGCTGTCGAGCACCTTCGCCGCGCCGGCCCGGATCGCCTCGTCCCGGTTCTCCTCGAGCGCGGCGGTCAGCACGGGAGCGAGCAGGAGGAGCCCGAGCACGACCCCCGCGTGGCGCGCCGCGAGCGTCCAGCCTCCGTGGACGACCTGCTCAGCGCGCCCGCCCACCGCGCGCTCGGTGAGCGCGGCCAGCGCGAGGCCGAGCCCGGCCCCGACGAGGAGCTGCGGGGGGATCGTCCACGCCCAGCCTGCGCGCGGAAGCAGCGCGAGCGCTGCCAGCCCGCCTGCCACCAGCACGACGCCGGACGCCGTCCGCATCCCGGGACCGACCCCGCCCGGCGCGAACCGCGCCGACGCGATCGCCGCGAGCGGCATCGCGGTGACGACGACGCCGGCAGCCGCGGGCTCCATCCCCCAGCCCTCGACGAGGAGGAGCACGAGCAGGAAGAGCGCTGCCACCAGGCCGCCGGAGAGCAGGAGCAGCGCCGCGTTCGCGGCCAGGTGCGGCCTCCCCGCCGGCGCCGGCAGCGGCCTCGCGCGCCCGCCGCGCACGGCGAGGAGCGTGACGAGCGCGAGCGGGACCTGGACGAGGAAGATCGACTCCCAGCCGAGAACCTGCGTGAGGATCCCGCCCGCGGCCGGGCCGAGCGCAGCGCCGAGGACCCCGGCGGCGACCCAGGTGCGCGCTGCCCGCGCGTCGTCACCCGTCTCGCCGGAGAGGAGATCGAGGGCCGAGGTGACGATCAGCGCGCCGCCGACAGCCTGGACGCAGCGCGCACCGACGAGTACCTCGAACGACGGCGCGAGGCCGCAGGCGAGCGACGCGGCGGCGAAGACGAGGACGCCCACGGCGAACGTGCCACGCGGCCGGCGTCGCGCGACGTACGCGGAGGGGACGGCGAGCAGGGCGAGGACGAGGTTGTAGGACGTCAGGACCCACGCGACCGTCGTGATCCCCACGTCGAAGTCGCCGAGGACGTCCGGGAGGGCGAGCGTGACTACGGACGAGTCCGCGAGCGCGAGCCCGATCGCGAGTCCGAGCAGCCACGACCGCATCGGGCGAGTCTAGGCTGGCGCGCACATGGCGCACACGACGGAGACACACGAGCACACCCATGAGCACGGCCACTCGCACGGCCTGCTCGATCGCTCGATCATGCGCTCCCGGGAGGGGCTCGTGGCGGTCGGCTGGAGCCTGGGCGTCCTCGGGCTCACCGCCCTCCTGCAGGCCGCGATCTTCGTCCTCTCCGGCTCGGTCGCGCTGCTCGCGGACCTGATCCACAACGTCGGGGACGCGCTGACCGCGATCCCGATCGGGATCGCCTTCCTGCTCCGCTCGGTGCGCGCGGAGAAGATCGCGGGGCTCGCCGTCGTCCTCGCGATCTTCGTGTCGGCCTGCGTCGCCGGCTACGAGTCCGTCATGCGCCTCGTCCACCCCGAAGCGCTCTCGCACCTGTGGGCGCTCGCTCTCGCCGGGATGATCGGCTTCGCCGGGAACGAGGTGGCCGCCCGGGTCCGCCTTCGGGCAGGCCGCCGCCTCGCCAGCCCGGCCCTCGTCGCCGACGGCAAGCACGCGCGCGCGGACGGCTTCGTGTCACTCGGGGTGGTGGTGAGCGCGATCGCGGTCGGCCTCGGCGCAGAGATCGTCGACCCCATCGTCGGCCTCGTCATCACCGTCGTGATCCTCCGGATCACGTGGGACTCGTGGCGTGTGATCAGGTCGAGCGAGCCCGGCGAGCACGTGCACGAGCGCTGACGCGCTAGTCCGGGCGCCAGACCATGAGCACGAGGACCGCGAGGGCCGCTGCCGCGGCGAGGGCGTTCGCGGCCAGCGCCGTACGGTCGCGGAGGAGCGCCCGTACCTCCGGGGCCACCGGCGCCTCGGATGCCTGACGCTCGGCGAGACGGCGCGCGAGCTTCGCCTTGCGCCCCCCGACCGCCCCCAGGAGCAGCGACACGACGAGCAGCAGCAGTGACGCGGAGATCCAGCCGTCGCCGAGGCTGCGCCGCGTCTCCTCCACCAGCCAGAGGCCCGAGACGAGCACGAGCACGAGCCCGACGGCGACGACGAGGACGCCGAGGCGGGCGAGCGCGAGCACGGCCGCGACGTCCCCCGAGCGCTCGCGCCGCCAGGCGCCGAGCTGGGCGGCGGTCGCGATCGCCATCCCGGAGAAGAAGGCGATCACGGCGACGAGATGGAGCAGGAGCGCCCAGTCGTAGTTCGTCATGCGGAGCCTGGCGCCGGAGTCTACGGGCCGAGACGTAAGACCCGGACCTCGACCGGCACCAACTCTTCGAGCAAACGGAAGGAGAAGGGATGGCCCGGAGAAGCTGGATCGAGCGTGACGTCGTGATCGTCGCCTGCGCGGTGAGCGCGGGCATCCACGGAGCGCTCGTGCCCGAGCACCTCGACGAGAGCATGGGAGCCGGCCTCGGGTTCGTCGTTGCGACGGTGCTGCTCGCCGCGCTCGCGGTCGGGCTCACGCTCGGTATCGGCTCGACCGGGCTGGTCGCGGCGGTCGCCGTCTTCGCCGGGTTGCTCGCGAGCTACGGGCTCGCGATCACGACCGGCCTTCCGCTGCTGCATCCCGAGCCTGAGGCGGTCGACGCGCTCGCGCTGGCGACGAAGGCCGTCGAGCTCGTCGGTCTCGCCGCCGCCGGGCACCTGCTCCTGCGCGGCCGAGCTGTCGCGCTCCCGATCACTCCACGACCGAAAGGAAGGACGACATGAGCACACGAGCACAGCGACCCGTGCCTCTCGCCCTGACCGGGCTGATCGCCCTGGTCAGCGCGATGGTCGCGCTTGCCCTCTCCGGTGGGCACGACGCGGCGGCGCACGGGACCGACCACCAGGCGACGCCGACGACCATCTCGACGAGCGAGCTCGCCCTCCGTCAGGGCATGAACAAGCTCTGGGAGGACCACGTCACCTGGACGAGGCTCGCGGTCATCAGCCTGACGACGGACTCGCCCGACACCCAGGCGACGGTCGCGCGCCTGCTGCGGAACCAGACGGACATCGGCAATGCGATCAAGCCGTTCTACGGCGCCGCTGCCGGCAAGCAGCTGACCGCGCTGCTGCGTGAGCACATCGTCGTCGCGGCCGACCTCATCGCCGCGGCGAAGGCGGGCGATCAGGAGGCACTGGGGACGCAGCAGGCACGCTGGACCGCGAACGCCGACCGCATCGCGGCGCTTCTGAGCAAGGCGAACCCGCGCTTCTGGAAGCCCGATGAGATGAGGGCGATGATGCGCAGCCACCTGCGGCTCACGACCGACGAGGTCGTGGCGCGCCTGCAGGGCAACTGGGCGGCGGACGTCCGGGCCTACGACCGGATCCACGTCCAGATCCTGCACATGGCGGACATGCTCTCGGACGGGCTCGTGGGGCAGTTCCCGGCCCGCTTCCGCTGATCCACCCTCCCCCGACGGACGCCCCGGAGCACGCTTCGGGGCGTCCGTGCGTCTGGGAGGTAAGAACTGGGCCGGGAGCGTCACCAACTAGACATGAAGACCGAAACTGCGAGAGCGACGGAGAGCTCGGGGGTCGTCTCCTGGAGGCGCGACCGGCTCGTCGAAGCCGGAGTCCCGCTGCCGCTCGCGAGCCGGGCGGCGCGGGACGGGCGCTACGACGTGCATGCGCTGATCGACCTCGTCGAGCGCGGCTGTCCGGCGGAGCTTGCGATCCGCATCCTCGCGCCGCTCGAGGAGCTCGACGCGGCGTGAGCGCCGCTCGCCGCAGGCTCGCGCTCGTGGGGGAAACCATGTTCCCCCCACGAGCCCCCTTTTTCCCGAGAGCGTGGCGATCCTCCCGGTTCCCCACACCCCTCTCCGCTCATCGGCCGAGCGCTGGCTCATGAGCGCCCTCGGCCTCAGGACGCAGGAACCGATCGCGGGCCGGTCGCGTACTGTCGCAACGGTGCACGCGCCCACGGTTCCGGTCGACGAGGAGTCTCGTGCCTGGCTGCGCGACCTGCGAGCCGGTGGGACGACGCGGGACGAGGCGATCGCCCGCCTCCACGCGCTCCTTCTGCGCGCGGCCCGCTTCGAGGTCGGCCGCAGAAGCCGGAGCCACGGCCACGTCCGCGGGGACGACCTCGACGACCTCGCGCAGCAGGCGGCCGACGACGCGCTGATGAGCGTGCTCGCGCGCCTCGACGACTTCCGCGGCCTCTCCCGCTTCACGACGTGGGCCTACAAGTTCGCGCTGCTCGAAGCGGCAGTGAAGCTTCGCAAGCGCGCGTGGCAGGGACGCGAGATCCCGCTCGAGCCGGAGACGTGGGGCACGTACTCGTCCACGGGCCTGGAGCCGGACGAGGAGGCCGAGCAGAGCGAGCTCCTCGGGTCGGTCCGGAGCGCGATCGAGGAAGTCCTCACCCCGCACCAGCGCAGCGTGCTCGTGGCACTGGCACTCAACGGCGTGCCCATCGACGTGCTCGCCGACAGGCTCGGCACGACGCGCGGCGCCCTGTACAAGACGCTGCACGACGCACGGCGCAAGCTTCGCAAGCACATGGACGCGAGCGGCTTGTCGATCGAGGCAGTAGGAGAGGAGGCGAGATGACGGAGCGAACGGACCTCGAGCTGACCCTCGGACGCCTCTTCGGCCCCGCCGGGCCGGAGGTCGGCTGCGACGTGTGCTTCGACGAGCTCGACCGCTTCGTCGAGCTCGAGCTGGCAGGGCACGACGTGGACGCGGCGCTTCCGGGCCTGCGCGCCCACCTCGAGGGGTGCCCCGCCTGCCGCGAGGAGCACGAGAGCCTGCGCGCGCTCGTCCTCGACGACGCGCGCTAGGCCGGCGTCGCGTAGCGGCTCAGTCGAAGAACGTGTCCTCATGCCGGTACGGCGGCGCGCAGCAGCAGAGGAGGCGGGCTCCCTCCGGCCCGGCGCGCAGCGTATGCCGCGCCCCGGGAGGGATGAGGACGGCATCACCCGGGACGACCTCGCGCGTCTCGCCGTCGATCTCCACCAGCCCGCCGCCCTCGAGGAGGAAGTAGATCTCCTCGCTCTCCCGGTGATGGTGGCGCTCGGTCGACTGCCCGGGGGCGAGCGTCGCCTCGGCGAGCGACTGGTTTCGTACGAGGTCGGAGGTCGGGCGCCCGAGGAGCTCACGGATCGTCGAGCCGTCCTTCGTGACGAAGGGCTCGGCCCGCTCGAGAGCCCGGACCTCCACTACGCCTGTTGCCGCACGGGGGCGTAGATCGCGTACTCGAGCGTGCCGTCGATGTACGGCAGCGCGCCGGCCAGCCGACCATACTCGGGATCGACGGCGTCCTCGAGCTCCTCCGCCTCGTACGCGGCCAGGTCCGGGTACTCGAAGACCATCCGCACCTCGTTCATCTGTCCGGAGAGCGCCTGGTAGACCCGTACCGGCGCACGCCCCTGCGAGGCGCGATACGCGACCCAGGGGCCGAGGGCGGAAACGAACTCGCCGAAGCGGCCGAGCTCGATCCGTCCGGTCACGTGCACCTCGACTGCCATGAACCGACAGGGTCGCGGTTCCCGCGATGGAGTTCAAGCCGGATCGGGCGGGCCCATCCCGGCCGGCTCGTCAGGAGCGCGGTGCTCTGGGCGCGCGGCCGCCACGGGCAGGCCCGCCTCGCGCCACGCACGGAAGCCACCGACGACGTCCCCTGCGTTCTGGTAGCCGAGGTCCACGAGCGTCGCCGCGGCCAGGACCGACGAGCAGCCGTGGTCGCAGAGCAGCACGACTCTGCGGCCGAGGCCGTCGACGTGCGGGCTCCGCCAGGCGCCCTTCGGGTCGAGGCGCCACTCGAGCACGGTGCGCGGTATGTGCAGCGCGCCGGGGACGACACCGTCCCGCAGGCGGTCCTCCTGGGCGCGGATGTCGATCAGGAGCGCGCCGTCGTCCACGGCCCGAGCCGCCTCGTGCGGCCCGAGCCGCTCGATGCGCGCCTTCGCCTCGGCGAGCAGGTCGTCGAGCGTGCGGCACATGGGGAGATGATCGGCCGAGACGGGCGGCGTGTCCAGAGCGACGAACGCCGCGGCTCCCGCCCAAGTTACAAATTGTAACTTGCGGCCTCCCCCGTGCTCTTCGGCGCCTGCTCGGGGATGCGGCGTCGGAACCCAGCTCAAGTTGCAACTTGTAACTTGGGCATCGTGCTCCATCAGCTCCGCGTCTACGAGATCTTCGAGGGGAACAAGACCGCGTTCCACGAACGCTTCCGCGATCACGCCGCCCGCATCATGGAGCGCCACGGCTTCCGGATCCTCGCCATGTGGGAGACGAGCACCGACGCGCGCACCGAGTTCGTCTACCTGCTCGAGTGGCCCGACGCCGAGACGATGGCCGAGGGTTGGAGACGACTCGCGGCCGACGAGGAGTGGAGCGAGATCAAGCGCGAGACAGCGGCCGTTCACGGCCCGCTGGTCGGCGACATCGAGGAGCGCGTGCTGCACGCGGTCCCGTACTCGCCGAACCGCATCGGCTGAGGGTGCTCAGCGCGTCCCAGGGAGCGCGCGGTCGAAGAACCCGACCACCCGCCGCTCTACTCCTCGGGCTCGGCCTCGATGCCCCGATGCCTCCCGTGTGCGATCCGGTCTGGATCTCCCAGATCTCTCCTTCGGCTCCTGCGCGGCCTCGTAGAAGACGGGATTGAGCTCCTCGCCGCCCCCGCCGTGCCTGGCATGGACCAGGACCTGCCGCTCGACAGCCCGACGATACTGCGCGCGCGGTACCTGGGCACGTGGTTTGTACGCTTCCGCCGTGAGCGGCGAGGCCGCCGAGATCGCCTTCGACCGCGTGACGAAGCGCTATCCCGGCCGCGCCGAGCCGGCGGTGCGCGAGCTCACGCTCTCCGTGCCCGCGGGCGAGATCTGCTGCCTGGTCGGCCCCTCCGGCGCCGGGAAGACGACCGCGATGAAGATGGTCAACCGGCTCATCGACATCAGCGAGGGCGACATCACGATCGGCGGAACGAGCGTCCGCTCGCTCGACGTGACCGCGCTCCGGCGAGGGATCGGCTACGTCATCCAGCAGGTCGGGCTCTTTCCCCACCTCTCGGTGGCCGAGAACGTCGCCACCGTCCCTCGGCTGCTCGGCTGGCCGAAGCCGCGGATCACAGCCCAGGTCGACGAGCTGCTCCACCTCGTCGACCTGCCGCCCGACGACTACCGCGCGCGCTATCCGTCGCAGCTCTCCGGCGGCGAGCGCCAGCGCGTCGGGCTCGCGCGCGCGCTCGCCGCGAACCCTCCCGTGATGCTCATGGACGAGCCGTTCGGCGCCCTCGACCCGATCACCCGCGCCCGGCTCCAGCACGAGCTCCTCCGCATCCAGAAGGAGCTCCGCAAGACGATCGTCTTCGTCACGCACGACATCGACGAGGCGATCCTGCTCGGCGACCGGATCGCGATCCTCCGCGAGGGCGGCGTGCTCGCCCAGTATGGGACGCCGTCCGAGCTCCTCGCCCGGCCGGCGGACGACTTCGTCTCCCGCTTCCTGGGCGCCGACCGGGGGCTCAAGCTTCTCTCGCTGCGCCGGCTCGACGAGCTCGAGCTCGCCCCCCTCGACGGGGTGGCAGCCCCCGTGGCCGCGGGCTCCACGACGCTCCGCGACGCGCTCTCGCAGATGATCACCGCGGGGTCGCGCTCGCTCGTCGTCGTCTCGCCCGACGGGGCACCGCGCGGCGTCGTCACGCTCGACATCCTGGCGGGGCTGGCCGAGTGACGGGACCGCTCGCGCAGGGAGAGCCCGCCGAGCCCGTCATCCCCGACTTCGGCGAGGGGAGCGACTGCGTCGTCGAGAACCGCCTCTTCTGCCCCGACTGGGTCGCCGACAACTGGTCGGGGGTGCTCCAGCCCGCGCTCGTCGAGCACGTGAAGCTGACCGTGATCGCGGTCGCGATCGGGTTCGCGATATCGCTCGTGGCCGCGCTCGTCACGCACCGCCTGCGGCTCGCCGAGAAGCCGTTCGTCGTCTTCTCCGCGATCGTGTACACGATCCCGAGCCTGGCACTCTTCCAGCTGCTCGTCCCGGTGACCGGGCTGACGGTGACGACCGTCGAGGTCGCCCTCGTGGGCTACACGCTGCTCATCCTCTACCGCAACACCCTCGAGGGCCTGCGCGGCGTCCCCTCCGACGTGCTCGAGGCCGCCCGCGGCATGGGCCTGACTCGGCGGCAGACGCTCTGGCGCATCGAGCTCCCGCTGGCGGTGCCCGCGATCATGGCGGGGCTGCGCGTCGCGGTCGTGTCGACGATCGCGCTGGCGACGGTCGCCGCGCTCGTCATCCCCGAGGGGCTCGGCTACCCGATCTTCCTCGCGCTCCGCGAGGCCTTCAACACCGAGATCATCGCCGCAGGCCTGCTCGCGATCGGCCTTGCGCTCGTCGCGGACGGACTGCTCGTGCTCGCCGAGCGAGCGCTGACCCCCTGGGCGCGGACGAGGCGCGTGCGGTGATCGTCGGCCTCGACCTCGGCGTCTTCGCGGACGCGCTCGAGTTCGTCGTCGACGAGCGCCGGCTGATCCTGGAGAAGACCTGGGAGCACCTCGAGCTGTCGGCCGCGGCGCTGGCGATCGCACTGGTGGTCGCGCTGCCCCTCGGCGCCTGGCTCGGCCATCTCCATCGGGGCTCGGTCCTCGCGGTCAACGTCGCCAACCTGGGTCGCGCGCTGCCGAGCCTCGTGATCATCGCCGTCGCCTTCGTCTTCCTCGGCGTCGGCTTCTGGAGCGTCGCCCTCGCGCTCGTCGTGCTGGCCATCCCGCCGATCCTCACGAACGCGTACGTCGCGGTGGACGGCGTGGAGGCGGATGCCGTCGAGGCGGCGCGCGGAATGGGGATGAGCCGCTGGCAGATCATCCGGCGCATCGAGCTGCCGCTCGCGCTCCCGCTGATCTTCGCCGGCATCCGGACTGCGGTCGTGTTCGTCGTTGCCACCGCGACGATCGCGGCCGTCGCCGGCGGCGGCGGTCTCGGCGACATCATCGTCAACCAGGCCGCCTACGGGCTCGAAGGCGTCGTCGGGGCCGCGATCTGCGTCTCGGTCCTCGCGCTCGCGGCCGACGGGCTGCTCGGGCTCGTCCAGCGCGCCTTGACGCCGCCGGGTCTCCGTGCCTCGACCCATGCGTTCGAGCCGGACGTCGGGACGGGGGTCACCCGCAGGTAACGTCCTCGGATCGCAGGAGTCCTTCCACCGACTCCCGGAAAGGGGGCAGTGCCGTGATTCGGAAGCACAACCGGCGCGCTGCAAAGGCCGCGTTCACGATCGCGCTCGGGGTCGCGCTCATCCTGGGTGGTGCCGCGGCGGCGCCGGCCGCCGACAGCCAGTCGACGCCGATCATCGTCGGCGCGAAGAACTTCCCCGAGCAGTACGTGCTCGGGCAGCTGTACAAGCAGGCGCTCGAGGCCAAGGGCTTCGACGTGCAGTACAAGGAGAACATCGGCTCCACCGAGCTGATCGACAGTGCTCTGCGGAGCGGGAAGGTGACGGTCTACCCCGAGTACGTCGGGATCTCCCTCTCGGTCGTCTTCAAGCGAAAGACGCTCCCGAGGACGGATGCCGGGACGTTCGCGCTCGCGAAGCGCCTGTACGCCAAGCGGGGGCAGACCCTGCTCCGGCAGACGCCGTTCCAGGACCGCGACGTGATCGCGGTGACGCGGGCGACCGCGAAGCGGTACGGGCTCGAGACGCTCCGCGACCTGCGCAAGGTGCCGAACCTGACGATCGCCGGCTTCCCCGAGTGGGAGACGCGCTGGACCGGGCCGATCGCGAAGCAGTACGGCGTGCGCGGCTTCGAGTTCGTGCCGCTCGCGGGGATCTCGGCGTACACGCTGCTGAGCCAGAAGAAGGTCCTCGCGGCGGACGTGTTCACGACCGACCCGCAGCTCCTCTCGTCGAAGTACGTGCAGCTGCGGGACCCGAAGAACATGTTCGGGTTCCAGCACGTCGCCCCGGTCGTGAGCACGAAGCTCGTGAGCGAGAACGGGCGACGTCTGACCTCGACGCTGAACGCCGTGAACCGGCTGCTCACGGTCAAGGCGATCGCGGCGATGAACCGCGCGGTCGGCATCAACAAGAAGCCGGCCGACAAGGTCGCGGACGCCTTCCTGAAGGCGAACGGCCTGAAGTAGCCACGTGCACGCTCGCGCAGGCGGGGAGGCTCAGGGGCCCTCCCCGCCTGCGTCGGTCGTTGTCCTGCGTGGCGCAATGTGATGCGATCCGAACCGCGACCCACGGCGAAGAACAGGGCGCCGACGCAAACCAGGAAAGGGGCTCAGCCGATGCGCACTCTCACGACGATCACCTGCTTCCTCGCGCTCGCCCTCGCAACGACGGCGCTCGCTGCCTGCGGAGGCGACGACGACGGCGGAGGGGGCGACGCGATCAGCGTGAGCCTCTCGCCGGTCGGCGACGCGAGCCAGTTCGGCACCGCCACGCTCACGCCCGAGGGCGACCAGACACGCGTCGTCCTCGACGTGGACAGCCCCGTGTCCGCCTCCCAGCCGGCGCACATCCACGAGGGCACCTGCGACAACCTCACCGCGGAGCCGGCATACGGCCTTCCGAACGTCGTCGACGGGCGCTCCGAGTCGACCGTCGACGTCTCGCTGGAGACGCTGACCGCCAGCGACTACGCGATCAACCTGCACATGTCCGACGACGACCTCCAGACGTACACGTCCTGCGGAGACATCGAGAGCGCCGAGTAGCCAAAAGGCGTGGGGGCCCGGGACTAGCGGGTCCCCCACGCCACTCGACGAGAGCGCTTCTCAGCCGGACGCGCCCTCGAGCACGGGCTCGCCCACCGTCGCCTCGTGCGGCCGCACGTCCCGCCCGCGGACGAGGAAGATCGAGACGAGCACACCGACGAACGCGATCGCCGCTCCGGCCCAGAAGGCGTTGACGAAGCCGTCCGTCAGCGCGACCGGAGCCTGCGTGCCGCTCGCGAGCTCGTCGCTCGTCTTCGTCACGGCGATCGTCGAGAGGACGGCGATGCCGACGGCGCCGCCGATCTGCTGCGACGTGTTGATCAGCCCCGAGGCGAGGCCGGCCTCGTGCGGCTTCGTCCCCGCCAGCGCGGCGATCGTGATCGGCACGAACGCGAACGGGATCGCGACCCCGAGCATCAGGAAGCCGGGGAACAGATCCGTCCAGTAGGAGCCGTCGACCGAGACCTGCGTGAAGTAGACGAGGCCGGCGGTCAGCAGGCTCATGCCCAGGATCAGCGCGGGCTTCACACCCATCCGGTTCACGGCGGCCGCGGCGACGTTCGCCCAGATCACGGCCGTCCCGGCGACGGCGAGGTAGGCGACGCCGGTCTCGAGCGGCGAGTACCCGAGCACCTCCTGCATGTACAGCGTCAGCATCAGGAACATCGAGAACATCGCGGTGCCCATGATGAAGCCGGCGATGTTCGCCGCGGTGAGCGTCTGCAGCCGGAAGATCGAGAACGGCACGAGCGGATCGCGCTGCCGCTGCTCCCACCCGGCGAAGCCGAGGAGGAGAGCGCCGGCGGCGACGAACACGCCGATCGTCCGCGCCGAGTCCCAGCCCCACTGCTGGCCCTGGGTGATGCCCAGAACGAGCAGGCTCAGGCCCGAGGTCACCAGGATCGCGCCGGGGACGTCGTGGCTCTGACCGTGGGCGTCCCGGCTCTCCGCGAGGAGCACCGGTGCGAGCGCGAGCGCGGCGAGCCCGACGGGCACGTTCACGAAGAAGATCCACTCCCACGAGAGCAGGTCGGTGAGAATCCCGCCCAGCAGCACGCCGGCCGCTGCGCCGAACCCGCCGACCGCGCCCCAGGCGCCGAGGGCGATGTTGCGCTCGCGGCCTTCCCGGAAGGTCGTCGTCAGGATCGACAGGGCGGAGGGGGTGATCGTCGCGGCACCGAGGCCCTGGAGGGCACGCGCGGCGATCAGCGACTCGTCGCTCCAGGCGAGACCGCACAGGAGCGAGCCGAGCGAGAAGACGACGAGGCCCGCCATGAACACCCGTCGGCGGCCCAGGATGTCCGCGAGCCGGCCCCCGAGGAGGAGGAACCCGCCGAAGACGAGCGCGTACGCGCTGATCACCCACTGCAGGTTCTCCGCGGAGAAGCCGAGGTCGGTCTGGATCGAGGGCAGGGCGACGTTCACGATCGCGATGTCGAGCACGACCATGAACTGCACCGCGCAGAGCAGCGCGAGTGCGTACCACTTCGTTCGGTCGGAGGTCAGCATCCGAGTCCCCCTTGCACGTTTCGAGGTCGTTGCGAGGCGGTGACGATAGCACAGAACTTTCATTTCGCAAGTTAAGGCTTCTACTTCGCAACAAAGAACTGTACAATCGCCAGTGGCCATGAAGAGCTATCACCAGTACTGCCCGATCGCATCCGCCCTCGACCTCGTCGGCGAGCGGTGGTCGCTCCTCGTCGTCCGCGAGCTGCTCCAGCACGGACAGCTCCGCTACTCGGACCTGCTCGCCGCCCTCGACGGCTGCAGCACGAACATGCTCGCAACGCGGCTCAAGGATCTCGAGCGTGGCGGGGTCGTGCGACGGCGCAAGCTCCCACCTCCCGCGGCCTCGACCGTGTACGAGCTGACGTCGTACGGACGGGGCCTGGCACCGGTGCTCCGTGAGCTCGCGCACTGGGGCGCGCAGGTGATGGGGCCACCGACACCGGAGGTCGAGCTGGATGACGACTGGCTCGACGGCGCGCTCAAGATCGCGTTCCCGCCGACGACGGAGGCACGTGTCGAGTTCCACATCGACGGCCAGGTGGGGTCGCTCGTCGAGGGTGACGTCGTCGTGGGCCCGGTCGAGCGACCGGACGTCGTCGTGACGGGCGACGCGACGGGCTTCTACCGTCTCGTCGTCGAGCGCGACCTCGATGCGGTGGAGGTGACCGGCAGCCGGACCGCACTGCGCGCGCTGCTGGCTGCCCTCCCGGAGCAGGTCGCGCGCACCGCGGCCGACCCAGGCCTAGCCGCGTAGCAGCGGCCCGAGCAGGTCGTCGAGCGCCTCGCGGTACGCGAGCGCGTCGTAGCGCCGCAGCGGGTGCGGCGGCAGGACCGCTTCGCGGAGGAGCCCTCCGCGGCGCACGTACAGCACCGGCCGGATCTCCTCGTCCGCGTCGAACTCGAGGGTCGCCGCGACGCCGTCGACCTCGCCGTCCACGAAGACCTCGAGCGGGAGGATCCCCTCGTCGCGCAGGTCGCCTGCGGGCGCAGAGAGCACGCGGGCGAGGTACCCCTTCTGCATCGCCAGCTCGGGGGCGCGGTCGAGCTCGGCGAGCAGGTACGGGACGACGCGTTCGGCCGGCACGGGCGGGCGCTCCTCGCGGGTGCCCGTGAGCGACTCCGCGAGATGCCGGGCGAGAATGCGGGCGTTGTAGCGGAATCCACAGACCATGCTGGACACGCTCGCGACGCCGTGCTTGCGCAGCCCGAGCGCGGCCTGCGTCACGTTCCCGGCGAAGTACACCCCGGGCACGGTGACGCTCTCGAAGTACGGGGTCAGGGCCGGCAGCCGCCCCTCGAGCACGGTCGCCACTCCGAGCTCCGCGAGGTCGCGAAGCGGTGCCTCGAAGCCCGTGGCTGCGATGACGTCGTCGGCCTCCAGGACGATCGGCTCCACCCGCGTCGGGTCCAGCGTGTGCACGCGGTAGGCGTCGCCGATCCGCTCGACTCGCTCGACCGACGCGTTCAGGACGTAGCGGCCCGGCGCGCCGCGCACGTGCTCGTCGTAGGGCGTCAGGTACCAGGGGCGGAGCGGAGAGCGCGCGAGGCGGCCGAGATCGGGCGGCCGCGGGGAGACGAGCGTCAGCTCCCGGACGCCCTGCCGGACGACGCCCTCGCCCACCTCGAATGCGGAGTTGCGCTTCCCGACGATGATCACCCGGCGGTCGCGATACCGGCCGGGGCGGTTCTCGACGTGGACGTAGTGGTGCGCGAGCTCGAGCCCCGGGATCTCCGGGACCCACGGCTCGGTCATGCCGATAGCGAGCACGGCCGCGCGGCAGCGGTACTCACCGTCGTCGGTCGCGAGGACGAGCCTGTCGCCGTCCTGGCGCGTCGAGCGCCAGCTGCTCCCGTACCGCACGGTGATCTCCGCACGCTCCGCGAAGGTCCGCAGCGACGTCTCCATCTCCTCGCGCGCGGGGCGGCGGCGCCCCTCTTCGAGCACCGTGGGAACGAGGGCGCGAAGCTCCGGCTCGTCCGCGATCAGGCTGTTCTGGTCGTGCGCCTCGAACTCACGGCTCGAGAGCGGCACGTCCGCGGTCGAGTGCGTCCAGCTGATCAGGCGCTCGAAGAGCGGAAAGCGGCGAAACATCCCGCCCGGGCCGTCGTCCGCCGACAGGACCGCGTGCCGGACGCCCAGCCGGCCGAGGAAGTAGCTCGTCTGCAGCCCGCCCGGCCCGCTGCCGACCACGACGACGTCGTAGTCGCCCGGCGGAAAGGGACGCCCGGTCATCGAGATACCGCCGCGGCCGCGCAGCGGCCGCCTTCAGGGCCTTGTGTGCGATCGGAATCCGTACACGCGGATTCCGATCCTGCACAAGCCGGGTGCTGCGCTACTGCCACCGGTTGGAGTCGCGCAGCCGCCGCGCCTCCGCCTGCAGCATCCTGAGCATCACCGTCGGATGCTCGAGGAGGAACGGCTCGAGCTGCGGGCCCGGGAGCGAGAGACAGCGGAGGAGGGTCTCGGCTCTGATGTCCGCCACGGGAACGCCGCCGGTGAGTGCGGAGATCTCGCCGAAGTAGTCGCCGCGGCCGAGGCGCGAGCGCTCCTCCCCGTCGATGACGACGACCGCCTCGCCCTCGAGGATGACGTAGAACGCGCCGCCCGAGATCCCCTGTCGCAGCACCCGCTGCCCGGCGCCGAAGACCTCCTCCTCGAACGTGTGGGCGACGGCCTCGAGCTCCGGCCAGCGCAGGTCGCCGAACAGCGTGAGCTGGGCCAGGCGGTCGACGATGCCGTCGGGCATACGCCGGAGCCTACTCCGACCGGCCTAGCGCCTGATCCGGATCGAGAGCGCTCTCGTGGCCTGGGCGCCGTTCGCGTCGGTGACGCGGACCGTGAACGTGTATCGACCCTGCTTCGTCGGGGTTCCCGTGAGCGCGCCCGTCGCCGCGACGAGGGAGACGCCGGGTGGGAAGCTGCCCGAGGCGAGCGACCACGTCCGTGGCACGACCCCGCCGGTCGCCACCAGGTTCGCGGTGTACGCGACGCCGACCGCGCCGTCGGGCAGGCTCGTCGTCGTGATGGAGAGCGTCGACGCCGCGGCGATCACGATCGACAGCCCCTGCGTGTCGCTTCGGACCGGCGTCCCGGAGTCGTCCGCGCGGACCGTGAAGGCGTAGGTCCCGGCAGTGGTCGGGGTG
>Ga0209814_10000170_pt1 | contig 19107 bp, 19 predicted proteins | sample SoiMetdeltSBSDD1_FD_187597 | JGI IMG/M metagenome (GOLD analysis project Ga0209814, IMG submission 187597) | Bulk soil microbial communities from a Populus tree surrounding site in Tennessee, USA - Soil MetaG P. deltoides SBSDD1 (SPAdes) (version 2) | ecosystem: Environmental > Terrestrial >... | reverse complement strand
GACCCTCTGGAGCACGCGCAGGTGGCGACCCATCTGGTCACCCGCCTCGTCGTCGCCCAGCCGGAGGGCGACCGGCGTCGAGCCCACGACATCCGTTCGTACCAGTGCCGCGAGCCTCGGCTCCGCCCGACCATCCACAGTGGCGATGGTACTTCTGACTGTGGCTACGGCTTCGGGCGATTTCGCTGCTGGCGAACTCGGGCGACGTGGGCGACGGCGTACGCGCCGGCGCGATCGCTGAGCAGATCGTCGCCCCCCGGCTCGAGGCCAGGCGCCAGGACCAGGGGATTGAACGCGAGCTCGGGCGGCTCACGCTCCATCTGCTCGTCCAACACGAGCGTTCCCGCCGGCACGGTCGGAGCGTGAGCCGGCCAGCGCCAGGTGGGGTCGTCGACCCTCGGCCAGGCCATGTCGCCGAGCACGAGCTCGAGGACGAAGCGCATGCTGCCATCCTGCGGTGCGCCCGCGGTCGTGCCGCCGGGTCGCCACCGGTAGCGGAACGGCCGCCGCTCCGACTGCAGCGCCGCGTTCGTCGAGCGAACGAGGCGGAACGTGTGCACGCCATGGAAGGTCGTCTGCTCCGGGACGTGGCGCCGCGCCCCGTCCATCACCGAACGAGCCAACGCCGAGGCGGACACCTGACCCGTGAGCAGCATCGTCAGCATGCCGCCGAGCTCGCGGATGCCGCGCGAGCGCCTGACCTTCAGCAGCGCGATGAAGCCCCGCGCCCGGGCGACCGGGAAGACGTCGAGGCTCATGGCGACCAGGTCGGTGACCTCGCCGCCCGCCGGCAGCAGCTTGGTCGCCAGCCCGATCGTGCCCCGGGCGCCGAGGCGACCGCGCAAGGCGGAGATCCGCGCCACGGCCTCGATGCTGCCGCCCCGGAAGCCGGCGTAGTCGGACAGTCCCGCCGCCTCGCCGGATGGCGTGAACGTACCCGTCCACACGACGCCGTGGCGATGGGCCACGCGCTCGCCGGTGTCGCCCCCGACCGACTCGCGGATGGCGCCGACCAGCGCCGGACCGAGGTCGGCGGTCCAGCGATGGGGGCTCCACCGCTCGGCGGACGGCTCGAAGCGCTGGGTCGGAAGGTCGACCTCCGACCTCGGATCGGGTGCGCCCACGGTGCCCACCACACCTCCTTGCCCGCGCAGTCGAGTATTGGTATACAACATTTGGCGGTAGCCCCGCGCGTCGAGTTTCGAACGGGGGCGGTGGGAACATTGGCAGGCACAGCGGCACGTGATCTCTGTCGAGTTGTCAAGTCGATGACGCCGGAAGACCGTGCTCGAACCGGCTGGGACGCGGCGGTCACACTGGTCACTCCGATAGAGCGAAGGCCCCGTGTCCGGTCGACCCGACGCTCGGTCCTCGCGTTCCTTGATCGCAGTTGGCTCATCGAGCTCGGTCGCCGATTGGGCGTGGTGAACATCGCTCCGCTGACGGAGACGTTCAAGCGGCTGAACCATCTGCACTACGCCCGCTGGTCGCTGGTCAACAGCCTGCCGCGCACGTCTCCTGACCAGCCCAAGGAGACCGGCGCCTACACGTTGCTCCTGTTCACCTCGCACTTCGACTTCGGCTGGCGCCGCTATCTCGGGACGTTCATCGAAGCATCGGGCGACAGGCTCCGGCTGCTGTGGGCCGACGCACCGTCGTGGGTGTCGCCGGTGGAGGGATACGCCCGCTTCGAGCGGTTCGTCGAGGACCAGCGCGTGGAGCACGCCCACCTGTTCGCGGCCTATCCGAACTGGTCCTGCAACGACGTCCGTGCTGCGCTGCGGATCTACTACGAGTGCGAGAGCGACCGCATCAGCCAGTCGGTGCTGGCGGCGCAGCACTGGGCGCAGGATGGAGCCGACGGAGCCGATGTGCGCGACCAGGCCCGTGTGCGGCGGCTCCAACACTGTCTCGGCAAGATCCCTCCGATAGATCCTGACTACTTGGGGATAGCCGCGGCCCTCCGACCTGAGGTACCGCACCCCACCCAAGGTGTGACGTATCTCATCCCCATCCCCGTCCCCCGGACCAAGGCCGTCAGGCGGATGCTCCACAATCTGCCCTTCGGCCCTGCGAGTCCGTTCGCCGCCGTTCCGGGGACGCACTTTGCCCGGATGGCGGTCATCGATCACCGCTATTTCAAGAAGCAACCCCGGGTTGATGCGCTGAGATCGACGTACCTGATGCTGTCGGCGGAGATCGATGGCGAGGCTGAACCGTGGCTGACCACGCTGCTGCGTGACGACCAGATCCGCAACATCCTGTCGCTCGGATGGGGCATGAAGGACGACATCGCCGCCACAGTGCAGGCAAAGTGCCGCATCGCGAAGTCGGTCGAGTTCATCGACTACCCCACGGCGACGGTGGCCGAGATCTTCGAGGCGTCGGACGCGCTCGAGGCGAACTATGAGGAGCTGACCGCGTGGTCGGGATGACGCTGGAGAACGTCCAGGCGCACGTGCTCCGGCCCGCCCACGGCGCGCTCACCGAAACGTCCTTCGGGTTCGTCGCGCTCAAAGATCCCGAAGACCCCAGCCTGGTGAGGTCGCTGCTGCGGCGGCTCCTCGACCAGGGCGACCTCATCTCCGACGCCGAGGCCCACAGCCGAGGCCACCGCGCCGGGGCCTGTCACCGCCACGTCGCGGTCGGCTTCACCGCCAAGGGCCTGCGAAAGCTGGGCCACGCCTACCGACCGGATCGGGTTCAGCGCCCGCTGCACGAGGACGATCCCTTCAAGCAGGGCATGCGGGCGCGGGCGGACCTGCTCGGGGACCCGCCGACGGAATGGCCGGGCCAGGCATGGTCGGGCCCGGACATGCTGGTGTGGGTAGCAACCACCGGCGACGCCCATGAGGCGGGTCTCGATGACCTGCGCGCCGCATGGGGTGACTTCGAGCACCATGTCGAGAGGGGCTCCTACCCCGATCGACCAGTGCTCGGGTTCCTCGACGGCACGAGCCAGCCGTTCGTCAGCGAGCTGATGCCGTCCCTCGAGCGCCTGCCCGGGAGCGGCACCGTGACCCGAGATGGCTGGCGCCCGGTTCCGCTGGGCGAGTTCGTGTTCGGGTGCGCCGACGCGGGCGGTGAGCGGGTCCTCCCCGCGCCGGCGGAGATCACCGAGGGCGGGACGTTCGTCGTCTATCGGAAGTACGCCTTCGACATGACGGCGTTCGAGGCGGTGCTCACGAACGGCGTCGACCGTGGTCTCGGGTCGAAGGGCGACGTCGCCGCCAAGATCATGGGCCGGTACCAGGACGAAGACGCCCGCAAGGTCTGGCCGCAGGGCGACTACGACGCCGTCATCCCTCCCGACCGGGCGAACGGCCGCGAGCCGAGCCGCAACGACTTCCGTTACGCAGACGACTCCTACGGCTACGCCTGCCCCCTGGGAGCGCACATCCGCCGGGCGAATCCGAGGGACGCCCTCGGCTTCGAGGGCCGGTTGACGGAACGCCATCGCATCATCCGCCGGGGCGTCCCCTGGGAGGAGGGCGGCGAGAAGGGCCTTCACTTCATCGCCGTCAACGCGCGCATCCACGACCAGTTCGAGTTCATCCAGCGCCAGTGGCTGAACACCGGATCGTCCTTCCGGCTCGGTGACGACATCGATCTGGTGGCCGGCTCGCGGTCCGAGGGTGCGACGGATCTGCCCTTCGTCGTCCAGGGGCCTCGCCCGGTCGTGATCCGCGCCCCCCGGCCCTTCGCCAGGCTCGTGGGCGGCGCCTACTTCCTCATGCCGGGCATCGAGGGGCTCAGGCTGCTCGCGACGGAGCCCGGGTGACGGAGCGATTCGAAGGTCGTTACTCGCTCGAGTGGCCGGGGCCCGAGACCCGCGGCTGTCGAGTCGTCGCGATAGGCGACGACTCGCTGAGCGCGGAGGGCCTTGACGATCCGTCCGAGCTGTGGCTGGCCCGAGCCCTCGAGGCCATCCATCAGCACACCGGCTGGGCGTTGACGCTGGTCGTGATCGCCCGCAGCGGCACGCGGCTGCGCGACGCCGAGCGCTTGAGCCGCTTCATCGACGACGAGGACCCGGGCGTCGTGGTGCTGTCGGTCGGGACCAATGACGCCGTCGGGTTGAACGAGTCGGTGCTGGCGACCCCGACCCTGGGCCTGCGCGACTATGCCAACCGCTACCGGCAACTGATCCGCGCCGTCCAGGGTCGAGGAAGGACCGTTGTCGCGACGGGCGTGCCCGACCTGCGGCACACGCCGCGATGGCGGCGGGCGCTGTGGCCCGCAGGGACCGTCAGCCGGTTCGTGGACCGGGCGATCGCCCGGGCGACGACGGACATCGCCGGCGTCGAGCGGATCGACATCCGCCGGGCGGACCGCACGATGTGGGCCAACCGGCGGTGGCTGTACCGGCCGGGCAGCTGGCAGCCCACCGCCGCCGGCCACGACGTCTGGGCCAGCCTGGCCGGACCGTCGCTGAAGCGCGCGATCGAGGCTCCCCGGAGCACACAGGTGCCCCGGGTCGGGCCCACGGCCCGGGTCCGCGCTCGGCCTGCGGACACCTACACGTTCGTCCGCACGCGCCAGGGCGTCGCGCGGGTACGCGACACCGATCCCCACGGCGACGGCGTCGCGGTCGTCGTGATGCCCGACTCGCCCAACGTCCTGGAGCATCACGAGTCGAGCTTCGCCGAGCTGGCCGGACGCTACCGGGTGGTGGGCCTCGAGATGCCCGGTGCGGGCTACACCGACCTGCGCAGCCTGCCGGGCAGCGACCTGCCCAGGTTCGACTTCTCCCTCGATGCCGGGGCCGGGTGGATCCTCGACGTGCTCGAGGCCATCCATGCGAGGCAGGCGGTGCTCACCGGGAGCTGCGTCAACGGCCTTTACGCCGCGAGGGCGGCGCAGCTGGACTCCAAGCGGGTGCGGGCGCTCGTCGTGTGCCAGACGCCGTCGCTCGCCGAGCTGAAGTGCTGGGCGTCTTCGACCATCCCGGCGATCGTGCGGCATCCGTTGGGCGATCGGCTGCTGCTGCAGCACGCCAAGCGGCGGGCTGCCGCCCGCTGGTATCGCCGGGCCCTGGCGCCCGGCACCACCGACGAGCTGCGTGCGTGGTTCGAGGACGTCGCCCGCGCCGGCTTCCGGGCCGGGTCGTCGTGGCGACTCGCCCCGCTGATCAATGCGTTCCTGGCGGAGCCCGACGACCGGCTCGACCTGATCCCCGTACCGACGACGGTGCTCTGGGGCACCTGCGATCTGACCCATCGCCACGCCGGCACCGATCCCGGGTCGTTGGTCCACCGCCGGCCCGTGTTCGTCGAGGCCGGACACTTCCCCGATCTCGAGCAGCCCGATCGGTTCGCCTGCGAGGTCGTGAAGGTCGTCGAGTCGCTCGGCTGACTCCCCCGGACGGCGGGCACGCACCAAACAATCTGTATCAAGACCGCTCGTCGCGGCTCCATCCGGTATGACGACCACGACGCGCACCTCGCTGCACGTCACCGTCGGGGCAGACGTCGACCGTGCTCGGGCCGGCGGTCCCGACGAGGCGAAGAGCTGGGCCGGCTCGCTCCGCATCGGGCTTCGTGCCGGCGTGTGCCTGGGGGCGTATCTCGCCGGGTGCGTCGCCTTCGGCGCGGTGCGCGGGCGCTCGATATTCCTCAGCGTCCTCGCCATCTTCGCTCTGGGCGTGATCCTCATCCAGACCCACCGCAGCGTGCGCAACACCGACGCGGCGACGCGGCCGCGCCGGGTGTGCGTCGGAGTGATCACAGGATTGGGCGCCGGGCTGATGATCGTCGGGTGGGTGGGCGCCTGGGAGGGCGCCGGCCTCTACGGCCTCGCCCTCTGCTACGTCGGCATCGGGCTCGCCGTCGGCGTGTGGCGCCGGGACATGACGAGGTCGCGTCGGGGAGCGACCCTCTGGCTGGGTGGGAGCGGCGTGGTCGCTCTGACCGGGCTGGCGCTGGCTGCCCTCGGCTTCAAGTGGGGGTGGGTGCCGGCCGTGCTGGGGGTCCTGGCCGCGCCGGTCGGCATCGCGGGCTGGTCGGAGCTCGCCCTGCGTCACGGGCGCTGGGGCGTCCAGCAATCTCTTGCCTTCGCGGCGGGTGGACTCGTGCTGCTCGGGATCGGCCTGACGCTCCTCACCGGCGCCGGCGTCGACACCGCCTACGTCGTGGTCGCCACCGCCGTGATCGTGGGCCTGATCCTGTCCATCGCGGCGCGGTCCAACATCGACATCGTCGTCCTCGTCACCGTGGCTGCGGTCGTCTGGACGTTCGGGCAGCAGAGCATGCCCGTTCCCGACGCGTTGAGGCCCTCCGAGGGCGAGTCGTTCTTCGTCGCGCTCGGCGACTCGTACATGTCGGGTGAGGGAGCCGACGCGTACTACGAGGGCACGAACACCCCGGGTCAGAGCACGTGCCGGCGGGCTCCTACCGCCTACGCGCCGCAGCTCACCCTCGAGCGCGGGGTCAGCGTGCCGCGCCAGCTGGTCTTCCTGGCGTGCTCCGGTGCCGACATCGAGGACGTCGTCGCGCCGGCCGGCACGGCCGGCACGCAGGTCACCGAGCTCCGAGCCGCGCTGGAGGCGCGGGACGTGTCCGGCGAGGACATCGCCTTCGTCCTGGTCAGCATGGGCGGGAACGACGCGCTGTTCGGAACCATCGGTCGCACCTGCCTCATGCCGGTCAACTGTGCGGAGCTGGCGCCCGCGTTCCTGGACAACCTGGCGGATGTGGAGGACGAGCTGGCAGGGGCGTACGCCGACTTGCGAGCGCAACTCCGTGGAGTCGACGTCGTGGTGGTGCCTTACCCGGGGCCGATCTACGGCGAACGCTGTAACGAGTCGGTGTTCTCGGCCGACGAGCATGCGTTCCTCCACGACTTCACCGGGCAGCTGGACCAGACCGTGGCGAACGCCGCGGCGCGTGCCGGGTTGCCGGTCGTGGACACCATGCCGGCTGCCCTCAACGGCATGCGCTTCTGTGAGCCCGGTGCCGAGGACGTCGGCGTCAACTTCCTCGCCGCCAACAGCGTGCTGGGCACCCTCGAGCAGTCGGTGAACCCGACCAACTGGCTGCACAACAGCCTGCACCCGAACGCTCGCGGTCACGAGGCCATGCGGAGCGCGCTGGTCGCCTGGCTGCGCGGGCAGCCCGATCTCCACCCGGCGCCTCAGCGGGACGCGGCCGCTCCGGCCGCGGTGGTGGACGCGGCCGGTGAGGGGAACACAGCCGGGTCGCCCTGCTTCGGCTCGCGGGGTGCGGCCCTCGAGAGCTGCGCCCGCAGCTGGGCCGCAGAGCGGACCGCCCGGTTCTTCCTGCGCTCGGGCTGGCAGCTGCTCCCGTTGCTGCTCGGCGCCTGGTTGCTCGCCCTCCCGCTCGTGCGGCTGTGGTGGCGGATCTTTGATGACGACCCGCCCGAGCCTGCCGAGGAGCGCTCATGAGGCCTTGCCTCGCCGCCCGAGTTGTGGTCTGCTCGTCACGGAAGGTGGGCGGAACAGGGCGAAGGGTGGGTGGTTCGTCGTGTCAGGGTCGGACAGCCCGGACGAGTCTTCACCGGGCGGGGACGCTGCGGAGCGCCTTCGGCAGTTCATCGACGAGCACTTCGATGACGACGAGGAGCCGGACTCCGTCCCCGATGTGGTCAAGCGCGATCGTCCGGCCGAGGACGATGCGGCGGAGGACGACCTCGAGCAGCCAGACGACGAGCCTGGCTCGACCAACGACAACGACTGAGAACGCGAACTAGCGGGTGCGCGCGATGAGCGGCGCGGAGCACGAGGAGGCGGGCGCGCATGGATCGACCCCAGGACAGGCCGGATCTGCTCACTGAGGAGGACCAGGCTGCTCCCGAGCAGCGTCCCCCGGGAGGCAAGGCCCTCTTGCGGCTGGTCGAGATCCTGACTCGGAGCGGGCTCGACGAGGTTGCGCAGCAAACGGTCGACGCGGCCGTGGCCGAGCAGGCGCCGGTCGTCATGGGCGTGGCCGCCTCGATGGGACTCGTAGCGCCCCCGGCCAGTGGATCGCGGTCGGGCGCGTCGACGGCGCGGCGGCCCACGGCCAGGGCCCGGCAGAAGATCCAGGCGGACTCGGCCGAGGCGGCGACGTCCTATACGGAGGACTGGCTCGATGCTGCCAGCCAGCTCGGGCCACCGACTCCGACCGGGCCGCAATGGCGGTCGCTCGGTCCCTCGACGATCATCAACGGGCAGACCTATGGCGCCACGCGGATCAACGTGTCCGGCCGGGTCTCGGCGATGGCCGTCGACCCCTCCAACGCCGCGCACGTGCTGGCGGGCGCGGCCCACGGTGGGGTCTGGGAGAGCTTCGACGGAGGCGGTTCCTGGGCGCCTCGGACGGACTACCAGGCCACCCTGACGGTGGGAGCCCTGGCCTTCGATCCTGGCAATCCCGCAACGGTCTACTGCGGGACCGGCGAGGGTGACTGGTGGACATGGCTCGGCACCGGGGTGTTGCGGTCGGGCGACGGCGGGCGGACGTGGAGCCCCCTGGCCACGAACCCGTTCGTGGGCCAAGGCTTCCATGCCCTGGTGGTCGACCCCGCCAACACGGCGAGGCTGTTCGCGGGCACCACCAACGGCCTTTTCGTCTCCACGGATTCCGGGGTCAACTGGACTCGGGCCCGCCCCCAGCGGACGTGGTCGATCTCGGCGGCGGCCAACGGGAGCGAGGTGCTGGCCGCCTGCGCGGACGGCGTCCAATCGAGCACCGACGGGGGTGTCACCTGGACCGCGGTGACCCTGCCGACCCCGGCACCCAGCATCCAACGGATCGCCGTGTCCATCGCGCCTTCCAACGGCGACGTCGCCTATGTGTGGTTGGCCGACAACCAGAGCCCGTCCGCGGCACATCTGTGGCGTCGATCTCGTATCCGCAGGACGCTGACCTGGACCAAGCATCCGGCGCCACCGGGATCGGGCGGTGGCCAGGGCTGGTACGACTGGTACGTCGCGGCGGCGCCGGATCTGGACACCGAGGTCTACTGCGGTGAGATCCATCTCCACCGCGGCGACCTCAGCGGCACGACCTGGACATGGGTGAACATCTCCAGCAAGCCGAGCGGCGATTCGATTCACCCCGACCAGCACTCGATCGCGTTCGCGCCCGGGGCTCCCGCGACGGTCTACGCCGGCAACGACGGCGGGGTCTTCCGTTCGGACGATCGCGGCGTCCACTGGCGCCACTGCAACAACGGGCTCGCCATCACCGAGTACGAGTACCTGGCCCAGAACATAGGCACACCGCGCTGGCTCCTCGGCGGGACCCAGGACAACGGCACCAACCGCTACACGGGCTCCGCGACCTGGGACCATGTCCAGGACGGTGACGGTGGCGACTGCGCCAGCAACCGCTCCAACGCCGACGTCGTCTTCCACACCTTCCAGAACGGCTTCGCCGAACGATCCACGACCGGCGGGGCCTGGGGCTCGTGGACCAACATCACGCCGCCCCGGCCCGCAGGTGAGCCGGCGGGCCTCTTCTATGTCCCCTTCGAGGCCAGCGCGACGTCCGGTGACTCGATCGCCTTGGGAGGCGTCGCGCTCTACGTGTCGCGGAACAACGGCGGGGCCTGGACGCGACTCGGGTTCCCGGCCGCCGGCACGGCCAGCGCCATGCACATGCCCGACGCCAACACCGTGCTCGTCGGGCTCACGAACGGCCAGATCTACCGCACCCGCTTCACCTCGGGGGCCTGGGAGGCGCTCGCGACATTGACCTCCCCGCGAGCCGCATGGGTCAGCGACGTCCACGCGACAGCCGGTGCGGGCGGACGCCTCTGGGCGACGAGCTCGTTCCGCAACGGCGGCCGGGTGTTCCGCTCCGACGACGGGGGTGCCACCTGGACCGACCGCACCGCCGGCCTCCCCAACCTCGGCATCAACGCAATCGCGGTCGACGACGGCAACGCCAACCGGGTCTGGGTGGGCGCCGATCTCGGCGTCTATCAGAGCACCGACGCCGGTGCGACCTGGACCCCGTTTGCCAGCAGCCTGCCCAACGCGTTCATCGGTGACCTGGTCTTCCACCCTCACTCACGCGTGCTGCGAGCCGGGATGCGCAACCGCGGCGTATGGGAGATCCCGGTCGACGGTTGGATGACGGCGCCCCGCTGTGGCGTCCAATGGACCGGCAACCTCGGGCCCAACGCCACGGGACGCTGGTTCACCTGGGGCTGGCCCGCCGCCTGGCACGTCATCTGGACGGTGATGCCCACCAGCAACACTCCCGGCGGCCCTCAGGTCAGCTATGTCACCCAGGTCGAACGGGCCAGCTCGGAGTTCGCCACCTACTGGATCACGGTGCGCAACCTCACCAATGCGCCGCTCACCTTCGAAGGACGCTACGCAATCCTCAGCCTGTACTGAGAGGACTTTCGAGAATGTGGACCAACGTACAATTCACAGGAACGCTGCCTCCCGGCGGTTCGAACCGCTGGTTCACCTGGGGCTGGCCTCCGAATTGGCACGTCGTGTGGTACCTCATGCCGACGTCGCCACAGCCGGGCGCCCCGCAGATCGATTGGGACGTTGCCACCGAGCGGGCCAACGCCAACCAGGTGACGTATTGGATCACGGTGAAGAACCTCACCAACGCGACTTTGACGTTCGAGGGCCGCTACGCCGTCCTGAACTGAGCGAGGAGATATATGCGAATCATCATCGAGTTCGACGAGGGTGAGACGGAGAAAGCCGCGGCCACGACTGTGTCCAGCACGGGCGCGACCGGCCCGAGCCCGCCTCCCGGGGTGCTCCAGCAGGCGGCGGCGTCCGGCGCCATCTCCGCCGGACCGGCTCCGACCGCCCCGGCCTCGGACGGCCCGCCACCGTTCATACCCACACCGGGGGAGTCGGTCGCCCTCGGCGCCCCGGGGACCCCGCCGACCACGTCGGTGGACGGGGCGCTGTCGGCGGGCGCAGCTCCCGACCTCTTCGGCCCCGCCACCGAAGGGAGCTGATCACGTGAGGACCAGACTCAAGACCCGGATGACGATCGAGGGCTTGCTGGGGCTCGCCAGCCTGGCCCTGGCGGTCCTGACGGTGGTGAACAAGGAGTGGATCGAGGAGCTGACCGGCCTCGAGCCGGACGCGGGCAGCGGCGCGCTCGAGTGGGGGATCGTCATCGCCTTCGGCCTCGCCGCCGTGCTGCTCGGGCGGATGGCCTGGCGTGACCGTCAGCGCCTTCGCACGGCCGACGCGTGAGCGACCCAGGCGACGCGGCGTTGCCCTCGGCGGTTACGACAACCCTAGGTTGACAGATTCGCACGAGGCAACCTAGGGTTGTCGCATGGTCGCGACGCTCGACGGTCTCATCCAGCAGGTGCGCGAGGATGCGGACGACGAGCTCGGGCAGCTGGAACGGGCCTCCCAGCTCTCCGAAGAGCTCGGCGAGCTGGCCGACTCGCTGCTCACGTACTTCGTCGACCGGTGCCGGGTGTCCGGGCACACCTGGGCGGAGATCGGCGCCCACTTGGGCGTGACCCGGCAGGCGGCGCGGAAGCGGTTCGTCGACACGGTCGGGGCTGGCGTGACCTTCGAGAGGTTCACGCTGAGGGCCCGCGACGCGCTCGACCGGGCCAGTGGGGTCGCCGAGGGGCTGGGCCACAACTACGTCGGCACGGAACACCTGCTCCTCGCCCTGATGGACGCCACGGGAGGCGTTGCCGCGCGTGCGCTCGCCGACCTGGGCATCTCCCGTCGCGCCGTCGAGTCCCAGCTCGCCGAGGTCGTCGGGCAGGGACAGTCGCCGGCGCCCGGCCCGCACCCCTTCACGCCCCGAGCCCGGAAGGTCCTGGAGGAAGCCGTCAGCGTCTCCGCCGAGCTGGGCCACAACTACGTCGGCACCGAGCATTTGCTGCTCGGGCTGTACCGCGGCCAGGACGGCCTCGCATCCCAGATCCTCGACAGACTCGGGGCGGACCGGCAGTCGGCCAAGGCCAAGGTGATCGAGCTCCTGTCCGGCTACCAGGCCTGATCGCAGTCGCCCGGGCCGGGGCGGCCGGGTCATGCTCTGGGGATGCCTGGTCCTGACGCCGGAGGTGCCGATCTGTACCTCGACCTGCTCGCCCGCTGCCTGACCCGGGAGCTGTTCCTGGAGGAGGAGGTGCGCAACATCGACCTGCGGCAGTGGCCGGGGGGTGAGCCCGAGGGGCTGCGGGTCATGTTGCGGAAGCGGGGTTGGCGGGTGGTGCGGGCGGGCGCCGACCGGGAGACCCGGGCCGTCGGCTACGACTGGCCGCCCCACGCGGAGACGATGGTGGGACTCGCCCGGCTCGCCAACGTGCGGGAGCTGACCCGAGCCGTCCTCGCCGACGGCGTGCCCGGCGACCTGGTCGAGACCGGGGTGTGGCGCGGCGGCACGGCGATCTACATGCGCGCGCTCCTCGCCGCGGCCGGTGACACCGATCGCACCGTGGTGGCATGCGACTCGTTCGAGGGCCTCCCGGAAGCCGACGCCGAGCGGTTCCCGATGGACGCCCCGCTCCGCCTCCACGAGCATCCTCAGCTGGCGGTGGGCCTCGACCAGGTCGAGGCCAACTTCGCCCGGTACGGCCTGCTCGACGACCAGGTGCGGTTCGTCCCGGGATGGTTCCGGGACACGCTGCCCGGGCTGGCCCGGGAGCTGGATGCGATCGCCGTGCTGCGGCTGGACGGCGACATGTACGAGTCCACGATCGACGCCCTCACCCACCTGGAGCCGCTCGTGTCCCCGGGCGGCTTCGTCATCGTCGACGACTACTGCAACATCGAGCCCTGCCGCCAGGCCGTGACCGACTACCGGGAGGCCCGCGCCATCACCGCGGAGATCCATCCCGTCGACTGGTCCGCCGTGTGGTGGCGCAAGCCGGCCGAGCGGTAGGGCTCGACCCGGCCCTACAGCGTGACCTCGGCGCGGTCGTCGGGGCTGCTGTCGGGGTCGAGGACCCAGTGCTGCGACACCGTCGCGCGATACAGCCGGTAGGGCGCCGGGGCGAGCACGTCCGCCAACGCCCACCGGCGGGTCAGGCCCTGGGCCTGGCCGGTCGAGTCGAACAGAGCGATGTCGCGTTCGAGGTCGGCGCCGGGCACCTCCTCGGCCCGACCGGACATGTACACCGCCCGGGCGCTGCCCACTGCGACCCGTGAGTCGAAGATGACGATGCTCAGCTCCGGGCGCGCCCTGACGTTCCGGGAATGCCTGCGGTCGGGCGACGAGACCCAGACGAACCGCCGGTACTCGGACTGCGCGAACCACACCGGCGTCACCCACGGCACACCGGCCTCGTCGGCGGTGCCGAGCACCATGTACCGGTTCGACTCGATGATGCTCCTCGCCATGTCCCTGAAGTCGGTCAACGGCCTTCTCGCTGTTCCTGGCCGGCGAAGTAGTCGACCGCGCCCTGCATGAAGGCATCGATGTCGGAGGTCTTGAACTCGGCCACGGGCTTGAGATCGGGAACGTAGCGCTCGAACCCGTTGCTCACGAGCGACTCGCAGATGGCGGTCGCCACCGACTCCGGCGGCTCGAAAGGGCCGCCGTAGGGGGAGGGGTCGTTGCCGGGCTGGTCCCAGATCTCGGTGGCGATCGCCCCGGGGACGATCAGGCGGACCTCGACGCCGGTCGACCACAGGTCGACGGCCATCACCTCGGACCAGCCGTGCAGGGCGTACTTGGACGCCGCGTACGCGGCCTCGCGCGGCGAGCCGACCCGGCCGGCCAGGCTGCCCACGTTGACGATCACGCCCCGATCGCGCCCGAGCATGCGCGGCAGGACGGCCAGGCACAGCGCCACCGGCGAGAAGAAGTTCGTGCGCATCACGTCCTCGACGACGTCCGGCGACAGGCGCTGCACCGGTCGGCGCATGGGCCGGCCGGCGTTGTTGACCACGGCGTCGAGGTGGCCGAATGCATCCCAAGCGTCGTCCGCCAGGCGGGCGGCTGCGTCCGGGTCGGACAGGTCGACGGTCCACATCCGATGCTCGGCCCCGGCGCCGTGACCGGCATCGGCGGACGCTGTTCGGCAGGCGTCGAGCACGCCGGCGAGCCGGTCGGTCCGCCGGGCGGCGATGCCCACCCGGGCGCCCCGTCCGGCCAGCATCGGCGCCAGCGCCGCGCCTATCCCCGAGGATGCCCCGGTGACGAGGATCGTGGCCGCCTCCAGCGTCGGCAGTGCGCTCATCCAGCTGTCCTCCCCCTCGGCCCCGGCGAGCGTACCGGGCCGCGTTACGCGTCGTCGGCGGCGGTCTCGAGCAGGGCGACCAGGCGCTGCATGGTCGCCAGCGCGTGGGCGAGGTCGGCGGCCCCGACCTCGCCGCCGACGCGGTCGGCCCACGGCCGCTGCGCGAGCGCGATCCGGCGGATCGCCCAGTAGCCGGCCTCGGTGCAGGCGAGCAGCTTGGCGCGCCGGTGGGCCGGGTTGGGCCGGTACTCGGCCAGGCCCCGGGCGACGAGCAGGTCGGCGACGCGCTGCACGCCCTGGCGAGTGATGCCCATGCGGCGCCCGATGTCGGCCACCGGGCGCGGCTCGTCGAGGATGCCTCCGAGCACCTGCCACCAGGCGGCGGTCAGCCCACCTTCGGCCCCCAAGCGCTGGGCGACCTCGAGCAGGCGGCCGTTGAGACGGAAGGTCGTGAGGACGATGTCGGTCAGCAACCGGCCCGGCTCGCTGGGCTCAGGAGCGTCGGGCCAGGTCTCCCGGGGCGGGATGGCCACGCTCATCAGGCGCTCTGCGCCTGCATGAGCACGGGGAACGCGGCCGCGTCGCCCGCGTGGAACAGCGCCTCGTAGGCCTCGGATGTCCGCTCCGAGACCAAGCCGAGCCGCCTCAGCGTTGCGCACGCGAACTGCACGGGTGACGACGAGTCCGCGGTGATGAGGTCGCCGTCGACGACCGCGCGCTCGTCGACGTAGCGATCGCCGCCCGCGTAACCGGTCGCCGCCAGGTACTCGGCGGCGACACTCGTGTGGTTGCGCTCGTCGAGCAGCCCGGCGCGGGCGAGACCGGCGGTGGCCCCACAGATGGCGGCCACCGGAACGCCGGCCTCCAGGAAGCGCGCCGCGGCCGCGGCGAACGCCGCCCCGCCGCCGGCGTCCCACATCTCGGCTCCCGGCAGGACGAGGAGGTCGCTGTCTGCGGGATCGAGGTCGGCGAGCCGCGCGTCGGGAACGATGCGCAGGCCGCCCATGGTCGTGATCGGCTCGGGCGACTCGGCGACGGTCACCACGTCGAAGCTGGTGCCGGTGAAGCGTCCCGTACGCAACTCGGCGAGCAGGTGGCCGACCTCCCAGTCGGCCAGCGTGTCGTAGACGGCCACATGGACTCTGTTCGAAGGCATGCCAACATGCTGTCATAATGACTATATGTTGTCAATGGACCAGGCTCGGATCGTCGGCCGCGCCGGCCTCCTCGCCGTCGAAGTCGAGGCTCCGCGCCATGCGGTCGTGGGCCTCGGTTGCGGCCGCGCGGTCCTCCGGCTCGAAGACGGTCTGGACCCCCACGACGAGATCGTCCACGAGCGCGACCCGGGCCAGGATGACGAGCCCGCCACCTTGCGATGTGGTCACCTCCACGTCCCGTCCGAGCTCCCCGTCGACGTCCGCCCGGCGACTGTCGGCGATGGTGCCGCCGGTGTCGATCGCCATGCCTTCGGCATAGTCGTCGAGCACCTGGGCGTCGGTCCTCGTGTCGCCGGGAAGACGCTCCAACCGAAACACGGCCGCTGCCATCTCGACCTCGTCGAAGGTCACCTCATAGGTGTCGAAGGTCTGGTCGGTTCCGGGAATGTCTCTGGTCGTGTGGCGAGGTAGTCGCGGCATGTCGAAGCTCACGCCCTCGATCTCGGTCACGCTCACCCACCCCGTCGAGTCGGCCGGGGCGGGGGAGAGGCTCGATGCGATCGCCATGGCCAGGACGAAGGCAATCGGCAGGTTCAGAGCCGCGGCCAAGCTCCAGACCCATGCCTTCCGGCCCGAGCTGATCCGGCGGAAGATCGCCGCGGTCCACCGGTCGCCGTCCCACCATCGCCGTTGCACGCCATCCGAGGGGTCCGCGTACCAGCCGGGCGTCACCCATGGCGCGGGCGCCAGGTGGGCGAGGCCGCCAGTCGGTTCGGGCTCGGATGGTGCGGGCTCCTCTCCGAGCAAGCGCAACTTGCCGGCCAGGAGCACCAGGATCGGGGCCCGGTAGCGCAGGACGGCCATCTGGCCCTCGCGGACGTCCACGTCCCTGGTAGCGGCGCCGACATCCATCCAGAGGTACTTGCAGGAGACCCGCAGGCGATGGGTTCCCGCGCTCACCGGAAGCCGTAGCCGGCCCCACGGGAGCTCGCGCCGTTGACCGTCGAGCTCCACCCGCACCCGGCTCAGCAGCCAGACGAACCCCAGCGCCCAGAACGTGGTCTCCAGGCAGATCACACCCGTGGGAGCGGAGCGATCCCGTGGTCGGCCGTCGACGGGCTGGTCATCCCGGACCACAGCGGCCGCATCGTCCAGCGTGGGCACCCAGTTCGTCGCGGCAGCGCGGCCCCTGTCCATGGCTCCTCCTCGGCCTCCCGTCCAGCTCCGGCTGTGAGCGTGATGGCGGCGCATGAGCGCGCCGTGAGCGCGCGGGAAGCTCCCGGCGAGAAGAGCTGCCGTCAGACCCCGAACGCGGTCGGGGCCGATGTCGGGGCCTCAGGCACGCGGGCGCCCGATACACCCGTCTAGGGGTGTTGCCGCGGCGGCGATGTCACTCCGGCGCCAGGACCGGCGCGATCGGGCGATGGGCGAGCCGGTGGGCGGGCAGGGTGACGAGGGCGGCGAACCCGATCGGCACCGCGACGGCGAGGAGCACGAGCGAGCCGGCGGGCACCGGGACCGGGGGCAGGTCGCCGCCGTCCATCACCCCCCACAGGCCGAGGCCGAGGGGGATCCCGACGACCACGGCCACGGCGCTCGCGCCGAGCTGGGAGACGACCAGCGCCACGGTCGTCTGGCGGGGCGTGGCGCCGACGGCCCGGAGCACCGCATGGTTGCGGGCGCTGTCGCGGGCGGCGAAGGACGCGACCACGAAGGCGTTGACGCAGGCCAGCACGAGCAGCAGTGCGGCGGTGGCGATCACGACGGTGCGGATCTGGGCGTAGAGGGCCTCAGTCGGGTTGGCGACGGCGGCGCCGCCCGGCTCGGCCGGCAGCTCGTCGATCAGGCGGAGGCTGGCGCGCAGCCCGAGTGCCACCACCACGACCGCGACGCCGAGGCTGAGCCCGGCGGCGTTGGTGAGCAGGCGGGCCGGCCGGCGCCAGGCCGACCGCAGGCCCAGCACGCCGGGCAGCGGGACACCGGATCCGGTCACGAGGCGGGCGACCGGGCCGGGCTGCCGCGGGGGCCGCGCCTGGGTGGCGAGGGCGCGGAGCGTGCTGTGCCGGATGCTGCGCCGGGCCGGCCGTATGGTCCCCAGCAGCACGGTCACGGCGGCGACCCCGGCCACCACGGCGACCTGGCGGGCGGTCACGGGCCTCAGCTCGGGGTCTCCCAGCAGCGACACCGACGACGCCGCCAGCCAGGGCGCGACCAGCCGGCCCAGCAGGAGCCCGAGGGTGGTGGCCACGGCCGCGATGGCCAGGTGCTCGCTCAGGACCACGAGCACCACCTGGCGGGGGGTCACCCCGACCGCCTTGAGCGTCCCGATCTGGCGGGTCTGCGCCGCCATCCGATCGGCCACGATGACCGCGGCGGTCGCCACGGCCAGGAGGGCGAGCAGACTCCCGGCCGCGTACAGCACCGCGGCGAGGGTGTCGACGTCGGATGGGGAAGCATTCGAGTCGTTCCAGGCCTCCAGCTCGGGGTGGACCGACGGGCCGAGATCGACCTCGCCCAGGTCCGCGTGGGCCGCCACGAAGGCCTGGGCGCGCTCCGGGTCGGCGAGGCGGAGCCCGAGCGCGAAGCCCTCCTCGACCATCCCCTGAGCCCGCATCGCTGCCGCGGTATCGGGGTCGACCCATAGCTGTCCCGGCCGGCTGAGCGGGAAGGGCCCGGCGCTCACGCTCAGGCCGACGCCCACGATCGGGAAGGGCCGGCCGTTGATCGTGGCCGTGTCGCCCGCGGCCAGGCCCAGCGTCTCGGCCAGGCCGTGCTCGAGGACGACTCCGCCGCCGGGGCTGAGCCAGCGGCCGTCGGTCACGAGAGGCTGGTCGACGGCCGAGGGCCCGGGGTCGCGCACCTCGGCGGTGATGTCCTCGGTCCCGCGGGGGACCTGGAGGGAGCCGAACAGGTGGGTCCAGGGGCCGCCGACCGCCACCACGCCGGGAGATTCGGCCATCTCGACCGCGCCGCGCCGCAGGTCCGCGAGCCGGGCCGCATCGTCCGGCCCGTCTGGAGTCAGGAACGCAACGAAGCTCACGTGGGGCCCGTTGGTGGCCCGGAACACCCGGTTCCAGGGTCCGTCCCCGATTCCCTGGAGCGCCATGGCCGTCCCGAGGGTGAAGGTGGCGATGGTCAGGGTGACCAGCAGCAGCGCCGCCTGGCCGGGTCGTCGGCGCAGGTTGCGGTGCGCGAGCCGCAGCACCAGGCCGGTCGATTGCTTCATGGCGCGCCTCACGGCCACACGTTATGCATAACTGTTATGTAGGCGCCGGGTCAACCTTCTTCTCGCCGCCATGACGAAGAAGTACTTAACATGTAAACAGTAGCCATGTAGACTAACTGCCGTGGACGAGCCGGAGATGCCGACGACGGGTGCGCTGGTGTGGCAGCTGGCGATGCGCTGGCGTTCGGCGGTCGACCGGGCGGTCGCCCCCCTGGGGCTGACCCACGCGCAGTACGTCGCGCTCGCGTCCCTCCGCGGCCTGGCGGCCCGGGGCGAGCGGCCGAGCCAGCGACGGCTCGCCGGCTGGACCGGCCTGGGCACGATCTACGTCTCCAAGCTGGTCCGGGCGCTGGAGGCCGACGGCCTCATCGAGCGCACGCCGGACCCGAGCGACGCGCGGGCGGTCCAGATCACGCTGACCGAGCGCGGCCGGGACGTGGCCGATCGCGCCATCCCGATCGTCCTTGCGCTCGACCGCGACCTCACGGCCGTGCTCGGCGGTCCCGGCTCCGACGAGGTCGGCGCGCTCGGCGACGCCCTGCGCAGCTTGCTCCGTACCGCCCCCCAACCAGGAGACACCCCATGACC
>Ga0209814_10000169_pt1 | contig 19126 bp, 14 predicted proteins | sample SoiMetdeltSBSDD1_FD_187597 | JGI IMG/M metagenome (GOLD analysis project Ga0209814, IMG submission 187597) | Bulk soil microbial communities from a Populus tree surrounding site in Tennessee, USA - Soil MetaG P. deltoides SBSDD1 (SPAdes) (version 2) | ecosystem: Environmental > Terrestrial >... | reverse complement strand
ACCACGGCGTGCTCTACACGCGCGGCGAGAGCTTCACCGAGAACCGCATGTACTCGGACCCCGACGCCGCCGGCTGGCGGCAGCTGGCCGAGCGGCACCGCCGCGAGTTCCTCAAGCGCACCGACCGGGGCGTGTTCTCGGTCCAGGTCCAGGAGCTGCTGGACCGGGCCGGGGTGGTCCGCACCCTCGCCGGGCGGGTCACCCACCTGGAGCCGGTCGAGGCCAAGATCGTCGTGGAGGTCGACTACGACCAGCGCCGGGAACGGCTGGCCTTCGACTGGGTGGTCGTGGCCGTCGGCTTCGACCCGCTGTGGTTCGTGCCCCTGCTCGGCCGGGGCGCCCACGACGCCCTGGCCGAGGCCGTCGGCGAGGCCCCGGGCCGGCCGCCGACCCGCGCGGCCCTTGAGCGGGTCATCGGCCACGACCTGGCCGTCCCGGGCCTGCGGCCCAGGCTCCACCTCCCGATCCTCGCCGGGCTCGCCCAGGGCCCCGGGTTCCCCAACCTGTCCTGCCTTGGCCTGCTCACCGACCGGATACTCGGCGCCTATGTCCAGGTCGGCGCCCACGAGCACGTCAAGACGGCCGCCCGATGGCGACACAAGGGCGGCGAGGCCTAGAGCCGTCAGGTTGAGGACGTCATTCCGTCTGGCCGGGGACCGGGAATCTGCGAGTCGCTACTCCGGCCGCATTGTCGGCGCCGACGGCGACCCTATCGGCGGCGGGGCGCCCACCATCGCCGGCAACTGGGTCACCGACGCCCGGCTCAACCCTATGATCTGGCCGAGGGCCGCGCGCCCGCCGCACCGGGCGAGGTCGTCATCGACAGGGCGGCGGCCGAGGACGGCGAGCTGGCGGTCGGCGACACCACCGTGGTGCGGTCGCCCGACCGGGTCGAGGTGAGGATCGTCGGCCTGGCCACCTTCGGCGGCGCGCCGACAGCCAGCGATCGGCCACCTACGCCGGCTTCACCACCGAGTTCGCGGACCAGGTGCTCACGCCCCAGCCCGCCGAGCTGACCCGCGGGCTGGAAGAGGAGACCCAGGGGGAGGACCATGAGGCCTTCCAGCAGGCCCTGATCCTGTTCGCGGGCGTCGCCCTCGTCGTGGCGACGTTCACCATCCACAACACCTTCTCGATCCTGGTGGCCCAGCGCACCCGCGAGTCGGCTCTCCTGCGGGCGTTCGGCGCATCGCGGGGCCAGGTGCTGCGCTCGGTCACCGGCGAGGCGCTGCTGCCCACGGGCCTGGGCGCGCTGGCCACCCTGATCGGGGTCGTGGTGCTGGGACCTGTCGTGGCCTGCCCCGCCGCCGCCGTGCTCGGCGCCCCAATGGCAGCGGCGCCGTCGGCGACGACCGGCGCCGGGCCTGCACCCGCCACATCTGGCTGGTGCTCGAGGACGCCAAGCGGGAGACCGCCCAGCCCGCCGACGTCGAGGCGGTACAGGCCGACGGAGCAGCCGCGCTGGCCGCCCTCGGCGCCGACCTCGGCCAAATCGCCGACAGTTGAGATGGGTGGGCACGCCGCGGGCCGAGCTCGGGCTGGCCTCCGATCGGGGATCTCAACCCGCGCGGCACAGGCGCGCCAGCCGTCAGGCGCGGGCGCGGCGGGTCAGGTCGGCCAGCTCGCGGTTGAAGCGCTCGGGCTCCTCCAGGAAGGCGGTGTGGCCGACGCCGTCGTACCAGGAGGCCTCGGCGACCGGGCAGGTGGCCAGGACGTGCTCGGCCATCGCCGGCAGCACGACGGTGTCCGCCCGGCCCTGGGTCACCAGCACCGGCACCCGGAGGGCGCGCAGCACGTCGTCGCCGTCGATCTCGCGGGCTGCGAGGTTGGCGCGGATCCGCGCCGGCACGGCCATGCTCGAGCACAGCAGCGTCTCCACCTCCTCGGGCGGGTACGGCGTGGCCGGCCAGCCCTTGACCAGGCCGCGCATGCCGCGGATGTTGGTCGGCAGGTCGTCGGCGGTGGCGTCGGCGAAATGGTCGAGGAAGCCCGGGCCGATCAACGTGCCGAACGCCGCCGGCCCGAGCTTGACGCCCCCGGCGACCAGGTCGACCGCGGCGATGCGGTCCTGGCCGTTGGCGCGCAGGTAGTCGCAGATGACGAAGCCGCCGTAGGACCAGCCGACCAGTACCGGCCGGTCGAGCCCGAGTTGCTCGATGATCGCGGCCACGTCGTCGGCCCAGAGCGCGCTGTCGGTGTAGTGCTCGGGTTCGAGGGGCGCCTCCGACATCCCGTGGCCGCGGAGGTCGTAGGCCACCAGCCGGAACTCGTCGGCGAGGGAGCTCTGGCACTGCTTGGCCCAGCAGAGATGGTTCTGGGACAGGCCGTGGATGAACAGGATCGGCGGCCCGTCCGCCTTGCCCCACTCGCGCACGTGCAGCCGCAGGCCGCCGCCACCCTGCACCGTGTGCACCGTCATCAGTCCGGACTGTGCGACCGCCGTCATCTCCGCCTCCCTTGGAAGTTGTGCATCGACGGGATGGTGATCGTTGAGGAATTGGAGCGCATCGGGTGGTGAGCCTTATCCTTGGCCGCCGGCCGGCCTATCTTCCGGTCGCAGGTGCTTACGTGCGCCTTCCAAGCCGGTGCTGGCGGCGTGATACTGGCCGAGTGGAGGCTCGTACGGGCTCGGTGCTCGTCGGACGCGGACGCGAGCTCGGGGAGCTCGAGCGCGCGCTCGATGCCGCGCGGGCGGGGAGCGGTGCGACCGTCCTGGTCGCCGGGGAGGCGGGCATCGGCAAGACCCGGCTCGCGTCCGAGCTGGCCAGACGTGCCCGCGACGCGGGGTTCGAGGTCCTGCTCGGGCGCTCGATCGACCTGGTCGGTGCGGAGCTGCCGTACCAGCCGTTCGTCGAGGCGCTGCGCCCGCTCGGGGAGCCCTGGCGGGTCGACGGGCATACGCCCGGCTCGCAGCTGCGGGTGTTTCAGGAGGCGCTGGCGCTGCTCACGGAGCGCGCCGCCGCCGCACCCCTGTTGCTGGTCCTCGAGGACCTGCACTGGGCCGACACGTCGACGCTGGATCTCGTCGTCTTCCTCGCGCACAACCTCGGCACCCAGGCCGTTGTGCTGCTGGCGACCTGCCGAGCGGACGAGTCGGCGTCGGCCGAGCGTGTGCGCCGGCTTGCCGACGGCATCCGGCGCTCGGGCTCGGCGCTGGTGCTGGAGCTGGGTCCGCTCCAGCACCACGAGCTGACAGCGCTGCTGGCGGCTCGCGCCGACCGCTCCCTGCCGGCGGCGCTGACCGACGTGATCGTCGCCCGCTCCGAAGGCAACCCCTTCTTCGCCGAGGAGCTCCTCGCCGCCGCCGGCGATCGGGGTGGTGAGCTGCCGCGTCGGCTCCGCGACGTGCTGCTGCAGCGCGTGGCAGGGCTCGACCGCGGGACGCAGAGCATCCTGCGTCTTGCCTCGGCAGCCGGCCGCGACGTTGCCTACCCGCTGCTCCGCGACGTCACCGAGCTCCCGGAGCCCGACGTGCGCGAGTCGCTGCGCCAGGCGGTCGAGCGGGGCGTCCTCGTGGCCGACCAGGCGGGCGGCAGCTTCCGCTTCCGTCACGCACTGCTGGCGGAGGCGATCTACGCCACCATCCTGCCCGGCGAGCGCGAGGAGCTGCACGCATGCCTTGCGGCGGAGCTGGCCCGCGGCGGAGCCGCGAGCGCGGCGGAGCTCGCGCCCCACTGGGCGGCGGCAGGACGCGCCACCGAGGCGCTGGCCGCCTCGGTGCAAGCGGCACGGGAGACGGAGGCCGTCTTCGCCCCCGCGGAGGCGCTCGCTCACCTCGAGCGGGCACTGGTGCTGTGGGACGCCGTGCCGGCCGCGGCGGAGCTCGCACGGCTTGACCTCGCCGAGCTGTGCTTCTGGGCGGCGGAGCTGGCCAGCCAGACGGGCGCCGCTCCGCGCGCGGTCGAGCTCGCGCAGCGGGCGATCGAGCTGATCGGCGACAGCGACCGGATGCGCTCCGCGCTCCTGTACGAGCGTCTTGGCCGCTACCAGTTCGAGAGCGGCGGTGGCGACACGTTCCTCGCCGCGCTGGAGCGCGCCGTCGAGCTGGTACCGGCGCATCCGCCTTCCGCGGAGCGCGCGCGGGCGCTCGCGGCGCTTGCGACAGGCCTGCAACTGACCTGGCGCCACGAGGAGTCGCTCGCGCTCTGCGAGCAGGCGCTCGAGCTCGCGCGCGTGGTCGACGCGCATCCGGCAGAGTTCCGGGCGCTCGAGGTGCTCGGCAGCGATCTCGCCTATCTCGGCCGCACCGAGGAGGGCCTCGCGCGGGTGCGCCAGGCCCTGCAACTCGCCGAGGAGCATGGGGATCCCCTCGCTCAGCACCGAGCGTACGTCACGCTCACCGACGTGCTGACGATGGTGGGACGGCCGGGGGAGTCGGCGCGGCTCGGAGCGGCGGGCCTCGATGTCATGCGTGGTTACGGGATCGACCACACCGTGCTCGCCGCGAACTGGATCGAGGCGCTGCTCGCCATCGGCGAGTGGGACAAGGCGGAGAGCGCCAGCGCACAGGCGCTTCGCTCGATCACCGCCAACTACCCACACATGCCCCTCATCCTCCGCGCCGACATCGAGCTCGGCCGCGGCGACTTCGACGACGCGCGCGCGCACCTCGAGGCCGCGCGTCCCACGGTGCGCCACGAGCCAGGCGTGGCGACCTACGACGGATACGTCGCCGAGCTCGCGCTGTGGGAGCGCCGGTGGACCGACGCCGAGGAGGCTGTTCACGACGGCATGGCATGGGCGCGCCCTCGATGGGGGGCGCAGATCCGCGTCTGGCTCTGCACCAAGGGGCTGCGCGCACAGGCGGAGCTGACGGCGCTCGCGCGCGCCCGCCGGGACGACGACGCCGTCCGCGGCCAGCTCGGTCGTGCCCGCAGGCTGCTTGCCGCCGCACGCCGCGCCGCCGCGGAGGCCGCGGCGGTCACACCGAACGCCGCCGGCTGGCTTGCCTTGGCCGAGGGCGAGTACCAGCGAGCCCGCGGCGAGGCTCGACCGCGGGCGTGGTCGGAGGCGGCGGCGACCTGGGACCGGCTCCGACGTCCGCCGGTGGCGGCCTACTGTCGCTGGCGCCAGGCCGAGGCGCTGGTCGCCGCCGGCGCGTCCCGCGCCGAGGCGAGCGAGCCGCTCAGGCAGGCGCATGCCGTCGCGGCCCGGATCGGAGCAAGGCCCCTCGCCGAAGGGCTCGAGCTGCTTGCCCAACGCGCGCGGCTCGATCTCTCCCCGCCGGCCGCGGGACCGCCCCACAGAGCCAGGGGACTCGAGGAGACCCTCGGCCTGACCTCGCGCGAGGTGGAGGTCCTGACCCTTCTTGCCCGTGGCTACACCAACCGCGAGATCGCGGCGTCACTCGTCATCAGCGCCAAGACGGCCAGCGTCCACGTCTCGCACATCCTGCGCAAGCTCGGCGCACCGAACCGGCTCGAGGCGGCCGCGATCGCGCACCGCCTCGCCCCGCCGCGGGCCCGACAGCCGTTGCCGCCCGGTTGATCATGGCGGTCTCCGGTTCGGGGCGGCCGTGGATCAGCGGTGGTGGTCTGGAGGCTCCTGGAGCGCGGCTCGGGTGGGCTCCCACAGCTGGATCGGGTTGCCTTCAGGATCGGCGGTGGCGGCAAACCGCCCGTAGGGGTAGGTCTGCGGGTCGGGGCTGACCTCGATGCCGGCCGCACGGAGCTGGGCGACCATGGCGTCCAGGTCGCGGACCCGGAGGTTCAGCATCCAGGCCTGCTCTGGGCGGCCGAAGGCATCGGTGTCGGCCGGGAAGGGCGAGAGGACCGTCGGGCCCTGCTGCTGCCACCACGGTCGCTCGTCGGAGCTCGTCGGCGCCGGGTCGATGCCAAGATGGTCGGCATACCAGCGGGCGAGGGCGTCCGGGTCACGAGCCCGGAAGAACAGGCCGCCGATGCCGCTGACTCGTTCCATCGGACCTCCTGTGGAGGGATGACGCCCGCTTGGCGGGCCGGATGTGGCGGCTGCGGCTGGCTGGCTACAGCGGGGCGGTCAGCTCCAGCGCCATCCCGTCGGGGTCCTTGAACGGCAGCACCGCGATGCCGAACGGCGGCAGGTCGGTGATGTCGCTGTGCTCCACGCCCCGCTCCTCGAAGGCCTGCACCGCCGCCTCCAGGTCGGCTTTGGTCGCCACGTTGAAGCTCAGGTGGTCAAGGCCGCAGCGGAATGGGTCGAAGCGGTCGTTGGTCCGCTCGGCATCCACCGGGCGCAGCCCCAGCAGCAGGTCGCCGTTGACCATGACGATGCCGCCCTGTAGCAGGTCCAGGGTGAGGTCGTAGTGGGGGTCGTCGGCCGGCGGCGGCGCGTCCATGGCGATCTGGAAGCCGAGCAGGTCGGTGTAGAACGCCCGGGACCGCTCGACGTCGGTGACGGTGAGCCGCAGGTGATGGACCGGGCCGAGCGACAGCGGGACTGCCATCGGGCGCCTCCTCTCCTCGACAGCGGGTGGCGGGCCCATGATGCGGCCGATCGCCCTGCCAGGAAAGCGCACTGGCCGGACGAGCCGCCCGACGTGAGTTGCGAGGACAGCACGCGCCAGGGTCTGTACTAGCATCACCCCACCAGCGAGGACGTGAGGAGCAGCACCGTGACGACCAGCGATGGGACAACTGACACGCACGGCAGCGGCCGGTACGCCGAGGTCAACGGCCTCAACCTCTACTTCGAGACCCACGGGGCCGGGCGGCCGCTGATCCTGCTGCACGGCGGGCTCGGGTCGGGCGAGATGTTCGGGCCGACCCTGCCCACCCTGGCCGAGCGCCACCAGGTCATCCTGCCCGACCTGCAGGGCCACGGCCGCACCGCCGACATCGACCGGCCGCTCGACCCCCGGCTCCTGGCCGATGACATCGCGGCGCTCATCGACCACCTCGGCCTGGACCGACCGGACCTGGTCGGCTACTCCCTGGGCGGCTCGGTGGCGCTCCACACCGCGGCCAGGCACCCGGCCGAGGTCGGCCGGCTCGTGATGGCGTCGGCCAACCTCCGCCCCGACGCGATCTATCCGGAGATGCGCGTCCAGCAGGGCCAGGTCAACGCGGCCGCCGCCGAGCTCCTGACCGACACCCCGATGTACCAGCTCTACCAGCGGGTCGCGCCACGCCCCGAGGACTTCCCCCAGCTGCTGGACAAGATTGGCGAGGCGATGGCCAGGGACTTCGACTTCACCGAGGAGGTCCGAGGGCTCCAGGTGCCGACGCTGATCGTGGCCGCCGACGCCGACATGGCGCCGCCGAGCCACTACGTCGAGGTCTTCGAGCTGCTCGACGGCGGCCTTCGCGACGGCGGCTGGATGGGTGAGGGGCGGCCCAAGGGCGGTCACGCGCTCGCGATCCTGCCCGGCCTCACGCACTACAACCTGGCCGTCTCCCCGCTGTTCGCGGCCGTCACCCTCGCCTTCCTCGACGAGCAGCCGAGCTGAACGATCTGGCAGCGGCAGTCTCTCCGTCGATGCGCGGGTCGTCGGCCGTAGACTCGTTGGCATGCGCGTCCTGTTCGCCAGCCTGGCGTCGGTCGGTCACACCTACCCGCTGATCCCGCTGGCGATCGCCGCACGAGACGCCGGGCACGAGGTGCACTTCGCCGCGGGCGAGAACGTGCACGCACCGCTGGTCGCGAACGGGCTTCGGCCGTTCCGCCCGGCGGATTCGTTCTACGAGATGTATGCCGAGGATCTCGCACATCGACATCTGCCCGCCGTCCTTGCAGGACAGGGAGTTCGTCGCCGCCGAAGACCGGATCGAGCTGCGTCCGGTCCCCTATTCCGCTCCGGCCGCGCTACCGAGTTGGGTCGGCCGGCGCACCTCCCGGCCGATCGTCTACCTGACGCTCGGGACCGCGTTCGGCACCCGGAGCTGCTCACCACGGCCATCGAGGGGTTGGCGAGACGGGACGTACGTGTCGTGGTCGAGCTGAGCGCGGACGCCATCGCCGAGCACACGCAGAAGCTGCTGCCGCGCCACGGACACGGCGGCCACCGCGACGCGGCCCGGGCGATCGCCGAGGAGATCGCCCGCATGCCTCCCCGGACCAGGTCGCCCGCCGTCTCCCGGAGCACGCAGCCCGCCGGTGAGCCACCAGGTCCTGCATCCCCGCTGACCCGGCTCTTGGCGTCCCGCCAGGGCAAGCCCTGCCGATCAGGGCCTGGTTGGCGCGGCGGGCCTACGGGGTCAACCGGGGGATGGTGGTGCGGATGTCGTTGTCGGCGAAGGTCGTGCCCTGGTCGATCGTTCCCGTTGCGAGCTCCTGTTGCGGTCAGCGGTCGTGGTACTCGTCGTCGGTGACGTGCTCGCCCCAGTCGGCCTCGGGTCGCTCGTCGCCGGGGACGGCTTCGGTGATGGACAGGTGCGTCATGAAGTGGTCGGGTGCGGCGCCGTGCCAGTGCCACTGGCCGGGGGGCGTGGAGACGATGTCGCCGGCTCGGATCTCCTCGATGGCGCCGCCGCGGGACTGCACCAGCCCCCTGCCTTCGGTCACATACAGGGTCTGTCCGACGGCGTGGGCGTGCCAGGCGGTGCGGGCCGAGGGGCTGAACCGGACGGCGCTGACCCGCACGCGTGAGGGCTCCTCGCCCCGCACGATGGGGTCGATCCAGACGTCGCCGGTGAACCATTCGGCCGGGCCCTTGGCGGTCGGCTGCTTGGGCTGGATGGGCACAGGTGGCTCCTTGCTCAGGTGTAGCTGGGAAGGCCGGCCTGCTCGGGGTGAGCTCGGCCCGTCGGGTGGTCAGGAGCTGACGATCTCACCGCGGACGCCACCGCGGCTACGCTGGGTTCATCACCCGTTGAAAGGAACGTGACCATGCGTGGAGCTGTCCTGTATGCCCCCGGCGACGTCCGGGTGGAGGAGCGCCAGGACCCGAGGATCCTCGCGCCGACCGACGCGGTCATCCGGCTGTCGGCGACCTGTGTCTGCGGCTCGGACCTGTGGCCCTACCGCGGGATCGTAGCGGTCGACGAGCCGTCCCCGACGGGCCACGAGTACTGCGGCATCGTCCAGGAGGTCGGCCGCCAGGTCACCAACATCACGCCGGGCCAGTTCGTGGTCGGCTCGTTCTTCGCCTCCGACAACACCTGCCCCATCTGCCAGGCCGGCTACCAGAGCTCGTGCCTGCACCGCGAGCCCATCGGCGCCATCGGTGCCCAGGCCGAGTCCCTGCGTGTCCCCCTGGCCGACGGCACCCTGGTGGCCACCCCGGAGCTGCCGCCGGAGGATCTGATCCCGAGCCTGCTGGCCGCCTCGGACGTGCTCGGCACCGGCTGGTTCGGCGCCGTGGCCGCCGAGGTCGGCCCGGGCAGGACCGTCGCGGTGGTCGGTGACGGCGCGGTCGGGCTGCTGGCCGTGCTGGCGGCCAGGAGGCTCGGCGCGGAGCGCATCATCGCCATGAGCCGCCACGAGCCCCGCCAGCAGCTCGCGGTCGAGTTCGGCGCCACCGAGATCGTCACCGAGCGCGGCGATGCCGGTGCGGCCCGGATCAAGGAGCTCACCGGCGGGCTCGGGGCGCACTCGGTCATCGAGGCGGTCGGCACCCAGGAGTCGATGCTGCAGGCCATCCGCTCGACCCGGCCCGGCGGGCACATCGGCTACGTCGGCGTCGCCCACGGGGTCGAGCTGCCCGGCCGGGAGCTGTTCTTCTCCCACGTGCACCTGCACGGCGGCCCGGCCCCGGTGCGCCGCTTCCTGCCCGAGCTGATCGACCTGATCTGGAACCGCCAGATCGACCCCGGCAAGGTGTTCGACCTCACCCTTCCGCTCGACCAGGCCGCCGAGGGCTACCAGGCCATGGACGAGCGCCGCGCCATCAAGACCCTGCTGCGCCCGTAGGCCCGCCAGGTCGGGTCGCCTGACCCGCGGTGACCGTTGACCGGGAAAGGTGCCCGCCGTAGATTGCGATCGGCTCCAAACGAGCAGAGACCCTAAAAGCAAGCAAGGGGGGCGTCATGGCACGGGGAATCTCGCTGCACGTCGGGTTGAACCGGGTCGACCCGGCGCACTACCAGGGTTGGGACGGAGCGCTCACCGCGTGTGAGTTCGACGCCATCGACCTGCGGGCGATCGCCCAGAGCCAGGGCTTCGAGCCCCGGTCGCTGCTCACCAGGGAGGCGACCGCCGAGGCCGTGCTCTCGGCCGTCGAGGGGGCCGCCGGGGAGCTCGGCCAGGGTGACCTGTTCCTCTGCACCTACTCCGGGCACGGCGGCCAGGTGCCCGACCGCAACGGCGAGGACGAGGAGGACCGCTCGGACGAGACCTGGGTGGCCTACGACCGGCAGATCGTCGACGACGAGCTCTACGACCTGTGGGGCAGGTTCGCGCCGGGGGTGCGCATCTTCGTGCTCTCCGACAGCTGCCACAGCGGGACGGTGACGCGCGACATCGAGGCCGATGTGCCCGCCCCGGTGTCGACCAGGGAGAAGGCGGCCGCCGAGTCGCCGCGGTACCGGGCCATGCCCAGGGACGTGATCATCGCCACCTACCGCGCCAACGCCAAGCTGTACGACGCGATCCAGGAGCGCGTGGGCGGGGCGGAGCAGGCCGACCCGGCCGCCACGGTGCTGCTCATCTCCGGCTGCCGCGACGACCAGCTCTCGCTCGACGGCATCAGCAACGGGCTGTTCACCGAGAACCTCCGGGCGGTGTGGGACGACGGGGCCTGGGACGGCGGCGGCCACGCCCAGTTCCGCGAGGCCATCCGGGCCCGCATGCCGGCCAAGCAGCAGCCCAACTACCTGCGCGTCGGGGCGGACAACCCCGGGTTCGAGCAGCAGAAGCCGTTCACGATCGGCTAGCGGCGCCCGTGCGCTGGGCCATCGTCATCGGCATCGACGAGTACGGCGACGCCGGCATGCGGCTGTCCGCCGCCGTCTCCGACGCCCGCAGGTTCCGGGACTGGGTGCTCGCCCCCGACGGGGGCGGTGTCCCCGAGGGCAACCTCCGGCTGCTGCTCTCCCGGCGCCCGGACGATCCCGGCCTGGACGGGGCCGTGGCGGAGGCGACCAAGGACAACATCGTCACCGCGATCAACGACCTGGTGGTGGCCGCCGAGGGGCAGGAGGCCGAGCGGCTCTACCTCTACTTCGCCGGCCACGGGATCACGGCCCGGGTCGCCAACCGCGACGAGAGCGCGCTGGTCACCCCCGGGTTCGACGCCCTCCACACCGACCACTCGCTCGCCTTCCGCTCGATCGCCGAGTACTTCGAGACCACCGCGTTCGCCGACCAGTTCCTGTTCATCGACGCCTGCCGCAACCTGCCCTGGGCCGACCGGGAGTTCGAGATCGGGCGCTGGCCGGTCCCGCGCCGGCGCGATCCGGGCGCCCAGCCCGTGCAGCAGTTCATCCTCTATGCGACCTCGCCGGGTCGCACCGCGGCCGAGGTCGGATGGCCGGGCGAGGCCGAGGGCGCGTTCACGGGCACGCTGCTGGAGGGCCTGGCCGGCACCGGCGACGCCAAGGCGTGGTCGTGGGAACGGAGCTGCTACGAGGTCCGCTGGGAGCGCCTGGCCTCCTTCGTCCACGACCGGATGCAGGAGCGGGCGGCGGACCGGCCGGCGGACGTGGCCGAGCGGGACTGGCCCGTCCAGATCCCCCAGGACACCGGCGCCCGCGGCGTCGCCGGCCGCGACCGCGACGTGCCGGTGGTGTCGTTCCCCAGCGGTCACTTCCCCAACCTGGAGCTGATCGTCGACCTCGAGGCCGACGCGAAGTACGAGAGCGCCGAGGTGAGCGTGCTCGACGCGGTCGGTGAGCCGGTCGTGCGCGCCCTCGGGGTCACCGGCCAGTCCCAGACCTTCCGGCTGGCTCCCAAGACCTATGCCGTCCGGGCGACCACCACCGCCCCGGAGGAGCTCTTCGGCTCGCTCAAGGCGCCCGTCGAGCTGTACCAGGACCGGACCGAGACGATCGGGCTGCGGTCGCGGGCGGCCCCGCCCGACGGCCCGGTGGTGGCCGAGCGGGTCGGTCCCGAGGACCTGGCCGTGGCCGGCCGGGAGCAGCCCCCGGGCACGATCTCGGTCCGCTCGCCCGACCCGTTGGCGGTGGCCGAGGTCAGGGACGAGGCCGGCCGGATCGTGGCGGTGACGCCCGCCGGCTGCGACCTCCCGGCCAGGCCGGGCTTCTACAACGTCCGCCACATCGGTCCCGAGGCCACCCAGGACGCCAGCTTCGTGGTCCTGGCCGCCGGCGAGCGTGAGGAGGTGCGGCTGCCGCCGCAGCCGCCCGGCCGGTTCGTGGCCTCCCTGGCCAGGGCGCTGGGCGGACGCGTCCGGGGCGGCTACGTGCACGTGGCCGGCGGGGGCGGGCCCATCACCTGGGCGCTGCCGTCGACGGTCGTCGCCGCCGGTGTGGCCGCCGCCCTCAGGGGCGCCACGCCGGCCGGCCTGGGCGTGGGCGACCTGCGCCGGACGTTGGGCGAGGCCCGGTCGGGCGTGGCCGTCTTCGCCGTCGGGAGCGGCCGGGGCGGGGAGGCGGTCAGGCGGCTGCGGGTGGGGATCTGGCCGGCCGGCGAGCCGGTCGGGCGGGACGACGTCGCTCTGGCGCCGTCGCCGGCCGGGGTCGCGGGCCGGGTGGCGCCGGTCCGCGAGGCGGGGCCGCACTGGGTGTCGCTGACCGGCAGCGACGGCGCCCCCACGGTGGTGTCGGTGCCGGTGCTTGCGGGCCGGCTGGCCACGCTCGTCGCCCAGGTCGACCGCGACCACACCCGGCTGTTCCAGTACCACCCGGCGACCGACCCCGGCCTGGCCCCGGCCGTGGACGACCTGCGGCGGTCCGAGCATCTCCAGCGGATGCTCCTGGCCGGCCGCGTCGACAGCGCCGAGCCGCTGGCCAGGGAGGTCGCCGCAGCGGCCGCCGGCGACCCCTTCGCCGGCCTGGTCGCCGGCTACGTGCTGCTGCGGCTGGGTCGTCACCAGGAGCTCGAGGCGCTGGCGTCGGCGGTCCTGGGCGCCGAGTCGGGGCTCAGCGACGCCTACATCCTGCGGGGCGAGCACGAGGCCTGCGCGGGACGGCCGCAGGCCGCGGCCCAGGCGTTCGCCGAGGCCATCGGCACCGGCGTCCCGGCGTTCGGTGAGGGGCTGACCCGGCTGGTCGAGGGCCTGCGGGCCAGCGGCCTGATCCACCCCAGGGCGGCCCTGGTCCGCCACGTCTTCCAGCGCCACGCCCGCGGCTCGATGTGGGCCGCGTTCACGCCCCGCCGGGGGCTGGAGCCTGGCCGGCCCGTGATCAGCGCCGTGGACCTCGGCTTCGAGGCCTAACCTGCCTGGTCGCGTAGAAGAGCGTGGTCGCCGGCCGCGCTGACCAGGGACTCGGGTAGGCCATGGTGATGGCGAAGATGGCGTCGCCGAAGAACACGACCGGTACAGTGCCCTGGTGAGCGGGATCCACGACCGGGCGCGGCAGGGGTTCGGCCGCGCCGGGGCGGTCGCGGCCTACGAGCGGGGGCGGCCCGGCTACCCGGAGGACGCGGTCGCCGAGCTGGTCCGCCTGCTCGGGGTGGGGCCCGGGGCGACCGTGCTCGACCTGGCCGCCGGCACCGGCAAGCTGACCCGCCAGCTGCTGGCCACCGGGGCGGCCCTGCTGGCGGTCGAGCCGGTGGCGGCCATGCGCGACCGGCTGGCCCGGGTCCTCGTCCCCGGGCCGGGGGACGCGGTGGGCGGCCCGGCGCCCCGGGTGCGGGTGGTGGGCGGGACCGCCGAGGCGGTCCCGCTGCGGGACGGGTCGCTGGACGCGGTCACGGTCGGGCAGGCGTTCCACTGGTTCGACGCCCCCCGGGCGGTGGCCGAGCTGCACCGGGTCCTGCGCCCGGGCGGGCGGCTGGGCCTGATCTGGAACGTGCGCGACGAGTCGCGGCCGCCGATGGCCGCGATCACCGCCATCCTCGACCGCCACGCCGGCGACGCCCCCCGCTACCGCGACGGCCGCTGGCGGGCCGCCTTCGACGCCGGTGCCGGCTTCACCCCCCTCGGCGAGCGGACCTTCCACCACCTGCACCACCTGGATCGGGCCGCGGCGCTGGACCGGTTCGCCTCGATCAGCTTCATCGCCGCCCTCCCGGACGCGGAGCGGGCCCGGGTCCTGGCCGAGATCGACCGGGTCATCGCCGCCGAGCCGTCCCTGGCCGGCCGGGACCGGATCGGGCTGCCCTACCGCACCGACCTGTTCTGGTGCGAGCGGCGCGACTGAGCCGAACGCCCCCATACCCCGGGCGGATATGACGCGCGGGTAGCGAGGTGCGAAGCTGCCCGGCAGGAGGCGGCGTGCCGTGACCGCCCGCCTCGCCAGCTCTCGACCGGAGGGACCACATGCGCCGCGTGCTTCGCGACAACGGGCTCTCGATCACCATGTTCGGGCTGTTCCTGATCTTCCTCGTCGGCCAGAGCATCGCCGGCTACAAGGCCGACAACAGCGACAACGAGCAGCACCGGCAGCCACCGGAGTCCTACGGCGAGTACCTGACCAGCGGGGCGTTCGTGGAGGCGACCTTCGAGAACTGGGAGAGCGAGTTCCTCCAGATGGGGGCGTACGTGGTGCTCACCGCGCTGCTGATCCAGAAGGGGTCGCCGGAGTCCAAGAAGCCCGACGGCGACGAGACCGAAGAGGACCCGCGCACCAGGCGCGACGACCCGTCCGCCCCCGGACCGGTCCGGCGCGGCGGCCTGGCCCTGACGGTGTACGAGCACTCGCTGTCGCTCGCCCTGTTCGCGCTGTTCCTGCTGTCGTTCGTGCTGCACGCCCTGGGCGGCCATGCCGAGTTCAACCAGCAGCAGCTGGAGCACGGCGCGAGCACGGTCTCGCTGTGGAGCTTCGTCACCAGCTCGCAGTTCTGGTTCCAGTCCATGCAGAACTGGCAGAGCGAGTTCCTGGCCGTGGCCGCGCTGACGGTCCTCGGCATCTACCTGCGCCAGCGCGGCTCCCCCGAGTCCAAGCCGGTCGCCGCCCCCCACGCCCAGACCGGCGCCGGCTGAGACGGGCCGCTCACGAGCCCCTGGACGGGCACGGGGCCGCAGCCACAGCGACGCCTGGGTGGGCGGATTGGTCTGGTCGACCACGGCCAGCAGCTCGCCGGTCTTCGTTCCGGGAACGTTCCGGGCCGTCGGCCCCCGGCGACGATCGCTCCGTACCGGCGGTTCGGGGGTTCAGAAGAAGATCGGCAAAGCTGACGGCTTGCTCTCGATTTCGGCCTCGACCATAATCTGCGCGCCAAACGACCGGACGGGGGAGCACATGGCGCAGCACCGCCACGGCCGGCGCGCCGCCGGGATCCTGTTGGCGCTGGCCGCGACGTGCGTCTGGGCGGCCCCGGCGCCGGGCCAGCCCGGGACCGCGGCCAGCGACGACGAGGCGGCCGCGGCCGCCGCCCAGGCCCAGGTGGCCACCGACACCACGCCGCTGGTCGGGGACTTCAACGGCGACGGCCGCAAGGACCTGTTCTGGTACGGGCCGGGGGCCAGGGCCGACCACCTGTGGCTGGGCCGTTCCGACCGGGACTTCAGCGGGGTGCCGGTGAGCGTGACCCGCTCCTACCAGCCACTGGTCGCCGACTTCAACGGCGACGGTCGGGCCGACATCTTCTGGTACGGCCCGGGGGCGGCCTTCGATCGGCTGTGGCTGGGCCTGGCCAACGGCAGGTTCGCGGGCCGGGCGGTGAGCGTGACCCGCTCCTACCAGCCCCTGGTGGGGGACTTCAACGGCGACCACCGGGCCGACATCTTCTGGTACGGGTTGGGGGCGGCCCACGACCGGCTCTGGCTCGGCCTGGCCAACGGCAGCTTCGCGGGCAGGACGGTCAGCGTGGTCGGCACCTACAAGCCGTTTCTCGGCGACTTCAACGGCGACCGGCGCTCCGACATCTTCTGGTACGGCCCGGGGTCGGCCAGGGACCGCCTGTGGCTGGGCCGGGCCGGCGGCAGCTTCGCCGACCGGGGCGTCAGCGTCACCCGCACCTACCAGCCCCTGGTGGGCGACTTCAACGGCGACCGCCACGCCGACGTGTTCTGGTACGCGGCCGGAGGGGCCACCGACCGGCTGTGGCTGGGCCGGGCCGGCGGCGCCTTCGCCGGCGTGGCCGCCAACGTCAACGGCACCTACCGGCCCTTCGTGGGCAACTTCGACGGCGACGGCCGCCAGGACATCTACTGGTACGCCCCCGGTACCCCGGGCGACTACGTCTGGTACGGCGGCTCAGGTGGCCGGTTCTCGCAGGTGAAGACCTTGATCACCCGCAGCTACCGGCCGCTGGTGGGCGACTTCGGCGGCGACGGGCGCACCGACGTGGTCTGGTGGGCGCCCGGGACCGCCGACGACTACCTGGCCTCGGGCAGCTCCAGCCGCCGCTTCTCGCCCCGCCGGACCATCGTCGACCTCGACTACGCCAGGGCCGTGCCGCTCCGGCCGGGCACGATCGCCGAGCAGTTCGACCCCTACGGGTTCGTGGCCCACGCCTTCGGCTCGATCGACGGCCACACCTACACCAACAGCCTGGAGGCGTTCCGGCGCAACTACGCCCGCGGGTTCCGGGTGTTCGAGGTGGACCACGTCCTGCTCGCCGACGGCACCGCCCTGGCCGCCCACGACAACGCCGAGCGCAACTACGGCCTGACCAAGTCCTTCAAGGAGTCGACCTGGGCCGACGTGGTCAGGGCGGGCCGCAGGTACCTCGGCACCTACACCGTCCTGCGCAGCCAGGACGTGCTCAGGCTGATGATCGACCACCCCGACATCTACATCATCGGCGACTTCAAGTACAGCCGGACCGCCCTGTTCCGGGCCTACGTCCGCCAGGCCAACGCGCTCGGCCGGCCCCGGCTGATCGAGCGGCTGTTGCCCCACGTCGCCACCGTGGAGGAGCTCCACGCCGACCGGGCCTTCTACCCGCTGCGCAACTACGTCCTGGCCCTCTACATGACCCAGATCAAGGGCCGCTACGAGGACTGGAAGACGATCGACATCGTGAGGCGGGAGCGGACCCCGGGCGTGATGATGTGGTGGCGCGACCGCGACCTGTCGGTGAGCCTGATCGAGAACGCCCGCCAGGGCCGCCGCTACCGCCGGAGCTTCGTCAACGGCCTCCGGGCCGCCGGCGCCGTCCCCTACGTCCACAGCATCCGCGACCCGGTCCAGGTCCAGCGCTTCTGGGACCTTGGCGTCCCGGTCTACTCCGACGAGCCGTTCCCGCCGCTGGCCAGCACGGCCGCCACCCTCACGGCGCCGACCTTCAGCGGCCCCGACGGGATGCCGCCCGCATAGCCGCCCCGGGCACGCCGTCGCCGGCCGGCTCCGCGGTGGGCGGCCCCGGCTCGGCCTCGATGTCGACGCGGGGGAGCACGCGGGCCAGCCAGCCCGGCAGCCACCAGGTGGCGCCCCCGAACAGGGTCAGCATCGCCGGCGCCAGGGACAGGACCATGGCGGCGGCCAGCAGCACCGCGACCGACAGGCCGACGCCGAACTGCTTGATCGTCGGGTCGCCGTTGAGGACGAAGCTGCCGAACACCGAGATCATGATGGTCGCCGCCGCCGCGATGACCTTGGCGCTGGCGGCGACGCCCGAGCGGACGGCCCGCCCCGGCGACTCGCCCGCGGCGTGGTGCTGGGCGACCTGGCTGACCAGGAAGACCTCGTAGTCCATGGACAGCCCGAACAGGGCCGCGAACATCATCAGGGGCACGTAGCTGGCGATCGGCACGCTGCCGTAGGGCGTCGACAGGCCGACCAGGTGCGGGCCCCAGCCCCACTGGAAGGTCGCCACCAGGACGCCGAAGGCGGCGCCGACGCAGAGCAAGTTGATGACCGCGGCCTGCACCGGGATCAGCAGGGACCGGAAGGCCGGGTGGTGGGGATCACGGTGAAGGTGGACGCGTCCCCGGCCTTGTTGATCGAGGGCGGCGAGACCAGCTGGACGCCCACCGGGGTGGCCAGGGAGTCGGCCTGAGCCTGCAGGGCGTCGGCCTGCCGCTGCAGCGACGCCCCTTGCCCCCGCAGCTCGTCGGCCTGCCGGCGCAGGGCCGCCGCCTGGGCGCTGAGCGCGTTGGCCTGGCGCTGGAGGGCGGCGGCCTGGGCCGCGAGGGCCCGCGCCTGCGGGGCCAGGGCGGCGGCCCGCCGGGCCAGCTGGGCCTCCTTCCTGGCCAGGGCGGCCGCCTGGCCGGGGAGCTGCGCCGCCTCCCGGGCCAGCGCCGCCGCCTGCCGCTTCAGCGACGCCAGCTGCGCCTTCTTGGCCGCCAGGGCCTGCTGGTCGGCGGCCAGGGTCGCCTGGGCGGCGGCCAGGGCGTCCTTGGCCCGCTCGCAGGCGGGCGTCGGCGGCGCGACCCGGCAGACCCGCGGGGCGACCCGCTCCAGGAGCCGGACCCTGACCCTGTCCCTGGCCACCCGGGCGGTGAGGGCGGCCTGGGCCCTGAGGTTGGCCCGGATCGCCGCCTCGAGCGCGACCCGCTGCCGGCCGATCTGCGCCTGTTGCTGCTGGAGCTGCCGCTCCTGGGCCTGGAGCTCCGCCTCCTGCTGCTCCAGCGACGCCTGCTGGGCCTTGAGCGAGTTGGCCTCGGCGGTCAGCTCCTTCTGCTTGCGCTCCAGGTCGGCCTGGTTCGCCTTGGCCTGGTTGTACTTGTCCTCACAGGCCTTGCTGGGATGCGCCGGCGGGCTCAGCTCGACCGCCGTCACCAGGGGGCCGTTGTAGCCGGGCCCGTACCTGGCGGCCATGAGGTCGAAGGCCTGCCGCTCGGTGGTGGCCTCCGGGGTCGCGCCGACGTCCTCCTGGCCGAGGCGCAGCGAGAACACCGGGACGATCAGCCGGACCAGGAGCGCCAGGGCGACCAGCCCGCAGGCCAGCGGGTGGCCGGTGACCGCGGCCGCCCACCGGCTCCAGAACGTCACCGCCCCGGCGTCGCCCGGGGGCGGAGGAAGGCCGGCAGCCTGGCGCCGAACAGGTGCCCGCCGGCCAGCGACAGGACCGCAGGCAGGAGCGTGATGGCGGCCAGCACGGCCGTGAGCACGGCGATCGCGCTGGCATAGCCGAGTGACGCCACCAGGGGGATGCCGGCCACCCACAGCGAGAGCAGGGCGATGATCACGGTGCCGCCGGCGAACAAGATGGCGCCGACTGAGGTCGCGACCGTCCGGGCGATCGACTCGTGCCGCTC
>Ga0209814_10000167_pt1 | contig 19201 bp, 25 predicted proteins | sample SoiMetdeltSBSDD1_FD_187597 | JGI IMG/M metagenome (GOLD analysis project Ga0209814, IMG submission 187597) | Bulk soil microbial communities from a Populus tree surrounding site in Tennessee, USA - Soil MetaG P. deltoides SBSDD1 (SPAdes) (version 2) | ecosystem: Environmental > Terrestrial >... | reverse complement strand
TAACACGCTCCTCCACGGGGCCGACAAGTTTCCCGCTACCGATTTCACCCAATCGCTTCTTTAGGAGTTTTCGCGCTTGCGTTTCGTTCTCAGACTCGCAAGACTCCCGATACTCTTTGCCCCGGTGGTAGTAGGCAATCCAACAAACGGAGCCACGCTTAAATACCCGACCCATTCCGCGTAGATGTCGCCGTCGCTCAGCTCTGTTCGATGTCACTTCTTCGTTCATTTTTTGAACCCCCTTTTCGTGTTAATGAAGCAATCCGTGCGTTCTTATCTTTGTCATTTGCGCATTGAGCTCATTTGCAATGTGGTACTCCAACCACGAGAGAAATACCCCTATTTCTTCCATGCGTCCTACTAGCCCCGCCATGCCGATCTCACTGTGACAGTTTTCAAGATCGCTCCCTATTTGTTTCAACCTGGTATCGGCTAGTTCGACCAGTTCGTTAGCAAAGCGCACCTGTTTCACCGATACGGAATCCAACCGTCGTTGATTTTAGACACTCTGGAAGCAGAAAAAAGACATTTGCTATCCCGCGAGCAGTTGGAATCCGGTTTGTGGCTTAAGGGAATTGGCAGCGTGGTCACCATGGGCGCGAGGCTAGGACTTCCAGACACCGGAATGGCGAAAATCCGAAGAAACAAAAAGTTGCGAGAAGAGAAAGTGAAGATCCTTGAAAAGGCGGCGGCGGTTTTGAATGACTATCCGGGGTATTTTCTTGTCTTTTTAGACGTAAAAAAACCCGATCAAATTGTTTTTGGCTTGCCGAAATATATAAGAGCCATCGCAGCATGTATGCGTCAACAGAGTCGCCCCGCAAAACACCGATCGAGGGAACGTGCTGCGCGAATGGTTCTTGAGAGCCTAACAGATACGTTTCGGCTTGCTGTGGAAAGACCTCTCTACGAATATGCTGGTTTGCTTGCGAAAACCAGTTTCCCGGAGGAGTGGAACCCCGCCGGTGATATCAGGGAAGCAGCGAAGAAGCTGGTCAAATCGCGTAACCACAAATCTTCTGGAAAATAATTCGCCGTGACATTCCGCGAACGGATGCAAAACGTTTTGAACGCGCTTGCAGCGATTCTTACTCTTGTCGCGGGTGTCTACATTGTCATCGTCGTCGCGGCAGTGATTGATTGGGGTTTTGTAAAATCAGAAATTACGAACTACCCGCTCCAGTGTCGGGAAAGTGTTCGTGCCGGGGCTTGCGAGAATATCGAGTATGGTTTGAGAAAAATAACTTATAAAGTGATGCCTGATCGGCAGGAAGTTGTGCATTGGGTGCAAGGGTTTCCGGTTGAGCGCTTAACGAAGTGCGCGGTGAGGGACAGAAAAAATTGGTCTTGCACATTTAACGACGGCACTGCAGAATTTGGATTTAATGGTGGCGCATATTGGGAGCGAACTATCACACCGGGGGCCTTGTCGGCATGGATTGAAAAAGAAGTTCACGTCTCGCGGTGGCAATGGCTCAACCAGGGCTGCAAAGATAGCGGTATGTCATCGTTCGTTTGCTATCCGGTGATCGCGTTCTTGGAATAGGATTTACCTGGTCTTGTCCCAAGTGCCGCAATTACTTCGGTGTCGTTTATCGCCGAATGCCAAGGCCGTAGCAAACCCCAGCCCATACACGGTCGTTGCGCTACATGCGGATACGAAATCAACTGGACGCTGCTTCGTTCAAGTCATGGCTCAATCAGCCGTCGATAGAATTCTGCTCGGTCCAAAGCTCGTCAACGACGATCAGCTTTTCAAAACTCGTGTTACTCATCCGCCCTTGACGAGTCACAAATATCAGTCATTATTTTCTTAGACTACTTACCGGCGACTGGCAGAGTTAAATTGCTAAATGGCCAGATACTTCGCTCGAAATTGTCCGAGATGTGCGGGCTACTTGGGAATCGTTCTGCGGAAATCCGGCCGTAACACGTGGCTGCAAGCCATCAATGGCCACTGTCTTGAGTGCGGCTATGGACTCGCCCGGATACTCGTGCAAGGCAGAAAGTCGGTCAAGCGTGTCGGCATTGTTCGTCGTTCATCACACTAAGGCTCTCTTCTGTGTTGCGGCCTGGCAGAAAAAAGGCGGCTCGCAATGATCCAAAATGTCATTATTCTAGTCTTAACGGCGCTGGCCTCTTCGTTCCTGTGGTGGCGCGCCCGATTCAAGATATGTCGGAGCTGTCGATCACGCATAAGACGGTGGGCATCCGTTTGCCACGTCTGCGGTGCGGAGCAATAGGATGGCGAACAAAGCTCCCGATAAAATCCCACCAGGTCCAAAGCTGGACGCATTAACGGCTGAAGAGGTTTTCGGCTGGAAGAACGTTCACAAGCATGAAGGTACGCTTGTCGGTAAGAAGCAGGACAAGGCCGAGAAGCAGGACAAAGCCGAACGGTGGCGTTTAGCCAAGGTATCGCAAGGAATGCGCATAACGGGACCTTTCACGGTGACTACCAAAGCGCCGCATCGAGTATAGTTTAGGTGAGCAATGAAATCCCTAATCGCGAACGGTGACACCCCTCGAAACATGAATGCGTGATTCGCAACTTCATGCAACCTCCTGAAAAAACCCAAGTTGCAAGGTGCGAAGGAGTAAATATCAGGGACTTTATTTGCTGCATTATGAACATATAAGAAATTGAATAAACAAGACAAGCTGAAACCTGGCAATTTACAGTGCGAGTTTCATACCCATTTGGGGGGATAAGAAAAATAACCATTTGGGGGATTGACGAAAACATCTTGAATTTTCTTACTTCCGTTACAGAATAGAGGCCTGGGTCGTTGAGGGGAAAACTGGCCTCTAACTTAGGAACACAAGGAGGTGTCCTATGAAGCGACTATCGATTTTCATTATGGTTATGGCTGGCCTTTTGGTTACCGCCACCGTGGCCGGAGCTGAGCAGATCAGTGCTCTGCTGACCGGCTACGAGGAGACGCCCGCGGCGGTATCCACAACCGGCAGGGGCGAGTTCGTCGCCACGGTCGCTCCGGATGGTGAGGTCATCCATTATACGGAGACGTATAGCGCGCTGCAGGCGCCGGTGACTCAGTCTCATATCCACGTCGGCCAGCTAGGCGTAACCGGCAGCGTCGTTATTTTTCTGTGCCAGACGGCGGGAAGTCCTGATCCTACGGGTCTTGCTCCTCAGTGCCCTCAAGAGGGCACCGTGTCGGGAGTGATCACGGCGGCCAACGTCATCGCCGGGTCTCAGGCACCGCAGCAGCTCCAGGCTGGTGATCTTGCCGCGGTCATCACTGCCATCCGCGCCGGGGCTGCGTACGCGAACGTGCACACGCAGGTCTCGCCGGGCGGCGAGATACGCGGCCAGATACGCACGGTCGGCAAATAGTATAGTGTCTTCGTCGCGCTCCACGTATTGAGAGGCCGCAGGCCTTAGTCCTATCGAGTCGAGGAGCCACAGACAAACTCGCCAAACTTGCATTCTTCGACTCGCGCGGCGGTACCTCACCCCTGCATCAACCGCATTAGCATCTTCGTAGCTGTGGAGCCCCCAGATTGAACGATGTCCCAGGATGCTGAGTGCTGCCCTGTCGTTGGCGTGTTCTCCCAATGGATTCAGCGGCCATCCAGAAAATCGGCGTAGTAGTTGCTGAGTTCATCAGTGATCATGGGTGCTACTCTACAACCGCTCAGCTTCGACCCTCAACTGCCCCGAAGGGGCTATTTTTTCGGAGCACGGTCTCCGAAAAAGCGTAGAATCTTATCCACATAAGTCGCAGCGCGGCGGTACAAGTCGTTAATACTCGGGCCGTAAAACATCAGGCCACCAGCGTCGATATGGTCGCTCTGCGGGTATATCGCTGGGAGACGGCTCTTGGCCGCGATCTCTGCAATCTGCGCTCGCTGAGACGTGGCGACAGGGCTTGACAGCACGAGGAGTGCGCCCGCCTGCCCTTCCTCGCGGCGCGAAATACATTCTCAATATCCTGGGGACGTTGTATCTCTAAGTGTTGAAGCTTTACCCCGAACGCCTTAGCACCGAGTTCCGTCTCTTTCAAAGTTTGCTCGTTGCCCGGCACGGTCGAAGTCCCGATGACGGCCACGCGCGAGAGCCTAGGAACGATCTCCTTCAGAAGCTCAAGTTGTTTTCCGCTTATCTCTGAGTAATACGTCGACAATCCCGTAATGTTCCCGCCGGGCCGCGCAAGACTGTCCACAAATCCATTACCAACAGGGTCATTATCAAACGCCATGACAACGGGAATCGTAACAGTTGCTTCCTTAGCGGCGCGAGTTGGTCGCGGAGCAGCCGAAACGATAACGTCTAACTTGAGATGTACCAGCTCGGCCGCAAGCTCGCTCAGTCGATCTAGTTTTCCCTCTGCATCTCGCCACTCAATGATAATGTTTTTTCCCTCGACGTATCCGAGTTCGCGGAGGCCCTGACGGAATGCCTCGGTCCGGGTCGCGACAGAGGACAGGGCCGTGCTTAGGAATCCTATACGCGGAACTTTCGTCGGCTGCTGCGCCTCGGCGGGTTGGCAAAGTGCAAAGAGCATGGCGCATAGAGCAAAGCTACCGAGTTTTCGCTTATTCATTTCTCCCTCACGCCTCACGCACGACTGTGCTTGTTTTGTGCCTGAACCTGGGCAGAACATACAACTTCCATTGTCGAAGAAAAAGGAAGCGGGCCTCGAAATGGTTGGGTTTTCTTGTCAATGTTCGGTTCTGGTTCGCTCTGGCCCTGACTCTTAATCAGCGGCTCCGGCGTTGGGGGCCTCCAGCCCACAACGCTGCGACGGCCGAGAAAGTTGACATACGTGTTGGTACCGAATAGTGGTCCCACCACCCAAACTCGGGAACACGGATGGACCTGGGTTGTGGACCGCTGCCGGTGCTACAGACATTGCGGGACAAAGAGCCATTCTCCCGGCATGGCGGGATTCGAAGAATGGGGTGATTGTCTCCTGGGCCGGGCATCGGAACTGGATGATGGTGTTTCCGGTTCCGACGCTCCGGCTTCCCGATTCAGGACTTCACCTCGGCTTGATTCATCGTTTCTGGACAATCCTGGGTTGAATTCTCGCTGGTTTCATCGTCCTGGAGCACCTCTTCTAGGGTTTCGATCTTGGGCACCCTCTCCAGGCCGAACTTTTGGAGACTCCCAGTCAGCGAGTTCACCAGGCCGCGCTTGTAGCCGTCGAGCTGGCTTAGACCTCGTGGATTCTGCTTGGCCTTCGGATTGTTTTGGATGATGTGATCTATGGCACCGTTGAAGACCATGAGCCACGCGGCGTCACTGGCGATAACCTCAGCCAGAATCCTGGTCGCCGTCGATATCTGCTCATCTCCGCCTTTGTCAGCTATCAAGCCGCCTAGAATTTGCTGCCTGACGCTCTCATCTGGAGGTGCCAAGAAGCCGGCGTCCTGTCTCTTCTCGATAGCCGCGAGGCCGTGCCTGAATGCATTTTGATTGCCCGGCGGTCCGCTTCTGCCTTTCACTCCGCCTTTGCCTGGAATGCCTGCCATAGTTACCCCGAATCGTACCGGATGATTTTCGTTCACTCTATCAGAGAGGCATTCGTTTGTTGACTGCGAAAAGATTCGGACATCTTTCGGACAGCTCCAAAAAATCTGAGAGAACATGCGGACTTTTACCGGAACACTATACTGCCAATAAAGTGTTCGTTTCGCTTCCGCCGTTTCGGGACATGTTTAGTTTCGGGCCCAGAATTCGAAAATCTGTTTTGGCTCTACCAATAGAGAGGCTAGTAATCCCACGATGATCGCCCAAAACGCCGACGTGATTCCAGCAACAGCAAACGGTGTTGTCGCGACCGCAAAGGCTACTAGGGCACCAAAGGGCATCTTGCCCATTAACGCCTTCTCCAAGGCATCCTGAAGCGAAGGTACTATGGCAAGGCCGGCAAGTGCGAAGATGTATGCCTTCGGCAGCACTTTCAAAAGGGAGGCAACAGGGCTAGCCGCGAAGGCCAAAAAGATCGTCAATAAAGCCGAGATGATGGCACCCCAATATCGACCGGATACAGGACCGGAATCCGGAGATGCAATTATAGCTACGCCTGTCCTTGCCACAGTCGCAGGATGGCCGCCCAGCAGTGCGTTTACAACCGAGTTTACCCCTACCACAGTTGAAACCGTATTGACGGGAACAGCATAGCCCTGCGCCAATAAGAACCCGATCCCCTGGACGTTGCCAAGACCCATCGAAAGGACAACCATCGGTAAACTCACCGCAATGATAGCGGCAAACGAAAAAGCCATTTCAGGCACGGCAAGCACAGGCAGCGTCCAATCTACAGGCTCAGCTGTCGCGGTTCCGACCAGCGCAACTGCAATGCCGCCCCCGACAACGGCTAAACCCACTGGTGGCACACTGGGCTTATCAAGGAATCTTCCGAGCAAATAGCATCCAACTGCCGTTCCAGCCACCACGACATCCTCGACCGTAGCGGCAACCAGACGCGTTACATACCCCAGAATGCTACCAGCAAACATCCCCATAATGATCGGAAGCGGAACCCATCTCATTATCCGCCCTCCAACACCCAACATTCTCATTAGAAGCATCAGCAATCCGCTGACGAGATTCGCACCGACGATCTCTGGAAAGCTAAAGCGGTCGGCGAGCGTTCCAAGATAGATCAAACCGGGATAGTCCACGCGATAGGAATTGGTTGTCGAAAACGGAACGAAATTAAAATAGTTGAAACAGCACCACTAAAATAGGCAATGAAGAGCCATCTCGACGACTGTTCAGTCGAAAGAGCTAATTGCTGCGACACAGCTATGTACAGCGGCACCGCGCCAAAGACGTACCACAAAAAGGCTGTCAAACCTGCCCATAACGCCGCCGCGTTGAATTCACCTAGTAGCGGTCTGCAGTTCACTTTTCGTAGTTATCCAAATAGATGTCAGGATTGCCGCGCGGTCGACACCGCATCAGCCACTTCCTTCAACTCCGCTTCCGCCCTGTCCAGCCACAACCCCATTTCCATCTCCCGCATCAGTGTAACACAGTTGTTGAGATGTTCCTTCGCCAGACGAAAATTACTGCTGCGCCAATACAGTTCTCCAAGACCGAGATGACAACCCGCAACTAAGGGACGCATTCCCAGCTCCTCGGCAATCGTGACGGCCTTGCGGTAAAAGATCTCAGCGTTCTCTCAGGAACACTATACTCTCAGTAAAGTGTTCGTCTCGCACAAAAGTGTCGAACAAAGATAACGTAGGGTTCCTTGACAGCTTTGAGCTAGGCGACTAGTTTCTTGTCAAAGGTTGGGTCGGTATTCAGGAAAGACAAAACGTCTACTCAGACCGCGAGTTTTAACCATGGCTAAAATCGTTCTGGGTCTAGGTACATCACACAGCCCGATGCTCAGCACCCCCACCGAGATATGGCATCTCCACGCCGATCGGGATCAAAAAAACCAGGCACTAGAGTTCAGGGGGCGAACCTACAATTACGAAAACCTCAAGCAGAGCCGGGCGCGGGAAAAATTGGAACAACATTTGAGCGGCGAAATTTGGCGGTCTAAACAAGAGAGCTGCCAGCAAGCGATCAAGGCGCTGGGTGACAAACTCTCTGAGGTTTCTCCGGACGTGATAGTTATCGTCGGTGATGATCAGCATGAGCTGTTTTACGAGGACGGAATGCCGGCATTCGCCATTTTTTGGGGCGACCGGATACAGTGCATCCCACCGGATCAACCCGTCCACTCCTCCATAGCAGCGGCACGCCGGGATCAATTCGGCGACGAGCCCGAGTGGTACCTTGTCGAGAGTGACCTCGGCAAGCATATGGTCGTTCATATGATGGCCGAGGGGTTTGACGTTGCGCAACTCACCCGACAGGCGAAGGGTCGTACGGTTGGGCATGCCTTTACCTTCGTGCGCCGGCGGATCATGCAGCCAAAGATGTTCCCGATACTGCCGGTGACGATCAATACCTATTTTCCCCCCAATCAACCGACGGCCGCTCGCTGTTACGCTTTCGGAAAGGCATTGAGGCGCGCCATTGAGTCGTGGGATTCTACTAAGAGAGTAGCAGTAGTCGCATCGGGCGGGCTTTCCCACTTTGTCGTGGATGAGGAATTCGATCAAGGCGTTCTAAAAGCCATCAGAGAAAACGATGAGAAGACGATAGGAAGCTTCGGAGAGCCGCTGTTTCAATCGGGCAGTTCAGAAATCAAAAATTGGATTACCGCGGCAGGAGCCCTGGAGGATTTGAACATGGAACTCCTGAACTACGCGCCGGCGTATCGATCAGCGGCCGGAACCGGCTGTGGATTGGCGTTCGCGCAATGGCTTTAAGGCTAGACATCATTTTCAGCAATCGCATGTGGCATTAAGGAGAAGAATCATGCTTACCGCCGAAGAAAATGAGCGATTGACGCGCGTCGGGCGGGGAACTCCCATGGGGGAGCTGGTGCGAAGGTTTTGGCTTCCGTTCTTACAGGTAGCGGACATTGCTGAGCCCGATGGCCCGCCAGTGCGGGTTACTCTTCTGGGAGAGCAACTGGTTGCCTTTCGTGATACCTCCGGGCGCGTAGGACTTATCGACCGTCTGTGCGCTCACCGCTGTGCCAATCTTTTTTTCGGGCGCAATGAAGAGAACGGCCTGCGCTGCACCTACCATGGCTGGAAATACAACGTCGAAGGAAGATGCGTAGACATGCCCACGGAAGATGCGGCGAGCCCTTTCAAGGACAATATCCGTCTCACCGCTTACCCCGTGCGCGAGAAAGCGGGGATCCTGTGGACGTACATGGGACCCAAAGATCAAATCCCGGAGCTGCCGGAATTTGAGTGGGCTCGGGTTCCGGAAGCGCACCGTTTCGTCTCGTGGAACTATCAGCAAAACAACTTTGTCCAGGCAATCGACGGCGGCATCGACACGTTCCATTCCGTCTTCCTTCACAGCACCTTGGACTCCCATCGCAAGCTCGATGAATGGAAGGATCAGGGAAAGCGGGAGGGAAACCCGCGCTTGGTGCATCGTGTGCGAACCAATCCGCCGAAGCTATTCGCCAAGGATACCGACTATGGGGTCATCATCGGCGGCAAATATAAGGGAAGCGAAAGCTTGGACTACTGGCGTTACAATCTTTTCCTCATGCCATTCTACACGATGCCTCCGGGCGGCGGTGTTGATAAAAGCAGGAAATTAGCCCACGCGTTTGTGCCGATCGATGACGAAAATACGCTGCGATGGGTGTTCACCTGGAATGTCGAAAAGCCTTTGAGCGCGAGAGAAGTAGCGGAGATGCGGGGAGGCGGACCCGTTCATGTCGAATTCATTCCGGGAACTCATTACCCGCTGAGAAACATGTCCAACGATTATCTGATCGACCGGGAACTGCAAAAATCCGTCTCCTTTACCGGAATCAAGGGCATAGGGGAACAGGACTTCTCCGTACAGGAGGGGATGGGCCGGATTGCCGACCGGACGCGTGAGCACCTGGGCAGCAGCGACATCGGGATTGTCGCCATGCGGCGGCGTCTCTTGAAGGCCGCCGCCGACCTCCAGGAAGGCCGTCCACCCTGCGCGGCAAGCGACGGAAACCTCTATCGCGTGCGAGGTGCGGAAATCATGTTGCCGCCGGATACGAAATGGGATGACGACGAGCGGACTATTGAGGCGATGACGGCGCACTGGTGAGAACTCTTCGTCGTCGGAACCAGAGGGCAAAGATCAGAGTGCTAAGAGCTAAGAGCGAGAACCCTTTGTGCTTCGCGCTTAGCTCTTCGCCGGTTAGTATGTTGGAGTAAAGCGATCGAGCGCACCCTTCGACGATGCGCAGGGCAATCGGCATATGAGATTTTTTCGGCGGCCTACCGGGAAAAATTATGGCTGAGACTGTACGAGCGGCAGTGAAAGTGGGCGTGAAGGAAACCGAGATTCGGGAATTTCCAATGCCCGATATTCCCATCGACGGGGCCCTTCTCAGGGTAGAGGCGGCAGGTATCTGCGGCAGTGATGTTTCGGCATATCAGCGTAAACTTAGCCGGGGGCCCCATATCATGGGGCATGAAAATGTTGGGCGTATCGCCAAGCTCGGCCGGGTTGCCGGCGAACGCTGGGGAGTGAAGGAAGGCGATCTCGTTGCCCTGGAAGAATATTTACCCTGCTGGCACTGTGAGTGGTGTCACCTGGGAGAATACCGGCACTGCTACGCCACCGATCCCAGGGCTAATCCCGATGCGAAGCGTTATGGCAATGTCCCCATTTCCACCGAGCCGGTGTTGTGGGGAGGTTACAGCCAGTATCTTTTCTTGCCGCCTAACGCAGTGATCCACAAGGTGCCCGACGGACTATCTGCGGAGGAAGCGGCTCTGGCGTTGCCCCTCGGGAACGGAATTCAGTGGGCCTGTGTTGAGGCGGAAGCAGGTCCCGGAAAGAGCATTCTTATACAGGGACCTGGGCAGCAAGGACTCGGCTGTGTGGTGGCGGCGAAGAATGCAGGCGCCGAAACCATCATCGTTACCGGTATTTCCCGTGACGCAGGGAGGCTGGAGGTGGCCAAGCGCCTCGGTGCGGATTTCACGATTGACGTTGAAAAAGAATCAGCGCTAGAGATGCTGGCGGAATTAACCGGCGGCAAGGGAGTCGATGCCGTCGTTGATGCAACGTCGGGTGCAGGGACAAGCGCTGTTATTTTGACCATCGAGGCCGTGAAACGCAAAGCGGGGATTATTGTCTTGCAAGGAGGTGGCGCCCCCAATGTTCCCGATTTCCCTTTAGGCAAACTCACAGGCAAATACATCACAGTGAAAAGCGCGCGCGGACATAGTTATGCCGCAGTGGAACTAGGGCTGAAGCAAATAGCCAGCCGAAAATTTCCGCTCGACGAATTGCGAACTCATGCCTTTCGTCTAGACCAGGTCAATCAAGCGCTCCGCGCCGTCGGGCGCGAGGGTCCCGAAGAGACGATCCACGCCTCGATTACGCCTTGGGCATAGGCGTGAGAACTCAATTGCTATTCCGGATACTTCCGTAGCAATTGGATGTACTCTTCCACTCCACGATAGACGTCGTACTCCGCCTGATAGCCGAGTTCTTCCTTGATTCGGGTGATGTCCATGTAACCGTTCGGGCGATGGCCTGGACCGCGCCTAGATTCTAGACTGAGATGAGTTTCAGGAACCACTTTTTTCACGGCTTCGACAAACTCCTTATAGCTAATGGGTCGCTCGCCGCTGATGTTATAGATTCGCTGCGAGAGTTTTTCAGGCCATCTGGACAAGCTGGATCGCCCGAGCGCAGTCCTTGATATAGAAAGCTCCGTTTCGTCCTCTTCATGTGGCGCGCCGCGTCGGGCGCCCGTAAAACTAACCGGCATCCCTTTCGCTGCTGCGTGACAGATCCGGCTGGTCGGGGCAGCCAGGCTGTGGTAGAGCGGCCCAAAGGGGGTGCCGATGCGTAGCGCCACTACTTCGCAATCCGTCCTCGAGGCATAGTGAAATCCCAGTATCTCCATCGCTTTCTTGAAGGTCTCGGTTGGATTGCCTGATTGCATGGGCAAGAGCGCGTTTTCCCGGAAAGGTCCCTCTGTCAGGCCGGCATAGACGGCAACGGAGCTTGCCAGGCTTACACGTTTGACTTCGTACAACCTCGCGGCTTCGAGGATATTCAGCAAGCCCGTTATGTTGACTCGGTAATCCTCGGCCGCCGATAATGCTCCTAAACCGGGCACCGCAAGATGAACAATGCCCATGACCTTGTACTTGCGCACAAGATCGATTACATCGTGACTGCTGGTCACATCCAATCTCTCGATGAAGGCTCCTTTGCCGATTTCGTCTTTGATAAAGTCCGGCTCCCTCCGCACGCGGTACTGAGTCAGCACGACCTTCTCTCCCACATCCAAAAAGCGCCTCGCCGTGTGCAGGCCGATAAACCCTAGCCCTCCCGTGATAAGAATCATGACACTGCTCCTCTTTGATAGCAGAATTTTGACTCTCCGGCTGACTGAAGAGCCGCCCTTACTCTTGGTTGGAGATCCAGGTCAGTCGTGGCATAGCCACACTTGTTTTTCTGCAATCACTTGATGACTCTATCCGCTCTATACAATATCGATTGCGGCATGGACAGGCCGATCTGTTTCGCGGTCTTGAGATTGATCGTCAATTCGAATTTCGTGGATTGCTGCACCGGTAGATCGGCGGGCTTTTCGCCCCTCAGGATACGATCGACATAGCTAGCGGCACGCCGGTACTGATCGACCACATCAGGCCCGTAGGAGATCAGCCCGCGGTCGGTGACGAAGTAGCGGAAGGGGTAGATCGCGGGCAGTCGAAGCCGGGCTGCCAGTCTAATCAGCTCTCGATGAACGATCGCCAAAGAACTCGGTGTCACAATCAGGGCACCGTTTGACTCTCGCGGTCACCGGGCGTCAGCCCCTTGTCGTTAGACACCGCCGTCTAAACAGAAGCGATCCGATGCGCCCGGAGGAAGGAACGTATCTGGCGGACCGCCAGGGGAATCCGCTCCTTCGGCTCCTTCCATGGAAACATGCTCACTTCTGCCTGCGGCGCGAGCATCGCGGCCTCCATGGCGACGGCGTACGGATGCGGCGGGGTATCATCCGGCAAGATCAATACGGGCGTCCGGCAATTGCGCACGAAATCGCGTGTCACAGTCCAGACGAAGTCGGCGTTGGTTCGGTACATCTTGGTCAGGAATTTGTCGACCATCTCCATCGTGATGTCGGGCCGGCGCTTGACCAATTCCGGACCCCAGCCCTTGATGTTGTTCTCGTAGGAGTGGTTGGGCAGCTCCGGCCGGAATCCGCTGGGCTGCGCCAGCACGGCTGCGACGATACGGTCGGGTGCCCGCTTCAGCAGGTTCCAAACCAAAGGACCACCAATGCAGAAGCCCATCACCATGAACTTGTCGATTCTTAAGTGATCCATCACACCGATATGGTCATCGGTATAGGCATCCCACGGCCGGTCGATCTCGAGCGGGCCGGAGGACTGTCCGCCATTGGCATTGCGCATGTCCGAGAAAATGCAGCGGTATTCTCCCTTGAACTCCTCGATCGCATTGAAAGGCCCGCCGCGTTTCAAGCCGGCGATCGTCGAATTCAATCCCCCGCCGGGAATGAGCAACAACGGGAAGCCGGAACCGGCCTCCTCATAGGAGATGCGAACGGGGCCTTTTTCGTACAACGACATGGTAGCTCCTCCTTACAAATTTGTTGACCAAACACTCGCCGAGCTGCGGCCATCGCCGTTGCCGCAGCGCCCGTTTTCAGTATTTTGCGTCTGATCGAATCCACCATCGGCGCCCTGACTTTCGGCCGGCTTAACGTCCCGCGTAACCGGGCGCCCTCGCGTGAAGCGCGGCGGGAACCCGACAGCAGAGCTGTTGGGCGCTCTGGTTCATGCAGATGTTAGGCGGCGCCTGGATGATCTGCGACAACGAATTGCTCATATTCGCTGAGAACACGCGCAAGTAGTTCCAGATAGCGGCCACATACGTCCGATACGTTGGAGTCAGGGAGTTCAGAAAAGCTGAGGGTCGACTTTTCCACTTTGGGCAGCGGCAGAGGAGAGCCGGGTACTCCGCCCGCACGGATTTCCAAGGATCCACCCCTTTCATGAAGCTCCCTTTGCAGTTCGTGAATGGGGGCATGAGTGATATTTGCCTGCACGTTCGGACCACGAATATGCACGCTTTGGACTCGCTGATCGTTCGTAAATCTCAGCAAGTCTCGCTCTTCGTCGGATAAGCTAAGTTTCCGATGCTCGAACCACTCGCGATACCGTTCCCCTTCCTCGACACCAATAAAGTCTCCCACGCTACGTGCAGCGGACAGAAATGCACTCAGATAAAAGTCGCGAGCCTCGGGCTCGGGCCGATAGATGTGACGCTCCTCTTCGACTAGCGTTGGAGGAAGAAACCTGCTTCCCGGAGTTTCTTCTTTGTCCCTTCGATCATGGCACGCTCACCACAATGTGCCGCCGAACGTTCAACCGTTCAAGGCTGAGCCGCGCTCCGGCGGCGGTCTCAAGCCGTTGGTTAGCCCATTAGTTGCGAGATTCCCACCGTCGTGGGTGTCGGCGTCCATGCATGCAAGCCACGACTATGACCTGATCGTCAATAATCCGGTAGAAAAGGCTGTACGGGAAACGCCGCAAATTTGCACGACGCGTCTGACGGTAAACAACAGGAAAGCGTTCAGGATATGTTATCAAAGATTCGATGACGGTACTCACCGCTGCAAGAAAATCGTCACCAAGACCGGCTCGTTGATCCTCATACCATCGGTAGGCATCTTCAACGTCCGCGGCGGCAGCAGGCCGGAAGATCGGCGGCTTCACTTAGACCGAGAGCGGATCTGCTCCAAAACGTGGTCCCAAGGAATACCCTCAGGTCCCGAGCTTTCAAGATCGTCAAGTCGCCGGTCAAGTTCCTCGCGCTGCGCGTTAGTCAGCGGAACAGTTCCCGGCCTCTCGTTGAGGCTGTCCCATAGTTCCTCGATCAGACGTAGACGTTCTTCAGGACTCAGGTCGTTTATGTTTAGCGCAGGCTTGCTCATAAATCCAAATATGCCACCTTTACAGTTTCTCTGCCACCGCCACTTTTTGCTCTTCGGCTAACGCGAAGGCTGAGCAGGCACGGCCCGCGAGTTTTGCGAGCGGGTCCGAAGATCTGTCTCAAGCCGTTTGTTATGCGGCATCATTCATTCGTCCAGTGAAGGGTTCGCTATCGGCAAAAGGAAATGTTCAATTGACGCCGCCAACTAGCTCAGCTGCCTTACCGCCCAAAATCATGCGCTTTTCCGCATCTCCGATGTCAGGACACCGGCTTACGAAGCCGATCGGGTCGGGTTCGCCCACAGGATAATCCGACCCAAGAACCAAACGGTCGGATCCTACGATCTTGATCAAGCTGCTCAGTACGCTTGGATCAAAGAGGCAGGTGTCGTAGTGAACGCTTCTAAGGTACTCGCTGGGCTTTCGAGTTATGTTCTTCATGCTCTGCGGCGCGTTTTTCACGTTGCGGTCTAGCCGGCCCATGTTGTGTGGAAAATACCCTCCACCGTGAGAAACGACGACCTTGAGTTTTGGAAAGCTTTCCAGGACGCCCTCGTAAATCATGGAGACCATGAACTTCGCCTCTTCCCAACGATTGAGCGATCGAATTCCACATGCCGAATTGCTGAAACCATGCGCACTTTCCTCCTTCCGGGTGCATGAAGGACACCACACCGAGATCCTGCGCCGCCTCCCAGAACGGCCAAAACTTGCGGTCTCCCAGATAGATACCGCGAACCTCAGACGGAATGTTCGCTACCCTCAGGCCCAATCCAACGGCGCGCGAGAGTTCCTGGAGCGCCAAATCCATATCCTGCAGGGGTAGGACAAAACTTCCGATGATGCGCCGTGGAGATTGTGCCGCCCATTCGGCGACCGTATCGTTCAGTCGTCGGATCAGTTCAAGTTCGACTGCGGGTTCAGTCCACGACGTAGGCTCGATCACGGTCGCCGATGAGAATACGCTCACGTCAATCTTAAGGCGGTCCATGTCTTCGATCACCAAGCGCGGATTCTTCATCTTCTCGAAGAGCGCAACGAGGTGGGCGGGCGCCTGATGATGTCCGAAGCCGCTAGCAGGCGAATGGCAATGGCATTGGTCGAACACGTCTTGCACCAGGAAGTGTGAGTGAAAGTCTATGACTGGCGTAGCATCATTCGGCTCCATTTCGGCCTCCTTCCAGGCAGACAAATTTCAAGCGGCTTGACCCGACGCCGTATAACGCCACCATTGAGCGGCCGAGCAAGTGGGCGAAGCCCGCTTGCGAAGGTCCGTCTCGAATGGCCTGTTGGGCGGCACTAGACGATTCTCTTCCATCGCTTGAATGCTTTTATGTCATTCGGCGATAGATCGAACCACTCGCCTTCACCCCGCTTCTCTGCAAAACGGCGATGCCAGTATGCCTCTACTCCAGAGGGATCGTCGGTCTCGATGGTGTGGACAGTTGTTGGGGGTACTGGGATCTTTAGTGCGAGTTGTCGTTCGCGACTTCCGACTGAAACGGTACGTCCGATCTTGTAGTGACGGCCGGATTTCATTAGATACACGAAACCCGTTGCTATTTTTTCTTCACGATCTGGGACTTCAGCATCTTCCTCGTTCATTTGGGCCGAGCGCTAACTCTTTCGGCACACCAGCCGACCACATCATCATGACCTGGCTTCTCGCGGCAATACTCAGCGATGCGGGCGGCAAGTTGTTCCTTCGAACCGAAGCGTCGGAAAGTCTTCTCGCTCGGGAACTCGGAGTCGCGACGGCGGGCCATTAGGAGATCACTGATCGCGGGGAAGCGGCCTAGCTTCCGAATCAGCTCTATCGTCTTGTCAAAGACCAACGACTCGTCGTACGCCGCCTGCATCGCGTTGGAACCGAATCCGGCTTCGCGAAGCGCGTCGCTCCATCTAGCCCCAATGCTTGCCGTACCAATCGGCGTACTGAATCCCTGTCTCCGTCGAAAACTTTCTATGTCCGAGAGGCTTCCCGCCGTTCGCAACGGCTGTGCGCTTGATCTCTTCGATGATGTGGCATTTGTTCATCGCTCACCATGCCGCCCAACGCCTTCCGAATGAGCCGCGTGTCGCGCCAACATGACCGCACGGTACGAGGGGCGCGACGGCTCCATTCGGTTGTTGAGCCGCTTCACTAACTCGGCAGCTCATCGTCCTGCCAGATCGTTCCCATCAGTACCGCAAGATACTGGCTGAATGTCCGATGGCTGGCCGACAGCAGGATCGGAAGGCTCTGCTCAAGAATCTGGCGTCCGACGGGTTCTCCACGGAACCGTGAAAAGTAGAGTCCGGCCGCGCTGGTCGATGCGACAAGGAACGTGCTTCCGATATTCGGATGAACAAGGTCGCAGAACAGGTTGTACGCGACCAGGACCTCGGGCGTCTCACGGCCCCAGCTCTCAACGCACAGGCCGATTCTGACCTGCTGGGGCAGCGCTTCAGGATCGGGTGATTTGGCCTTCTTGCCCTTGCTCTGGAGCCGGGCCACGGCGTCGCTCCTGAGCTTCGAGTACCGCTGGAAAAGGAAAGACTCCCAGTCGAACTTGCCGCCACGAAGATGCCGGTCGTCGAGCTCGATAAGCCGGCGCATCTCTTCTCTACTGAGCTGACCCTTGTCGAACAGAGGCTTGTATTCCTCGACGAGGTAGTAACGAAGGATCGCGGTCGTCTCAAGCAGCGCGCGACCACACAAGGCGTACATGAGGAAGTTCTGCTGTTCGATTGCGAAGAGCACGCCATTGGACAGATCCGCGAACTTACTTACGTAGGACGTGATCAGGTTGCGGGCATACATGTTGTGCAGCTTTCTGGGATCGTCGAGCCTGGGATTCCAGGGGAATTCAAGGCCCTTGGCCATGTTGACTAAGTGCTCCGTGCCCTTGCGCAGAATCTCGATCAGCTCAGGGATAGACTTCTGCTCCCTCACAAATAGTCCTCGGTTCTGGTCCTATCAGTCGGCCCAACGCCAAGGCTGAGCCGGTATCGGCTCAAGCCGCTTGTTAGGTTCCGATAATCTCGTTTAATCCTTCAACGACCTGAGCCAATTCCTCCGGAGATGCTCGACCAATCATCTTTCCTATCCTTTCAACCGCGAGCGTGCGGATCTGGCTGATTTTGACCCATGACTTTTTCGGCAGCCCCTTCGCATGAAGTTCGAGCGTTAAAGGAAAGCTGGCGCGTTGAGGCTGACTCGTGAGAGCAACGGCAATCACCGTTCCGGAGCGTTCATTGAAAACGTCCTGGCTCAGAATCAAAATTGGACGTTGTCCTGCTTGTTCGCGCCCCCGTACCGGATTCAAGTCGGCCCAGCGGATCTCACCTCTCAGTATTCGGGCCATTCCGCCAAGTCCTCGGAAAGCCCTTCTTCCGCAAGCGCCTTCTCAAAGGTAGGATCAAGTTTGGCGCACTCTTGGGCTAGACGACTTTTCTCTAGCCGCGCGAGCTTCTCCGTAACGGCTTCCTCGATGGCCTGGCTACGGTTGGGGAAGACTTGTTTCTTAACCAGTTGATCGAGGCGGTCCAGGGTGGATTCATCTAAAGAAATTGCAACTTTGGATCTTGCCACAAGTCACCTCGTGGTATGACGATACTTCATACCACAACTTGAGTCAAGCCATTGTATCTTTGAAACCTAACGATAAGGCTGAGAAGCCGCGGTCCGCGAGACTCGCGAGCGGGTCCGAAGGTCTGCCTCAAGCCGGATGTTATGCCTGCAATACTTCAGTTGGCTCAGGTTCATTAACGCAATCCCAAACCCGAATTCCCTCTTGACGCGCCGCGATTGCTAGGGCTTTGTCACCGGTGATGAGGATGGGTTTTGAATCGCACTCAAACCGAGAAAAGTAATTGCGCTTCACAGAGACGATTTGGAACGCATCCGAGACGTCAATAGTTTCTTGGTATTTTCGGACCAGATTTTCAACTTCGCCAAAGACCATAGGGTCCTTTATTTCTACATCTTGTATTTCGATTGTGTTATCGGCGCCATAAGCGAGAAGTTCTTCGCACGCACAAAAATATTGCTCGTCAGATATTTCTTTTCTGTAAAAGCGCTTGACCTTCAAAGCTCCAAGTGCCTCAGCAAAACAAAACGATGTGGCATGGAAATTTGATTCTTCACCGAAATATCTTTGCAGCCTGTCGCTTCCCTCTTCAGCAATGAAAAGCTTCACGATTGCTGAAGCATCCAAATAGTGTATCCGAATCAACTTCATTGGCGCGCTTCCCTTTAGGCATAACGCCATGCGGCTAAGCCGTGGCGAATAAGCGAGCCTGAAAGGCGAGCGTTCTCGACATCAGTCTTAAGCCGCGGGTTAGACGGTGCATGGTCACAAAAAGCCAGAGGACGGAATCTTCCGACAATAAACTGTCCGTTCCGGACGACCTGCCGTTCCTGCTTCATTCGAGATTCACGAGGTCTCGTATCGTTCTGTATAAGCCGACTAGCAATGCGACGAAAATCACGGCCGCTATAATCAAGTAGAACGGATTCTGGTAAAGCTCTCGATAGTAAACCAGCGCGCGCAAGACAAAAAGAAGGAAGCCGGCGAAGACGATGTCAAAAATCGTCTCGAGTATGACATATCCTTTGAAGAGTTTCCGCAATATCTTTTCCGTCTAAACGTATAGCGTTTTATCCCCAAAGCCTGGAGGCAAT
>Ga0209814_10000165_pt1 | contig 19271 bp, 24 predicted proteins | sample SoiMetdeltSBSDD1_FD_187597 | JGI IMG/M metagenome (GOLD analysis project Ga0209814, IMG submission 187597) | Bulk soil microbial communities from a Populus tree surrounding site in Tennessee, USA - Soil MetaG P. deltoides SBSDD1 (SPAdes) (version 2) | ecosystem: Environmental > Terrestrial >... | reverse complement strand
GCCGAGACGACGACCGCGCGCATCAGACGAAGTCGATGTGCACGGGCTCCGGGAAGGCGTGCAGCGCCTCGCCGCGGCGGAGGAGCTCGGTCACGGCCTTGCGGCCCTCGTCCCCGTAGTCCTTGGTCAGGTCGTTCACGTACATCGACACGAACCGGTCGGCGACGGCCGCGTCGATCCCGCGCCCGAACTGGAGCGCGTACTCGAGCGCCTCGGCGCGGTTGTCGAGGCCCTGCTGGATCGCCTCGCGGAGCACGTTCGAGACGTCGCAGAGCACGTCGCCGCCGAGGTCGCGCCGGACGACGTTGACGCCGAGGGGCAAGGGCAGCCCCGTCTCCAGCAGCCACCACTCGCCGAGGTCGAGCACCCGCACCAGGCCGTAGTCACCGAAGGTGAGCTGGCTCTCGTGGATGAGAAGGCCCGCATCGGCGCGGCCCGACGCGACCTCGTCGGGGATCTCGTCGAACGCGAGCTCCCGGTAGCGGAAGTCGCCGAGCGCGAGTCGGAGTGTCAGGTACGACGTCGTCAACGTCCCCGGCACGACGATCTCGAGCTCCGCGAGCTCGGCCAGCGACAGCGGCTCGCGACCGACGACGATCGGCCCGTACCCCGAGCCCATGCTGGCCCCGTGCGGGAGCAGCGCGTAGTCCTCCTGCACGAACGGATACGCCGCGAGCGAGATCGCTGTCACCTCCAGCCGCCCTGCTCGGGCCCACTGGTTCAGGGTCTGGATGTCGGCCAGGACCTGCTCGAACTCGTGGCCGCGGGTGTCGACGAGGTCGGTCGTGAGCGCCCAGTACATGAAGGCGTCGTCGGGATCGGGGCTGTGGCCGACGCGGATCTGCAAGGCGGCGGACGCTAGCAACGGCTGCCTCGTGCGCCGCCGGGGAACCGTCCTCGACGGAGCAGTCAGCGGTTGAAGAACCAGCGTTCGAGCAGGGGGAGCACTTCCTTGCGCGTGAAGGGCCGTGCGTCCGCGTCGACGCCGTCGCCTTCGAGCACGCGAACATCGTCCTCGAGCGCCTCGTTCGCTCGCTCGAGGGCGTCCTCGAGCTCGTACCCTTCGAAGACGACGTCCTCGGGGCGCGGCTCGTCGGACTCGCGGAGGTGCGGATTCACGGCCCGGCCGACGACCCAGACCGCCCCGGGCCTCCGCTCCAGCCAGAGCACGATCCGCTCCTCGTTCCCCGCGTCGTCGACGCCGACGAGCTCGCGTTCCGCGTACCGGCCCTCTCGGGAGCTCCGCCTCATGCACCCCGGATACAATCGCGTCTCGTGGCCGTCTTCAAGAACCTCTTCTCGTTCCTGTTCTCGCGGAGCTCCGCCGAGGAGCACGTCGCCCGCTACGTCGTCCGCGAGCACGACCGCGGCCGCGCGCTCGGAGAGATCCTCGAGGACAAGTACGTGCAGAACCGGCTGACGCCCGAGCAGCAGCGCCGCCTCCTCGACCGTCCCGAGGTCATCGAGGCGTTCTCCGGGGACACGCTCGAATCGGCGAAGGCCTCCCTGCCCTCGTCCGCGTAGCCCGCCTAGACCTCCCGCCCTACACCGCGCTCCCGCGCGCGACGCACCGCTTCTGCGCCGATCGCGACGTCCCAGGCCGCGAGCCCGTTCGACTTGAAGACCACGATGTCGGTCTCCGACTGGCGCCCGTGGACCTCGCCGGCGACGACCTCCTGCAGCTCGTGCACCTCGAGCCAGTCGAGCACACCGGCGGCGACGGGCTCGACGAGGTCGCCCGACTCGAGCCGCGCCTGCTCGAGCGAATCGCAGCAGACGAAGGTCGCGCGCTCGAGCACGGCGTTGTCGAGCTCCCGTTTGCTGACCACGTTCGCGCCCGCCGCGACGACGAGCGCGCCCGGACGCAGCCACTCGCCGCGGAGCACCGGGTCGCGCGAGCTCGTGATCGTGACGACGATCTCCTGCGAGCCGGCGTCGCGGTGGCTCTCGCCGGTCACGGCGCCGACGCGCTCGCAGAACGCCGCCAGCCGGTCCGGAGTCCGGCAGAAGGCGATCACGCGCTCGATCGAAGGCACGGCCGCCCGGATGCACGCGACCTGGGTCTCGGCCTGATGCCCGCACCCGAGCACGCCGAGCGTCGACGCGCCGGACACGGCGAGATGGCGCGCAGCGACTCCGCTCGCGGCGCCCGTTCGCAGGCGCCCGAGGTGATCCGCCTCGATGACCGCGACGAGCTCGCTGCTCGCGGCGTCGAACAGGCAGACGACGAAGGTCGCGCCCTCGGGAGTCGCGGCGTACAGCTTCCCTCCGGCGAGGCCCAGGCCGAGGTCGGCGGCGGCCATGTCGGCCAGCGACCCCTCCCGCAACCGCAGCCTGCGGCGCGGCGTGTTCACGACCACGCCCTGCGCGAGACGCTGGAAGCAGGCTTCGATCGCCTCGACCGCGGCAGCCGGGTCGAGCACCGCCGCGACATCCGCCTCGCTCAGGTACAGGGGCATTGCGCCAGTCTAGGTTCGTCGTAGACTCGCCCTCGTGAGCACGGAGGACTACCTCGACCTGCGGATCGACGACTTCCTCGACCGTCTCGCCGAGGGCGGGCGCGCGCCGGGCGGGGGATCCGCAGCTGCGCTCACGGTCGCCTTCGCCGCCGGGCTCGTCGCGATGGTCGCGCGCTGCTCCCGCGGCTCCTGGGCCGACGCGACCGGTGTCGCAGCCCAGAGCCTCGCGATCAAGGAGCGGGCCGCCCAGCTCGCCCGGACGGACGCGGATGCCTGGCAGCAGGCCTCCGCCGCGCTCGGTGAGGCGGGCGCGGACGGCGACCCGGAGGGACGCGACCGCGAGCTCGAGCAGAAGCTCGGGCGGGCTGCGGCCGTCCCGCTCGAGATCGCCGAGCTCGGAGCGGACGCGGCTGCCCTCGCCGCGCTCGTCGGCGAGTACTGCGAGGGTGCTTACCGGGCGGACGCCGCGGCGGCGGCGGCGCTCGCTTCAGGGGGGGCCAGTGCGGCGGCCCATCTCGTCCAGGTCAACCTCACCGTGCAGGAGGGAGACGAGCGCCTGAAGCGCGCCCGGGCGAGCGAGCAGGCCGCGGCCGAGTCCGCGAAGCGCACGCTCGCGTCCATCCGGTGACGGGCCGGTGAGCCAGCTCTCGACGCTGTCGGACGCCGAGCTCGTCCAGCGCTGCCGGGAGGGGAACACCGACGCCTGGAACGAGCTCGTCGAGCGCTTCTCGCGCTACGTGTACGCGGTCTGCACGCGCGGCTTCCGGCTGCCCGAAGAGGACGCAGAAGACGTCTTCCAGGAGGTCTTCACGCGGGTGTTCACGCATCTGGACACGCTCCGGAACGACGCCGCGCTCCGGCCCTGGATCGCCCAGCTCACGCGGCGGCTCTGCCTCGACTCGATCGCCAAGCGTGGGCGCGAGCAGGCGACCGAGGAGCCGATGGCGGGGGAGCTGGCGTCGGACCTCGACGAGATCGACGAGGCGTTCACCGTCCGCGAGGCCCTCGCCACCCTCTCCGAGACGTGCCAGGAGATGCTCGACCGCTTCTTCGCCCGCGACCAGAGCTACCGCACGATCTCGGACGAGCTCGACCTGCCGTCGGGGACGATCGCGAGCCGCATCGCCCGCTGCCTCTCGAAACTGCGCGCGGAGCTCGAGGGAAGAAAAGTGGGGCCGGACGGGTCTAGGGGATAGATGACGACGTTCGACGACGAACGAATCGGCGAGCTCCTCCGTGTGCTCCCGCCCGCCCCGGAGGGCTGGGTACGGGCCGCCCAGGAGCTGCCCGCTGCGCGCCGCTCCCTCGACGAGATCGTCGCGCGAGCCGAGGCCGACCTCGCGTTCCGGCAGGCGCTCGTGGCCGATCTCGAGTCCGCGCTCCAGCTCGAGGGCTACGAGCCCCACCGACGCGTGGTCGACGAGCTCAAGCGGCGCTACTCCGAGAGCTGAGACCCCTCTAGAGTCCTCGCATGCACGACGAGGCGCGGCCGGAGGTAGGTGCGCACGCAGCCGAACCGGGCGGGCGGCCGCTCCCTGCCTGGAGCCTGCCCAAGGACGAGGCCGCGCGGATCGCGCTGCCGATGGCGTGGCCCGAGCGCGTCGACCGCGAGTGGGCCTGGGGCGGGTCCACGGGCGAGGGCGTGCGCGTCTGCATCCTCGACTCCGGCGTCGAGCCGACCCATCCACTGGTGGGAGAGCTCGAGAGCGCCGTCACGATCGCGGTCGACGAGGACGGCGAGACGCTCGTCACCGAGGACGACGTCGGTGACCTGAGCGGGCACGGCACGGCGTGCGCCGGGATCGTCCGCGCGGTGGCCCCCGGCTGCAGCCTCTCCAGCGTGCGCGTACTCGGCCAGGGCTTCAAGGGGACGGGCAACATCCTCCTCGCAGGGCTGCGCCACGCGGTCGACGAGGGCTTCGACCTGATCAACATGAGCCTGTCGACGACGAAGAAGCCGTTCGCGGCGATCCTCCACGAGCTCGCCGACAGCGCGTACTTCCGGCGCACCGTGCTCGTGGCCTCGGCGCACAACATGCCGGTCGAGAGCTACCCGTGGAAGTTCTCCTCCGTGATCTCGGTCGGGAGCCACGAGGAGGAGGACCCGCTCGCCTTCTTCTACAACCCGAGCCCGCCGGTCGAGTTCTTCGCCCGCGGGGTCGGGGTCGAGGTGCCGTGGCTCGGCGGCCGCTCGAGCGTCGTCTCCGGGAACAGCTTCGCGACCCCGCACGTCACGGGGATCTGCGCGCTCATCCTCGCCAAGCACCCCGAGCTGACGCCGTTCCAGCTGAAGAACGTCCTCTATCTGACAGCGACGAACGTGGGAGGTGGGCAATGACGGACGACGGCGAGCTCCGCGCGGCGGTCGCCTCCGGCGTCGTCGGCTCGACGGAGTCGTTCCAGGAGCTGCTCGGCGCGATCGTGCACGTCGCCCGTTCGATCTTCGGGGCGAAGGCTTCCTCGATCCTGCTCCTCGACGAGGAGGCCGGCGAGCTCGTGTTCGAGGCGGTGGTCGGAGAAGGCGAGGAGTCCCTGCTCGGCACCCGCTTCCCGGCGGACCACGGCATCGCCGGCTGGGTGCTCGCGACCCGCACACCGCTCGTGATCGAGGACGTCGAGCAGGACCCGCGCCATGCGCGAGACGTCGCCGAGGGCACGGGCTACGTTCCCAAGGGCATCATGGCCGCGCCGCTGCTCACGGAGGACGCGGCCCTCGGCGTCCTGTCCGTGCTCGACCGCCCCGAGCAATCGCTGTTCAGCCTGCAGGAGATGGAGCTGCTCGGCCTCTTCGCGAACCAGGCGGCGATCGCCGTCGATCTCCTGCAGAGGGCCCGCCACGCGGAGCGCATCCTGCAGGACGAGGGCGAGCTGGCCGTGGTCGCGCGGCTCGCAGCCGCCGTCGACGCGCTGGAGGACGACCGCCGGGAGGCCGGCCTCCGTCTGCTGCGCGCGCTCGCCGGGACGCTCGGCGACCAGGGAAGCGGCTGAGCGCAGGCTCGGCGGTCCACCGGTACCTCGCCCCGAGACACGAACGCGGCCGCGAAAAGAGGCCGTGCTTCAGGAGTCTTCCCGCGTGGAGCGATTTCCACGCTGGAATCGCTCTTCCGCGGGCAAACGAAAGCCCGGGCGACTGTACATCTCGCCCGGGCGTTTCGTCTTCGGTCGGAGCTTGCTAGGCGCTCTCGAAGCCTGCGGGCTCGGTGCCTGCTGGCTCGGTGCCGGCCGCGGCGGGCTCCGTCCCCATCGTCTCCGTGCCCATGGTCTCGGTGCCCATCGTCTCGAGCCCGTGGAGCTCGAAGTCGTCCTCGCCGGCTGCGGGCTCCGTGCCTGCCGGCTCCGTGCCTGCAGCAGCTGCCGCCGGCTCGGTCCCTGCGGGCTCTGTGCCCTCTGGCTCGTACCCGTGCGCCTCGACGTCTTCGTCGGTGGGGCGCGTGGTCTCGTCGGCCATGTCTCCTCCTGTGTCGGGCGCGTCTCCGCGCGTATCCGATCAACTAGACGGTGTTCGAGCCACGAATCTTCCCTGTCCCGTTTCTTTCGTGCAAGCGGAGATGAGATGCTGCGCGCGGTGGGCGGCCTGAAGACGCACCTGCGGGAGTCGGCGGCGGCGTTCCGCGGCGTCTTCGCGAACCCGAGCCTGCGCTGGCTCCAGCTTGCGTGGGCGGCCGTGATCGTCGGGCACTGGGCCTATCTCGTCGCGGTCTCCGTGTTCGCGTACAACGTGGGCGGCGCCGGCGCGGTCGGCCTCGTCATCGTCATCCGCACGGTGCCCGCAGCGCTCGTGGCGCCGTTCGCCGCGGTGCTCGCCGACCGCTACAGCCGGGTCGCGGTGATGGTCGCGTCGAACCTCGCCCGAGCCGCGCTGATCGCCCTCGCCGGGGTGTGCGTGGCCGTCGACGCGCCGGCCGTCAGCGTGTACGTCATCGTCGGCCTCGCGATGCTGATCGGTACCCCGTTCCGCCCCGCCCTCGCGGCGATCACGCCCTCCGTGGCCCGCACGCCGGCGGAGCTGACGGCTGCAAACGCCGTCTCCAGCACGCTCGAGAGCATCGGCTACTTCGTCGGCCCCGCGCTCGCGGGGCTCCTCCTCGCAGCCGCCAGCCCCGACATCGTGTTCTTCCTCACCGCGCTGCTGTTCGCCCTCTCGGCGCTCGTCATCTCGCGCGTCGAGGCTCCCGCTCAGGCGGAGACCGCCGAAGGCGGACGGCGTTCGGGGATCCTCTCCGAGGCCCTGGTCGGGTTCCGGACCGTCGGGAGCGACTCGCGCCTGCGGATCCTCCTCGGCCTGTTCTCGGCGCAGACGCTGGTCGCGGGCGCGCTCACGGTCCTCATCGTCGTGATGGCGTTCGAGCTCCTCGACCTCGGGGAGTCGGGGGTCGGCTGGCTCAACTCGGCGATCGGCGTGGGCGCGCTCGTAGGCTCGATCGCGGCGCTGTCGCTCGCGGGCATGCGGCGGCTGAGCCCCGCGTTCATCGGCGGGGTCGTGCTGTGGGGACTGCCGCTCGTCGCGATCGGGATCTGGTCGGAGCCGGCGGTCGCGATCGTGCTCCTCGCGGTCGTCGGAGCGGGCAACTCGCTCGTCGACGTCGCCGCCTTCACGCTGATCCAGCGGGCGGTGCCGGACGAGGTGCTCGCTCGCGTCTTCGGCGTCATCCAGTTCCTGTGGATCTCGACCTTCGGTCTCGGCGGCCTCCTGATCGTGCCCCTCATCGACTGGCTCGGCGCCGACGTCGCGCTCATGGTCGCAGGCGCCTTCCTGCCCGCGCTCGCGCTTCTCACCGGGCCGACGCTGCTCCGGCTCGACGCGGCCGCGGAGGCGCCGGGAGCGGAGCTGTCGCTCCTACGCTCGATCCCGATCTTCGCGCCGCTCCCGGGGATGCCGCTCGAGCACCTCGCCTCGCGGCTCGTGCCGCTCCGCGTGGACCCCGAGACCGTGATCGTCCGGCAGGGCGACTCGGGCGACCGCTTCTACGTCGTGGTCGAGGGGGAGGTCGAGGTCGCGGTCGACGGCACGGTCGTGTCGGAGCTCGGCCCCGGCGGCTACTTCGGCGAGATCGCGCTCATCCGGGACGTGCCGCGCACGGCGACCGCGACGGCCCGGACCCCCGTCGTCCTCTACGCGCTCGAGCGGGACGACTTCCTCGCCGCGGTCACCGGGCATGCCCCGAGCGAAGCGGCGGCCGAGGACGTCGCGAGCGCCCGCCTCGCGAGCGTCGCCCCGACCGGAGGGCACCTCCCCGCGTAGTGCCGACCCTTTCACCTGACGAGTTCGAGGCCCGCCTCCGCAGGTACCTCTTCGAGCGCTCCGAGGAGTCGAAGGCGCTGCGCGTCGGGGAGAAGGACGTCTCGGAGCAGGCGGCGATCGTCGCCCGCTACGCGGATCTCTTCTCCCGCGAGCAGCTGGAGGCCCTGCGAGAGGCGGAGGAGGAAGAGCAGGGCGCCGACGAGCGGGAGCGACTGCACCGACTGCGCAGCACGTGCGAGTCGGGGGTGATCACGGGGCAGCTCGCGCCGCACCAGGACGAGCTCCAGAACGCCGAGCTCGCGGCGCGTGTCGACTTCCGGGGCGAGGAGCTCCCGCTGCGCAACGCCTCGGCGAGGATGAGCACGCTCGCCGGCTACGACGAGCGCGAGGAGCTAGGCCCGGCCGTCTTCGACGCCTCGGCGCTGCTCAACGACGAGCGCCTGAAGCTCGTGCGCGCCTCGGAGACGCTGCGCGTAGAGCTTTCCGGCGAGGCCGACCCTGTTGCCCGCAACGAGGCCGAGAAGCAGATCTCGCTTCGCGAGCTCGCCGATGTGCTCGTGACCGTCGCCGACGGTGCGGCAGCGGCGTACGACGCGCTGCGGGAGCGCTGGCTCGACCGCCTGCTCGGCGAGGGACGGGCGACGAGGCCGTCCTCGTACCACGCCGCCTACCTCTTCCGCCTGACCCCGCTCGCCGACGTGTACACGAAGGAACGCGCGACGGCGGTCTGCCTCCAAACGCTCCGCGGGCTCGGCTGCGACCTCGAGGCGGACGGGAACATCCGCACCGACCTCGAGGACCGGCCGCAGAAGGCGACGCGACCGGCCGTCATCGCGTCCGACCCTCCGACCGTCGTGCACCTGATCACGCGCCCGCAGGGCGGGCTCCAGGACTACCAGGACTTCCTCCACGAGGCCGGCCACGCGCTCCACTACGCAGGCTGCGACCCCGCCCTCCCGTACACGTTTCGGGCTCTCGCGCGCGACTACGCCCTGACCGAGATCTACTCGTACATCGTGCAGAGCATCGCCCGCGAGCCGGGATGGCACGCGGCCCACTTCGAGCTCTCCGAGGCAGCCGCCGAAGAGAACGCGGAGGCAGCATCGTTCCTCGACGCGTTCATGTTCCGCCGCTACCTGGCGAAGCTGCGGTTCGAGCTCGACTTCTGGTCGCGCTTCGCCGAGGACGGGGGTACTCCCGGCGGCTATGCCGAGGAGCTGACATCCGCGACGGGCCTCGAGTACCGGGCCGACCGCTACCTCGCGGACATGGACTCCGGCTTCTACTCCGCCGACTACCTCCGCGCCTGGATCCGCTCGGCGCAGCTCCGCGCCTACCTGCGAGCGCAGGTCGGGGAGGACTGGTGGCGGCAGCCCGAGACGGGCGCGTTCCTGCGCGAGCTCTTCCGCGAGGGGCAGCGGCCCTCGAACGAGGAGGTCGCCGGAAGGATCGGCTTCGACCCGCTCGACGTCGGGCCGCTCCTCGCCGAGCAGACGGCGGCCTGAACGTCTGTCACGGAGGTCGACCCCGCGCGGCGAGCGCCGGTAGGTGCCGCGGGAAGGAGGCGTTGTGGACGTCACTTCAGACAGCGGACCTCAGGTTTCAGGGCATCGACCTCCAAGCACTCGCCCAATCGGCGAGAACGCAGGCAGGAGAAGTCGACAAGCTACGGCTGACTGCAGGAGCCGAACGCCCTGCCTGCGGCGCGACCGGATCGTCGCTCGTTGCATCCCCGACAACGACGTGCGACTGTTCCAAGGCCGTCACACGCGAAGGCAGCCTGGGGTCCCTGCCCGACGCTGCTGATGATGTTCGGAAAGGGAGTAGGGATGAACTCCAAGAGCATGGCAGGATGGATCGGTTTCGCCGGCATTCTGATGTTGATTGTCGGCGGGCTCGACTTCGTTCAGGGCTTGATCGCCCTCTTCGAGGACGAGTACTACGTGCCCACTGGGTCGGGCTTCCTCGTCTTCGACCTGACGGGCTGGGGTTGGACGATGATCATCTGGGGAGCGCTGCTCGTTCTCGCCGGACTCGGCTTGCTTGCCGGGCAGGGATGGGCGCGCTGGTTCGCGATCGTCGTCGTCAGCCTGAACTTCATCGCCCAGCTCGGCTTCCTCGGCAACACCCAAACCCCCCTCTGGTCACTGACTGCGGTGGCGCTGAGCATCATCGTGCTCTATGCGTTGACCGCACGCTGGGACGAGAGCCTGCCCGAGAAACCGTACGAGTAGACGGGGATCGCCTGGGATCAAGGTCGCCGCGCACGCGCGCGTCGTGCGCGGCGGCTCTCTCCAAGGTCAGCGCATTCGCCGTCAGAGTCGCGGCGAGGACCGCACGCAGGTGTAGCCGCGGCGACGAGCTCGACGCGGAGCTTCGGTTCTTCCACGAGCTTGCAGAAGCTGGGGCTGCCCAGCGCGTAGCTGTAGGCCGCGCGGTCCGCGGTGAACCCGGTGCTCGGGCCACGTCTTGGCGTCGTCGGCGTCAGCGCGCCGAGGGCCGCGACTCCCGAGAACGACGAAACCCCCGCGCACGCGGGGGTTCCCTTCATGCGCCCGGCATGATTCGAACATGCGACCTCTGCCTCCGCAGGGCAGCGCTCTATCCCCTGAGCTACGGGCGCGGGGAACCGAAGTCTAGCGGCCTCGCGCTGCGACCCCCGAGGTCGAGAGCGGCGTCACCGGGAACCTCGACGCGCACGTAGCCGAGCGCGACGACGCCGCCCTCGGGGTCGCGCACGGCGCTCGTGACGCGGCCCACGACCTTGCCGGCGTGCTCGAGCTGGGCATCGTAGGCGGGCAGCTCGTCGCCCTCGAGGGCGAGCGCGCGCAGTGTGCGGTTCACCCGGCCCCGGTAGTGCTGGCGCGCGATCGGCTCCTGACCGGGGTAGCAGCCCTTCTCGAAGTCGATCGCCCGCTCCTCGAGCCCGGCCTCGGCGGGGAGCACGCGGTCGTCGATCTCGCGCCCGAACCGCGGGGTGCCGGCGCGGATGCGCAGGAGCTCGAGCTCCTCGGCGCCCATCGTCGGCTCCAGCTTCTCCGCGTCGAGCACCTCGACCGCGGGCACGCCGTAGTCCACGGTCGGGATCCCGTGCGCGTCGCCGAGCACGACCGTCGAGGTGTGCTCCTCGGGCTCGATCTCGCACTGCTTCGCGAAGCGTGACCGCACGAGCGTCCGCTGCACGCGCTCGCCGAGCCCGGGCTCGGTCAGGAGCAGGAAGTCGTCCTCGGCGCGGCGGAGCACCACGAGCGGCGCGATCACACGCGCCTTGCTGGTGAGGAGCAGGGCCTCGCAGGCCTCGCCCAGGGCGAGACCCTCGACGTCATTCGAGACCATGGCCTGCAGGTAGGAGGCGGCATCCGGGCCGCGGACCGCGACGAACTCGCGCGGCCGCGCGGCGACACGCAACGCGGTCGTGGGCATCGGGACTAGTGTAGGAGCCGTGTTCCGGAGCAGGGCGGAGAGGAAGGTCGTCGAGGCCGGCTACGACCCAGCGCGCTTGCCGCCGGGCCAGTACCTGACGGAGAAGTGGCCCGTGCTGCACGCGGGATCGGTCCCGGCGACCGACCTCGCGGCCTGGGACTTCTTCGTCGAGGGCGAGGTCGAGAGCCCGCTGCGTCTCGGCTGGGACGCGTTCACCCGGCTTCCGCGCACCGAGGTGACCGAGGACATCCACTGCGTCACGCGCTGGAGCCGCTTCGACGTCACCTTCGAGGGCGTCCACTGGAGCGCGCTCGAGGAGCTCGTCCGGCCGAAGCCCTCGGCGCGCTTCGTCGTCGCGCACGCCGAGGAGGGCTACACGGCGAACGTCCCCGTCGCGTTCCTCCGCGACCCCCTCTCGCTGCTGGCGACGCACGCCGACGGAGCGCCGCTCGCACCCGAGCACGGCGGCCCGCTGCGGCTCGTGATCCACGGGAAGTACTTCTGGAAGAGCGCCAAGTGGCTGCGCGGGATCGAGCTCACCGCGGACGACCGCCCCGGCTTCTGGGAGCGCTACGGCTACCACAACGACGCCGACCCCTTCGAGGAGGAGCGGTACGGGTTCTGAGAGGAGGGGGCTCGTGGGGGAACCAGGGGTTCCCCCACGCTGAACGACGCCGACCCCTTCGAGGAGGAGCGATACGGCTTCTGACGCGATTCCCCCGGAAGGGGGACGAGCGCCCGGGGCGGATCGACGACAACTGGTGCAACCCATCCTCCCCCAGTTCTTCCCCCTCTGAGTGGCCGTCCCAGCGGCCACTCTCGTCAGAGGAGAGGACTACGAAAGGGCCGGCGCAAGCCGGCCCTTTCGTTTGCGCAGTGGCACCCGAGTCAGGCGGCGACGGCTGCGGGACGCGCCGCGATCCCGGCCGGAAGCTGCGCGAACGCAGCCGCCTGCTCGACCGGGTAGCAGAGATTGACGCTCGCGTCCCCGAGCGTCTCGTCGACGAACGACTGGACGTCCTCCACTGCGTCGCTCTCCCAGAGGCAGGTCACGAGCGTCCCGTCCTGGCTGGGGAAGAACTGGAGCACCCGGGTGCCGGACGGTGCGCCCTCCCCGCGCTGAAGACGCAGACCTCGCTCGAAGGCGGTCGGCGGATCGGTGAGCCGGTGCTGGACGATGACGAGCATGCTTCGCCTCCTTTCGTCACGTGTAACGTTACGCGTAACGTAACAGGTGACGATATAACCGTCAAGCATGGGTCGACCACGCCGGCACGACGAGCGCACGCGCGCTGCCCTCCTCGCCGCAGCGGAGGAGATCGTCGCCGAAGGCGGGCCTGCGGCGCTCTCCGTGCGAGCGGTCGCGGAAGGCGCCGGGACGACGACCCGCGCCGTCTACAGCCTCTTCGGATCGAAGGACGGTCTCCTCGTCGAGGCTCTCGCCCACGAGGCGTTCGCGTTCCTGGTCACCGAAATCGACGAGCTGGCCGAGACCGACGACCCGGCGGCCGATCTGATCGCCATCGGCGTCCAGGTGTTCCGCCGGCTCGTGTTGGAGCACCCTGCGCTGTACCGGATCGCATTCCAACGGGTCGTTCCCGGCCTCGATGCGAGCCCAGAGTTGGTCGCGACACGCCAGGAGGCATGGGACCAGCTGATCGCGAAGGTCGAACGGCTCGGCGCGGTCGGTCTCCTCGGCACCAAGTCGCCAGCCGAAGCGGCAGTGGAGTTCATCGCCATGAGCGAAGGACTCGGGAACTCCGAGCTGCGCGGCGCCGTGCTCCGACTGCTTCCGGAAGGGGACGAGGAGGATACGTGGAGGAACGCCCTCACGACGGTCGTGCGCGGGTGGGGTGCCTGAACGACGAAAGGGCCGGCGCAAGCCGGCCCTTTCGCGTTGGATCAGGGAAGGACCCTGATTTTCGAGCGTCGCTCTAGAAGTCCATCCCGCCGCCGGGCATGCCCGCCGGCATCGCCGGCTGCTTCTCCGGCATCTCGGCGACGACCGCCTCGGTCGTGAGGATGTTCTTCGCGATCGACGCAGCGTTCTGCAGCGCCGAGCGCGTGACCATGGTCGGGTCGATGATCCCCGACTTGACCAGGTCCTCGATCTCGCCCGTCTCCACGTTCAGGCCCTCGCCCTTCTTGGCACGACGAACCTGGTCGACGACGACGGAGCCCTCGAGCCCCGCGTTGTAGGCGAGCTGCCGGAGCGGCTCCTCGACCGCGCGGAAGATGATCTCCGCGCCGGTCTTCTCCTCGCCCTCGAGCTGGTCCAGGACCTTCGTCACCGTGGCGCTCGAAGCCGCGTTCAGGAGCGCGACACCGCCGCCCGACCCGATGCCCTCCTCGAGGGCGGCGCGGGTGGCCTTGAGCGCGTCCTCGACGCGGTGCTTCTTCTCCTTGATCTCGACCTCGGTCGCGGCACCGACCTTGACGACCGCGACGCCGCCCGAGAGCTTCGCGAGGCGCTCCTGGAGCTTCTCGCGGTCGAAGTCGGAGTCGGTGTTCTCGATCTCCTGCTTCAGCTGCTTGATGCGGCCCTTGATCGCGTCGGTCTCTCCGGCGCCGTCGATGATCGTCGTCGTGTCCTTGTCGATGACTATCTTGCGGGCCTTGCCGAGCTGCGAGAGCTTCGTGTTCTCGAGCTTTAGGCCCATCTCCTCGGTGATGACCTCGCCGCCGGTGATGATGGCGATGTCCTCGAGCATCCGCTTGCGGCGGTCGCCGAAGCCGGGCGCCTTGACGGCGACCGCGGTGAACGTGCCGCGGAGCTTGTTGACCACGATCGTCGCGAGCGACTCGCCCTCGACGTCCTCGGCCACGATGAGGAGCGGCCGGCCGGCCTGGATGACCTGCTCGAGCACCGGCAGGATGTCCTTGACCGCGCCGATCTTCTGGTTCGCGATCAGGACGTACGGCTCCTCGAGCTCCGCCTCCATGCGCTCGGGGTCGGTGATCATGTACGGGGAGAGGTAGCCCTTGTCGAACTGCATCCCCTCGGTGAACTCGAGGTCGAGCCCGAACGTCTGCCCCTCCTCGACGTTGACGACGCCGTCCTTGCCGACCTTCTCGATCGCGTCCGCGATCACGTCGCCGATCTCCCGCTCACGCGAGACGACCGTGCCGACGCGCGCGATGTCCTCCTTGCCCGCGACCTCCTTGGACTGCGCCTTGAGCTCCTCGACGATCGCTTCGACGGCCTTCTCGATGCCGCGCTTGAGCCCCATCGGGTTCGCGCCCGCAGCGACGTTCTTCAGGCCCTCGCGAACGATTGCCTGCGCGAGGACGGTCGCGGTCGTCGTGCCGTCGCCGGCGACGTCGTCCGTGGACGTCGCGGCCTCGCGGATCAGCTGCGCGCCCTGATTCTCGAACGGGTCCTCGACCTCGATCTCGCGTGCGATCGTGACCCCGTCGTTCGTGATCGTCGGCGCGCCGAACTTCTTGTCCAGGACGACGTAGCGCCCCTTCGGCCCGAGCGTCACCTTGACCGCGTCGGCGAGGACGTTCACTCCCCGCTCGAGCGAGCGGCGCGCGTCCTCGTTGAACTTGAGCTCCTTGTGAGCCATGAGTCGTCTTTCCCTCCTGCTTCCTAGACTGCCGCGCGGTCGCCGACGACCTTCGCCAGGACGTCCGACTCGCGCAGGATGAGGACGTCGTCGGCGCCGACCTTGATCTCGGTCCCGCCGTACTTGGAGAAGATGACCTCGTCTCCGACCTCGACGTCCATCTTGATGTACTCCCCGTCCTCGTCACGAGCGCCGGGGCCGACGGCGAGGACGTTGCCGCGCTGCGGCTTCTCCTTCGCCGTGTCGGGCAGCACGATGCCGCTCGAGGTGGTTTCCTCCTCGTCGAGGACCTCCACGATCAGCCGGTCGCCCAGAGGCTGCAAGTCCATTCGCTGAACCTCCCTGTGAATCCGGAGTTTGTAACACGTCTGGCACTCAGACTATCCGAGTGCCAGAAGCACCTTAGCACTCCTCGTGCGTTTCGCCAAGCCGGATCCAGCTACAGGGGCCGTGATCCGGTCCCACCCACGTCCTCAGCTGTTACAAAGTAGGGATGCGGCGCGAGTTCTCCGCCGGAGTCGTCCTCGTGCGCCGGATGCGCGGCGCCCACTGGGTCGCCGCGGTGCGTCCGCAGGGCAAGGCCGAGGGGACGTGGGCGCTGCCCAAGGGGCTCGTCGACGCGCACGAGGGGACGGCCGAGACCGCGCTCCGCGAGGGGTACGAGGAGACCGGGGTCCGCGGCCGGCTGGGCCCGAAGCTCGGCGACGTGCGCTACGTCTACACCTGGCGGGGGGAGCGGGTGTTCAAGGTCGTGAGCTTCTACCTCGCGTTCGCGAACGGCGGCAGGATCGGCGAGCTCCCGCCCGGCATGGACGTCGAGGTCGCCGAGGCGCGCTGGCTCCGGCTCGACGACGCGCCCCGTCTGCTCGCCTACCGGGGAGAGCGCGACATGGCCGAGCGCGCATCCGAGACGCTCGCGGGCGACCCTCTATAGTTGCCCGGCCGCCGTGCCCTCCTACGCCCTCAACTTCTACAACCCGACCGTCGGGGACCAGCTCCGCTCGGGCCGCAAGACGGCGACCATTCGGCTCGGCGACAAGTCGCCGAAGTACAAGAAGGGGATGATCGTGACCGTGCTCGCAGGTGCCCGCTTCGGGCAGCGGGAGCGCGTCTTCGATGCCGTCATCGACAAGGTCGAGGTCAAGCGTCTCGGCGACCTCTCCCCGCGCGAGATCGAGCACGACAACCCCGAGATCCGCCGCGCGGACGAGCTCGCCCGCTTCCTCGGCCAGCTCTACAACCGCGAGGTCACGGAGGACGACATCGTCACGCTCATCCGCTTCTCCCAGATCGGCTAGCTCGAGTCACCGACCCGGCTTGCGGATCGCGGTGCCGAAGAGCTCGGGCGCACGAACCGCCGCCCCGCACTCCTCGCACTCGACCGCGAACGCCGAGGCGATCGGAGCCTCGCACGCAGGGCAGCGGTGCCGCAGCTTGCCGCCGCACTGGGGGCACGCTCCCGGGAGCCGGGCCTCCAGCTCGAGGAAGTAGCGCTGCGTGTGGCCGCACGCGAGGCAGAACGCAACCCAGTCGCCGAGCGTCTTCCTGCGCTCCTCCTGGATCCAGTTCCGCTTCGCCTGGGCCACGACGTGACTCTAGCCCTCACCCCGCCTCCGGCAGGAACGCGAGCACCGCGAGGACACGGCGGTGGTCCGTACCGCGAGGCCCGGTACGCGGCGGCGCGGCTCGAGCGCCGCCACGCACGCCCTCGTCGCGAAACGTCGGAGGGAGACGGACGTCCACGACCGCCACGTCCGGCGTCTCGGTGACGGCGACGCGGACGCGGCTGACCACACACCCGGGGTCAACGGACACAGTCGTTAGAGTGAGGAGCCGACCCGGCCCCGTCGACCTGGAGACCGCCGAATGGCCGTACGCGAAGCCGAGCCGGTTGGCTCGCTGCAGGAGGTGAAGGAGGCAGGCCTCGACCGCGAGGACCTGCTCGCCATCTACCGCCACATGCTGATCACGCGCGGGATCGAGGAGCGCGGCCACATCCTGTACAAGCAGGGGAAGATCCCCGGCTCGTTCTACACGGGCCGTGGGAACGAGGCCGCCGCCGTCGGCGTCGGCACGGCGATGGGCCCGAACGACGTCGGCACGCCCCTGCACCGCGACATGGGCGTCCACATCACGCGCGGCGTCGAGCCGTGGCGGATCTTCGCGCAGTACATGGGCCGCGAGGGCGGCCCGACACGCGGGCGCGACGGCAACGTGCACATGGCCGTCCCCGAGCTCGGCCTGCACCCGATGGTGAGCCACCTGCCGGCGATGCTGCCCGTCGCGGCGGGGATGGCGCTCGCGTTCAGGATCCGGGGCGACCGGAGGGTGGCGGTGGGCTGGTTCGGCGAGGGTGCCGCGGCCCGGGGGGACGCGCACGAGAGCATGAACATGGCCGGCGTCCGCCAGCTGCCGATCCTGTTCGTCTGCGACAACAACCAGTGGGCGTACTCGACACCGACGTACCTGTCCTACCCGGTGGAGCACATCGCCGACCGCGCCGCCGCGTACGGCTTCGACGGCGTCGTCGTCGACGGGACCGACGTGCTCGCGGTGTACCGCGAGGCCCGCCGCGCGATCGAGAAGGCGCGGGAGGGAGGAGGCCCGACGCTACTCGAGTGCCTCACCCTGCGCATGGAGGGCCACGCCGTGCACGACGACGCCTTCTACGTCCCGAAGGAGATGTTCGAGCAGTGGGCGGCGCAGGACCCGATCGAGCGCTACCGCTCCTGGCTCCACGACCACGCGGGCATGTCGGACGACGAGGAGGGCGACATCACCTCGAGCGTCAAGCGGCTCCTGAACGACGCGCTCGAGCGCGCGGAGGAGTCGCCGCTGCCCGATCCCGCCGGCCTCGTCGACGGCGTCTTCGCCTCGCCCGAGGACCTCGATACGCCGCACCACAAGTGAGGCCGCGATGCCCGAGCTGACCTACATCCAGGCGATCTCCGAGGGGCTCCGGCAGGAGATGCGGCGCGATCAGCGCGTCTTCGTCCTCGGCGAGGACGTCGGCGTGTACGGCGGCGCCTTCAAGGTGACGCTCGGCTTCCAGGAGGAGTTCGGCCCCTGGCGCGTCATCGATACCCCGCTCTCGGAGACGGCCATCGTCGGGGGCGCGACCGGCTCGGCGCTGATGGGGCTCCGCCCCGTCGCCGAGATGCAGTTCGCCGACTTCATCTCGTGCGCCTGGGACCACCTCGTCACCGTCGCGGCGAAGCAGCACTTCCGCGGCTCGACGCCGGTTCCGATCGTCGTGCGCCTCCCCTCCGGGGGCGGGTTCTCCGGGGGGCCGTTCCACTCGCAGAACCCGGAGAGCTCGTTCGCGCACATCCCCGGCCTCAAGATCGTGTGCCCGTCGACCCCGCACGACGCGAAGGGGCTGCTGGCGTCGGCGATCGAGGACCCGAACCCGGTCCTCTACTTCGAGCACAAGCACCTGTACCGCCGGGTCAAGGGAGAGGTACCCGAGGAGAGGTACACGATCCCGTTCGGCGAGGCACGCGTTGCCCGCGAGGGCGACGACGCCGTCGTCGTGACCTGGGGCGCGATGGTGCACACGGCGCTCGAGGCCGCCGGCGAGCTCACGAAGGACGGCACCGAGGTCGAGGTCCTCGACCTGCGGACGTTGATTCCCTGGGACCGCGAGCGCGTCCTCGAGAGCGTGCGCCGCTGCTCGAAGGTACTCGTGCTCCACGAGGACACCCGCACCGGCGGGTTCGGCGGAGAGATCGCGGCGACGATCGCCGAGGAGGCCTTCGAGCACCTCGACGCGCCAGTCAAGCGCGTCGCGGCGCCCGACACGCCCGTTCCCTTCTCGCCCGTGCTCGAGAAGGCGTACATCCCGCAGGTCGAGGACGTGGCGGCGGCCCTCCGGGAGCTGGCGGAATACTGACGCTCGAGTCGAGGCGACCTTCGCCCGTACAGGAGGCAATGTGAGCACCGGAACACAGACCGAGGTCGTGATGCCGCAGATGGGCGTGTCCGTGTCCGAGGGCACGATCACGAAGTGGCTGAAGCAGCCGGGCGAGCCGATCGGCCGCGACGAGCCGCTCCTCGAGATCTCGACGGACAAGGTCGACACCGAGGTTCCGAGCCCCGCCGAAGGCGTCCTCGCGGAGATCCTCGCGCAGGAGGGCGAAACCGTCGAGGTCGGGACCGTGATCGCGCGCATCGCACCCGCGGGCGCGGAGGTCGCGCCCGCCGCGCCCGAGCCCGCGCCCGCCGAACCGGCTCCGGTCGAGCCTGCTCCCGTCGAGCCGGCGGCTGCCGCGCCCGCGACCCCTCCCGTGGCGGAGGCCGCACCAGCCGAGCCCGCAGCTGCTCCCGGGCCGCCCGCGCCAGCACCGGTACCTGCGCCGGTCGCGACCGAGCCCGTCCCCGCAGCGGGCAACGGCAGGACGTTCGTCTCTCCGGTCGTCGCCCGGATCGCGGCGGAGCACGGCGTCGACCCCGCGACCGTCCCGGGCACCGGGACGGGTGGCCGCGTGACGAAGAAGGACATCCTCGCGTTCATCGAGTCCGGCGCAGCCACGCCGGCCCCGGCGCCCGCCGCCGAGGCGCCCGTGCCCGCCGCCGACG
>Ga0209814_10000164_pt1 | contig 19278 bp, 18 predicted proteins | sample SoiMetdeltSBSDD1_FD_187597 | JGI IMG/M metagenome (GOLD analysis project Ga0209814, IMG submission 187597) | Bulk soil microbial communities from a Populus tree surrounding site in Tennessee, USA - Soil MetaG P. deltoides SBSDD1 (SPAdes) (version 2) | ecosystem: Environmental > Terrestrial >... | reverse complement strand
AATTGGGACTCCGACGTTACCGGTGTACGGCCCACCCGCATTGGCTGTCGGCGCGTCGTTGACGGCGTTCACCGTGACGGAGACCGTGGCGGGATTGCTGGTGGCTTGGCCATCCGTGCCGCTGAACATAAAACTATCGGAACCATGATAGTTTGCGCTTGGTGTGTAGGTAACGTTTGCCGTGCAGATCGAGCCTCGGCCTTGAGCTGTGCACGACGAGGAACCGATGGAGCCGAGAGAGCCGTGGCTCGGGCCATTGACAACAACGAAAGTCAGGCTCGGGCTGTCGATATCGTTTGCGCTCAACGTAATGATCTTGGGCGTGTCTTCATTGGTGGTTACAGCTTGGCCCTGAGCGATAGGAACATCATTCACGGGGACAACTTCAATATTTACCATGGCGACGTTGCTGTAGCGGCTGCCGTCGTAGAGCCGATAGGCAAAGGTATCGACGCCATTGAAGTCCTGGATAGGGACGTAGGAGAAGGAGCCATCCGGATTCAGTATGAAAGACAAAGCGCGGCTTGGCCCGCTCACAAGAGTGACGGTCGTGGTTGATGCAGGCGCGACAGTGTCGTTGCTGACTACACCCGGACTCGGCACGCTGAGAGGCGAATCCTCGCCGACGCTTTCGGTATCATTTTCAGCCACAAGATCTTCGTCTATGGGGAGTACCGCAATAGTAGCCATTGCAATGTTGCTCTCACTGGTACCATCGCTGACTTTGTAGCTAAAACTATCCGCACCGATGAAACTCGGTACCGGCATGTATTCGAAAGAGCCATCGGCATTGAGTGTAAAAGACAGGGCATGGCTCGGCCCGGTGATCAGCGTCACGACTAAGTCTGATCCTGGAATATGGGTATCGTTATCGTTGGCTAGGATTCCACGGGCGGGGATATTCAGCAACGTATCCCTCTCCGTTTTGTAGAAGTCATTGGTTGCAATGGGATGGTTGTTCACCTGGACCACTGCAATTGTCGCCGTAGCTAAATTGCTGTCGGTGGTACCGTCGTTGGCTTTATAGGTGAAACTATCGGTGCCGACGAAATTGAGGACCGGGCTGTAGACGAACGATCCGTCAGCGTTCAGTGTGAAGCTTTCCGCGTGCGACGGACCGCTTAGCAGCAGAGCCTTTAGCGTGCTTTGGGCACCGTCTACGTCATTGTCGTTCCCGAGTGTTCCCGGTGCAGCCAAACTCAGCGCCGTGTCTTTGCCAGTTACATAGAAATCGTCGGTGGCAACAGGCCCGTCGTTAACCGGGCTCACCGTGATACTCACCGTAGCCACATTGGACTCCAAGTTTCCGTCGTTAACATTAAAACTAAAGCTATCCCAGCCGCTTTGGTCCGCCATTGGGATGTAGTTGACCGTTGCGGTGCAGTTCGACCCAGTACCGCTGGCTGCACAGTTCGACGCTGAGATAGTGCTGAGAGTTCCTTTGCTCGGGCTAGTAACGATGCGAAAGTTTAAACTCTGGCTATCGATATCGGTTGCGCTCAGCACGATGGTCGCCATCGTCTCTTCATTTGTCGTAACCGACTGACTATTCGCAACAGGCGCGTCGTTCACCGGACTGACGGTGATCGAGACAGTGGCTATGTTCGAATCGCGGCTGCCATCATTAGCCTTATAAGTGAAATTGTCATCACCATAGTAGTTGTGTGCCGGCGTGTAGGTCATCGTCGCCGTACAGCTGGAACCCCAGGTTCCATCGCCGTTGGGAACACTGGCACATGCCGGCGAGCTAACCAGGCCGAGAGAACCATGGCTCGGACCACTGACAACGGTAAAGGTCACCGTCGCGCTGTCGATATCGTTCGCCCTAAGCGTAATGTTGACTTGCGTGTCCTCGTTCGTCGAAGCCGTAATAGTATGTGCGATAGGTGCATCGTTGACGCTATTCACTGAAATGGAAACAGTAGCGATATTGCTCGTGGCCTGGCCGTCGCTGGCGGTGAAGCTAAAACTGTTCTGGCCGTTATGATTGGCCGTCGGTGTATAGGTTATGCTAGCAGTGCAGGTCCCTGTGGAAACGCAAGCCATCGTTCCGCTATTGGCGCTGAGGGAGCCGTGGCTTGGGCCGCTGACAATCGCAAAGGTTAAGCTGTTGCTGTCGGGGTCACTCGCACTCAGGCTGATACTGACTGGCGTATCTTCGTCGGTTGAAACCGTGACGTTGTTAGCCGTGGGGGCGCTGCTGATGACACTGACACTGACCGTAGACGGAGCGCTGGAGAGTTGTCCATCGTTCACAACGAGCTGAAACACATACTGCCCAAGAATCAGTGGTGTAAAGGAAGGACTTACGGTAGTTGCTCCGCTGAGGGTAATTGCGCTTCCGCCGGGCTGGGAATTGATCGTCCATTGATAGACTAACGTCGCTCCGTCGGGATCACTGCTTTGACTCCCGTTGAGGGTGACAAGCTGACCTCCAAATACAGTTCGATTGGCACCAGCATTGGCAAGCGGTGGTGCGTTGGGAAACTCGAACGCGCCGGCGTCGAAAGACGCCACTCGATCCGCATTCCCATCCGCCGGACGAATCCCTTCCACCGCAAAGTCGGCCTCGAAGATCGGATTAAAAGCCGGATTGAACCCAAGCGTCCGTGGGTCCATCCCGACATCGATAGCAAACGAATCTTGCCGAAGGGTAAAATCATCGTCCGCTGTATTGGTTAAATTGTCAGGCCCGTTGAGGTTTGCGAAGAGATTGGTCGGCAGCTCGCAGCCTGGAAGTGCACTGACACCAGCACCCTCAGCTCCTTGGGGCGTGAAATTTCCCGCATCCGTGTTATCCAGAACTGGTCCGTTGATCTCGCCAAGTGCATTGCCGCAGACGAGATTGTTTCGTAGCTTGATCCCCACAGGTTGCGGATTGCTAGAGCTCTCTCTTCTAATACCAAATCTCCCGCCGGTTGATCCGGAGGCCGTGCCGTTCTTGTTGATAATGTTGTTGGCAATTGTGATGGTGTGACTTCTTGCCACGTCGATAGCGTTCCACTGATTGCCGTAGATCGTATTGCTAATGACGTAGTGTGGCCCGCCATCGGCGTCTTCGAAGGTAATCCCGTTGCGGCCGTTGGCGTAGAGTAAATTATTGACAATGAGCGTCCCTGGATTACCACGAGCGATCGTAATGCCACCGTTGCAAGAGCTGCTGCCGTTGCCAAAAATGCGATTGAGTTCGATGTGGATGTCTTGATTGCCATTGCTACCGCCCATCAAAACAATCGCTTGAGCACCTGTTCCGGTAATCGTCAACCCGCGTATCGTCACAAATTTGGATTGTTTGACGCGGACCGCCCATCTGTCGGTACATTGCGGGCCCGGTGCACCGGTTAGCACCACCTGTCCCGGTTGAAGTGCAGGATCTGCTTCGATGACGATACGATCGAATTCAGTTGCGTTGGTAAATTTGTTCTTCTCGATGGAAACTTGTTCAGGATATGTGCCAGCTTGAATTCGGACGATGTTACCGGACTGTGCGGCATCAACGGCAGCTTGAATCGTAGGGTAACAAGGAGACTGTCCGCCACAGGTAGGATCCGTGCGATTGACGTAGATGATACTTTGTTGTTGTGATGCTACCAGCTGTGGAAACAGCAATAACGAAAAGGTCACAAAGCCCAGAAGTTTTTTCAAAGCTGCCTCCCGTGTTCACGCGCAAGAAGACAAATCAAGCCCGCTTATGAAACCCCAAAATGGCGGCCGAATATATTGATGGGTATCTACGCTGTCAATAGGGTCTGAATAGAAAATATTTCTACCGAGACAGAGAAGCGGCTAGTCGACACTCATGCCAAGACGAAAACGAACTCGTGTTCGGGCCATTCGGTCAGCAATCACAACACTGAACACCGCTGTAAGATTGATTTACATTTCAAAGACGAAAAGTGAGTTGTTTGAGGTAAAATTAAATTACGTTTGAGCAATCGAAAATTCATCAACTTCTACAGGGAAGTCAAAGCTTCCAGATATTGCGCCTGAAATAAGTGTATGACGAATTTACACCTTCTGTCGGAGGAATCATTTCCAAGTGACTGCCTTTATTAACTTTAATCGAATGGTTGCGCTTTTGCTTTCGACACCGTGGAAGGCTTCTCCTCTTTATGGAACTGCGCAAGCATCCGCTCATGTCCTACCGTGGCCGTCCCAACTGGCCTCCCCGTTGGGTTTGGCTTGGTGGAAAGAAAAATGAACGCCCAACAGGCGAAGTCGGTGTTCTGAAAGAGGTAAGCAGATACTCGCTTTTGTCGTCGGACGGATTAACGCTGGTAATTGAATATAATGATAGCGCGTATATGGGTTTGCTGTTGTTTGATGATTTTGGGGTTTGCCGTAAAATCCACGATCTATTAAGGACCCTTCGGGATCGTCCTATTGCAGAAATTGGTAGCCTGGATATAGATATATAAGATAGCCAACTTTACATCTGTCAGATCATGTTCCAGTTTTCGCGATGACTCGTGGCTGCGGTCTCTTTGGCCGGCTTGCATCTTGAGCGTGAACAGAATGACTCTTGAGTTTCGCTTCCTTCCAGCACAGTAGCCCTTGACGTATGTAATCGGGATAGAGCTGTAGGGTTTCACAGATATTCTCAAAAGAGAAAAACCATTCACTGTCTTTTTCCAGAATCCACTCTTCTGCTTCTTGGAATAATCTCTTTTCTCGTTCGCGCTGTGCAAGTACATACTTCTGAAAACATTCAATCGCATTGTCCAACACAGCCAGCATCAACCCCTCTTCTCCCTCGCGGATCTGTTTTTTGTACAATGTCTCAATGACTCCACGATCCACCGGGTCGAATGAAGACCATCCGTCAGCCACAGATCTTTTATAATTGTTTCGTCTCAGCATAAGTGTAGTTCCTCAACAGGCTGATCCGCTTTTCGCATGAACGATAAGTGATGCGGCTCAAGCGCAGAAGTTGTGCCATCGCCACAATGACCCACTGTCAAATTCTGTCCCGTATTTTCAGTGGCGATCGCGTAGGAAAGAAGGCGAACCGGACCGTGACCGGGTTTGCGATTTCCAAGACAGGCAAAGTTGCCAGGAGTCAGTATCCAGACCGTCTGAATCTGGCCGCTTGCTATATCCTTGACGGAACTACCAAAGCAGAGGACAATACGCGGCTGGGAACGGAGGCCAGAATGCAGCTAAAACTTGCCATAGAAGAGGCAGCAGCCTCGACAGCGCACAAGTCAACGGCCCAGTACAGCATCGTGGCTTCTTGCAACAAATGCGCTGGAGTGCATGACATGGGGATCTCTGTCACGATGGAAAATGGCCCGACCAGCAAGCGGAGCATCGGCGAACTATATGATGGGAAAAGCCTTCCAAAATCCCTAGCGAACCTTACCCAAAATAGTGTCACATGCCCCAAGACAGGCAGGCAGTCTACCCAGAGAAACAACCATCAAATCTTTTTAGTGCCAACGAAGAATTGATCGCACGCCCCGGTTCGTTATCGTTCCTTGTCGCTGGAGAGGCTTATCCTATCGCGGTGGACCTGGTAATTGCGGACAGGTTTTATCGGAGTTCGCGCTCTCCCTCTGACAACCAGCGCCCAAGCAATCTGGTAATTGCAGTGCTTGCACCAGCCGCTCACCGCCCGGATCGAAGAGCGGTTTGAAAGTCGAGACACTATGACGCCGAAATAACCGGCGCACTTGGGACAGCTTCGAGCGAGATATTTTGCCACTTGGGGTACATGAACGGTTTTCATACGCAGGCAAGAGAGCAAAACGCACACCACAGGAAAAGTCTGGAAACGCGTCGCACCTTAGCGACCGAGTTAGAACAATTTGACAGCCGCTCGTGTCAAATTGTCAATCAATGGCATATCGGGTCTTCTTTCCGGCTCGCTTACCTAACGCGTCAATCTTTATTTGCTAGTTTTGCGCCCCGCGAGAGCCGCTTCGAAGAGCTAAGGAATTCTCATCGAGTTGGCAGAAAACCCTCGGTCGTTGCAGCGGAGGAAGAAAAGGAAATGGCAAAGTATCTTGGTGGATCGCTAAGGGAGGATGAATTTTTCGATCGTGGCTTTTATCAGCTCCATTGAAACCGGTTTTTCCAGGTAATCCACCATCCCTATCCTCAGGACTTTTCCTTTCCATTGCCTGGAACTCCAGGCCGTTTGAGCAACGATCGGAATATGCGCGGTGTTGGGATTCTCTTTTACAGCCTTGGCTGCATCGATACCGGAAATATCAGGCAGGTCGAGATCCATCAGAATCAGGTCGGGTTTTTCGGCAACCGCCTTTTCTATTGCCTCTGCCCCGTTCGCAGCTTCTATTGTTTCATAGCCACAAAAACGACTCAGCATGGCGACTAGAATCATCCGCGAGTCATCACGATCTTCAACTACCAGGATTCTTTTGCTCATCGGTTCTCGATTATACTTCGGACTCCGGACATCGCTCGCCGTTGCTGAAGACACCGTGGCGCTATTAGGTGAGCGAAAAAAAGGCGCCCCCCGATCGACACTATGATTGCGCCAATTCCTTCGCCCCAATAGCAATGATCGCGGTGTCTTTACTCGGCATCTCCAGCACGCTCATGAAGATGTGAGGCATACCTTCCATGCGAATGCCCTGAGTTAGCTCAATGGAGATACCTACCTTGAGCGGTTGCGCGATCTTGACTGCCTTGACTTGACTGTTCGGGGCCGTCCCGGTCACTTCAACTACGATGGCGTCGTTGGTTATTTGGAGAATTCTTAACTCAAGATGATTTTCACCACTGGTCGGATAATTGAAAACAAACTGTTGCGGCGGTTGAGCGGCCAGGCTTATCGGCCGTATGGAAGGATTTCTAAACCCCAGTGCGGCCGCTTTGGACCGATACAGGTTCGTTTCGAGTGACGCCACTCTTTCTGTTAAGCTCTTTGTTCTTTCTTCTAATTTCGTCAAGAGAACTTTCGCGTCGGCGATCGCTGTGTTGTTACCCTCTGTAGCAAGGGGATTATTTTTCTCAGCTAGAGCTTGCATGCTTATGTCGCTCGTTACGTGCCCGTAAAATAGCGAAACGATTCCTACGGACGCCGCTACCAAGAGACCGGCAGCGATCACGTGCTTCAAGATATTCAGCTTTTTAGGGGCTTGTGGCGATCTCGCCTTATCGCTGAGAAACTCCGGCGGATCGAACTCAAACTCTAGTTCGGGCTGGCTCATAACGGCACCTCGCAACTTCCAGTTCGAATGTGAGCAACGGCGATGCCATTATGCAAAGGGTTGTTTTTTTTGCGAAAGGAGCGGTCGATTTGGGCGGACTTTGGCCAAAAATGTGAACTTATGGACACAAATGGCCAAATTTCACGACTATTTTCCTATTTAAAATCAAGGCAATCCAACGTTGGAAGGTTGACAGATGTTTCCCCGTAGGGTGCCCAACTAGAGACCGGAGCAATTCAGCGATAGTGATGTATCAATCCAATCCGATTGATCTGGGTAACTAACTGGGTGGCTCTACGGACTCGTTTTTCTTTGGTTCCAACCACTTCTCTAGGTAGCGCCCTGCCACATCACGCCCCCCCAAACCAAAAGCCAACGCCAGCGCCAGACAAACCGCCCCAAAGACCAAGATGAACGCCCAGATCACAATCTCCGAGGCAATGTCCAGAATCTCAAAGATACCCGCCACAACAAAAATAACCGTGCCTACGTACGCGGCCCGACCGATCGAAGCCGCTTGCTCTAGTCCGGCGTTGGCACAAGAAGTTCGAACAACCGTGTCCAGGAAATTCGCGAAATACAGCCCAAGAATCAGCACAACGAGGGCCGCGACGATCTTCGGAATATATAAATAAATGGTGTGCAAGGTATCCGTGGCCCCGCTCAGGTTAAGCGTTTCTAAAGTGGTTACGATGGCGATCAAAAAAAGAAACCAGAAGACCAGGAGCCCGACGATATCGGAGGCCGTTTGTTTGATACCGCCCCGTTCAAGCGCTTGCTTGATGCCCGCACGATCGGCAAGTGTATCGAACTGACAAAGCCTGAGAACGCGCACAACGATTCTCTTGAGGATGTTACAAAGCGTCCAGCCCACTACGATGAGAGCCACAGAAAACAAAAGATTCGGCAAGAACACGGCTATCTTGGTGATAAACGCATCCCAAAAGCCGGTCACGGTAACCACGGGATTCATACCTTCCTCCTTTGCAGCAGGCTCGCTGGTTGAAATTACTAAATAGGGGTCTCGGATAAAAATTGTCAACCCTTGCACAACCCCAAGCAGCGCCACGACCGGGGGGCACTTGAATCCACGCCGACTGACAACTATATTCGGTCAACTGCTTTTCAGTCAGTTCAACATTTACACTCTTAGGAAATCTAAGTTGCACCTTACCGTTCGCAACCTCGCGAAAGCCTATGGATTTCTGTGGGCACTTAAGGAGGTCAGTTTTGACTTGCCGGCGGGGGAAGTCGTCGCTCTCCTGGGGCCCAACGGGGCCGGCAAGACTACTCTTCTTAAGCTTCTCGCCGGGGTGATTTCTCCTACCGCGGGCGAGATCGTGCTTGACGGCTCAAGCTTTAGCCGCAGCGCCACTGTACAGCGATCGGCTGTAGGCTTTTTAGCCCCCGGCGAACATCTCTACGAAAACCTCACTGTGCGCGAGAATCTCGTTTTCTTCACATCCCTTTACCAGAAGCACCGAGCGCTCGCCCAAATCGAGGGCGCGCTGGAGGAGGTCGGCCTGAAGCACCGCTCCGAAGAGTACGTTGCCACCCTTTCCAGTGGGATGAAATGCCGCCTTTCTATCGCTAAATGCAAACTCCTTGAGCCCGGACTTTTACTGCTCGATGAGCCCTACGGCGTATTGGACGGCAGCGGCATCGATCTCTTGGAGAGTTTCCTAAGGGCCCAGCGTCATAAGGGAAGCGTCGTTATCCTCGCGTCGCACCACGTTGCCCGGGTGCTCACCCTATGTACTCGCGCGGTCATCCTTCATCAAGGAAGGTTGACCTTTAACGAGGCTCGCCAGCAGCCTTGGGACAGCTTTACGAGTGCTTTTGGCGAATTCCTCCCCCACGGGGAGTCATGGACTTCCTAAATCAGACTTTCCTGCTGCTCAGAAAGGATCTTCTTTTGGAGATGCGCCGGCGAGAAAGTCTGTTGACGATGTTTTTTTTCGGCACGCTGCTGCTTTTCGTCTTTCATTTTTCCTTCGATCTCGCACCCGAACGGATGGCGGAGATGGCGCCGGCTCTGCTCTGGTTGGCGTTTCTTTTCACTGGCACATTAGGACTAGCGCAGCTTTTCGACGCCGAGCGCGGCAACCATTGTCTCGAGGCCCTGTTGCTTTCGCCTATGGATCGCGGCGCGCTCTTTCTCGCCAAAACGGCCTTCAATTTTATTCTGATGGTCCTAGTGGAGATCGTCGTCATTCCTTTGTTCTGGATTCTCTTCAATCTTCGATCCTGGGATGTTATTCCTAATTTGTTTCTCGTCACTTTGTTGGGGACCGTGGGTTTCTGTGTCTTAGGCACGCTGTTATCGGCGGTCACTCTAAAAGCCAGAGCCCGAGAGCTCTTGCTACCGCTGGTGTTGTTCCCACTTATGATCCCCGTGATCTTGGGAACAATTCGGTGTATGGAATCTATCCTTCGTGCCGGCGCACTCGACGATGCCTTACCCTGGTTGCGTCTTCTAATAGGATTTGATGTGATATTTCTCACAGTGGGCGTCCTGATTTTTGATTGGGTCATCGAAGCCTAATTATGGCTGAAATCTCCACCAACTCGGCTAAAAGCAAAGGTTATCTCGGCGGATTGGCTTTGATCAGTGTTCTACTTGGGCTCTACTGGGGGCTATTTCGGGCGCCGCCGGACGCCTACCAGGGCGAAGTGCAGCGCATCATGTATCTTCACATCCCGAGCATTCTCACCGCCTATCTGTCATTCTTCCTTGTCTTTGTAGGCAGCTGCCTCTATTTATGGAAAAGAGAAAAACGGGATGATATTTTAGCTTATTCCGCCGCGGAGATCGGCGTTCTGTTCACAGCACTGACGATCGTCGAGGGTTCCATCTGGGGCAAACCCACCTGGGGGGTTTGGTGGACGTGGGATGCACGATTGACGCTGACGGCGATCTTGCTGTTGATTTTTGCCGGCTATCTTATGCTGCGCTCACTCACCGAAGATGAAAATCGCGCGGCCTCCGCGGCTGCCGTATTGGGGATTATCGGTTTTCTCGACATTCCCTTGATCCACATGTCGGTCTATTGGTGGCGCACCTTGCATCAGCCACCGTCCATCCTACGGCCTGACAAGGCGCCGTGGGATAACGTGCATCCAGCATTGCTGACCGCCCTTGTGATCAACTTCGTCGCCTTTGTGCTGCTATACTTTTACTTGCTCTCTCAGCGTTTCCGACTTGGAGAAATAAAGGAAGAGATCAAGGCGCGCTTGCTCAACAGGGATAATTGATGGGCGCATGGGGTTTCGTTTTCTTGGCTTATGGGATTGTCTGGGGTGCGATCTTGATCTACTGGGTTACACTCAAGCGCCGGCTTCGCCGCGCGGAGACAGAACTGGCGCAATTGCGCGCATCCGAGGAGTTACAAAGGAATGCTGAAACGTAGGCGTTTCATCATCGGCGGTCTGATCATTCTCGCCGCCCTCTCCTACATTATATACGGCGGCATGCAGCAGGCCATCGTCTATTTCGTGACGCCGTCGGAACTGAAGGCCAGGGAAAACTCGTCTGCTGACAAGTTTCTGCGCATGGGCGGGATGGTGGTCGCGGGATCGCTGCAAAAAGACCTCAAGAATCTCACCTATCGCTTCGACTTGACTGACGGCAACGCATCTTTCCCGGTTTTTTTCCGTGGCGTACCGCCGGACCTCTTCACCGAAGGCAAAGGCGCGGTGGTGGAGGGTCGAATTGGCGCCGATGGCGTCTTTCAAGCGACAACCATTATGGCCAAGCACGCGGAAGAATACAGTCCTCACCTCGAGGGTAAGGACGGTTATCCAAAGAGCTTTGTCCCTGGAAAGGAGTTGACCCAGCAGTGACCGCCACGCTCGGCCATACGTCTATACTCCTAGCCTTATTGGTCGCGGTCTGGGGAATTATCAGTCCGATTCTCGGCTCTCGAAGCAATCACCAGCGCTACTCGGCCTTCACTCGCACCGCCATTCTGGCTCAATTTGTGTTGGTAACGCTGGCGGCCTCTTCGTTGATCTACGCACTTGTGACCACAGATTTTTCGATCCGTTATGTCGCCTTCAATACCACCCGCGCGACGCCCGCCTACTATCGCGTTACCGGTTTGTGGGGTGCGTTGGAAGGCTCCCTGCTGCTCTGGGAATGGATTCTCATCATCTTCTCCGGATTGGTGGCCTGGATCTACCGTGACCGTCAACGAGAGACGATGCCTTGGGTGCTCATGATCTTTTCTATTGTCTCCGCCTTCTTTCTTGGCGTCATCGCTTTCGTTTCCAATCCTTTCGAAACCATCTCGCCGGTGCCGCTGGACGGCCGCGGTCTCAATCCGTTGCTCGAAGACGCCAATATGATGACCCATCCGCCGCTTCTTTATACGGGCTTCGTGGGACTCACGGTCCCCTACGCCTTCGCCATGGCCGCCTTGATTCGCGGCAAAGTCGATGAGGCATGGATTGTCGCTACCCGCCGCTGGACCATTACCGCCTGGTTCTTTCTGACGGCCGGCAATCTCGTGGGTGCTTGGTGGTCCTATCATGTCCTAGGCTGGGGCGGCTACTGGGCGTGGGATCCGGTGGAGAATGCCGCCTTTATGCCCTGGCTGCCGGCCACTGCCTTTCTCCATTCGGTACAGGTGCAAGAACGCCGGCGGATGCTTAAAGTTTGGAACCTCTCGTTGATTATCATCGCCTTCAGTTTGACGATCTTCGGAACTTTTCTCACGCGATCGGGAATTCTGTCTTCGATTCACGCCTTCTCCTCGGGGCCCGTCGGAAGTGTCTTTCTGGTTTTTCTTTCGTTCGTCCTGATCAGTTCCTTCGGACTCTTGGCGTTCCGGGCGGATCTCCTCAAAGGACAAGCGGAACTGGATTCGATGGTCAGCCGGGAGTCGGCTTTCCTGTTGAATAATATCGTTCTGGTGTCGGCGCTTTTTACGATTTTCCTAGGGACAATTTTTCCTTTGCTCTCGGAGGCGATTGCCGGCACGCAGGTCAGCGTTGGCGCGCCCTATTTCAACTCAGTCACGGTGCCTTTGTTTCTTCTCTTGGTCTTTCTTATGGGTGTGGGGCCCATGATCGCCTGGCGCCGGGCTTCCTGGGACAACCTCAGACGCAATTTTCTTTGGCCGGCAGCGGCCTCGCTGTTGGCCGGCATCGCCTTGTTTATCTGGAAGGTCCGAGACTTCTTGCCGTTGTTGGGGTTTACATTGCTCGCCTTCGTGGTTCTCACAATCTTTTATGATACCGCACTAGCGTTGCGCGCGCGGCGCCGCACCGCCGGCGAGGGAGTGATTCGCGGGTTGGTAACGCTGGCCAGGCGCAACCAACGCCGCTACGGCGGTCTCGTCGTTCATCTAGGGGTGGTGTTGGTTATATTGGGAATTGCCGGCTCAATGACCTACAGCATCGAACGTGAAGCAACAATGAACCTGAAAGAGCATCTAAACGTAGGGCATTATCTCATTCAATTCGAAGGCCTCAAAGGTTCGCGGGAACCAACGCACTTCCGCGTCGAGGGCTCATTCAGAGTCTTCCATCAGGGCGATACGTGGGGCGTTCTATCCCCCGCCTTGAAGTTCTTTCCAAACCAGCAATCGCCGGTGGGGCGCGCGGTACACCGGAGCACGATTAGCGAGGATCTTTATCTGATTCTTTCCGGTTTCAGCGAGCTGGATAAGAACCAGGCCACATTGAAAGTGTTGGTCCGACCGCTCGTTGTCTGGATCTGGATCGGCGGATTTGTCATTGCCCTCGGTACCCTGCTTGCAATCCTGCCGCTCGGAAAGAGCTCCTCGGAAGCAGCGTAAGATGGCTTGGCGGCGACTCCTCATTACAGTCCTGCTCATCGCGCCGGTTCTTTGGCTGCTTGCCTTCGGCTTCACGCGCGACGCGCGCTACATCACCTCGCCTTTGTTGGCCAAGGAGGCGGCACCGTTTACTGTCACTCTTTTCGATGGCCGCAAAATCAGCCTCAACGATTTGCGCGGTAAAGCGGTTTTCCTGAATTTTTGGGCCTCCTGGTGCGTCCCCTGCCGCGCGGAGGCGAAAGATCTCGAAGCCGCTTGGCAGCAGGTCAAAGACAAAAATATGGTGTTTCTCGGCGTCGCCCTGCAAGATACGGAGAAAGATTCCCGCGCCTTTCTTCAAGAATTCAATGTCAGCTATCCCAACGGCCGGGATGAAACCGGAAAGATCGCCGTGGACTACGGTGTCTGGGGAATCCCAGAGAGCTTCTTCATCGATCCGCAAGGACGCATCACCTATAAGCATGTCGGTGGAATTCGCGCCTCGTTGGTCAACGCCAAGCTGGAAGAAGCCGCCCGCAGCATCGTCAGCGCCAAAGAAGGCAAGGAAGATTACCAACCCATTCGCTGATTAATCCCATGTTGCCTCGACTGCTTTTCACCGTCCTTTGTCTTCTTGTGATCAATCCGCTATGGGCCGCCGATGCGCCGGATATCGACGATCAGACACGGGCCATCGCGCAAGAGCTTCGCTGTGTCGTCTGCCAAAACCTCTCGGTTGCAGACTCGCCCTCGGAAATGGCCCAGCAAATGCGCGGCGTTGTCCGCGAGCAATTGCAGGCGGGAAAAACTCCGCAAGAGGTCAAAGATTTCTTTGTCTCCAAATATGGCGAATGGGTTTTGCTCGCCCCTAAGACCCAAGGTTTCAGTCTATTAATATGGGTCTTGCCGTTTGTCGTCTTGATTCTGGGGATCGGCCTCGCCCTTTGGTTGGTCCGTCGCTGGTCGGCCAAGAAAACGGAGAGAGTCGGGAGCCCTGCCAACTCAGACATCCTGAGCCGCGTCCGAAACGAAGTGGCAACGGCTAAAGCTCTCGACATCGACCCGGAGGATTCCAGCCCTCATGCACAACTCCTCCAAGAACGTGCCCGGCTTTATACCGAGTTGAGGGAACTCGAATTTGACTATCAGGCCGGCAAACTCGCTGAATCGGACTACGAGGCACTCAAGTTTGATGTCGAGAACAAAGCGGGAGGAGTCCTCCAACAACTCGACTCGCTCTTGCCGCCTAAACCTTCTGCGAGTCGGACCGCTAGACGGCAGCCATCCGGCCAAGAAAAACGCCCCATCGAAACGAACAAAAAACCTTACCGGGCCTGGCAGTTTGCGGCCGGCGGGGTCTTCCTACTCCTCTTCGGTTTGAGCCTTGGGATGGTCCTGACAAACTCCCTGCGACCAAGACACTCGGTGCAGGATTCCATCACCGGCGATTTCTTAACCGGGACCGGTGGTAACGAGAGCGCTCGATTTCTTCAGGAAGGAAAGTCCGCCTTTGCTAAACAAGATTGGCCCAAGGCGATTGAAGCCTTTAAGCAGGCACTGGCCGCGGATCCCAACCAGCCTGAAGCGCACGTCTATATGGGATTTATTTTAATCCAAGCGGGTCATGCCGATGGAGCGTTGCTGGCGTTCGATAAAGCTCTCGCCATAGCCCCCAATCTACCGCTGGCACTATGGGGAAAAGGGATGACCTTGTATCAAGGCAAAAAAGACTATGCTGGAGCAAAGGAAGTGTTCGAGAAGCTTCTTCAGATCATGCCGGCTGGTGAGGAGAGAGTTCAGATCGAAAAGATTTTGGCTGAAATGCCTCAGAGTGGGCAAAAGCCACGTCAACAATCAGATAGGCCAGCCCCGGCCGCTTCAGCGAGTCAGGAGATCACCGGTAAAATCTCTATCGATCCAAAACTTAAAAGCAACGTCGATAGCCAAGCTGCTCTCTTTATTATTGCTCGACCGGCGGCCGCGACCAAAGGCCCTCCACTGGCCGTCAGAAAAATCGATCGTCCGGTTTTCCCGCTTTCCTACTCTCTCGGGCCCGAAAACGTCATGATGCAGGGCATCCCTTTCACGGGCAGCGTCAGTATCACGGTCCGGTTGGACAAAGATGGGAACCCCACCACGCGGCAACCGGGTGACTTAACCGGCGATTACAAAAAGAATCCTGTGGCCGTGGGTTCGAAGAATATCGATATCGTGCTGGACCAGGTCGTCCAATAAATGACGGTCATGAGGAAGGCGTGTCGATGAGCAAGTTAAAACTCCGACTGACGTGGTCTTTTGTGGTGAGTTTTGTTTCCTTGGCAGAGCACGCGGCGGCACAGCCGGAGACTTTTTACTCAGGCCAGACGATTAGAGTCATTGTCGGTTACGCCACGGGAACCACCACGGACCAGTGGGCGCGGACTTTTGCACATCACGCACCCAAGTATATTCCTGGAAATCCTGTTCTACTGGTGCAGAACCTTGCGGGCGCGAGTTCGATGATTGCCGCCAACCATCTCTATTCTGTCGCCAAGCCCGACGGGTTGACCATTGGCTTCATTGCCCCGGCGCTTTATTTTGACCAACTCATCGGGCGTAAAGAAGCGCGATTCGACTGGTCGAAATTCAACTGGGTCGGCAGCCCGACCCGGTCCAATGAGCTGCTCTTCGTGCGCTCGGATGCGCCCTACAAAACCGTTGACGACCTCCGAAAAGCGGGTGACCCGCCAAAATGCGGCGCCACCGGGACGGCGTCCTCCGGCTACTACATACCCCTGCTGTTGGAGGAGACCTTGGGCATGAAGTTCAACATCGTCGCGGGTTACCAGGGCGGCAGCGATGTCGACCTGGCGATCGAACGCGGCGAGATTCAGTGTCGCGCTTTTAGCATCTCAGCTTTCTTTGCCCGGGAGCCATTCCACACGTGGCGCAAGAAGGGATTCGTCCGCGTGCTGCTGCAGACGGGCATGAACCGCGACGCAAATATTCCGGAGGTCCCGACGATTTACGAACTGATGAAGCAATACCAAACACCACCTAGGAGCCAGCGGCTGGCCACCGTTATTCTTGCCGCGGGAGATATCGGCCGGCCGATAGTATCGCCCCCGGGGCTTGCGCCGGACCGGCTCAAGATTCTGCGCAACGCCTTCGCGAAGACGGTCGCCGATCCGGAGTTCAAAGCCGAAGCCCAGAAGCAAAAGCTTGTCTGGGACCCTAACTCGGGAGAGGAACTGGAAGCGATCGGCAGAGAAGTGATCGCCCAACCGGCGGAGGTCATCGAGCGAATGAAGAAAATTCTAGGAGAATAGGCGTTCTATCAAAACCAGTCACCAGCTCCCTTCACCCTGAGACTACTCACCCGGTGACCAAGAAGCTTCAGCCGCGTAGCCTTCGAAGACGCGTCAATATCGATCCGCAGTGTGGTTGCGTCCGTCGTATCGCACCACGGGTGGCGAAAATGAGCCAAGCTCTGCCACCTTCACTGACAGTGAAAACCGACTTGTCAGGGAATAGAATATTGGACGATGAATAACCCATCCAGAGTTAAAAAGACTCCGCCACTGGCAAACTTCAAATGGTGGCAGCGCGGCGTCATCTATCAAGTCTATCCGCGCTCGTTTATGGATAGCGACGGCGATGGCGTCGGCGATCTTGCCGGCATCCGGAGCAAGCTCGACTATTTGCAATGGCTCGGCGTGGACGCCATCTGGATTTCGCCGATCTATCCATCGCCGATGGCGGATTTCGGCTACGATATCAGCAACTACACCGACATCGATCCGATCTTCGGCACCCTCGATGATTTCGATGCGCTCTTGGCCGACGCGCATGGCCGCGGTCTGAAAGTGCTGCTCGATTACGTTCCCAACCATACGTCGGATCAACATCCCTGGTTCCTCGCTTCGCGCTCGTCGCGCGGCAGCGCTAAACGGGATTGGTACATCTGGCACGATCCTAAACCGGGCGGTGGGCCACCCACGAATTGGCTTGCGAATTTTGGCGGCGGCGCTTGGGAATGGGACGAGAAGACCGGGCAGTATTACTACCACGCCTTTCTAAAGGAACAGCCCGATCTCAACTGGCGCAACCCGGAGGTGCAAGACGCGATGCTTAAGGTACTGCGCTTCTGGCTCGACCGCGGCGTAGACGGATTTCGCGTCGATGTCATGCATCATCTGGTTAAGGACACAGCTTTCCGCGATAACCCACCGAATCCCGACTGGCGGCCGGGGTTGTCGCCCTACCGCGAGTTACTGACGACGTACACGGCGGACCTTCCCGAGGTACAAGAGATCGTCGCACAATTGCGCAGCGTCGTGGAAGAGTACGACGATCGTATGCTAGTGGGCGAAATTTATCTGCCGGTGGAACGGCTGATGGCTTACTACGGTGCAAGCGGCAAGGGTGCACACCTGCCGTTCAACTTTCAATTGATCGGACTGCCGTGGAACGCGCGAGAGATCGCGGCCGCGGTGGAACGTTACGAAGCACTCCTGCCATCGTACGCTTGGCCGAACTGGGTACTCGGCAATCACGACAAATCCCGTATCGCCACGCGCGTAGGTCCAGCGCAGGCGCGGGTGGCTGCAATGCTGCTGCTCACCTTGCGCGGCACACCCACGATGTATTACGGCGACGAAATCGGCATGTATGACGTGCCCATTCCGGTCCAGCAAGTACAAGACCCTTTCGAGAAGAACGTGCCGGGTTTGGGCTTGGGCCGGGATCCCGAGAGAACACCGATGCAGTGGAGCAACGATGAACAGGCGGGCTTCACGACGGGCAAACCTTGGCTGCCGATAGCGGGCGATCACCAAACTATCAACGTCGCCCTCGAACGCGATAGTTCGACTTCGATCCTGACTCTTTACCGCCGTTTGATCGAGATGCGCCGTACCGAGCCGGCATTATCGGTGGGAGATTTTGCGCCATTACCGGCGCCAGGCGATCTGATGGCTTTTATTCGCAAGACAGATCAGCGAAGGCTTCTGGTCGTGCTCAACCTGGGCGCCACGCCACAAAACTTCAGCATATCCGACTTGCAATGCCGTGGCGCTCTGTTGCTTTCAACTCACCTCGATCGTAGTCGAGAAGTGCTGCGGGACAAACTCGATTTGCGCGGCGATGAGGGAGCGATCATCGAGCTGTTCTGAGCTTCTCTGATTTCTGCTTCACATCAGCCACACATTAAGCTCAAGGCGGAGTCGGTCTATTTCCGGCCCAGAGTTTATCAAAAAAGCCATTCTTCTCCAGTCCGTCAATGTAACGCCGGTCGATAAGATCTTGCGGTTTGATCTTTTTTGCCCGAGGGTCGACTTTTGCGGTCTCATCGAGGATCGCCTGAAAGGCTTCCGTCTTGAATTCCAGCCGCGGTTCCATGACCTTGATCTCCTCGTCGTAGGCCGCGTCCAGTACTTTCCGGTCGCTGATGCGTAACTGCTTGGCCAGAACTTTGTAAGTCAATTCTTTATCCGTAAACATAATCTTCACCGCTTCCGCCATAACGCGCACAAACCTTTCGATGACCGGCCCGCGCGTGCGGATCGATGAGCGGCGGGCCACCAACGTCGCTGCGGCAAAAGGAATATGTAGGTCGGGCCCGTACACGACGTAGCGAAATCCCTGGGAGATCGCTCTAGCTCCTCCGGAGGGTCCAGTCATCGTGGCGGCGTCCACGGCGCCGCTGAACAATGCCGCAAGATTCTCGGTTTGGCCGCTGGTCTGGATAAAATTTACCTCTGTCGGTTCCATGCCGTATTTTCTCAACGCCTGAATCACAAAATAATGCGAGTTGCTGCCGAGTCGAGTCAAGCCCAGTTTCTTGCCTTTGAGATCCTCGGGTCTTTTTATTTCGGCCTTTCCCAAGATACTGTGGGTCAGGGTATTTTTGGCGCTGGCGATAAAAATCAATTCAGTCACTCCTTGCGCGAAAGCGCGTGTAATTGATTCGGCGCCGGTGATGGCAACTTCACCATCGCCGCTGAGCATCGCGGCCGTCACCATGGCGGCAGAGGAGATAAAAACAAGTTGGAATTCTAGATCATATTTCTTGAATAGCCCGACCTCATCAGCAATCCACGGCATCGACTGGGACATGGTACGAGCCGAGTGAATTCCGATGAGTTTATCCGCGGCTATTCCGGGGGAAGACAAAAAGCGGATAGCGAGAAAAATAACGACCGGGCAATACGCGTTCACAAGCCGAATCTTCATGAGGATAACCTCCTGAACAAACTACTCGGGCACAGGCTGGAGACCAATCGCAAGAAGACAACCCGCGTCGCTGGACGCTATCAAAAAGCGCCCCCTGCTGCCAGTCGACA
>Ga0209814_10000163_pt1 | contig 19284 bp, 16 predicted proteins | sample SoiMetdeltSBSDD1_FD_187597 | JGI IMG/M metagenome (GOLD analysis project Ga0209814, IMG submission 187597) | Bulk soil microbial communities from a Populus tree surrounding site in Tennessee, USA - Soil MetaG P. deltoides SBSDD1 (SPAdes) (version 2) | ecosystem: Environmental > Terrestrial >... | reverse complement strand
GGTCTGGGCTTGGGCCAGCGCGGCCTGCACCTGGGTGACGAACTGCGCCTCGCTGCTGGTGGCCGCCGTCAGGTCGTCGAGCGCCGCCTGGGCCTCGCTGCGGGCGGCCTCCGCGGCCGCCAGGGCCGCCTCCTGCTGCTCCTCCAGCCCCCCGAGGTCGGCCAGCGCATCCTCGTAGTTCTGGAGCTGCTCGGCGGCGGCGTCGGCCTGCATGTTGAGCAGCGCCTGCTTGACCGTGGCGTCCTCCATCGTCTCCGCGGTCAGCACCTCCAGCGCGTCGGACGACGGCGGGTTCATGAAGGCCTCGACGACCACAGCGTCGCTGGCGCCGGTGGTCTCCTCGATGCGGAACCGGACCTCGTTGAGCGCCGAGTCCGCGTCGGCCAGCGTGGCATTGGCGGTGGCCACCGCGGCCTGGGCCGAGCCGACGAGCTCGAGCTGGCGACTGATCTCCGCGTGAAGCTCACCCAGAGTGGCGTTGACACTGCCGACACTGAGGTTGTCGATGCCGACCATGGCACGCTCCCCGGGCGACCGGTCGTCGCTTGCCTGGTCCGGCTCCTGGGCCGGTGCCCCGGGCGAGGCCTCGGCGGTGGTCGGCAGCCAGACGAGCGCGACGACCACGATGGTGGTGGTAGCCCGACGGACGACCTTCCTGCGGACGCCCAACATCCCTCTCCTTGGCCCAGCCGATCAGATGTTGACCCGGAACCGTAACAACTATGTCGCTGTGATGTCACGGCAACCCTCCGCGCGCAGGAAATATCGGCTGGTAGTCCCCATTCTCCGATGTTGACGTCGGGTTCATGTTCCGCTAAGTTCACTGAACGCGGCGCCGGCCCCGACGTCGCCGGCCGCGAGGGGAGACCGCGGATGACATCGAGGACGACCGCAACGGGGCACACCGCTCGCCACAGTGGCTGCCGGTCCGGGATGCACCCAGGCATCCGGTCCCGGCCGGCGGCCGCAGGCGGCGGCCGGCGCTGACGGCTCCTCGCAGATCTCACTGTTCGTGGCGTGGGGGCGGGGACCCCTTCCCGCCCCGCCCCCGCCCACTACCCTTCTGACGTGGCCATCGAGGTCGATCCCCTGAGCGCCGAGCCCGACGAGGGCGGCTTGCGCGCCGGCCAGGCCGCTGGGGGGCGGTTGCTGACGCCGCGCGGGCTGCGCACCCGCGCCGCGCTCGTGGCCGCCGCCAAGCAGGTGTTCGAGGAGATCCCGTTCCCCGACAGCCGCATCACCGACATCACCGCCCGGGCCGGGGTGGCCAGCGGCACCTTCTATACCTACTTCGACTCCAAGGAAGAGATCTTTCGTGAGGTCGCGGCAGAGGTCCTGGGTGAGATGTCCTCGGCGACCCGGCGCGATCCCGACAACACCGAGGGCGACCTCATCCGCGACATCGAGTTCGCCTCCCGCGAGTACTTCCGGGTGTGCCTGCGCAACCCCGGCATCGTGCGCTCCATCGAACAGGTCGCACCCGGCGACAAGGACGTGGCGGCCGCCCGGCGCTCCACGGTCATCCAGAACGTGCGCCGGAGCGAGCGGTGGATCCGCCGGCTGCAGGACCAGGGCATCTGCGACGACATCGACCCCTGGATGACGGCGATGGCCTTGCACACGATGAACGTCCGGGTGGTGTACGACCACCTGCTGCCCCACGGCGAAGACGCCGCGGCCGACGTGGACGTCCTGGCCAAGACCGTGACCCGCATCTGGGCCCGCACGGTGGGATTGGAGAGGGTGGAACCATGAGCGAGCGACCGTTCGAGCTGTCGGGCGTCAACCACCTGGCGCTGGTGTGCCGGGACATGGCCCGCACCGTGGACTTCTACTCGGGCGTGCTGGGCATGCCCCTGGTCAAGACCATCAACCTGCCCTTCGACATGGGCCAGCACTTCTTCTTCGACTGCGGCGGCGGCGACTGCCTGGCGTTCTTCTGGTTCCCGGACGCCCCCGAGCCGGCGCCCGGCATCTCGGCGCCCGCGGCCCGGCCGGACCAGGGCGAGCTCACCAGCGCCATCGGCTCGATGAACCACGTCGCCTTCAACGTGCCCGCGGAGCGCATCGAGGAGTACCGGGATCGGCTCCTGGCCGTCGGCGTCGACTGCACCGAGGTCGCCAACCACGACGACAGCGAGTACGGGCTGTCCAAGAAGATGCACCCGGGCGTGTTCGTCCGGTCCATCTACTTCCAGGACCCGGACGGCATCCTGCTCGAGTTCGCCGCCTGGACCCGCGAGCTCGGCCCGGACGACGTCCGCCACGAGCCCGCCACGGGCGCCCGGGCTGCTACGGCCTGACCGCCTCCAGGTCCTTCGGGTACTCGCCGGTGGCGGCGCGCCAGGCCTCGGCCGCGCCGCGCACGGCCACCATGCGGGCCACGCCGAAGGCCACTCCCGAGGCCACGCTCCAGGCCAGCGCCTCGGCCCACGACGTGTGCGCCGCCGCCGGGTTGGCGGGAGGATCGCTGCCCTTGGTCGCCCGCCACGTCGTCAGCAGCACCTGCCGGGCCACGACGCCCGCCAGCACGCCGGCCAGCGATCCGAGGATCCTCCAAAGCATGCGTTGGCCCATCGGTCAGACCTTACGGGACCGGCCGTCGCGCTAGCGTCCGCCGATGCGCGCCGACCGCTTCGAGCCCTTGCCGGACGACGTGGCGGCTCGCTGGTCCACCTTCGGGCGCTGGGAGCGCACCTACTTCCCCAAGCTGGTCGGCCTGGAGCTGGAGGAGCTGAAGGCCGACTACTGCCGGATGCGCCTTCCCTACCGGCCCGAGCTGGAGCAGGTGGCGGGGCTGGTGCACGGCGGGGCCATCGCCACCCTCATCGACACCGTGGTGGTGCCCGCGGTGGGCGCGGCCTACGAGCAGGGCTGGGGGTACGCCACCCTGAGCATGGACGTCCAGTACCTGGCGCCCGTGCGGGGCGAGGACGCGGTGGCCGAGGGCTGGGTGACCCAGCGGGGCCGCTCGATCGTCTTCTGCCGGGCGGAGGTCGCGACCGCCAGTGGCCGTCCTGCCGCCACCGGCAGCCTGATCTACAAGGTCACGCCGCCCCGCTAGTCGCCGGACCCGTCAGCTGGTGGGCAGGCGCACGACCGAGATGAAGAAGTTGTCGATCTGGCGGATGACCTCGACGAAGCGATCGAAGTCGACCGGCTTGGTGACGTACGCGTTGGCGTGGAGGTCGTAGCTGCGCAGCACGTCCTCCTCGGCCTCCGAGGTGGTGAGCACTACGACGGGGATGCGGCGCAGGTCCGGGTCGGTCTTGACGTCCGCCAGCACCTGGCGCCCGTCCCGCTTGGGCAGGTTGAGGTCCAGGAGCACCAGGTCGGGCCGGGTCACGTCGGCGTAGCCCGGCTCGCGCCGGAGATAGGCAAGGGCCTCGACGCCGTCGCCGACCACGTTGAGCCGGTTGAGGACCTTGCCCTCCTTGAGCGCCTCTCTAGTCATGAGCACGTCACCTTCGTCGTCCTCGACGAGCAGCACTTCGATGGGACGTACGGCCTCAGCCAACATCGGCGGGTTCTTTCTCATGGTGCACGGTGGCGGGTAGTGCGAGCTTGAAGGTGGCACCCGGAGGCGGTGTCGGCTCCAGCCAGATGCGGCCGCCGTGGAACTCGACGATCTTCTTGGACAGGGCGAGCCCGATGCCGGTGCCCGGGTACTCGGTCTTGGAGTGCAGCCGCTTGAAGATGGTGAAGATCTGCTCTCCGTAATCGGGGTCCACGCCGATGCCGTTGTCCGCGACAGTGATCACCCACTCGTCCCCAGCGGCACCGTCGGTGAGCGTAGCGTCGATCTTCACCACTGGTCGCTCCGGGCCCCGGAACTTGAGAGCGTTGCCGATCAGGTTCTGCAGCGTGGCGCCCAGCAGCCGGCGGTCGCCCTGGACCTCGGGCAGGTCGCCCACTGTCACCGTGGCGCCGGTCTCCTCGATGGCGGGGCCCAGAACCTCGACGGCCTGGTCCGCCAGCTCGTCCAGGTCGACCGGTTCGAACGACTCGGCCGTGCGCCCGACCCGGGAGAAGGACAGCAGGTCGTTGATGAGGTCCTGCATGCGCTTGGCGCCGTCCACCGCGTAGTGGATGTACTCGTTGGCCCGCTCGTCGAGCTGGTCCGCGTACCGCATCTGCAGCAGCTGGCAGAAGCCGGAGACCTTGCGCAGCGGCTCCTGGAGGTCGTGGGACGCCACATACGCGAACTGCTCGAGGTCGTCGTTGGAGCGGGCCAGCTCCTCGGCCTGGCGGGCCAGCCCGTCGGTGGCTGCGTTGAGCTGGTCGACCTCGTCCAGGATGCGGCGGCGCATGGCGTCGACGTCGGCCCCGAGGCGCACCAGGTCGGGCGAGCCCTCGCCCCGCACCTCATGGTCCAGGTCGCCGGACGCCACCGTGCGGGCGTCGGCGCCGAGCCGGCCGAGCGGGCCGGTGACGAGGCGGGTGAGGGCGCCGATGATGAGCACGCCCGAGGCCACCAGGCCCACGACCTGGAGGATCATGGCCGCGGTGGCACCCTTCGCGGCCGCGTCCAGGTCGTCGAGGGCGGCGGCCCGCCGCTGGTCGAGCACCGCGTCGGTGTCGTTGATGGCGTCCCGCAGGGCCTGGAACTGCCGGCGTGCCTCGTCCCCGGTCGCCGGCGTGGTGTCGGCTCCCTCGCTGCTGTCGGCCACCGACGGGGCCGCCGTCTCGTCCCGCCACGTGTCGAGGCGCTCCTGTACGACGGCCATCGCCGCGGACGCCTCCTCGTCGTCCTGCACGGCGTTGTTCAGGCGGACGACGGCGTCATCGCCGGCGTCGCGCCCTCGCTCGTACGGCTCGAGGAAGCGCTCGTCGCCGGTGAGCACGTAGCCCCGCACGCCGGTCTCCTGGTCGAGGACTGCGGCCCTCAGGTCGGCCAGCGTGACCCGGGCGGGGTCGAGGCGGGACAGCAGGTCGTTGCGGACGTCGCGCTGGCGGTCCTGCAGCGCGAGCTGGGTCACCAGGGTGGCCGTCATGAGGACACCCGCCGCGCCCAGCAGCAGCAGCAGCCGGGTGCGCAGCGGCCAGCGAGATGGTCCCCCGGGCTGCGCCTCAGCCATCGGTGGGGGACGGGATGGAGACGAGGCACAGCGCCACGTCGTCGGAGAGTGGCCCGCCGTTGCGCCGCACCACCTCGGCCAGCAGCCCGTCGAGCAGCGCGGTCTCCGCGAGGTCGCCGTTGGGCACGCTGCCGATCAGACTGTCGATCAGCGTGATGAGGCCGTCGAGGCCGACCCTCTCGCTGGACGCCGGCGCGACGCGGCCCTCGATGAGGCCATCGGTGTAGAGCAGCAGCCGCGCACCAGCGCCCAGGGGCACCTCGGTCGCGGTCCACACAGGGGCGGGCATCACCCCCAGCAGATGCCCGAACTTGCCGTCGCCCATTCGCCGGGACGGCGGTCCCAGCAGCAGCGGGGGCGGATGGCCGGCCATGAGCAGCTGGCCCACATCCCGACCCGGGCAGATCACCAGCGTCGACACGGTGGCGAAGGTCAGCGACTCGACCTCGGTGCGCAGGAAGGTGTCGAGGGTGGACAGCACCCGGTGCTGGTCGAGGCCGGCCAGCGTGAGCGCCCGCCAGGCGCTGCGGAGGCGGGCGGCCAGCGCGGCGGCGTCGGGGCCGTGGCCGGCCACGTCGCCGATGAGCACGGAGATCTCGCCGTCGGGCGACTCGACTGCGTCGTAGAAGTCCCCACCCAGCTCGGCGCCCTCGCGGCCGGCGCGGTAGCGGACCGCCAGCCGCACATCCGGCGACTGGAGCTGGAGCGGCGGGGTGAGCGCCCGTTCCATGCGGGTGTTGTCGGCCCGGCGGCGCTCGGCCTCGAACAGGTCGCGGGTCAGCCGGGCCGCCCGCTGGCGCTCGATGGCGTAGCGCACCGAGCGGGCCAGGAGCTGGTCGTCGACCCGCCCCTTGACCAGGTAGTCCTGCGCCCCGGCCGCCACCGCACCTACGCCGAGGCGCTCGCTGGCCGCGCCGGTGAGGACCACCACGGCCGTGTCCGGCGCCTCGGCCACCAGCTGCTCGACGCCGGCGATGCCCTCGGCGTCGGGCAGCCCCATATCCAGCAGCACGCAGTCGACGAAGCGGACGGCGCGGCGTGCGCCGGCCAGGTTGGTCACCCGCTCGACCCGGGCGCCGGGCAGCCCGTCGGCCAGCATCTCGCGGACGAGCAGGGCGTCGCCGTCGTCGTCCTCGACCACCAGGAGCTGCCAACGGACCGCCGCGTCCTGGTCAGACGCGAGCTGGCCGAGAGTGGCGGCGTCGTGGGATCCCGCGTGAGGGCGCGCCACGGTGTGCTCCTGGCTCATCAGGCGCCCTGCACGCTTCGGATCGGATGGTGGCGGGCTCCTACTGCCCGCCCGGTCGTGATGTCCAGCTGGTCCTCCCTGAACCGGCGCCTCGCGCGCTGGCATCCTCTCATGTGGGGACACAGTGGCGAATACCCCATTGCGGGTAATCAGTTCTCACCCACCTCGCGGCTGCGGTGGGGATCCCCAGGGTACTCCTGAAGGCATGGCCGACCATTCCGTGCAGGATCCGGTACGCGTAGTGCTGGCCAACGACGACCACATCATCATCGAGGGGCTGAGGGCCATGCTGCGGCCCTACGATGACCAGGTCGAGGTGGTGGCCACGGTCGAGGGCGATCCCGAGATCCTGCTAGCCGCGGAGGTGGTCGACGGCGCCGATGTGATGCTGATCGACGCGTTCTCCCGGGCGGCGGGCGGGATCGACGCCGCGGTCAAGGTCCTGGCCGGGGACCCGCCGTTCGTGGTGGCGATCTTCACCGATGCCGACGACCTGCGGCTCATGCTCCAGGCGGTACGCGTGGGGGTCAGGGGCTACCTGCTCAAGTCGGCCAAGCCGCCCGAGCTGGTCGACATGCTGGTTCGCCTGCGCGACCGCGAGGTGGTCATCGACCCCTACCTCGCCACCCAGGCGGCCCTCATGGCGGCCCGCACCATCGACCTGGGGGACTGGCCCGGAGCCCACCTGGGCCTGACCCGCCGCGAGGCCGAGCTGCTGACGCTGCTGGGCCAGGGCATCGCCCCCCGGGTCGCGGCCGAGAAGATGGGCCTGTCCAACGAGACGGTCCGCACCCACACCCGCAACCTGTACCGCAAGCTCCAGGTGAGCGACCGGGCCTCCGCGGTCGCCATCGCCTGGAAGGAGGGCCTGGTGCGCTGATCAGCGGATCGTGACGCGGTCGATGAGCTGGGGCTCGGGCGGGTGCCGGATCGGCTCGATCCAGGAGGCCTCGACGTCGTCGCTGTCGGGTACCGCGCGCCAGTGGCGGCGCCTGACCGCCCGGGGGATGCCGATGGCGTAGACCGTGAGCCGGCCATCGCCGTCGACGTGGAGGCGCAGGAAGTTCTTGTAGGCGGTGATGCGGGCGGCGGCGAAGGCCTCGTTCGAGTGGGCCTCGATGCCGGGGATGGCGATGGCCGCCGCCAGGTAGACGCCCACGACGGTGGCCCCGGCCAGGCCGCCGAGCACCAGCGCCACTGCGCTCGCCAGCAGGGCGAACGCGATGCTGCCGTGCCCCTGGCCGACCCGCAGCGCCACCATCATCACGGCCACGAACGCGGCCAGCTGCAGCGCCAGGTGGAGCGCGGCCATGACGGTCTTGACCGTCCAGCGCTGCCAGCCCTGCGCGGCCCAGGGCGGGGTCTTGGCGAAGGCCCACAGGGCGCCGAACAGCACCATCACCACCAGGCCGGCGGACGACGTGCGGGACAGGCCGCCGGCCAGGTCGGTCCAGCCCCAGTGGGCCGCGGCGTCGGCGAAGCCCTCCTCCGAGCGCTCCAGGGCGCGCAGCCCGAACTGCACGGTCCACAGCAACGCCAGCGCCACCAGGCCCGGGACGGCGCAGAAGCTGGGGTTCCGCAGGGCCAGCCCCACGGCCGAGAGCGACAGCAGCCGCGATCGGCTGCGGCTGGGGTAGGTGGTGATCATGCGGTAGTCGGTCACGTCGTCCAGATCGTCGGGCGTGACGCCGATCGACGCGTGCGAGGGCAGCACGTGGGTGGGGTGGAGGAACGCCCCGCCGCCTCCGCTGGTGATCTTGTGGGTCGGGCCGATCTCCTCCTCGGCGCCCAGCTGCTGGTAGCGGGAGTAGTGGTGCGAATCGCCGGCCAGGGTCAGCTTGAGCTGGATGCCCGCCGGGCGCAGGATGGCCCGTTCGAGGTAGGCGAGGTTGCGGTAGGCGTGCGGGTTCCGGTCGAGCAGGGTCCAGCTGGGCACGGCCGTGGCCAGGATCAGCCGGTCGCCGGACTGGGCCCGCTCGGCCACCCGGGCGAAGAAGTCGAGCTGGGGCTCGTCGATGAGGGCGTCGGACTGGATGTCCACGCCCCACAGCCACCAGCGGTGGGGCAGCTGGGAGGCGAAGTAGCTGCGGGTCTGGTGCGACCGCCAGCCGCCGATCCAGCGGCCCTGGCCGAACAGGCGCATGAACCCGGTGAGGCCGTCGAACCAGTCGTGGTTGCCGGGGATGGCGTAGAGCGTGCCCGAGGGCGGCTCGGTCCAGGGCAGGGCCGCCCGCCACGGGCCCTCCAGCCGGTGGTCGTAGCCGTCGGGGCTGGCCACCGGGTACACCTCGTCGCCGCCGAACACCAGGATCTGCCCCCGGGGCAGGGGCTGGTCCGCTCCCGGCACCGACAGCTCGCGCTGGGCCACCACGGAGGCGACGGTGGCGGTGGCCTCGAAGCCGTCGCCGGTGTCGGCCACGTAGTCGAGCCACAGCTCGTCGGCGTGGGCGAAGCGCAGGTCGGGGGAGGCCGCCTTGGCCGATTGCAGCTCGCGCTTGTCCAGGAACGACCCGAACACCGAGGCCACGCCCACCCGCAGGCCTGAGGCGGCCAGCACCCCGGGCGAGAACCAGCGCACCGCGGGCTGGGGGTCGAAGCGAAGCTCGTGGGGCGTGAAGCTGGCCGGCCGGGGAGGCGGGGCCTCCTCGCCGGCGACGCGCCGCCGCCAGCGCGGGCGGGGATCGTCGGCATCCATCCCGAGATTCTGAACCCGCTATGTGACAGTCTGGCGGACCCCTCGCGCGATCTCGACGTCTTCGCGGGCGGCGATCACCAGGACCCGGGCTCGCGAGCCGGGAGCGGTGATGTCGGCGTCGGGGACGGCCGAGGCGTTGGCCTCGGGGTCGTAGGCGACGCCGAGGTGGTGCAGCCCGCCGGCGGCCGCGGCTCGCACCGCGGGGGCGTTCTCTCCCACCCCGCCGGTGAACACCAGGGTGTCGAGCCCGCCCAGGCTGGCCACCATGGCCGCGATCGAGGACCGCAGCCGGTGGTGGTAGGCGCCCAGCGCCAGCCCGGCCTCGCCGTCCCCGTCCCCGGCCCGGGCGATGACCTCGCGCATGTCGGCCGTGCCCGCCAGGCCGAGCAGGCCCGAGCGGTGCTCCAGCGCGTCGGTCACCTCGTCGGGCAGCAGGCCGGCCTGCGTGACCAGCCACAGCACCGCGCCGGGATCGACCGTGCCCGAGCGAGTGGCCATGACCAGCCCCTCCAGCGGCGTGAACCCCATGGTGGTGTCCACCGACCGGCCCTCCCGCACCGCGCACAGCGACGCGCCCGCGCCCAGGTGGCAAACGACGACGTGGCGCGGGTCCGCCCCCAGCTCCACCGCCCGGCGCGAGGCATACGCGTGGGACAGCCCGTGGAAGCCGTAGCGGCGTACGCCCAGGTGCTCGCGCCAGTCCCGCGGCACCGCGTACACGCTGGCCTCGGGGGGCAGCGTGGCGTGGAACGCGGTGTCGAAGCAGGCGACCGCGGGCAGGCCGGGCACGGCCTGGCCCACCGCATCCAGCGCCGCCAGGGCGCGGGGCTGGTGCAGGGGCGCCAGCGGGGTGAGGGCCTCGATCCGATCGCGCACGTCCCCCTCGACCAGGACCGGCTGGAGGAACTCGCGGCCGCCGTGCACCACCCGGTGCCCCACCGCGTCGTAGGGCGCGAGGCCGTCGAGCTCGCGGGCGAGGTCGGCGGGCGGGATCTGCTCGACGGCCGGCAGGTCGGCGCGGGCCACCACCGTGTCGTGGTCGTCGACCACCCGCAGCTTGAGGGTCGACGACCCGGCGTTGACGACGAGGACGCGCACGCCGCCCCTTGGGGATCAGTAGGGCCAGGTCCAGTTGCGCACCGCGGGCAGGTCGTCGCCCACCGCCCGCGTGTAGTCCCGGGCCTCGCGGCGCCGGGCCTCCATCTCGTTGCGCACCTCGGCCACCGCCACGCCCAGGTGCGGCACCCGGTCCACCACGTCCATCACCAGGTGGAAGCGGTCGAGGTCGTTGAGCATGACCATGTCGAACGGCGTCGTGGTCGTGCCCTCCTCCTTGTAGCCGCGCACGTGGATGTTGGCGTGGTTGCGGCGCCGGTAGGTCAACTGGTGGATGAGCGAGGGGTAGCCGTGGAAGGCGAACACCACCGGCCGGTCGGCGGTGAACAGCGCGTCGAAGTCGGCGTCGGTCATGCCGTGGGGGTGCTCGGACGACGGCTGCAGGCGCATGAGATCGACCACGTTGACCACCCGGACGTTCAGGTCGGGCAGGCGCTGGCGCAGCAGGTCGACGGCGGCGAGCGTCTCCAGCGTGGGCACGTCGCCGCAGCAGGCCAGCACGACGTCCGGCTGGGCGCCGCGGGCCTCGGACAAGCGGGGCGACGACGCCCAGCGCCACTCGGAGGCGCCGGCCCGGCAGTGCTCGATGGCCTCGTCCATGCCCAGCCAGTTGGGCAGCGGGTTCTTGCCCGCCACCGTGACATTCACGTAGTCCCGGCTGCGCAGGCAGTGGTCGGTGACCGACAGCAGGGTGTTGGCGTCGGGCGGCAGGTAGACCCGCACCACCTCGGCCTTCTTGTTCACCACCACGTCGATGAAGCCCGGGTCCTGGTGGGAGAAGCCGTTGTGATCCTGGCGCCACACGTGGCTCGACAGCAGGTAGTTGAGCGACGGGATCGGCGCCCGCCATCCCAGCTCGCGGGTGATCTGGAGCCACTTGGCGTGCTGGTTGAACATCGAGTCCACGATGTGGACGAACGCCTCGTAGCAGTTGAACAGCCCGTGGCGCCCGGTGAGCGTGTAGCCCTCCAGCCAGCCCTGGCACAGGTGCTCGGACAGGATCTCCATGACCCGACCGGAGGGGGCGATGTGGTCGTCGGTCGGCCGGATCTCGCCCAGCCACACCCGATCGGTCACGTCCAGGATGGCGCCCAGGCGGTTGGACACCGTCTCGTCGGGCCCCATGACCCGGAACGTGTCCAGGTTCCGGGCCACGACGTCCCGCAGCCAGCCGCCCATGACCCGGGTGGGCTCGGCGCTGGACTCGCCCGGGCGGGTCACGGCCAGCGCGTAGTCCCTGAAGTCGGGCAGGTCGAGCGGGCGCGTGAGCACGCCGCCGTTGGCGTGGGGGTTGGCGCCCATGCGCCGGTCGCCGTCGGGGGACAGGGCCGCGATCTCGGGCTGGAGGCGCCCGGTGGCGTCGAACAGCTCCTCGGGGCGGTACGAGCGCAGCCAGTCCTCCAGCAGCCTCAGGTGCTCGGGGTTGTCGGCCAGCCCGGCCAGCGGCACCTGGTGGGAGCGGTACGTGCCCTCCACCTGCACCCCGTCCACCTCCCGCGGGCCGGTCCAGCCCTTCGGAGTGCGCAGGACGATCATGGGCCAGCGGGGCCGGGTGCGCTCGCCGCCCTCCCGCCAGGCCCGCTGGGCGGACGCGATCTCGTCCAGCGCGATGTCGAGCGTGTCGGCCAGGGTGCGGTGGACCAGCTCGGGGTCGTCGCCCTCCACCATGTGCACGGTGTGGCCGTAGCCCTCGAACAGGCGGACCAGCTCGTCGTCGGAGATGCGGTCGAGCACCGTGGGGTTGGCGATCTTGTAGCCGTTGAGGTGGAGGATGGGCAGCACCGCCCCGTCGGTGACGGGGTTGAGGAACTTGTTGGAGTGCCAGGACGCGGCCAGCGCGCCCGTCTCGGCCTCGCCGTCGCCGACGACGCACGCCACCACCAGGTCGGGGTTGTCGAAGGCGGCCCCGTAGGCGTGGGCCAGCGCGTAGCCCAGCTCGCCGCCCTCGTTGATCGAGCCCGGCGTCTCCGGGGCGGCGTGGCTCGGGATCCCTCCCGGGAACGAGAACTGGCGGAACAGCTTGCGGATCCCGTCCTCGTCCTGGCCGATCCTCGGGTAGATCTCGGTGTAGGTGCCCTCCAGGTAGGTGTTGGCCACCATGCCGGGGCCGCCGTGGCCCGGGCCGCACACGTAGATGACGTCGAGGTCGCGGGCGCGGATCACCCGGTTCAGATGGGCGTAGATCAGGTTGAGTCCCGGGGTCGTGCCCCAGTGCCCCAGCAGGCGGGGCTTCACGTCGTCGAGGGTCAGCGGCTCACGCAGGAGCGGGTTGTCGAGCAGGTAGATCTGGCCGACGGACAAATAGTTCGCCGCGCGCCACCAGGCATGGACGAGACTTAGCTCTTCCTCGGTGGCGGACATGGCCGGGGGAGCGGTGGTCGCCATGCCCGCGATGCTTCCACATGCGCACGGCGCGTAGTCGAGGATCGCCCGGATCCATGGTCGAGGGCGCTGACGTGGGAGAATGGTCGTTACGCAAGCTGGCGGGGCAGGCGGAGGGAGTGCGCGTGGAGTTCAGGCTGCTGGGCAACCTCGAGGTGTCCAGGGACGGGGCGCCGGTGGACGTGGGCGGCACCCAACCGCGCACGGTGTTGGCGATGCTCCTGGTGGCCGGAGGCCGCGTGGTACCCGCCGAGTCGATCATCGAGGCGCTGTGGGGCCACGCCCCGCCCGACTCGGCGGCCGGCACGCTGCAGAGCTATGTGTCGCGGCTGCGCCGGGTGCTCGTGCCGGGGGGTGCCCGGGGCGAGGCCGCCAAGGTGCTGGCCTGGGACCCGCCCGGCTACAAGCTGGTGGTGGGGGCCACGGCGCTCGACGCCCACCGCTTCGAGTCGCTCGCCGACCAGGGCCGCGGGCTCTTGCTGGCCGGTGACTACGAGGCCGCCCGCGTCGTGCTGGAGGACGCGCTGGCGCTGTGGCGGGGACCGGCGCTGCTGGAGTTCGCCCACCTCGACTTCGCCTGGGGGTTCGCCGCCCGGTTGGAGGAGCGCAAGCTGGTGGCGACCGAGGACCGCATCGACGCCGACCTGCGCCTGGGCCGCCACGCCGCGGTGGTGGGCGAGCTGGGAGAGCTGGTGGCGGCCCACCCGCTGCGCGAGCAGCTGCGCCACCACCTGGCGCTGGCGCTCTACCGGTCCCGCCGGCAGGCCGAGGCGTTGCGCATCCTGGACGACGCCCGCCGCACCCTGCGTAACCAGCTGGGCATCGATCCCGGTCGCCCGCTGGTCGAGCTGGAGACCGCCATCCTCAACCAGGACCCGGCGCTGGACCTCGCGCCCCTGGGGGCCCCGCATCCCACCGGCGAGGTCCCGGTCGTGCCGCTGCCGGTGCCGGCCGCGGCGACGCTTCCGGTCACCGCGAGCCTGGCGGGCGCGTCGCTGGCGCCCGGGGCCCGGCTGGTGGGACGGGACGCCGAGCTGCGCCAGGTGCTGGCCGCGCTGGACGAGGCGCGCGGCGCGCCCCGCGTCGTGCTGGTGGAGGGCGAGCCCGGCATCGGCAAGACCCGCCTGGTGGAGGAGCTGGCCGCCGTGGCCACCGGCCGGGGGATGGCCGTGCTGTGGGGCCGCGCCTTCGAGGGCGGGGCGGCCCCCGCCTTCTGGCCCTGGCTCCCGCCCCTGCGGGCGCTGGTGGCCCAGCCGCCCGCGGGCCTCGACATCGGGCCCGAGCTACGGGCGCTGGCCTCGCCGTCCGGGGCCAACGGGGCGGCCGCGCCCAGCAGCGATCACACCCGCTACCAGCTGTTCGACGCCGTCACCGCCCTCGTCCGGGGCTCGGCGGCCGAGCGCCCGGTGCTGGTCGTGCTGGACGACATCCAGTGGGCCGACCTGGCCTCTCTCGAGCTGCTGGCCTATGTCTCCAGCCAGCTGGTCGACTCGCCGGTCCTGCTCGCCTGCACGGTCCGCCAGCTGGAGGTGGGCCGCAACGACGCGGTGGTGGAGACGCTGGCGGCGCTGTCCCGGGTACCGGCCACCCGCCGGATCCTGCTGAAGGGCCTGTCGCCGGGGGCCACGACCGAGCTGGTGGCGTCGGCCACCGGGCGGGCGGTCGAGCCGGAGGTCACCGCGGCGATCCAGCAGCGGGCCGAGGGCAACCCGTTCTTCGCCACCGAGCTCGCCCGGCTCTTCGCCGCCGAGCGGGACGAGGCCGACCCGCTGGTGGCGGTGGCGGCAGGCGGCGACGTGCCGTCCGGCGTGCGGGACGTCGTCCGGCGCCGCATCGCGCGGCTGCCCGAGGCCACCGTGCCGGTCCTGCAGGTGGCGGCCGTCATCGGCCGCGACGTGGACGTCGATCTGCTGACCACCGCGGCGGGCAACGGCCTCGACGGCGTGCTCGACGCCATCGAGCCCGCGGTGGTGCACCGGCTCATGGCGCCGCTGCCGGACCAGCCCACCACGTTGCGGTTCTCGCACGCGCTGGTGCGGGAGGTGGTGGCCGACGACGTGTCCGCCCTGCGCCGGGCACGGATCCACCTGGCGGTGGCCGACGCTCTGGACGAGCGGTCCGGGGGCCTCGACGACGCGGCCGAGATCCTGGCCGAGCACCTGTGGGCCGCCGCCCCGCTCGGCGTGGGCCAGCGGGCGGCCGAGGCGCTGGAGCACGCGGCCGAGGTGGCGGTGCGGCGCTACGCCTTCGAGTCGGCCGAGGGGCTGCTGGCCCGGGCCGCGCAGCTCCGGCGCACCGCGGGCTCCAAGGCGTCCGACATCGAGGCCGAGCTGGTGACGTCGTGCCGGCTGCTGTCCATCCAGCGCTCGGTGCACGGCTACGCCAGCGTGGCCCAATCACCGCACCTGCGCCGGGCCAAGGAGCTGGCCCGCCGCAGCGAGCGGGTCGACATCCTGGCCCGCCTGCTGTGGACCGAGTGGGCGGCCTACGACAGCATGTGCGAGTTCGACCGATCGGACGCGGTGGCGCTGCAGCTCCATGAGCTGGGCACCGGGTCCAGCGATCCGCTGGTGCGCGTCACGGGCCTGGCCTCGCTCGGCATCTCGCGCTGGCACCGGGGCGAGGTGGGCGAGGCCAGCACGCTGCTGGACGAGGCGGTGGTCGTGGGCTCGGGCGTGCCGGTCCCGGCCATGACCCTCGGGCTCGACCTGGAGGTGCTGCTGCTGCCCCATCCCTTCAGCCGCTACCTGCAGGTACTGACCGGGGCCCTCGAGGGGGCCGCGGAAGCCGAGACCGCCTTCGAGGAGCTGGCGGCGGCGGCGCCCGACCGCTACGCGGTGTCGCTGGTGCAGATGTTCTCGGCCGGGGGCGCACTCCAGACCGGGCGGTTCGAGTGGGCCGAGCGCGCCGCCCGCAAGGGCGTCGAGGCCGATCCGGAGTCGACGTTCAGCTTCTGGGGCCGGGGCCTGCAGGGCTACCTGGCGGCGGCGCTGATCGAGCAGGGCCGCTATGACGAGGGCCTCGCCGCGCTGGACGTGGCCATCGACCGCTTCGTGGAGGCCGGCGGCCGGACCGGTGTGGTGGTCTACAAGGCCGCCCGGGCCGCGGGCCTGGCCGGCGCCGGGCGCCTGGACGCGGCGGCCAAGGCGGTCACGTCGGCCTACAAGGAGCTGGAGACCTACGGCGAGCGCTTCGCCGAGCCGCTGGTCCTGGAGGCCGACGCCCGCTTCCGCGACGCCGCCGGCGAGCCCGGGGCCGAGGACCTGCTGGCTCGGGCCACCGAGCGTGCCAGCGCGGGCGGCGCCCACGCCATCGCCCGCCGCGTGCACGCCACGGCCGAGCGCCTGCTCACCCCGTGAGGTCGATGGCCTCGGCCAGGGCCGCGAAGTATTCGAGGACCTCGTGGAGGCAGTGGTCGCCGTCCAGGCCGAGGATCACCTCATGGGCCCCGGCGGCGCGGGTGGCACGGAGGTCGTCCGCCACCTGATCGACGGTGCCGTGATACGACGGGCGGCCCGGGGGGAGCGGCTCGTCGCTGAGGGTGACGTTGGCCCGCACCACCAGCTCCAGCCCATCGGGGTCGCGGCCGTGGCTCACGGCCAGGTGGCGAACCGTGGTCCACAGCGCGCCGAGGCGGTCGACGGGCACGCCCTGCGGGTTCCAGCCGTCGGCGCGCCGGGCGACCCGGTCGAGCCCGTCGGCCGAAGTGCCGGCCAGCAGCACCGGGGGCCGGTCCCGGGGGTCGGGGGCGGCGGCCCAGGCGGCGTCGAGCACGTCGAGCGCCTCCTCCAGCCGCCGGCCGCGCTCGGCGTGGGGGACGCCGACGGCCTTGTACTCCTCGGGTGAGGCGCCGAGGCCCAACCCGATGGTCAGCCGGCCGTCGCTCAGCAGGTCGAGCGAGGCCAGCGATCGGGCCAGCAGCACCGGCTGGTACCAGGGGGCGACCAGCACGCTCGTTCCCAGCCGCACTCGATCGGTGACGGCCGCGGCGTAGGCCAGCACGGTGATCGGGTCCAGGACGGAATCGGGATCGGACACGCGGTCGACCACCCAGATCGACGAGTAGCCGACCTGCTCGGCGCCTGCGGCAGCCGAACGCACCGACGCCGGGTCGGCCAGGCAACCGGCCTGGGCGAGGGCGACGCCGAGTCTCATGGGATCTCCTCCAGCAGAGGCGGCGATGTCGACTCCGTTATCTCCCACGGCGCTCACCGCCCGCTTGACGATCGCTTGCACCGGCGGATCGCCGCCGACCTCTGACAGCATGACGGTCGTGGGGGAGACCATGACCGCCTACCGGATCGTGAGCTGGGGCCAGCCGCCCCGGCTCAGCACCGCGCCGGTGCCCGAACCGGGTCCCGACGAAGTGCTGGTCGAAGTGGTGGGCAACGGCCTGTGCCATTCGGACGTGGACATGGCGGCCATGCCCGCGGAGATCGCCGAGGCGCTGGGCTGGTCGCTGCCGTTCACACTGGGCCACGAGGTGGGCGGGCGCATCGCCGCCCTCGGTCCCGGCGTCTCGGGGTTCGCGGTGGGTGAGGGGGTCGCGTTGGTGTCGCCCGCTTCCTGCGGGACCTGCCCGGCCTGCCGGCGGGGGCAGGACAGCGCCTGCCCGAACGGCCTGGCCGGCCGGGGCTACGGCCGGGACGGGGGCCTGGCCCGCTACGTGGTCGCTCCCGCGCCCCGGGGCCTGGTCCGGCTGTCGGGCCTGGACCCGCTCGTGGCCGGTCCGCTGACCGACGCCGGGGCGACCTCCCACCACGCGGTCGCCCGGGTCCTGTCTCGCCTGGACGGTGGCGATGCGACCGCGGTGGTGATCGGCGCAGGCGGGCTGGGCGGCTTCGCCGTGCAGCTGCTGCGGGCGCTGAGCCCGGCCCGGGTGGTGGCCGTCGACCCCAATCCCGCCCGCCGGGCCGTCGCGCTCGACCTGGGCGCGCACGAGGCGGTCCCGGCCGTGGGCGACGCGGTGGCCCCCGGCTCGGCCGCCGCCGTGCTCGACCTGGTGGGCAGCGACGACACGATCCTGGCGGGCCTGGCCGCGGTCCGTCCCTACGGCGCCTTCGGGTTGGTGGGCGCGGCGGGCGGGCGGCTGCGGCGGCCGTGGTTCGGCACGCTGCCGCGCGACGGCGAGGTGTTCACGTTCCAGGGCTCGAACATCGCCGACGTGGAGGCGGTGGTGGCGCTGGCCGAGGCGGGCCGCATTCGCAGCGAGGTCGACGTCTTCCCGCTGGCCCGCGTGGCGGAGGCCTACGAGGCCCTGGCCCGGGGCGAGCTGCGGGGCCGTGCCGTGGTCACCCCCGTCGATTGATAGGAAGGAACCGATGGACCTGCTCGACGGCATCGCCACCACCCGCGCCATCCGCCGGTACCGGCCCGACCCCATCCCCGACGAAGACCTGGCCACGCTGCTGTGGCACGCCACCCGGGCGCCGTCGGGCTCCAACCGCCAGCCCACCCGCTTCCTGGTGCTGCGGGACGGGCCCAAGGCGCGCGAGGCCAAGGCCATCCTGGGCCGGGCCTTCCGGGAGGGCTGGGGCGCCAAGCGCACGGACCACGACTTCGACAAGGGATCGGGCGCCGACCCGGTGTCGCCCAAGGCCCGCGCCGCCCGGGCCATGCAGGTCTTCGTCGACCGCTTCGAGCAGACCCCGGTCGTGGTCCTGGCCTGCATCCAGCGCTGGCGCCGGCCGCACATCTCCGAGGGCGGGTCGGTCTACCCGGCCTGCCAGAACCTGCTGCTGGCCGCCCGGGCCCTGGGCTACGGCGGCGTGCTGTCCATGTGGCACAGCTTCGTCGAGGACGAGCTGCGCAAGGTCCTCGCCATCCCCGACGAGGTCGTGATCGCGGCCACCATCACCCTGGGCGTCCCCGAGGGCCGCCACGGGCCGGTCCGCCGCCTGCCGCTACGGGAGGTCGTCTACGACGACGAATGGGGCGCCGGCACCGCCTGGGCGCTCGACCCACCCGACACCCGTTTCAGCCGCGCCGGTCCGGCCCGCGAAGCCCGCTAGGCCGTCTAGCCGACGTCCACGCCGGCCTGCACGCAGTCGACGGTGGCCTGGGCCAAGGTGTCGAACAGCTCGGGGTCGGCGTCGAGCGCCGCCTCCCCTCCGACGATGCTGGTCACGAACAGGGTGTCGATGGTCGCGTCGTCGAGGTGATCGACGATGCACGCCGCCCCGTCGGGTGGGATCGACCCGTCCGCGGCCAGCCCGTCCCGCAACATGGCCCTCAGGTCGCCGCACTCGTGCAGACCGTCGGCCAGGGCCGCCTTCTGGGAGTCGTCCAGCGTGATGCCGAGATCGGCCAGCGATCCCACGGAGTCGTCGTCCATCCGCTCGAGGGCGCCGGTGTCGATCAGGACCTCGAGGCCCACCACGTCGACCATCGCCAGTCCCACGCACATCGCGTCCTCGTCCGACACGCCGTCGGCGTCTCCCCCGAGCGCGGCCGCGACCTGTTCCTTGGTGGACTCGCCGGTCTCCTCTGGTTCCGTGGTGGTGGTGGTCGTCGCCGTGTCGGCCGACTCGTCGTCCGCCACCTCCTCCAGACTGACGTCCTCCGAGCCTTCACCGGCGCAGGCCGCCAGGCCCAGAGTCGCGATCAGGAGCGTCGCCGCCCACCCCGCATGTCGCGTCCGCGTCACGGGGACGAGCGTAGAGGGCGGGGGCCGGCCGCGGACCGCGCCCCGGTGAGGCTCATGTCACTGGCCGACGCCGGCCTGCACGCAGGTGAGGACGGCATCCTGGAGGCCTGTGACCAGC
>Ga0209814_10000161_pt1 | contig 19328 bp, 19 predicted proteins | sample SoiMetdeltSBSDD1_FD_187597 | JGI IMG/M metagenome (GOLD analysis project Ga0209814, IMG submission 187597) | Bulk soil microbial communities from a Populus tree surrounding site in Tennessee, USA - Soil MetaG P. deltoides SBSDD1 (SPAdes) (version 2) | ecosystem: Environmental > Terrestrial >... | reverse complement strand
CCGACGATGAGGTGCATCCGGGCCATGTCCACGAACAGCTCGATGGTGCGGCTGGTCATGTTGACGAGCTGGGCTCCCTCGCGCAGGGTCTCGTCGTCGATGGTCAACGTGACCTGATCGGTGGCGTCGAACAGCGGCCGGATCATCGCGGTGTAACGGCTGTACATCTCGTCGGCGAAGTCGTTGTTGCCCGAGTTGCCATAGAGGGGCGACGTGGCGATGTTGTTGTCGACGTCGACTCGCACCGCCTCCAGGCCCGCGAGACCCTCGAAGGCGGGGGCGAAGGCGGCCTCCACCTCAGGGCCGGCTCCCTGGGTCTGGCGCCTGAAGTTCTCCAACGCCTCGTTGGTGTCGGCCCGCGTCTCGGGGTAGCTCTCCACCGGCGCAGTGATGCCCAAGCCCTGCGCCCCGGTCAGGTCGACCGCGGCCCAGCTGCGCTCGTTCTGCAGCACGGTGATCAGGCCGCCGGGGCCGACCGCGGCGCGGGCGAGGGCGGCCTGCTCGCTCACCTCGTCGGCCCGCTGCGCCGCCGCGCTGACCTCCACGCCCACCGCCACCACCAGGGCCAACAGGGGCACGGCCAGGGCGGCCGCGAGCTTGAGGCGGATGGGTATGCGGCGCATGGTCGCCTCCTGCAATGGGCGGGACAGGCGTGCCGCGTGGGCACGGCCGTCGTCGCGCGGCGGAGTGCGCCTGCCGTAACCCCCAGCGGATCGCAGCCCCATCATCGCGCACCGTAGGGACGGGAGATGCGCGTGTAGGGAAACGCTCAGCGAACGGCGTAGGTGGAGGTGCCCTCGTCGTGAAGCTCGCGGCCGGCGGCCCGAAGCGCGTCGTAGGAATTGCGGGCGAGCGCGCCCCCGGTGGAGATCCGCCTCACGCCCACCGACGCCAGCTGGCCTACCGACGGGCCCTGGGGCAGGGCGAGCACGTTGACCGGCGCCGCCACCTCCCGCACCAGCCGGGAGATGTCGTCGAGGTCGACCAGCCCGGGCGCGTAGAGCACCTCAGCGCCCTGGTCGCGGTACGACTGCAGACGGGCGATGGTGTCGTCCAGATCGGGATTGTTCCGGATGTGGTTCTCGGCCCGGGCGGTCACGACCATGTCGTGCCGCTTGGCTGCCTCCACCGCGGCCGCCACCCGGGCGGTGGCACGGTCGATCGGGTCAAGCTCGCCTGTGGCCCGGTCCCAGTCCTCGATGGACAGGCCCGCGGCACCGGCCCCGGCGAGCAGTTCGACGGTCTCGGCCACGCCTTCGAGCGTGTCCGAGAAGCAGCGTTCGGCGTCGACGTGTACGGGCACGTCGACGGCTCGGACCAGCGTGGCGACGTGGTCGACGAGCTCGTCGCGGGTGACCTCGCCGTCGGTGCGGCCGAGCGACATGGCATGACCGCTGCTGGTGGTGGCCAGGGCCGGGAAGCCGAGGCCCACGAGGATGGTGGCCGAGCCGACGTCCCACGGGTTGGGGATCACGAAGGTCCCGGAGGCGTGCAGCTCGCGGAATCGGGTGCGCGTCGTGGTGTCGATGACCGGACCGTACCGCCGGAGCGTTACAGGACGCGCCGGGTATCCGGGCCGAGCGCCTCGTGCTCCCCGCGCTCGACGAGGCGCCGCAGCCGGTCGAGGGCGTCCCACACGTCCACGAAGCGGGAAGCGATCGGCGCCGGGCCCAGCCGGATGCGGTCCGGCGCGCGGAAGTCCGGCACGACACCCGCCCGCTCCCGCAGGGCCCGGGCGATGCGGCCGGCGTCGGGATGGGCCAGCGCCACGTGCGAGCCCCGCTGCTCGGGCCGGCGCGGGCTGGCGAGGGTGAAGCCGAGCGGGGCCAGCCACGCGTCGGCCAGGTCCACCACCAGCGACGTGAGCGCCATGCCCTTGGCCCTCAGCCGGTCGATCCCCGCCTCGGCCAGCAGCGCCACGCCCTCCTCCACCCCCACCAGGCCCAGCACCGCGGGGGTGCCCGACAACCAGGCGTCGATCCCGTCGGCCGCGTCGTAGCCGGAGCCCATGGCGAACTGGTCGCGCCGGCCGAACCAGCCCCACACCGGCTGGCGCAGCTCGGCCTGGCGGTCCCGGCGGACATAGCTGAAGGCGGGGGCGCCGGGCCCACCGTTGAGGTACTTGTAGGTGCAGCCCACGGCCAGGTCGGCGCCCGCGCCGGCGAGGTCGACGGGCACCGCGCCCACCGAGTGGGACAGGTCCCACAGCGCCAGCGCGCCATGGTCGTGGGCCAGGCCGGTGAGCCCGGCCAGGTCGGCCAGGGCCCCCGACCGGTAGGCGACATGCGACAGGCACAGCAGCGCGGCGCCATCGAGCGCACCGGCCACCGCGGCGGCGTCGGGGCCGTCGACCGGGTCGCTCGCCACCTCGCGGTACTCCAGGCCGTGCCGGGCGGCCACGCCTTCGAGCACGTAGCGGTCGGTGGGGAAGTTGTCGTCGTCGGTGACCAGCGCGCGGGCCTCGGGTCGGGCCGCGACGGCGGCCTCGGCCGCCTTGTACAGGCACACCGTGGTCGAGTCGCCGACCACCACCTCGCCGGGCTCGGCCCCCACCAGGTGGCGGGCGATGGCGTCGCCCACCCGCCGCGGCAGGTCGATCCACTGCTCCCACGAGCCCACCAGCCCGCCGCCCCACTCGCCCTCCACGGTCTCGACCAGGCGGCGCCGGGCCCGGTGCGTCAGCCGCCCCAGCGAATTGCCGTCCAGGTACAGCAGGTCGGGGTCGGCTACGACCGACTCGGCCACGAGCGGCGCGAGCGGATCGGCGGCGTCGAGCGCCTCGGCGGTGCGGCGGTCGGTGGGATCGGCGATGGGCTCAGGTCAGCAGCAGGAGGCCACCCACCGCCAGCGCTGCGACCGTGACCAGGCCGAAGAACCCCACCCACGCGCTGGTCGGGAAGGGGGTCAGTCGGGCCAGCTGGGCGGCATCGGAGTAGCGACCCTCCTGCCGGCGCCGCTGGCGCCACAGCTCGCCGACGGGGCGCACCGCCCCGAACAGCAGGAACCAGGTGATGCCGTAGCCGAACGCGGCCTGCACGTCGGGCGAGGTGTACAGCGACAGCCCCACCACCACGGCCCCGCAGGCCACCAGGGTCAGCGCGCCGTAGGCGTTCCGGATCATGATCAGCATGGCGACCAGCAGCGCGGCCGCGCCCCACAGCATCACGGTGACCTGGTCGGCGGCCAAGAGCGCGACGCCGGCCAGGCCCACGAGCGAGGGGGCGAGGTAGCCGGCCGAGGTGGTCACCACCATGCCCACCCCCGACGGCCGCCCCACCGACAGCGTCAGCCCGGACGTGTCCGAGTGCAGCCGGATGCCGGTGAGCCGCCGCCCGGTGAGGATGGCGGCGAGCGCGTGGCCGCCCTCGTGCACGATGGTCACCACGTTGCGGGACCAGCGCCACACGTCGTCCAGCGCCACCGCGGCCAGCGCCACCACGCCGGTCGCGACCACCAGCCACGAGGCCGGCTCCAGCTCGTCGATCGTTATCGCTCCCCAGGCCGTCACCACCCCAGGTTGGCACGCCGGCCGGGGGCTACTCGGACGTGGGGCCGTCGAAGCTGGGATCGCGCTTGTCCCGGTGGGAGTCCAGCCCCTCCCGGGCGTCGGGTCCGCTGAAGCCCAGGAACTCATAGGCCAGCGAGGCGTCCAGGATGGCCGACTGGGCCCGGTACCAATGGTTGAGCGTGTGCTTGGTCCAGCGGATGGCCGACTGCGCCCCGCCCGCGAGCTGCACCGCCACCTCCAGCGCGCGCTCCTGCACCCGGTCGTCGTCCACGCACAGCGAGACCAGGCCGATCCGCTCGGCCTCCTCGCCGGTGAGCGTGTCGCACGTCAGCAGGTAGTACTTGGCCTTGGCCATGCCGCACAGCAGGGGCCAGCAGAGCGCGGCGTGGTCGCCGGCCGCCACCCCCAGCCGGGTGTGCCCGTCGATGATGCGGGCGCTGCGGCCCACGACCGACACGTCGGCCAGGATCCCGGCCACGAGCCCGGCTCCCACGGCCGGCCCGTGCAGGGCGGACACCACCGGCTTGGAGCAGTTGATGACGTTGAACACCAGATCCCGCGCCTCGCGCAGCACGCGGGTCCGCGCCGCGTAGTCCGACGTCAGCGAGTCGATCAGCTCGAAGCTGCCGCCCGCCGAGAATGCCTTGCCCGCGCCCCGGATCAGCGCCACGCGGGTGCCGGGATCGCGGTCCACGGCCAGCCAGACGTCGGCCAGCTCGCGGTGGACGTCGTGGTCGACGGCGTTGAGGCCGGGCCCGTCGAGCGTGATGCGCAGCACCCCGTCGCGCGGCCGGTCGAAGCTCAGATGCGGGAATGCTGCGTAGGGTTCGGAGGCGGGATCAGACGCGAGATGACTGGTCACCGGCCCAGCCTGTCGCCCGCAGTGTCGGGTGTGCCACCGTATCCGCGTGACCAAAGGGACCGCTCTGCTCACCGGGGGCGCCGGCTACATCGGCAGCCACACGGCCATCGAGGTGCTCCGCGCCGGTTGGGACGTCGTGGTGGTCGACGACTACTCCAACTCCAGCCCGGTGGCGCTCGAACGGCTGGCCGAGCTGGCCCCGCCGAGCGACGGCACCGGCACGATCCGCCACCACGAGCTCGACATCGCCGACACCGCGCGCCTGGCCGAGATCCTGGCGGGCGTGGACGCGGTGATCCACTTCGCCGGCCTCAAGGCGGTGGGCGAGTCGGTGGCCCAGCCGCTGCGCTACTACACGGTGAACGTCAGCGGCACGGCCTCGCTGCTCCGGGCCATGGACGAGGTGGGCGTGCGCCGGCTGGTCTTCTCGTCGTCGTGCACCGTCTACGGCGACCCCGAGCGCATACCGGTCGACGAGACCGCTCGGCGCCACGCGACCAACCCGTACGGCCGCACGAAGCTGATCGTCGAGGACATGCTGAGCGACCTGGCCGCCAGCGACGATCGCTGGCAGATGCTGTCGCTGCGGTACTTCAACCCCGTGGGCGCCCATGCCAGCGGCCGCCTCGGCGAGGACCCGACCGGCATCCCGAACAACCTGATGCCGTACGTGATGCAGGTGGCGGCGGGGCGCCACCCGTTCGTGCGGGTGTTCGGCGACGACTACCCCACCCGCGACGGCACCGGCATCCGCGACTACATCCATGTGGTCGACCTCGCCCTGGGCCACGTCGCCGCCCTCGAGGCGGTCACGGGCGTGACCGGCTGCGTCCCGGTCAACCTGGGGACCGGGACCGGGCACACGGTCCTGGAGGTGATCGCGGCCGCGTCGCAGGCGGTGGGCTACGACCTCCCGTACAAGGTCACCGAACGCCGCCCGGGCGACATCGCGGCCACCTGGGCCGACCCGTCCCGGGCCCGGGACCTCCTCGGCTGGGAGGCCACCCGCAGCCTCGACGACATGGCCGCCGACCACTGGCGCTGGCAGTCCCAGAACCCGGACGGCTACGACCCTGCCTCCTAGCCGGCACTAGCGACACACCAGGCTGACCACCGCGTCGAGCAGCTCGTCGCGGGTGGGGGTGCCCTCGCCGGCGCGGCTGAGGACGATGCCGGCCTCGGTGAGGGCGCCGAACACCGCGACGGCCAGGGCGGGGGTGTTGGGGACCCGGAGGTAGCCGGCCTTCTCCAGGGCGCGAACGCCCGCCTGGAGGGTGAGCAGGCCGGTGGTGTAGTCGATGGCGTGCCAGACGCTCGACCCCAGGACGGCGGGCGCATCGACCACGGCGATCTGGTGGTAGTCAGGGCGGACCATGAAGTCCAACATGGTGCCGCAGCCCGCCACGAAGGCATCGCGGGCGTCGGGCTGGGCCAGGGCGCTGGCGATGATCGTCTCGTTGAGCTCGGTCTCCAGCCGCTCGAACACGGCTCGGAACAGGCCGGTCTTGTCCGTGAAGTGGTGGTAGAGCGCGCCGCGGGTCACGCCCGCGGCCTCGACCACCGCGGCGGTCGACGTGGCCGCGAACCCGTGCGCGGCGAACAGGTCGTGGGCTGCCCCCACGATCGCCTGCCGGGTCTGCTCGGCATCGTCGGCGGTCCGTCGAGCCACTTGACACCCATGCTTATCATACGTGCAGCATGTATGTATACCCCCGAGGCGGAGGTTCCAGGTGGCGGACGTGATCGTGGTGGGTGGAGGCGTCGGCGGGCTGACGGCCGCCATGCTGCTGGCCAAGGACGGGCACCGCGTACGGCTGCTGGAGCGCGATCCGGCGTCGCCGCCGGCCGACCCCGCCGCCTGCTGGGAGGACTGGGAGCGGCGCGGCGTGAACCAGTTCCGGCTGCTCCACCTCTTCCTGCCCCGCTGGCGCCAGATCATCGAAGCCGAGCTGCCCGAGCTGCTCCCCGAGCTCGAGGCCGTCGGCGCACTCAGCTACAACTTCGTCTCCAACGTGCCGGTGCAGGTCTCCGGCGGATTCCGGCCCGGCGACGAGCGCTTCACACTGGTGACCGCCCGTCGCCCGGTCACCGAGGCGGTCATGGCCCGGCTGGCGGCGGCCACGCCGGGCTTGGAGGTCTGTCGGGGCGTGGCGGTGAAGGGCCTGCTGGTGGCCGACCGGCCCCGCCTGCCCGGCGTGCCCCACATCACCGGGGTCGAGACCGAGGACGGCCGCCTGCTCCACGCCGACCTGGTGGTCGACGCGGGCGGCCGGCGCTCCCCGCTCCCCCGCTGGCTGGCGGCGCTCGGCGCCCGGCCCGACGAGGAGCTCGATGAGTGCGGCTTCCTCTACTACGGCCGCCACTTCCGCTCCTCCGACGGGTCGGTCCCACCCGCCTTCGGGCCTCCACTCCAGCCCTACGACTCCCTGAGCCTCCTAGCGCTGCCGGCGGACAACGGCACCTGGGGCGTCGGGATCATCACCAGCGCGGCGGACTCGGTGCTGCGCGCCGCCCGGTACGAGGACGTCTGGACCCGGATCGTCAAGCACTACCCGCTGGTGGCCCACTGGCTGGAGGGCGAGCCCCTCGGTGGCATCGACGTCATGGCCAAGCTGGAAGACCGCCACCGCCGTCTTTGGCGCGACAACGCGCCCGTCGTCACCGGCGTGGTGGCCGTGGGCGACGCCTGGGCCTGCACCAATCCCTCGGCGGGCCGGGGCGCGTCGATCGCCGGGCTCCACGCCGTGTGCCTGCGCGACGTGCTCCGTGACGTGCCCGCCACCGACCCGGTGGCGTTCGCGCGGCGCTTCGACGAGGCCACGCTGGCCACGGTGGAGCCGCTCTACCGCGACACCCTGCGCTCGGATCGCCACCGCCTGGCCGAGATCGACGCCCAGATCGCGGGCCGGCCGTACGAGACCGACGACGAGGAGTGGCACCGGCTGGAGGCGTTGCGCACCGGTGCGTCCCAGCATCCCGACCTGTTGCGCGGCTACATGTCGATCCGCTCACTGCTGGAGCGCCCGGTCGACGTGTGGGCTCAGCCCGGCGTCGCCGAGGCCGCCGCCGCGATCGGCGACTCCCCGGCGGCGCCGGGCCCGAGCCGCGCCGAGCTGGTCGCCCTGATCGGCTCCTGAGCCCGTCGGGTCAGGAGGCGGCCAGGGCGTCCCAGAAGAACGGGAAGGTGAAGAACGCCAACCCCAAGGCGATCAGGTGCACCTTGCCCCACGTGTAGCCCAATCCGGCCACCGCGAACAGCACGAGAGCTGCCGCGAAGAAGATCATCCGGAGGGTCGGGTCCAGCGCGCTCACTGCGTACAACATCGGAGGTTCCTTTCGCCCCGCGAAGTGGTGGCGTTCATCTACCCCGCTGTGGCAGGCGCAAGTCCCCCTGAAGGGTCAGGGCGCGGTCGTGCCCCCTACGGGCATGGCGGGCATGCCTAGCTTGCGGTGGTCCCACGAGCGGACCCGCGCGACGTCCAGCCGTACCGCGACCCGCTTGCGCAGCATGGCCTCGATCATGGGCTTGGCGTCGTCGCTGTAGGGCCCGGTGTACCGCTCCCACACGTTGACCCCGATGTCCCACAGGGCCTGGGGCTCCTCGACGATCACGCCCCGGCCCTCGAGCGACACGCCCCGGAGCGTGTCGTAGGTGAGGCCGTCCTCGATCATGCAGGTGAGCCGGCCGTCACGCCGCAGGTTCTGCGCCTTCTGCGACGCGGACTTGGTCTCGAACCAGATCGTGCCGTCGATCACCGCGTACCACATGGCCACCAGGTGCGGCATGCCGGTGGGGCCCACGGTGGCCATCGTCGCCGTGCGGCTGCGCTCGACGAACGCCGCCACTTCCTCGTCCGACATGGTGATCTGCGCGCGCTGGTTGGTTCCCATGGACCCGGATCATGGCCTCACTCGGGCGCGGGCGCCAGCACGTGCGGGCCCAGCTCGGCCAGGCTGCGGTGCCCGGACAGCGCCAGCGTCACGTCCAGCTCGCCGAGCAGGCAGCGCAGCACGTGCTCCACGCCCGCCTGCCCGCCGAGGCCCAGGCCGTAGATGTACGGCCGGCCGTAGAGCACCGCGACCGCGCCCAGGGCGACGGCCTTGACGACGTCGGCGCCGGTCCGCACCCCGGAATCGACCAGCACGGGCATGGCCCCGCCCACCGCCTCGACCATGGCGGGCAGCGCGTCGAGCGAGGCGACGGCGCCGTCCACCTGGCGGCCGCCGTGGTTGGACACGACGAGGCCGTCGACCCCGGCGTCGCGCGCGGCCCGAGCGTCGTCGGGGTGGAGCACGCCCTTGAGCACGATCGGCAGCGTGGTGCGCTCACGTAGCCAGGCCAGGTCGTCCCAGGTGAGGCGGGGATTGCCGAACATGGCGGCCCAGCGGAACACCTTCTCGCCCAGCGGGGCCTCCTCCGCCAGCCCCGCGTTGAACGCCGGGTCCGTGAGGTAGTTGGCGATGCCCGTCCCGGCCAGGAACGGCAGGTAGGCGGCGTCGAGGTCGGTGGGCCGCCACCCCATCATGAAGGTGTCGAGGGTGACCATGAGCGCTCCGAAGCCCGCGGCTTCAGCCCGCGTCACCAGCGAGGCCGCCACCTCCCGCTCGGCAGGCCAGTAGAGCTGGTACCAGCGGGAGCCGGCGCCCGACGCCTCGGCCACCTGCTCGATCGAATGGGCGGCCGCGGTGGAGTGGATGAACGTGAGGCCCAAGCCCGCGGCGGCCCGGGCCGAAGCCAGCTCACCTTCGGGATGGACGATGGTCTGCACGCCGATGGGCGCCAGCAGCACGGGCGCGGGCATGTCCGTGCCCAGCACGGACGTGGCCAGGTCGCGCTCGGCCACGTCCCGCAGCATGCGGGGCACGATGCGCCAGCGGTCGAAGGCCCGCCGGTTGGCGCGGGCGGTGGCGCCACTCCCCGCGCTTCCGGCCACATAGCCGAAGGCCTCGGGTGTCATCGCCTCTCGGGCCGCGTCCTCCAGCCGCGCCAGGTCGGTGGTGAAGGGCGGCCGCTCCCCGGTCGTCCCCCGAAGGTAGATCTCGCTCTGGAAGTTGCCGAACGGCGTGGCGGCCATGATTCCGAACCTACTGGCCGGGGCCGCGGTGGGATGATGGAGGCATGAAGCGCACCATCACCGGACTAGCCACCAACCGCCGCATGACGCTGGGCGATCTGCGGCACTTCCTCGCCTCCGTGGAGAACGTGCCCGACGAGGCTGTGCTCAAAGGGCGCGTGGGCTTCGGCCGCGGCCTGAAATCGGTGACGATCGAGGAAGAGGACATCGGTTTCGAGGAGTACGTCAGGGCCGTGGCCGCGGAGGAGGAGCGGGCGCCCGCCAGGTCCTCGCCCTGAGCTCCGGCGGCGTCGGCCGCGCCGAAGTTGCGGCGCAGCAGGTCCAGCCCCCGGCCCCGCATGGGACCGATGCTGCCGACCGGCAGCAGCAGCCGGTACCGCTCGGGCAGGCTGTCGACGGCGCGCTCACGCAGTGACGCCACGCCGACTCGGAGCGTAGTAGCGTCGCGCCCGTGAGCCCGGCCGACGAAGCCCAGCCGCCGCGCAGGGTGTGCCTCAAGGCCAGCGGTGCGGTCGAAGCCATACGGCGCCAGGTCGGCGCGCCGGCGGGCGACGTGGCCCTCACCCGCCAGAACCTGGGCAAGCTGGGCGCCTCGGACCGCTTGGGCGACGTGGTGGCGTCGCTGGTCGGCGACGAGATCGACCCCGACCACGTCGCTCACCTCAACGCCCAGCCGGAACGCTTTCAGCGTGACGTCCTCACGGTCGTGCGGGCCACCGTGGCCGAGGGCCGAGGCCTCGACCTCGACCTCAGGTTGACGGCCGACGGCCGCACCGGCACGGCCATCACCACCTGGTACGGCCGCGACGGCCTCCACCGCGCCCTGGTCGTCCACATCCCCCCACCGCCCTGAGGGGCGGGCCGGGATCAGGCCCCGAGCGCCGCCCGCGCCCGGAGCACGCGGGACACCAGGTGCGACCGGCTGGGCGAGTCGAACTTGGCGAGGAGGCTCGACACGTGGCGCTTGGCACCGTGGATCGAGATGCCGAGCTCGTCGGCGATCTCCTGGTTCGAGTGGCCGGCCACGAGCAGCTCGAGTACCTCCTGCTCCCGGCGGCTCAAGCGGGGCATGTCCGCCCCGGGTCCCGGGCTGTAGCCCCGGGCCACGTCGAGCAGATACATCGTGACGTCGTCGGGCAGCCGCGTCTCGTCGGTCAGCACCGCCAGCAGCGTGGCGCGCAGCGACTCGGCCGTGACGTCCCGGAGCACCAGGTAGCCGTCTGCCCTCGTGCTGGGCCTCGACTCCGCGCTGTCGCGGCCACCGCCGGTGATCAGCACCAGCCGGCAGGCCCCGTCCGGCTCCGCCGCCGGCGGAGCGGGCGCCCGACCGTTGCGCCGTGCGTGTTCCGCCGCGTCGTCGAACGACCCCAGGACGCGCTCCAGCCCGAGGCCCACCACCTCGCGCTGATCCAGCACCAACACCTTGATCTCCCCGACCACCAGCCTCTGCCCTCCAGCACTCTCGGTACCACGCCCGCTACGCACACACTGTCCCGCTCGGCGCGCAATGGCGGCGCAAACGGCCCCGGTATCTCCCTCGGGTCACGGAGAATGCAGGGCTACCGTTCCCGCCGGTGACGGCCCGGCACGACTACGAGCGATACATGCGCGCCCGGCACCGGCCCGCGCACGCCCGCCGGACCGCGGAGCGGTGGGCGGCCTTCCTGCTGCCCCACCTCCGGCCCGGGATGCGCCTGCTCGACCTCGGCTGTGGTCCGGGCTCCATCACGGCGGGGCTGGCCGCCGGGCTCAGAGCGGTGGGCGTCGACCGCGATCCCGTCGCCATCGAGACGGTCCCGGTGGCGGCCGCCGACGCCGCCGCGTTGCCGTTCCCCGACGCCAGCTTCGACGCGCTCTACGCCAACGCCCTGCTGCAACATGTGGCCGACCCGCTCGCGGTGCTGCGCGAGGCGCGCCGAGTCGCCCGCCCGGGCGCCGTCATCGGCGTGGCTGACGCGGACTGGGGCGGCGTGCTGATGCACCCGGCCGACCCCGCCCTCGACCGCGGCCAGGCCATCCGGGCGGCCCTCCGACCCGCCGGCGACGTCACGGTCGGGCGGCAGCTGCGAAGCCTGCTCGCCGCGGCCGGCTTCGAGCGCGGCGAGGCGTCCGCCACCGCCGGGGCCGACGGCGCCAGCGATGCCGCCCGGCGGCTCGCCGCCTTCGAGGCCTCGTGGTTCGAGGCCCCCGATGTCGTCGACCTCGTGGCCGAACGAGGCATCGCCGGCCCCGACGAGATGGCCGCCATCGCCGCCGCCTGGGCCCGCTGGGGCGACGACCCCGGGGCGTTCGCGGCCCGGTTCTGGGTCACCGCCCTCGCCTGGGCCCCCGCCCCTTGATCAATCGCCCGCGGCGGCTCAGGGAGCGAGCGTGGGCAGGACGTTGGTGGCGGCCGCGGCCGCGGCTCGCCGTTCCGTGGCCACCCGGAAGTAGTCGCCGCCCTTCTTCTCCGGGTCGTCGGTGCCCCAATCCCGCGTGCGGGGCAGGGGCTGAAGTCGACGAACAGGATGCCGACGTGGCGGTTCTCCAGGATGTTGCCGGCACTGGCCATCACCCCAGTGCCGCGGTACTCGGGCCAGGCGAGGGTGCGCTCGTCCAGCACGGCGGCGAACCCCGGGGGGCCGGCCCGGAACGAGGCATCGCACTCGCCGTCCGCGTCGGAGGTGGCGATGAACATCATCTCCATGCGCCCGATGAACTCTCGCATCTGGTCGTTGATGCGGTCGTTCATCTGCTGGTTGTAGAAGCGGTTGGCGCGGTCCTGCGTGCCGCACGACGCCTGGAGCTCATGCTCGCCGGCGGAGCCCGGTCTCTCTACCGCTCCGGACCCTTGTAACGGACTGTCGTCGGAATCATCGGACGATCGGTGCACGGCGCTGCTCCTCATACCCGAGCCGATGCCCCAACCCCCGGACCAGCACTCCACGCGAAGGCCGAGGCACGACATGGCGGCAACGCTGACGACCAACTCGACAGTACGCTAAGTGGAGTTGCTCACACCGTAAGTGTTATCCCGGCCGTGGTCAAGGGCGATCCGGGACGGATTGCGCGGGTGCGACCCCGCGGCGAGGTGAGGCGACCGACTGGGTGATCCCGTGAGCCGCCAGCACTTCGGCCGGGCTGCGCTCGCGTCCCCGGGCCGCGGCCTCGCTCATCGCCGACGTGCCGAGGGCGTGCTGCAGCGCCCGGTCGAGGACCACGCTGTAGAGCGCATAGTGCGCGGTGGCGTTGATCCGGCCGTGGAGGGCGGTGCCGACCAGCTCGGCCGCCTCCTCGGGCCGGTCGGCGCAGAGGGCGGCGTAGGCGAGCACCAGCATGCAGTCGGCCTCGGCCTGGTAGCCCTCCCGGTCCGCGAGGTCGAGCGTGTGCCGCAGCCGGGACATCACATCGGCGCCCTCGACCGCGTCGCACATGGCGGTCGAGAACGAGGTGATCCACGTCTCGACGATGCCGGTGCGGTCGAGGTAGTCGTGCTGCCGGCTGATCCATCGTCGAGCGCTGGCCGCATCCCGCTCGGCTAGGCCGAGCAGCCAGCCGGCCCAGTTGAGGATGAAGCTGTCGTAGCCGTCCTCGGACACCCGCCGCTCGAGGCGCGCCTGCGCCTCCCGGGCCTGGTCGTGGTCCCCGGCTCGCACGTCGGCGACCGTGAGGAACGCCTCCATCAGCGTGACGAGCCGGGTGTCGCCGGACCGGCGGGCCAGGTCGAGCGCCCGCCGGAAGCGGGGCCGCGCGCTGTCGGGGTCGGTCAACCGGGACAGCGCCCAGTAGTGGGCGACCAGGCACGACCGGGCCGGGTCGTCCCCCTCCATGAGGCCGGCTTCCTCCGCGGGCGCGGCGAACATCTGCCCGGGGTCGCCGCGGCCCTGGCCCACGTCCGACCGCAGGATGTGCAGCCACAGCTCGTCGTCGGACGCCAGGTCCTGGCGGGTCAGCTGGGTGATCCACGAGTCGCCCTCGGCGCATCCGAGGGCGTTGCGCCACAGGAAGGAGGCCGCCACCGCGATCTCGAGCGCGTCCGCGGCCTCGCCCTGCTCCAAGCTCCGGCGGAAGGCCTGGCGGGCATCGTCCAGATCGGCCCGGTGGGCGGCGGCACGCCGAGCCGACAGCCAGCGGTCCAGGCGGGAGGACGCGACGGCCCGATCCCGCACCTGCCGGCGGTGACGCTCGAACGCGCCGCCCGCCTCGCCCGCCTCCTGCAGGCGGTCGCGGGCGAACACCCGGATGGTCTCCAGCAGCCGGTAGCGACCCGACCCGGGCAGCCGCACGACCAGGCTCTTGTCGACCAGGTTCCCGAAGACCCCGACGGCATCGTCGCCCGTCCCGTCGCCGGGCAGCGGGGGCGCGGACTCCTCGACCGCGCGCAGGGTGAACGAGGCGGGGAACACGCTGAGCTGGCGGAGCAGGGCCTGCTCGGCCGGGTCCAGGAGCCGGTAGCTCCAGTCGATCGCCGTCTCCATGGTGGCGTGGCGGCCCTCGCCGGTCGGCCGCCCGGCCAGCAGGCCCAGGCGGTCGTCCAGCCGGCGGGTCAGCTCGGCCAGGTCGAAGCGGCGGAGCTGCCCGGCGGCCAGCTCCAGCGCCAGGGGGACGTCGTCCAGGCGCCGGCACAGCTCGACCACCGCGGGGTCGGCCGGGTCCCATACGCCTCGGGGCTCGGCGGCCCGAGCCCGCTCGACGAACAGGGCGGGGCCTTCGTCATGGAGCGGGCCCAGGGGCCACACATGCTCGCCCGCGATGCCGAGTGGCTCGCGGCTGGTCGCCAGGATCCGGACGATGTCGCCGCCGGCCAGCGTCCGGTCCACGAGCCGCGCCGCGTGCTCGAGCACGTGCTCGCAGTTGTCCAGCACCAGCAGCACGGGCCGGGTGGCCAGGTGGTCGGCCGCCTGCTCGATCGTGTCGGCCGCGGTGCCCTCCATGCCCGCCGCCTCGGCCACGGCTCGGGTGATGTCGGCGCCGGGCGGCACCGGGCTGAGGTCGACGAACACGGCCCCGTCCGCGTGGTCGGCCTGCAGGCGACCGGCCACCGCCAGGGCGACGGTCGTCTTGCCGATCCCGCCGGGGCCGGCCACGGTGACCAGCGGCGAGTCGCGGACGCGCTCGACCACGCGGGCGATGTCCCGGTCCCGGCCGATCGGGGCGTTCCGCAGCCGGGGCAGGGCCCGCCGGCCCGGGGCGGACTCGATGCGGACGTCGGCGACGAACTGGTAGCCGCGCGCGTGCACCGTCCGGATGACGCGCTGGGCCTGGCCGTCGTCGCCCACCGCCCGCCGCGCCGCCTTGACTCGGGAGGTGAGCGCCGACTCGGACACGAACCGGTCGCCCCAGATGGTGTCGAGCAGCTCCTCCTTGGGGACCACCCGGTCGTGATTGACGACCAGGAGACGGAGCAGCTCGAACACCTGGGGCTCGACGTGGATCGGCCCGGCCGGTCCGGACAGCACGAACGTTGCGTCGTCCAGGACGAAGTCGCCGAACCGGAAGCCCGCCACCACGTCATGGTCGCACAGCACCACCCACCGCGTTCAGGATGCGGGAGTCCCGCCCGGCGCCGGTAGCGTCCTCCGGATGGGATGCGGGGCGGAAGAGGCCATAGGCGAGTGCTGACCACCCACGAGAGCACGGTCACCCCCGACCAGATCGACCACCTGGGGCACATGAACGTGCGCTACTACGCGGTCAACGCCCAAGCGGGCACCCGGGCCCTGCTGGCCGCCATCCCCGGCTGGGGGGCCCGTCCGCACCTCGTCCATGACATCTACACGCGGCACCACCGCGAGCAGCTGCTGGGCACGCCACTGGTCGTCCGCAGCGCGGTGGTGGGTGCCGGGCCCGACGGGCTGCGCCTGCACCACGAGCTGGCGGCCGCCGACAGCGGAGTGCTGGCCGCCACCTTCGTCCACGGGATCAGCGCCTTCGACGAGGGCGGCCGGCGGGCACCGCTGCCCGACCGGCTGGTGGCCGAGGCCGCCGATCAGGTCGTCCCGGTGCCCGATTACGCCTCGACGCGCACCATCTCCCTCGCCACCGACCTGATCTCGTCGGCCCCCTCGCTCGACACGCTGCACGAGCGTGGGCTGGCCATGCGCCGGGATCGCCGGGTGAGCGCCGAGGAGTGCGACGAGCGGGGCCGCTACCTGGTGGACCTGGCGCCCATGCTGGTCTGGGGTGGCGAGCCGATCGGCCGGGGCCACGGGCCGATGCTGGACGAGACGCCCGACGGCACTCCGATGGGGTGGGCGACCATGGAGACCAGGCTGCAGGTAGGGCGCCTGCCGGTCGAAGGTGACCGCATCCAGAGCTTCGGGGCCGGCATCGCGGTGCACGACAAGGTGACCCACCGCATCCACTGGACCTACGACGTCGACCGGGGCGAGCTGCTGACCGCGTTCGAGGTGGTGAGCATCGCGTTTGACATCAGCGCCCGCCGGCCGGTGTCCATCCCCGAGGTGCACCGCCGGCGCGAGCTGGACGCCCTCCAAGCCGACCTGGCCCCCCGACCCGCCGGCTGATCATCCCTCGCCGACGCGGTCAGGCGCCGACGTAGGCCGCGAGGTGCTCGCCGGTGAGCGTGGGCCGGCCGGCGACGAGGGCGGCGGGGGTGCCCTCGAACACGATGCGACCGCCGTCGTGGCCGGCGCCGGGGCCGAGGTCGATGATCCAGTCGGCGTGGGCCATGACCGCCTGGTGGTGCTCGATGACGATGACCGACTTGCCCCCGTCGACGAGCCGGTCGAGCAGGCCGAGCAGCTGCTCGACGTCGGCGAGGTGCAGGCCGGAGGTGGGCTCGTCGAGCACGTAGACGCCGCCCTTCTCGCCCATGTGGGTGGCCAGCTTGAGCCGCTGCCGCTCGCCGCCCGACAGGGTGGGGAGCGGCTGGCCGATGGTGAGGTACCCGAGCCCGACATCGCTGAGCCGGGCGAGGACCTTGTGGGCCGCCGGGGTGCGTGCCTCGCCCTCGCCGAAGAACTCCTCGGCCTCGGCCACGGACATGGCGAGCACCTCGCTGATGTCCCGGCCGCCGAGTTGGTACTCCAGCACCGACGCCTCGAAGCCCTTGCCCTCGCATTCCTCGCAGATGGTGGTGACGCTGGCCATGATGCCCAGGTCGGTCTCGATGACCCCGGCGCCCTTGCAGTTCGGGCAGGCGCCCTCGGAGTTGGCGCTGAACAGCGCCGGCTTCACGCCGTTGGCCTTGGCGAACGCCTTGCGGATCGGGTCGAGCAGCCCGGTGTAGGTCGCGGGGTTGCTGCGGCGCGAGCCGCGGATGGCCCCCTGGTCGATGGCCACCACCCCCTCCCGCTTGGACACCGAGCCGTCGATCAGCGAGCTCTTGCCCGAGCCGGCGACCCCGGTCACGACGACCAGCACCCCGAGCGGGATGTCGACGTCGACGTCCTGCAGGTTGTTGGTGCTGGCCCCCCGCACCTCCAGCGTCCCGGTCGCCGCTCGCACCGAGGGCTTCAGCGTGGCGCGGTCGTCCAGGTGCTGGCCGGTGAGCGTGTCGCCGGCCCGCAGCGCCGCGACGGTGCCTTCGAACACCACCTGGCCGCCTCCGCTGCCCGCGCCCGGGCCGAGGTCGACGGCGTGGTCCGCGATGTCGATCACCTCGGGCTTGTGCTCGACCACCAGCACGGTGTTGCCCTTGTCGCGCAGCTGTAGCAGCAGGTCGTTCATCCGCTGGATGTCGTGCGGGTGCAGCCCGATCGTCGGCTCGTCGAAGACGTAGGTCACGTCGGTGAGCGGCGAGCCGAGGTGGCGGATCATCTTGGTGCGCTGGGCCTCGCCGCCCGACAGCGTGCCCGACGACCGCTCGAGCGAGAGGTAGCCCAGCCCGATCTGGACGAACGAGTCGAGCGTGTGCTGCAGGCCCGCCAGCAGCGGCCCGACGGACGGCTCGTCCAGCCTCCGCACCCACTGGGCGAGGTCCCTGATCTCCATCGCGCACGCGTCGGCGATGTTGATGCCCGCGATCTTCGACGATCGGGCCGCCTCGCTGAGCCGGGTGCCTCCGCATTCGGGGCAGGCCGTGAGGGTGACCGCCCGCTCCACGAAGGCGCGGATGTGCGGCTGCAGCGCGTCGACGTCCTTCGACAGCATCGACTTCTGGATCCTGGGGATCAGCCCCTCGTAGGTGAGGTTGATGCCCTCGACCTTGATCTTGGTCGGCTCCTTGTAGAGCAGGTCGTGCAGCTCCCGCTTGGTGTACTTGGCGATCGGCTTGTCCGGGTCGAAGAAGCCGCAGCCGGTGAAGATGCGGCCGTACCAGCCGTCCATGCTGTAGCCCGGGATCGTGAGCGCGCCCTCGTTCAGCGACTTGCTGTCGTCGTACAGCGCGGTCAGGTCGAAGTCGGAGACCGTGCCCCGGCCCTCGCAACGCGTGCACATGCCGCCCGTGCGCGTGAAGGTGACCCGCTGGGCCTGGGTCGCGGCGCCCCGCTCGACCGTGATCGCGCCCGCCGCCCGGACCGAGGCGACGTTGAAGGAGAACGCGGCCGGCGATCCGATGTGCGGCTGCCCTAGCCGGCTGAACAGGATGCGCAGCATGGCGTGGGCGTCGGTGGCAGTGCCGACGGTGGAGCGCACGTCGCCGCCCATCCGCTCCTGGTCGACGATGATGGCGGTGGTCAGCCCTTCGAGCACGTCGACGTCGGGTCGCGCCAGCGTGGGCATGAAGCCCTGCACGAACGTGCTGTAGGTCTCGTTGATCAGCCGCTGCGACTCCGCCGCGATCGTGCCGAACACGAGGGAGCTCTTGCCCGAGCCGGAGACGCCGGTGAACACCGTCAGGCGACGCTTCGGGAGCTCGACGCTGACGTCCTTGAGGTTGTTCACGCGCGCGCCGACCACGCGGATCCGGTCGTGGCTGTCGGCGTCGTGCGGCGCGGGCTGCTGCGTGTCCGTCTTCGTGGCCATGCTCACATTCTCTAGCTGACTCAGCCTCCCGACACCTTCGCTAGCCTCGTGCCTGTCCTCTGGGGGCGCGATGAGCGGGATAGGCATCGGGATGGTCGGAGGCTGGCCCGGCGATGGCGATCCGCGCCGGTGCTCGTTCTGCGGACGGCGCGAGGACGCCGTGGAGCACCTGGTCCGCGCCCGCGGCGGGTTGTACATCTGCGAGCGCTGCGTCGCCCAGGCCCACGAGGCGATCGGCTCGGCGCCCCCCGGCCAGAAGCTGGTGCGCATCCGCCCGGCCCCAGCCGGCGTCATGAACCGGGACGGCGCCGAGCAAGCGATCGAACAGGCCTTCGAGACGGTCTTCGGCACGCAGCCGATCGCCGACAAGTGCCGGGCGATCGAGCGAGGCGACAACCTCGGCCCCGTCATGGAGGAGGTCCTGGCTCGCTACGCCCCGGCGCAGCAGATGGACGTGTCGGTCGACTACGTGCGGTTCGTGAGCGAGAACGAGGCCGAGGTGCACTTCGTGCTCTTCCCCGGTCCGTTCGGCCGAGGTGGCCTCAACCAGGCGGGCCACGCGGTGCTGGTCGACGGGCAGTGGAAGATGTCCCGAGACACGTACTGTCGCCTGGTGAGGATGATCGGCATCCAGTGCCCCCCACCCGAGGACTGACCGCTCTCGCTCGCCCGTATTCGCTCTGGCGTTCAACTGCCGCGAACCGGCTACGGCCACATGCAGCCCCGCGATGCAGGCGCCGTCGGCCTGGACCAGCACGCTGAAACTTCCATCAGGTCTGCACAGGGCGAGAGCCGGAGCCGCACGGACCGTACGGGATGGTGGCTGAGCTGGTCAGGACGGCGTCGTCGGAGGCGACCCGGTCTCGCGATGGATGTGGGCGCGGTGGCCGTCCCGGTCGAAGATCCCGATCAGCTCGGCCGGGCCGTCGATGGCCGAGAAGGCGTGGGGGGTCATGGTCCCGAACTCGGCGGC
>Ga0209814_10000160_pt1 | contig 19350 bp, 18 predicted proteins | sample SoiMetdeltSBSDD1_FD_187597 | JGI IMG/M metagenome (GOLD analysis project Ga0209814, IMG submission 187597) | Bulk soil microbial communities from a Populus tree surrounding site in Tennessee, USA - Soil MetaG P. deltoides SBSDD1 (SPAdes) (version 2) | ecosystem: Environmental > Terrestrial >... | reverse complement strand
AGCCACGAGAGCGGCCGCGCGACCCACTCGACCCACGCCGGGAGGTCGCTCGCGACCCAGCGGGCGACGTCTCCGTCCACGGACGCGAGCGGCTCGTGGTCGTAGAGCACCGCGAGCGCGACGAATGCCAGAAGCCCAGCAACGAGGAGCATCCAGAGACGCGTGGTCTCCCGCACCTCGCCGAGTCTGCCGTTTGCGGCGGCGCGACGAGTGACCGCCGGAGGCCGGCTCCGCCGGCCGGGAGGCCGAGCAAGCGATCAGCGGGTCACAGCGGCGAGGAGGGGGCACGTGGGGGACCCATGGGGTTCCCCCACGATCACGCTCCGTGGCAGCGCTTGTACTTCTTCCCCGAGCCGCACCAGCAGGGGTCGTTGCGGCCGAGGTCCTTGTGCTCGTTCACGGCGGGTGCCTGCGCGAACGAGCCGGGCGTGGCGACCGGGGGCGCCGCGAGCGCCGTTGCCGCGCTCGTCCCGGCGGCGGCGATCACGTCCGCGCCCGCCGAGGTCTCGTGCTCGTACTGGAGGTTGCCGTCGTGGGCCTGCATCGGCTCGAGCGCCGGCTGCTCGACCTCGACGGCCACGTGGAAGAGCGTGAAGACGACCTCCTGACGAATCGTCTTGCCGAGCTCCTCGAACATCACGTGACCCTCGCCGCGGTACTCGACGAGCGGGTCCTTCTGGGCGAACGCACGCAGGTGCACGCCCTCGCGCAGGTAGTCCATCGCCTCGAGGTGCTCGCGCCAGCGCTGGTCGACGGTCTGCAGGATCACGTAGCGCTCGACCTCGCGGGCGAGCTCGGCGCCGAGGGCCTCCTCGCGGTCCGCGTACGTCTCGAGCGCGTCGTCGACGAACTCCTCGACGAGCGCCTCGCGGTCGGTGACGTCCGCCTCCTCGCGCAGCTCGTCGACCGTGATGTCGGTCCCGTACAGCGACTGCATGCTGGCGACGATCCCGTCGAGATCCCAGTCCTCCGAGAACTCGGCGTCCGTCAGCTGCCGCACCGCGTCCTCGACCGTCTCCGTGATCCAGCTCCGCACCTCGTCGGAGAGGTCCTCGCCCTCGAGCACGCGGCGCCGCTGCTCGTAGATGACCATGCGCTGCGTGTTCATGACGTCGTCGTACTTGAGGACGTTCTTCCGCGCGACGAAGTTCTGCTCCTCGACCTTCTTCTGAGCGTTCTCGATCTGGTTCGAGAGGATCTTCGCCTCCATCGGCTGGTCGTCCGGGATCTTGAAGCGGTTCATGATGTTGTAGATCCGGTCGCCGGCGAACAGGCGCACGAGGTCGTCCTGCCCCGAGAGGTAGAAGCGCGTCTCGCCCGGGTCGCCCTGCCTGCCCGCGCGGCCGCGCAGCTGGTTGTCGATCCGGCGCGCCTCGTGGCGTTCGGTGCCGAGGACGTAGAGGCCGCCGAGCTCGAGGACGCCCTCTCCGAGCTTGATGTCGACGCCGCGGCCGGCCATGTTCGTCGCGATCGTGACCGCGCCGCGCTGGCCCGCGTCCTTGATGATCTCGCCCTCCCGCTCGTGCTCCTTCGCGTTCAGCACGTTGTGGTCGATCCCCTTGCGCTTGAGGAGCTCCGAGAGGTACTCGGAGGTCTCGACCGCGATCGTGCCGACGAGGACCGGCTGCCCCGCCTCGTGGCGATCGACGATGTCGTCGAGGACGGCGTTGAACTTCGCGTCGGGCGTCTTGAAGATGAGGTCGTTCTCGTCGAGCCGCGCGATCGGCTCGTTCGTCGGGATCTCGACCACGTGCAGGTCGTAGATCTCGACGAACTCCTTCTCCTCGGTCTTCGCCGTCCCGGTCATCCCGGCGAGCTTCTCGTACAGGCGGAAGTAGTTCTGGAGCGTGATCGTCGCGAGCGTGACGTTCTCCTCGCGGATCTTCACGCCCTCCTTCGCCTCGATCGCCTGGTGGAGCCCCTCACTCCAGCGGCGACCCTCCATGATGCGGCCGGTGAACTCGTCGACGATCTTGACCTCGCCCTCCTGGACGACGTAGTCGACGTCGCGCTTGTACAGCGACTGCGCCTTCAGCGCCTGCATCAGGTGGTTCACGAGGATGACGTTGCGCGGGTCGTAGAGGTTCTCGAGCCCGAGCGCGTGCTCGACCTGCTCGATGGTCCTCTGCGCCGGGGACACCGTCTTGAACTTCTCGTCGTAGAGGAAGTCGGCGCCGGAGAGCTCCGTCTCGTCCTCGCCCTTCGCGCCCTTGCGCGTCGCGGGCGCGCCCTCGAGGTCCTTGACGACGCGCGCGAACTGGTAGTAGGTCGCGGCCGCCGTCTCCGGCTCGCCGGAGATGATGAGCGGCGTCCGCGCCTCGTCGATGAGGATCGAGTCCACCTCGTCGACGATCGCGTAGGAGTGGCTCCGCTGGACGACGCCGTCCAGCGACACGGCCATGTTGTCGCGGAGGTAGTCGAACCCGAACTCCGAGTTCGTCCCGTAGGTGACGTCGCACGCGTAGGCCTCGCGGCGCTCGGCGAACGGCATCAGGTTCTGGATGAAGCCCACCGTCTGCCCGAGCGCCTCGTACACCGGGCGGGTCCACTCGGCGTCGCGCCGCGCGAGGTAGTCGTTCACCGTCACGAGGTGGACGCCGCGGCCCGCGAGCGCATTCAGGTAGAGCGGCTGCACGGCGACGAACGTCTTCCCCTCGCCGGTCTTCATCTCGGCGATGTCTCCCTCGTGCAGCGCGATCCCGCCCATCAGCTGGACGTCGAAGAGGCGGACGCCGATCGTCCGCTTGAACGCCTCGCGAACGGCGGCGTAGGCCTCGAAGATCAGGTCCTCGAGCGTCTCCCCGTTCTCCAGGCGCTCCCGGAACTCCGGGGTCTTCCCGCGCAGCTCGTCGTCCGACAGCGCCTCGAACTCCGGCTCGAGGGTGCCGACGTAGGCGGCCTGCTCGCGGAGCCGCTTGAGGCGTCGGCCCTCGCCGAGGCGGAGGACGCGCTCGAACTTGCCGAAGGACTGGGTCGGCACGGGACTAGGGTAGCGGGTCGCGCTCTCGGGTCCCGGGGCCGCGAGGGCCCCGGCGCGGCGTCAGGCCGCGGCCTCGTCTTCCGTGCCGGGCGGGGCCTCCTGCTCGAGAAGCTCCGGCGGGACCGGCGCCTCGACCGGCTTGCGCTGCACCGCGCGGCGCGGCTCGTGCGTGCGCTTGTCCCGGTACCGCTCGATCTGTCGCTCGAGCTTGTCGACGAGGCGGTCGATCGCGGCCTCGTACGTCTCGGCGCTCTCGCTCGCGACGATGTTCGGCCCCTTCGTGTAGACGACCGCCTCGGCCGAGTGGTCGTCCTTGATCGACGGGTTGTGCTCCCGCGACAGCGTCACCTCCACGACGGTCTGGTCGTACAGTCGCTTCTCGAGCTTCGCGAGGCGCTTCTCGGCGTACGCCCTCACCGTCTCGTTGAGGGTGCCGTTGTGGGCCTTCACCTGGAGCCGCATGGCGCTCCTTTCGGGGTCGGATCCGAGTCGACGAGCCTGCACTCAATCTAACGGACGGCTCTCGCGAGAGTCACCACCTCGACGCGGCGCGCTCCGGCCCGCCGGAGTGCGGTCGCACAGGCGTCCGCGGTCGCCCCCGACGTGTAGACGTCGTCGACGACGCAGACCGCCGATGGCGGGCGAGCGGACGCGACCACGCTCCCGCGCACGTTCCGCCGCCGCTCGTCGAGCGCGAGGCCGCGCTGGCGCGGCAGCGACCCGGTCCGGCGCAGGAGGTCGGCCGCCGGGACACGCCACCGGTCCGACAGCGCCCGCGCGAGCCCGCGCGGCCCCACGGCGCCGCGCTTCCAGGCGCGCTCGGGATCGCCTGGGACGTGGACCAGCGCCGCCACGTCCGGCCGGGGCACCACCTCCTCGACCAGCGCGGCGGCCTCGCCTGCGAGCCCACGGCGACCGCGTTCCTTCCACTCGCGAACGAGCGCCCGCGCTCTCGCGTCGTAGACCAAGGCGGACCGCGCGTGGGCGAAGGCGAGCCGGCGGCCGGAGCACTCCGCGCACCGGCGCACCGGCCAGGGGCCGGGCGAGCCGCAGCGGTCGCATACGGGCGGCCTCAGTCGGACGAGCGCGTCACGGCAAGGAGAGCAGAGCGCGGCGCCGGGCGCCTCGCACACCGCACAGCGGTCCGGGAGGAGCAGCCCGACGAGCGCGACCATCTCGCAGCCATTGTCGGCTGCTACGGGTCACGGCTCTGCGAAAAGATGCTGTCGGCTTCGGCAAGTGTCTCCGCCGAGCCGATGTCGTACCACTCGCCCGGCAGGAGCCACGTGTAGAACGCCGTCCGCGGGTACAGCCACTCGACGAGGCGGCCGGGCTGGTCCGGGTTGTTCCCCTCCTCGAGGTACTGCTTCACGAGCGGGAGCGCCCGCCGCGGGTAGTAGTAGAGCGCCACTCCGGAGAGCGTCGTTCGAGCGGCGCTCGGCTTCTCCTCGAAGAAGACGATCCGGCCGTCCTCGTCGACCTCGATCTGGTTGTACTCGTGCATCCGCGCGAGATCGCCGACGTCGTGGACGGCGATCACGGGCGCGTCCACTTCACGCCCGTAGGAGACGAGCCCGGAGATGTCCGCGCCGAACAGGTTGTCGCCCGCGACCACGACGAGCTCCTCGTCGATCCCGAGCTCGTCGAGCACGAAGCCGATGTCGCCGATCGCACCGAGGCGGTCGTCATTCGACGTCGTCCCGTCGTTCACGACCGTCACGTCCTCCTTGCCCTCGGCCCACTCCTCGAAGTGCGGCGTGAACTTCGCGTTCGTGACGACGACGACGCCCTCGAGCCCCATCGGCCGCAGCCGCTCGACGACGCGGTCGAGCATCGGCTTCCCGCCCACCTCGAGCAGCGCCTTCGGGCGGTCGAGCGTCAGTGGATACAGGCGCGTCGCGTAGCCCGCGGCGAGGACGAGCGCTCTCATGAGGGCACCTTACTGGGGAGGCTCTCCGCGTACGGGGGCCGGTGGACGCCTTCCTCCGTCACGATCGCGTCGATCAGCGAGGCCGGGGTGACGTCGAACGCGGGGTTGCGCGCGGGATACCGCGTCGAGACCTCGGCCGGGTCCCGCTCCTCGATCGGCATGGCGGCCCCGGTCGGAGTGTCCGGGTCGAGCGTCGAGGTCGGGGCGACCACGACGAGGGGAACGCCGTGCCTGGCGGCCGCGAGCGCGAGGCCGTAGGTCCCGACCTTGTTCGCGACGTCCCCGTTGGCGGCGATGCGGTCGGCGCCCACGAAGATTGCGTCGGCCTGTCCGGCTGCGATCAGCGAGGCGGCCGCTCCGTCCGCGATCACGGCGAACGGGATGCCGAGCGCATCCAGCTCCCAGGCGGTGAGACGCGCTCCCTGCAGCAGCGGCCGCGTCTCGTCGACCCAGACTCGCTCGACGAGCCCGGCCTCCCACGCGGCCCGGATCGCCCCGAGCGCGGTCCCGTACCCGCCGGTCGCGAGGCCGCCCGTGTTGCAGTGCGTCAGCAGCCTCGAGCCCGGCGCGACGAGGGCCCTGGCATGCGCGGCCATCCGGCGGCAGCGCTCGACCTCGGCGTCGTGGATCGCCCCTGCGCGCTCCGGGGTCGGGTCGGCTCGCATCTCCCCGAGCGCCCAGGCCAGATTGACCGCCGTCGGGCGCGAGGAGACGAGCACGTCGTGCGCGGCCTCGAGGTCCTCGCCGCGAAGCGCGGCGAGGGCGTAGCCGTAGGCGGCAGCGACGCCGATCGCGGGCGCGCCGCGGATGGCGAGCGTCCGGATCGCCTCGGCGACCTCGGCCGCCGAGCGGCAGCGCAGCTCGACCTCCTCGTCGGGCAGCCGCCGCTGGTCGAGCAGGACGACAGCATCGCCCTCCAGCCGGACGATGCGACGGGGCTCGAGAGGTTCGGTCACAGCCACGGGCTTCCGCGCGCGGCCGGAGCCGAGCTCTGCTCGGCGGGAGGCCAGGAGCCGTTGCCGCCGTGCACAGCGAGGAGGAAGGGGGTACGTGGGGGAAACGCCGTTTCCCCCACGATCACTACTCGGTTCCCTCGTTCCAGCTGTCCAGGTACGTCTGCTGCTCGTCGGTGAGCGTGTCGATCGCGACGCCCATCGTCGCGAGCTTCAGGCGCGCGATCTCGTCGTCGATGTCCTTCGGGACGTCGTAGACGCGCCGCTCGAGGCCTGCGCCGTTCGCGACCACCCATTCGGCCGCGAGAGCCTGGTTCGCGAACGACATGTCCATGACGATCGCCGGATGGCCCTCGGCCGCGGCGAGATTCACGAGGCGGCCGTCGGCGATCAGGTACAGGCGCCGCCCGTCGGCGAGCGTGAACTCGTCCACGAGCGCGCGCGCCTCCCGCGTCTCGACCGCGAGCTCGCGCAGGGCCGGGATCTCGATCTCGACGTTGAAGTGCCCGGTGTTGGCGAGGATCGCGCCGTCCTTCATGCGCTCCATGTGCGCCTTCGTGATCACGCCCTTGTCACCCGTCGCGGTGCAGAAGATGTCGCCGACCTCGGCCGCCTTCTCCATCGGCAGCACCTCGAAGCCGTCCATGACGGCCTCCAGCGCCCGCACGGGGTCGACCTCGGTGACGACGACGTGAGCGCCCATCCCGCGCGCCCGCTGCGCCACGCCGCGCCCGACCCAGCCGTAGCCGGCGACGACGAAGCGGCCGCCGGCGAGGAGGACGTTCGTCGCCCGCACGATGCCGTCGATCGTCGACTGGCCCGTCCCGTAGCGGTTGTCGAACAGATGCTTCGTCTGTGCCTCGTTGACCGCGATGACCGGGAAGCCGAGCTTTCCCTCGCGCTCGAGCGCCTTCAAACGGATGACACCGGTCGTCGTCTCCTCGGTGCCGGCGATGACGTCGCCGAGCTGCTCGCGGCGGTGTGAGTGGAGGACGCCGATGACGTCGGCGCCGTCGTCCATCGTCAGGTGCGGTCGGTGGTCGACCGCAGCCTCGATGTGGCGGTAGTACGTGTCGTTGTCCTCGTCCTTGATCGCGAAGACGGCGATACCGTATTCGTCCACGAGGGCGGCGGCGACGTCGTCCTGCGTCGAGAGCGGGTTCGAGGCGCAGAGCACCACGTCCGCCCCACCGGCCTGCAGGGTGCGCACGAGGTTCGCCGTCTCCGTCGTCACGTGCAGGCACGCGGAGACGCGGTGCCCGGCGAGCGGCTGCTCGCGCTCGAAGCGCTCCCGGATCGCGGCGAGGACCGGCATCTGCCGGTCGGCCCACTCGATCCGGCGCACGCCCTCCGAGGCGAGCCCGAGATCCTTCACGTCGTGTCGCTGTGTCGTTGCCATTCGTTCCTCTCCTCGTCGTCTGGATCAGGGGATCGATTCGCTCACGCGGCGGCCGCCCGGGCGGCGAGAAGGCGTTCGTGCTTGCGCTGCTCCCACTCGACCCAGGCCGGGGGCGCGCTGTCGGCTGCCGGGACGTCGGTGCCCGCGAGCCAGGTCTCGACGGCGCGCCGAAGCTCGGGCTCCTGGCGCAGCCGGATGGCGAAGGCGAGCTCGTCGAGCTCGACGCCGAACTCGGTGCGGAGGTCCCCGAGCGCCCGGAGCTGGTTCAGCTCACGGATGCCGTACCGCCGGTAGCCCGCCGGCGTGCGGCCCGGCACGATGAGCCCGGCTCCCTCGAGGTAGCGGAGCATGCGGGGCGACCAGCCCGAGCGCGCGCTCGCCTGGCCGATCGAGAACGTCTCCACGGCGCAACCCTAGCACAGCTGTGTGAAGGTTGCGCTACGGCGCCGACGTGCCCTCGCGCCCGTACCGGTCCTCGACCCGGACGACGTCGTCGAGCTGCGGTGTCGAGACCTCGACGACGAGCGTGTCCTCGAGCGTGGTCACGCGGTGGACGGTGCCCGGCGGAAAGCGGAATGCGTCCCCCGCTTCGATCTCGACGGCCTCGAGCTCGCCGCCGACCTCCCCGAGCTCCAGCCGCGCCCGACCCTCGCGGACGAGCCAGGACTCGTCCTTGCGCTCGTGGTACTGCAGGCTGAGTGCCTCGCCCGCGCGCACGAAGAGCAGCTTCCCGACGTAGTGCTCGGTCTCGGCCCAGACGAGCTCCCAGCCCCACGGTTTCTCCACCCGCCTGGGCGAGGCACCGTAGCGTTCCGAAGCCGCGCTCACGAGAACCTGACGGCGTCGTCGGGGATGACCTGATGGGCGCCGATGCGGAGCCCGTGGTCGAGCTCGTTGCCGCCACCGAGCGTCGCTCCGGAGCCGACGACCGCGAGATTGCGAACCTCGCACCCCGCGCCGAGCTCGGCGTCGTCGCCGACGATCGAGCCGGTCACGACCGACCCCGTCCCGATGCGCGTGCGTGCGCCGACGACCGCGTTCTCGACGACGGCCCCCGCGCAGAGGCGCGAGCCCGCGCCGACGACGGCGAGACTTCCGGCACGCGCGCCCTCCTCGACGACCGCCCCGGGGCCGACGTAGACCGGCGGGACGAGACGCGCCCCGGACTGCACCTCCGCGCTCGGGTCGACGAGTGTGAAGTCCGGCCCCAGGGCGTCACCGACCTCGGTCGGGAAGGAGCGCTCGAGGACGTCCCGGTGGGCCTGCAGGTACGACTCGGGCGTCCCGACGTCCAGCCAGTAGCCCTCGAGCGCCGTCCCGTACACGGCGCCCTCCGAGGCGAGGCGCGGGAACACGTCCCGCTCGATCGAGACCGCCTGGCCCTCCGGGACACCCGCAAGCGCCTCCGGCTCCAGCACGTAGAGCCCTGCGTTGATCAGGTCGGTGTCGATCTCCTCGGGGCGGGGCTTCTCGAGGAACGACTTCACGCGGCCGTCGTCCGCGAGCCGCACGAGGCCGTAGCGGCTCGGGTCGGCGACGGGGGTCAGCAGAATCGTCGCCTTCGCCCCGGTCGAGCGGTGAAGGCGCACGAGCTCGGTGAGGTCGGCTTCGCGCAGCGAGTCCCCGTTCAACGCGAAGAAGCTGCCCTCGAGGCCGCGGGCGGCGAACGCGATCCCTCCGCCCGTGCCGAGCGGCTTCGGCTCGACCGCGTACTCGAGCGCCAGTCCCCCGTACCGCTCGCCGAAGGTTGCCGCGATCTGGTCGGGCAGGTGGCCGCAGGACACGACCCCTCGCTCGACACCGTGGCGCGCGAGGTGCTCGAACGTGAAGGCGAGGAGCGGCCGGTCGACGAGCGGCAGCATGTCCTTCCGCGTCGTGTCGGTCAGGGGCCGCAGCCGGGTCCCCTGCCCCCCGACGAGGATGACCGCCGGCAGGCTCACCTGCGTCCGATGCCCTCGTACGCGAAGCCGAGCGCCCGCAGCTCGCCGGGGTCGAGCATGTTGCGCCCGTCCACCAGCACCGCCCCCCGCATGCGTCGTCCCGCCTCCTCCCAGTCGAGCTCGCGCAGCTCCGGCCACTCGGTCACGAGGACGGCTGCGTCGGCGCCCTCGAGCGCGGCGAGCGCCGAGCCGGCGATCTCGACCCCGTCGAGGTGCACGGCGCCATCCGCGACGGGGTCCCACGCGCTGACGTGCGCGCCCTCGGCGAGGAGTCTCCCTGCGAGCACGAGGCTCGGCGCCTCGCGCATGTCGTCGGTGCCGGGCTTGAAGGCGAGCCCGAGGAGCGCCACCTTCTTCCCGCGGAGCGAGCCGAGGAGCCGCTCGAGCTTCCCGATCACGCGGCGCTTCTGGAGCTCGTTCACCTCGATGACCGCGTTCAGCAGCTGGAAGTTGTAGCCCGAGTTCGCCGCGAGTTGCTTGAGGGCGAGCGAGTCCTTCGGGAAGCAGCTGCCGCCGAAGCCGATCCCGGCGCGCAGGAAGGCCGGCCCGATCCGGTGATCGAGGCCGATCCCCTCCGCGACGGTGAGCACGTCGGCACCCGTCGCCTCGCAGACGTTGGCGATCTCGTTGATGAAGGAGATCCGTGTGACGAGGGCGGCGTTCGCCGCGAGCTTGATCATCTCCGCCGAGGCGACGTCGCAGCGGACGACGGGTGCGTCGATCCCCGCGTGCAGCCGCTCGACGACGTCGCCGTCGGCCTGATCGAACGCTCCGACGACGATGCGGTCCGGGTGCATGAAGTCGTACACGGCCGCGCCCTCGGCGGTGAACTCGGGGTTCGACACGTAGCCGACGTCCTCGAGCCCGCGCTCGTCGAGGCGGTGCCGGACGGCGGCCCCGGTGCCCACGGGGACGGTGCTCTTCATGGCCACGACGATCCTGCGGTCGACCTGCGGCAGCTCGTCGACCACCGTCCACACGGCGGAGAGGTCGGCATCACCCGAGTACGTCGGCGGCGTGCCGACCGCGACGTAGACGACCTCCGCCCCCTCGATCGCCTGCGCAACGTCGGTGGTGAAGGCGAGCCGGTCGCGGTTCCGCTCGAGCAGCTCGAGGAGCCCCTCCTCGTGGATCGGCACCTCGCCCCGGTCGAGCGCGTCGATCTTCTCCGGGACGATGTCGCGGACGACGACGTCGTGGCCGAGCTCGGCGAAGCACGCGCCGGTGACGAGCCCGACGTACCCGGCGCCGAAGACCGCGATCCTCACGTGCTGCTACCGCGCTTTCCCGAGCGGCCGGAGACCCTTTGCGATCGCGATCATCGTCTCGTTCGAGAGGCGGTCGAGCAGCGTGTTGACGACCCAGTAGCGCGCCTCCGGCGTCCGCAGGACGACCATGTGCAGCTTCGGACCGTCGTAGTACAGGTCGTAGGTGCGGCCGCCGATCCGGCGCGAGAGGCTCTTGTCGGCGAGCGCCGGGGCGTCGTCCCAGTCGGTCATCTGGACTCCCCAGTACTCGTTCGAGCCCATCCGGTAGACGAGCCGCACGGCCTGGTGCCGGCCCTCGACGCGATACAGCCGCGCGGGCATCTCCTGGTCGACCCACGAGCTCCGCTCGATCACGCTCGGGAGCAGCAGCGGGAACGACACCTTCCGCCGCAGCCCGCGCAGCAGCTCTCGCGACGCGCTTCCTCCCGGCACGACGTTCGGGCGCTCGCGGCGAGGCGTCTGGTCGATCGGCGCCGCCGCGAGGCTGCCGTGGAACGTCTGCCCCACGACGACCGTCAGGAGCGCGCTGTTCGCGAGCTGGGAGATCTCGGCCGGCAGCGGCTCGACCTCGGCCGAGGCGAACAGGTTCCCGACCTTCGTCGCCGCCTCGCGCGCCCGGCGCGCCGACGCGTCGTAGTAGACCTTCGTCCGGAAGTAGTCGAAGCGAGGCGCGTTCGCCGGCAGGCCGTTCGGCGGCGTCAGCACCTGGTAGCCCCGCTGGCCGAGCAGGTAGCCGGCCGTGGTGGCCGAGCCGTCGACGCCGTTCCCGTTCAGGACCGTGATCGTCGTCTCGCGCGGGGTCAGCGCCGTGCGCTTCGACTTCTCGCCGAGCGCCACCGCGGTCGCCTTCTCCGACGACTCGACGTCGGGGTGTGCGAAGGCGTCGACCGCGCGCTGCACGTTCTCCTGCGCGGTCGTGAGCTCGGCGAACCCTTCGAGCCCCTCGATCTTCGTCTGGAAGACGTGGCCCTTCGGCAGCCCGTACGCGAACAGCGCGTAGGAGAGGACCGTGTCGCCGCTGACGTCGCGCCCGCCTCCCTGCGCGACCTCGACGTTGTGCGTGATCGCGTCGACGATCTTGGGGAGCGACGCCAGGCCGAAGTTCTGCACCTGGCCCTTGAAGGCCTTCACGAACTGCTGCTGCCGGGCGACGCGGTAGAGGTCCGAGTCCGTGTGCCGGTAGCGCACGTAGTCGAGCGCCTTGCGCCCGCTGAGCTTCTGGTAGCCGGGACGGAGGTCGATCTTCGCGTAGCCGGCCGGCCCGCCGCGGTCGTTGAAGTAGCGTCGGTCGACGTCGACCCAGGCGCCCCCGAGCCGGTCCACGACCTGGCGAAATCCGCGAAAGTTGACGGTGATCAGGTAGTTGACCGGGATGCCCGTGAGCGCTTTCACCGTCTCGAGCGACCCCTGCGGCCCACAGTTGGCGTAGGCGGCGTTGATCCGGTCGGTGTAGGGCGTCCGGCCCGGGCACCGGATCTCGACGCGCATGTCGCGTGGGAAGGAGAGGAGCGAGATCGAGTCCGTCGCGGGATCGGCGCGGACGAGCATCAAGGTGTCCGAGCGGGACGGGGCACCCTTCCCGTCGGCGAGGCGGTGGTCGTAGCCGATGACGAGCGCGACCGCGGGGTGCCCGGGAAGCGGGATGTCGAGCTGGCGCGCCGCGCGCCGGACCTCCGGCGTCTTCGCTGCGACGGCGGCGACCGACTCGTGGAAGTACAGGTAGGCACCGCCTGCCGCGCCGGCGAGGAGCACGAGCGACGCGGCCCCGAGCCAGAGGGCGATCTGCCCGACGAGCGCGATGCGCGAACGGGGCCCCCTCGGGGGCTGTCGGTAGACGTTGACGGGCGAGTGGGCACCCGGCGGGAGAACGGGCTTGCCGTTCCCGTCCGGCGCCGCGGCGCGCCCCAGTCCTCTCTTCAGGGTGGTTCGCATACGGGCGACGAGCGCCGCACGGGCGCCCGTCGGAGGAGAATAGCTACGTCAGCGGCGAGAGGGCTCGAGCGCCGCCAGTGCAGCGGCGAGGAACGCGATCTCGTCCGGTGTGCCGGCGGTGATCCTCACCGCGTCGTCCGCGCCGAAGGGGCCGAGCGGCCGCACGATCACCCCCTGCCGAAGCAGCGCCTCTGCGAACGACTCGGCGTCGCCCACGCGCACGAACAGGAAGTTCGCGACCGCGGGGCCGGCGAACGTGAGGCCCGCGTCCTCGAGCGCGCGCCGGAGGAGGCGCATCGCCTCGCGGTTGGCATGCCGCCGGCGCTCGAGCTCGGCCGGGTCGCCGAGGCTCGCGAGCGCGGCCTCCTGGCCGGCGGTGGTGACGTCGAAGGCGCGACGCACCTTTCCGATCGCGGTGACGACGTCCTCGGGCCCGACGCCGTAGCCGACCCGCAGCCCGGCGAGCCCGTAGATCTTCGAGAACGTGCGCAGGACGAGCACTCTCTGGCCTGCCTTGACGTACTCCTCGACGGCGTCGGGGTAGTCGGGCTCGTCGATGTACTCGAAGTACGCCTGGTCGACGACGGTCAGAACGTGTGGCGGGACGTGCGCGAAGTAGTCGTCGAGCTCGGCCCGCGTGCTCGTCGTCCCGGTCGGGTTGTTCGGTGCCGCGACGAACACGATCTTCGTTCGCTCGGTGACCGCGTCGAGAACGGCCTCGAGGTCGAGACGCTCGTCGCGGAGCGCGACGCGGACGGGGACCGCGCCGAGCTTGAGCGGGTCGAGGACGTAGCTCGGGAACGAGGGCCACCCGGTGACCACCTCGTCCCCGGGGTCGAGCAGGGCGAGGGCCGCGAACCCGATGACCGCGTCCGCGCCGGCGCAGACGGAGACCTCCTCGAAGCGCACGCCGTGCCTGGCCGCGAGCGCCTGCCGGAGCCGGTACGCGCCGCCGTCGGGGTAACGGTTCAGCTCGCCCGCTGCGCGCTCGAGCGCGTCGAGCGCGGTCGGGAACGGGCCGTACGGGCCCTCGTTCGAGGCCAGCTTGACGACGCGCTCGAGACCGAGCTCGCGCTGGACCTCCTCGACGGGCTTGCCCGGCTCGTACGGGACGAGCCCGGCGAGAGCGGGGCGGATCGGCGACGGGGGGACGTCGACCGGCCGCCGGCTCACGTCGTCGAGATCGGCTCCGCGGCCGCCGCGTCGAGCTCGGCCGCGACCTCCTCGGCCGCCTCCTCGGCGGCGGCGTCGGCCTCGTCGAGCAGCTCCTCGACCTCGCCTCGCTGCCGCAGGAACGCGGCGGCGATCCCGGCCAGGACCCCGACCGAGACGATCCCGAGGACGACGAAGAGCGCGATCCTGAGGGCGCGGCCGGCCCGCTGCCGGCGACGCCGCCGCTCGATGGCCTTCAGCGTCAGGAACCCGACGATGGCGTTTCTCCGGTTGAAGACGTTCATGCGTGCAGCGTAACGGAGGAGCCGTCGGTCCGCGCGCGGCTAGCGGGAGCGCCGGGCGGCGACGTGGATCGGGCGGCCGAGGGCGACGAGCCCGGCCTCCTTGAAGGCCTCCGACAGCGTCGGGTGGGGCGCCATCCCGTCGGCGACGGTCTCGACGGTGGCCTCCGCGTCGAGCGCGACAACGGCGGCCTCGATCAGGTCGGTCGCGTGCGGGCCGACCATGACGACGCCGAGCAGCTCGCCGTAGGTGGTCTCGTGGATCGACTTGACCCAGCCCGTCGTCTCGCCGGACATGACGGCGCGCGCGTTCGCGACCAGCGGGAAGCGCCCGACGGCGACGGCGTCCCCGTGCTGCTCGCGCGCCTCGGCCTCCGTCAGCCCGACGCCCGCGATCTCCGGGTCCGTGTAGATCGGCCGCGGGACCGCCGGCTCGCCGATGTCGAGGTCGTGGCCGGTCGCGTTCTCGGCGGCGACCTCGCCCTCGCGGAAGGAGGTGTGGGCGAGCTGCCAGTAGCCGGCGACGTCTCCGGCTGCGTAGATGTGCGGCACGGACGTGCGGCGGCGGCCGTCGGTCTGGATCCCCGCCTTCTTGTCGAACGCGACGCCGGCCTGCTCGAGGCCGATGCCCTCGACGAGCGGCGCCCGGCCGACGGCGACGAGCATCAGGTCGCACTCGACCGTCTCCCCCTCGCCGAAGTGGACGAGGAGCCCGGACTCGCGATCCTCGACCTTCGTGCACTGCTTGCCGAGGTGGACGACGATCCCGCGCTTCGCGAACGCCTTGCGGAGCTCGCTCGTCGCGTCGGCGTCCTCCTGCGGGATCAGCGTGTCGAGCATCTCGACGATCGTGACCTCGGTGCCGAAGCGCTCGAAGATCGAGGCGAACTCGCAGCCGATGATCCCGCCGCCGAGGACGACGAGCCGGCGTGGAACCTCCGTCTGCGCGAGCAGGCCGGTCGAGTCGACGCAGCGGGGGGACTCGAGCCCGGGGATCGGCGGGCGGACCGGAAAGGAGCCGCTCGCGACGATCGCGCTCTTGAAGCTGAAGCCGACGTCGCCCTGCTCGAACCCGATCGAGCGCGCGTCCTCGAAGCGGCCGACGCCCTGGAACACGGTCACGCCGTAGTGCTTGAGCAGCGTCGCGACGCCGCCGGTCATCTGCTTGACGACGGCCGCCTTCCACTCGTTCGCCTGTCCGAAGTCGAGCGTCGGCTCGGACTGCACGCCGAGCCGCGGGTTGATCTCGCGGGCCGCGTGGAGCGCGTGAGCGGTCTGGACCCAGGCCTTCGTCGGGATGCAGCCGACGCGCAGGCAGGTACCGCCCAGCTCCGACTCCTTCTCGATGCACGCCACGTTCGCGCCGAGCTGGGCCGCCCGGATCGCCGCCGTGTAGCCCGCCGGGCCGCCGCCGAGCACGGCAACGTCGAATTCCATGCGGGCGATCCTAGTTGCTCGACCAACGCCTGAGTCGCCGCAGCCGCACGACACACCGGGTGGGCGCCAGCACGTAAGGCGACGCGAGCGCGGAGCCCGCGCAGGCGGCCGCCTTCAGGGGTCGCCGCGCACCCGGCTCGACGCTGGCCGAGCCGGGTGCTGCGGAGAGAGATCAGAGCTCGCGCCGCATGGTCACGCTGTCGCCGCCGTCCTCGTGCACGCGCGCGAACCCGTGCTTCTCGTAGAACGAGAGCAGGGCGTCGTCGTCGCGGCCGACGCTGAGGCTGAGCGCGCGATGGCCCTCCGCCTGCGCGCGCTGGAAGAGCGCGTTCAGGAGCGCGTCGCCGATGCCGCGACCCCGGCGGCTCGGGACGACGGCGATCGCGAGCTCCGGCGTCTCCTCGTCGACGAAGCCGTAGCCGGGCTGGTCGCGCCGGAACAGGCGATACCAGGCGGCGCCGACCGGAAACGCCTCCTCGACCGCGATCACGGCCGTGTCGCCCGGTCTCCCCCACCCCTTCACGTACAGGGCGACCGGGCCAGGGCCCTCTCCCGGCTCCCGCTCGCGCCAGTAGTACGCATGGTGGAGCATGTCGCGGAGGAAGCGGACGTCCTGGCGGCCGCCGCGGCGGATGACCATGACCGTGAGTCTAGAGTGGACCCCTTGGTCTCGATCCGCCCGTACGACCCCCGTGACCTCGACGGCTGCCGTGGGCTCTGGGTGGAGCTCACCGAGTGGCACCGCTCGATCTTCGAGACCCCGTCCATCGGCGGGGACGACCCTGGTCGCCAGTTCGACGCGCACCTCGCTCGGGTCGGCCCGGAGAGGATCTGGGTCGCCGAGGAGAACGGCGAGCTCGTCGGCTTCGCCGGGCTCGTCCTCGAGCACGGGGAGGCCGAGCTCGAGCCCATCGTGGTGAGCGAGCGGCTGCGGAGCCGAGGCGTCGGCCGCACGCTTGCCGAGACCGTGATCGAGCACGCCCGGGAGCACGGCGTCCGCCAGCTCCAGGTCCGGCCCGTGGGGCGCAATGCAGAGGCGATCCGCTTCTTCCACCGGCTCGGCTTCGACGTCCTCGACCAGCTCGTGCTGATGCTCGACCTGGTCACCGACGAGCCCCGGCCCTGGCGCGACGGCGAGCTCGTCGCGGCGCGCAGGTTCAGGGTCTAGCGCGCGCCGCTACAGCGCGAGCGCGGGCGACTCGACGAACAGCTTCAGGTCACGCAGGAACTCGGCGCCCTCGGACCCGTCGATCGCCCGGTGGTCGCAGGTGAGCGTCATCGTCATCGTCGGTCCGACGACGAGCCCGCCGCCGGCGACGCGCGGCCGCTCCTCGATCGAGCCGACGGCCAGGATCGCGACCTGCGGCGGGTTGAGCACCGCGATGAACTGCTCGATCCCGTACATGCCGAGGTTCGAGATCGTGAACGTCCCGTCCTCGAGGTCTGCGAGCTGGAGCTTTCCCTCGCGGGCGCGGGACACGAGATCCGTGCGGACGGCCGCGATCTCCTGCACCGACCTGCGGTCGGCGTCACGGACCACCGGCACCACGAGCCCGTTCGGCGTGGCGACGGCGATGCCGACGTTCGCGGCCGGCCAGCGGTGGATCTTCCCGTCGACGAAGTGCGCGTTCACGGCCCGGTGGCGCATCAGCGCGGCCGCGGTCAGCCGGGTGAGGACGTCGTTCACGGTCGGCTTGGCCTCGCCCTCGCGCATCAATTCCACCATCCGCTCGCGCGTCGCCGAGAGCTCGGACGCGTCCACCGTCACCGTCAGCTGGAAGACCGGGGCCTCCCACGCCTCCGTCAGACGGCGCGCGATCGTCCGCCGGACCGAGGTCAGCTCGACGATCTCGACCTCCCCCGGCGGCGCCGGAGCCTGAGGCCGGGCCGCCGGGGCTGCAACCGCGGCCGCCGCCGGAGCTCCTTCCGCGGCACGTTCGACGTCCTCCGCGATCACGCGGCCCTCCGGGCCGGTGCCGGCGATCGAGGCGAGGTCGAGGCCGCGCTCGCGGGCAATCCGGCGGGCGAGCGGGCTCGCCTTCACGCGCTCGCCGGCGGCGGCCGGCGGCGAGGGCGCCGCCGCGGCGCGCGCCGCCTCGGCGGGAGGCTTTCGGGCCGCCTCCGGCGCGGGCCCCGCTTCGGGGGGACGCTCCGCGGCCCGGGTCGTCCCCGGTGCCGCCTGCGTGGGTGCTTCGGCGGCCGGAGCGTCGCTCGCCGCGGCCTGTGGTGAGGCGCCGTTGCCGTCGCCGAGGCCTGACACGTCCTCGCCCTCGGCGCCGATCACGCCGACGGTCGTCCCGACGTCGACCTCCCCGTCGGAGATCACGATCTTCAGCAGGACGCCGTCGGCCTCGGCCTCGACCTCCTGGGTCACCTTGTCGGTGTCGAGCTCGTAGAGCGGCTCCCCCTTCGCGACGGCGTCGCCCTCGGACTTGAGCCAGCGCACGATCGTCCCCGCCTCCATGCCCTGGCCGAGACGAGGGAGCTTGACCTCGACGGCCACGGCTACGCCCGGGCGACCGTGCGCCTGACAGCGTCGAGCACGTCGGCCGCGTGCGGGACGACCCACTGCTCCATCACGGGCGCGAACGGCAGCGGTGCGAAGCGTGCCCCGACCCGCTCGATCGGCGCGTCGAGCCAGTCGAAGGCTCCGTGCTGGACGATCGCGGCGAGCTCGGCGCCGAAGCCGGCCCGGGTCACGGCCTCGTGCGCGGTCACGCAGCGCGTGGTCTTGCGAACCGAGGCGACGATCGCCTCCTCGTCGAGGGGAAGCAGCGTGCGTGGATCGACGACCTCGACCGAGATCCCGTCCTTCTCGGCCTCCTCGGCAGCCTGCAGCGCCTCGTGAACGAGCCGTCCTGTCGCAATGACCGTGACGTCGGTGCCCTCGCGGTGGATACGCGCCTTCCCGAGCGGGATCGGCTCGAGCTCGTCGGGCACCTCGCCCTTCACCGGGTAGAGCGTCCGGTGCTCGAAGAACACGACCGGGTTGTCGTCGTGGATCGCCGTCCAGAGGAGCCCGCGCACGTCCTCGGGCGTCGAGGCGAAGACGACCTTCAGCCCCGGCACGTGCACGAACCAGGCCTCGAGCTGCTGGGCGTGCTGCGCGCCCGGGGACCAGCCCGCGCCGCCCTGGGTACGGATCGTCAGCGGGACCTTCAGCTGCCCCCCGGACATCGTCCGGTGCTTGGCGGCCTGGTTCACGAGCTGTTCCATCGAGAGCGTAAGAAAGTCCTCGTACATGATCTCGACGATCGGGCGCATGCCCTGCATCGCGGCGCCGATGGCGGTGCCGACGATGGCCATCTCCGAGATCGGCGTGTTGCGGATGCGCTTCGCCCCGAACTCCTCGAGCAGCCCCTGCGTGACGGCCATCGACCCGCCCATCTCGGCGATGTCCTCGCCCATCAGGAAGACGCCGTCGTCCTCACGGAGCGCGCGCGAGAGCGCGTCCCGCACGGCTTCCCGGTAGGTCACCTCAGGCATAGACCCACTTGAGCGCGTCCTCGGGGTCGGGGTCGGTGCCCGCCTTCGCGAACTCGACCGCCGCCTCGACCTCCGCGGTCACCTCGGAGTCGATGGCCGCGAACTCCTCGTCCGAGAGCTCCAGCCGCGAGCGCAGGAGCTCGATCGGGTCCTTCGTCTCGCGCTCGCGCTTCAGCTCTTCCTTGTCCCGGTAGACCTGCGGGTCGCCCACGTAGTGGCCGGTCAGGCGATGCGTCCGGAGGTGCAGGAGTACCGGCCCCTTGCCGGAAAGCGCGTGCTCGCGCGAGGCCAGTGCCGCGAGGTACACGAGCTCGACGTCCTGCCCGTCGACCTCGATCAACTTCATCCCGTACGCGAGCGCCCGCTTGCCGAGCTCGTCCACGGGGAGGGGAGAGTGCTGGACGGCCGGGGTGGACTCGGCCCAGCCGTTGTTCTCGAGCACGAAGACCGCGGGTACCTTCCACAGCTGCGCAAGGTTCAGCGACTCGTGGAACGTGCCGGCATTCGTCGCTCCGTCCCCGAAGAAGGCGACGGCGACGCGCTGCTCGCCCTTGAACTGGAAGGCCAGCGC